>OJAM01000993.1_pt1 | contig 10783 bp, 9 predicted proteins | sample 1589071 | NCBI WGS metagenome assembly OJAM01 (sample SAMN03283243) | human gut metagenome | biome: human-associated habitat; material: feces | host: Homo sapiens | place: Peru | collected 2012
TAATGTGAACAGTAAAGAAAATACTGAAAAAGACAAACCAAGATTTATTGCTTGTCCAAAATGTGGGGAGCTTAATAGTAGTAATAATACAAAATGTTTTAAATGTAAAACAGACTTGACAGAAATAATTAATAAAAAAGAAACTAAGACTAGTAATGTATGGATATGTCCAAAGTGTGGAAGAACAAATCAAAACTATGTTGGTACTTGTGGTTGTGGAGAGGTGAAACCAAAATGAAAAAGTTAATTGTTTTATCACTATGTTTAATATTGTTATTATCAATTTGTGGTTGTTCTAAAACCGATAATAGTAGTAATGTTAGTTCAAATACTGAAAGTATTGAAGAAACAAATAATATGCAACAAACAGAAACTACTAAAACAGTAATTAATAAAGATATTACTTTGTCTAGTGAAGATAAAAAGATTATTGATATTCTATATAATAACAAAGATGAATGGGATGATTATAATACAATTGATGGTGTTAAAGGATGTCCTATAACTAATGTTGCCTTTTACAAAATCAGTTGTGAAGATGGTTTTTTTGTATCCGGTTTAAACAATATTCTAAATATAAAGGAAATTAAGGATAAAGTTATCTTTGTTACCAGTGTTAAGTCATATAATGATGTACAGGTAGGTTCTAATATTTACATAGATACAGAAACCCAAAGACTTGGTATGATACATGATTTTTCTGAAAATGATAGAAAAATGATAGAGAAGATTTACGATGATACTGCTGAGAATGGTACTAAGTGGAATATGGAAGCTACTGATGAACAAAAACATTCTACTCTTGAAGAGGCTTACAAAAAGTATTTAGAAAGTGAAAATTCAGCAGAATAATAAAATTAATATTAAAATTTTAAGGGTTGTCATTGTGTTATATGGCAACCCTTTTTATATTAATACAAATTATTTATAAACAAGGGGATAATTCTTGACAAAATACTACTATAATCTTATAATAATTTAGTATGTGTAAGTATGATTTTTACTTAGGTTAGTAGAAATTTTACTTTGATTAGTTAGTAATTTAAAAAGAAAAAATTTAGAGTTTGTGGTGATAATATGGATTACAATAAGTTAGCTGAACTTTTACTACCTGATAGTAAAATGACTAGGGAAGAAGTTTTTGCAAAATTCCCTAAGAGAAATTTAAAGGAAGGTGCTCAGGTTACTCGTATAGCACCGTCACCAACAGGTTTTATTCACCTTGGTAACCTATATTCTGCAGTAGCAGATGAAAGAATTGCTCACCTATCAGATGGTGTGTTTTATTTAAGAATTGAAGATACTGACCTAAAGCGTAAGGTTGAGGGTGCAGTTGATATTATTATCAATGTTATGAAGTATTTTGGCATTGAATTTGATGAGGGTGCAGGTCAAGAAGATAAGGGCAACAATAACTATGGTCCTTATTATCAGCGTCAGAGAGTAGAGTACTACCATGTATTTGCTAAAGAGCTTATTAAGAAAGGCTTAGCTTATCCTTGTTTCTGTACTGAAGAAGATAATGCACAACTTAGAGAGGCTCAACAGGCAGAAAATGCTACTCCGGGTTATTATGGTAAGTGGGCGAAGTGTCGTTCACTTACATTAGAAGAAATTGAAGAAAATCTAAAGGCAGGAAAGCCTTGGGTTCTAAGACTAAAGTCCCCAGGCAGTGAAGATAAAGAAATTACAATTGAAGATAAGATTATGGGCAAAATCTCATTCCCTGAAAATACTCATGATATTGTTATTCTAAAGAGTGACGGTGTTCCAACATACCACTTTGCTCATGTAGTTGACGATACATTAATGGGTACAACACTTGTAATTCGTGGTAATGAATGGCTAAGCTCAGTACCAACTCACTTCCAGCTCAATCAAGTATTAGGCTTTAGACAGTTTAAGTATGCTCATACTGCTCACCTAATGAAGATTGATGAAGAAACAGGTAAGAAGAGAAAGCTATCTAAGAGAAAAGACCCTGAACTTTCTCTAGACTTCTACCGTCAAGACGGTTACCACCCATATACTGTAAAGATTTATCTACTAACATTACTTAACAGTAACTTTGAAGAATGGCATGACAAGAACCCTGATAAGGATATTAATGAATTCCCATTCTCAGTAAAGAAAATGTCACAGAGTGGTGCATTGTTTGATTTACAGAAGTTCCATGATATTTGTAAGAAAGAATTTGCAAAAATGTCACTTGAAGAAGTTTATTCTTTCCTAGAACAATGGACTAAGGAATATGATGCTGAAAATTACGATATGTACTTTGGTGACAAAGAATATATGGAAAAGGTTCTAACTCTTTGTATGGGTCTTAACCAGAAGAGAAGAAGAAAAGACTTTGCTTATGCAAAACAGATTATGGAAAGCCTATCATACTTCTTTAAAGATAAGTTTGTTCCAAATAATGATTATGACTTTGATAATGAAACTGTAAAGGCTATCTTAGCAAAGTATCTTGAATCTTATTATGAAAATGATGACAACTCAACATGGTTCAATAAGGTAAAGACACTTTCAGAAGAACTTGGCTTTACTACTGATATGAAAGCATACAAGAAGTCACCTGAAAGTTTCAAGGGTAATGTTGCTCAGGTTTCCGAGGCAATTCGTGTTGCTATTACAGGACAGAGAAATACTCCTGACCTATGTACTATTTGCCAGATTATTGGTAAAGATAATGTTAAGGAAAGAATTGAAAACACTATAAATTCACTTTAAGCTGAATATAGCCACCAAGTAATTTGGTGGCTTGTTTTCCGTAATAATGAATAGATTGGATTGTGTTTTATGAAAAGTTTGTCTTATTTAAAGGATTATAAGGTGCAGTCAATTTTAGCACCACTTTTTAAGCTGCTGGAGGCTTCCTTTGAACTTTTAGTTCCCCTTGTAGTAGCTGATATTATTGATAACGGTATCAATAGTGGTGACAAAGCCTATATTTTTCACCGTTGTTTACTGTTAGTTTTACTTGCAGTTGTAGGTCTTATCTCTGCTGTATCTGCTCAGTTTTTTGCAGCAAAGTCAGCTACAGGTGCTACAACTAAATTAAGAAGTGCATTGTTTAAGAAAATACAGTCACTTTCATTTAGTCAGCTTGATTCTATCGGTTCTGCAACACTTATTACAAGAATGACAAGTGATGTTAACCAAATTCAGACCGGTATTAATATGTTCCTAAGACTGTTACTTCGTTCACCATTTATAGTTTTTGGTGCAACAATAATGGCATTTTATGTTGATGTTAAGGGTGCTTTGGTTTTTGCAGTAGTAGTACCGGTTCTTGCAATTATAGTTGCTGTGATTATGTCACTGACTATTCCTAGATTTAAGGGTGTACAGAATAAGCTGGATTCTGTTTTACTTAGAACAAAAGAAAATGTTAAAGGTGTAAGAGTTATCAGAGCTTTTACAAGAGAAGATAAAGAAATTTCTGAATTTGAAGAAGAAAATCAAAGCCTTGTAAAGTTGCAGAATGTTGCAAGTTGGATTTCTTCAATTATGAACCCTGCAACATTTGTTGTAATTAACCTTGGTGTAATTTTCCTAATTTATATCGGTGCAATCAGAGTTGATGTTGGTATTATCAGTCAGGGTGCAGTTGTTGCCCTTTATAACTATATGTCACAGATTCTTGTTGAACTTATTAAATTAGCTAACCTAATTATCACAGAAATGAAAGCTATTGCAAGTAAGAACAGAGTTGATGCTATTCTTACTATGGAAGAATATAAGAAACCTAAGGGTAAAGACAAAAAGTGTGACCACTATATTACATTTGAAAATGTTTCTCTAAGCTACAACAAGAACAATGAATATAGCTTAAATAACATTAGCTTTACAGTTGATAAGGGTGATACTGTTGGTATTATCGGTGGTACAGGCAGTGGTAAAACAAGTGTTATGAACTTACTTTGTGGTTTCTATGAACCTACAAGTGGTGATATTATCCTTAATGACAAGAATATTCTTAATTATTCTGATGAAGAATTAAACGATAATATTTCTGTTGTAATGCAAAAGGCTACTATGTTTAGTGGTACTGTTAAAGAAAATATTACTTTCGGTGCTAAGAATGCTACAACAGAAGATATTGAAAAGGCTATTGAAATTTCTCAGTCAAAAGAAATTATCAGTAACAAAAGTAAAGGCCTTGATGAAGTTATCCTTGAACAAGGTAAGAACCTTTCAGGTGGTCAAAAGCAAAGACTTTCTATTGCAAGAGGTATTGTAAGAAACACTCCTATACTTATTCTTGATGACAGTTTCTCAGCACTTGACTATAAGACAGACAAAACTTTGCGTCAAGCTCTTGCCGACTCAAAGGGTGACAGAACAACATTTATTATTTCACAGAGAACATCAACTATTGAACATTGTGACAAAATCCTTGTACTAAATGACGGTGCTCTTGAGGGTGTAGGTACTCATGAAGAACTGCTGAAGAATTGTGAAACCTATAAGGATATTTATGAGTCTTGTAACAAGGAGGCATCATAATGAAAAGTTCTTATGTAATAAAAAGAGTATTAAAGTATATTGGTAAGTATAAGTTTTCTTTTATAATTTCACTTGTGTTAACTTTGTTTTCAACAGTATGTACACTATATATTCCTGTACTAGCCGGTGAAGCTATTGATATGATTGTTAGTAAAGGTAATGTTAACTTTGCAGGACTAACTAAGATTTTAATTCTTATTTTAGTGGCAATTATTATTGGTGGTATTTCTCAGTATTTTACAAATACCTTAAACAACAGAATGGCTAACAATACTGTTAAGGATATGCGTACAGATGCATTTAATAATTTGCAGTATGTTCCTGTTTCTTATATCGACAGCAGAAATACCGGTGATATTGTAAGTAGGATTATTGCAGATGCAGAGCAGTTTTCTGATGGTTTAATTCTAGGTTTCCAAAACCTATTCTCAGGTGTTATTACTATTTTAGGTACACTGTTCTTTATGTTTACAATCAACATTTGGTTGGCACTTATTGTGTTGGTATTAACTCCACTTTCACTTTTTGTTTCTAAGTTTATTTCAAAGAGAACTTATAAATACTTTAAGAAGCAAAGTGAACAAAGAGGTAAAGAAACTTCCTATATTGAAGAAATGTTAAGTAACATTAAGGTGGTAAAGTCCTATCATAGAGAAAATGAAAATTCTGAAAACTTTGATGTTATCAATGAAGAACTTGGCAAGGACTCACTAAATGCAACTTTCTTTTCATCACTGATAGGTTCACCGGTATTAGTTACGGAAAGTGTAACTGCCTTTGAATTTTCATAAGCATTAACATCAACAGTGCCACCTTTAGAAGTGTAACTCATTGCATTATCAATTAAAATTTCTGCTAACTTTTGAATGTTAACTTCATTACCAAAGTATGTGGTGTTTTCGTCAATATTAATGTTGAAGTGAATCCCCTTTTCATATGCTACACTTTCAAAAGGAAGTACAACATCAAATAAGGAGTCACCAAAGTTAAAGTTTTTGAAGTTCTCTTTATTTGTAGTGTTATCAATTCTGGTAAGTGTCAGCATTTCATTAACAAGGTGATTTAACTTTTCTGTTTCTTGCTTAATGTATTTTATACTTTTCTTATTTTTTACTTCATTTTCAATTAAATCAGCATTAGCCTTAATAATTGTAATAGGTGTTTTTAGGTCGTGACTGATATTAGCAACAAATATCTTTTGATTTTTTATTGCTTTTTCCGATGGCTTAATCATCCATTTTGACAGGTAATAGGAGATTATTGTAAAGGCCACAAGTGAAAGTAAAAATATAAATAGGGATACAAACATAAATGACTTTGCATTTTGTAATGCCTCTTTGTTGTCAATAAAAATATAAACTGTGTTGCCACTTTTTAAAGTCCTTACAACATAAATATAATCATCTATTGAACCAAAACGTGTTTTGCTTTTTTGAAGTTTATGGGTCATACTAAGAATATCTTTTTTTGAAGTATTCTTAAGACTGTTTGAAAGAACCATTGTACTGTTGTTTTTCAGCACAATAGAAGAGCTATAGTCATATTCTTTTCTTTTTATTTTGTCCTTTTCATTACCACAAAATGCCTCAATGCCATAAAAACCAATGTCATCTCTAATCATTCTTCTTTGTTGTCTAAAGCTGGAATTTAAATTAATTATATTACCGACAACAAGTACACTGACTAATGTGATAGTGAAGATAATCATCAGTACCACAAAAACTCTTTTTTGTTGTTTGTTTTTCATTTATCCCTCCAAAGAATACCCGACACCTCTAACTGAGTTAATGGTTACATTACAGTTAAGCTGTTTTAATTTTCTTCTAATAAAGGATACATAAACCTCAACATTGTTGTATTCGGCGTTAGACTCATAACCCCAGATTTTCTCTGTGATTTGTTCCTTAGTCAGTACTTGCCTTTGGTTGTACAGTAACATTTCCAACAGTTGAAGTTCTTTTCCTGAAATTCTGATTGATTTTCCCGTATCTGTGTTTATCATCTGGCAACTTTTTATATCAAGGGACATATTGTTGCAAATAAGGTTTTGACTTAGCAAGTTATAATTTCTCTTTACAATAGCATTAACCCTCATTATTAATTCTTTAATTTCAAAAGGCTTTGTAAGGTAATCATCAGCACCAACCTCAAATCCCTTTACCTTGTCATCAAGTTCAGATTTAGCAGATAAAATCAAAATAGGTGTATAAACCTTTTCTTCCTTTAGCTTTTTTATTACCTCATAACCGTCTAATTTAGGTAACATAAGGTCAAGAATAATAATATCGTATATTCCTGTTCTGCCATATTCATAACCATCTAAACCGTCAAAAACTGCATCAACAATGTAATTTTCATTTTTTAATGCAGTTTGTAATGTATCAGCAAGACTATAAGAGTCCTCAACAATTAAAATTCGCATATTATCTCCTAATGTAGAAATTTGTAATATCTTAAATAATTATAAAATATTTTCAATATTATTTCAAGGAATTGATTTTATAATAAATTTCGTTATAATGTTAAGTATGCGACAAAAATGCAGGGATTTAAAGGAATAATGATTTATGGATAACAATTTAGAACAGAAGTCTGTTTCTTCTGCTACAAAGGGCAGTAACCTTGTGTGGCAAAAAACAGATATTTCAAAGACAATTAGGGAACAGTCACTAAATCAAAAGGCTAGAACAATTTGGTTTACAGGTCTATCCGGTTCTGGAAAGTCAACTTTAGCTAATGAAGTTGAAAAAAGACTTGTTGCTATGGGTAAGCATACAATGTTACTTGACGGTGACAATGTAAGAATGGGACTTAACAAAAACCTAGGCTTTAGCGATGAAGATAGGGTAGAGAACATTAGAAGAATTGCAGAAACAGCAAAACTTATGAATGATGCAGGTCTTATTGTTCTTACTGCTTTTATCTCTCCATTTAGAAAGGACAGAAGAAACGCTAACAAAATCATCGGTGATGATTTTGTTGAAGTTTTTGTTAGTACACCTCTTGAAGAATGTGAGAAAAGGGACATTAAGGGTCTTTACAAGAAGGCCAGAGATGGTGTTATTAAGGATTTTACAGGAATTTCAAGTCCTTATGAAAAGCCGGAAAATCCGGCAATCACTATAGATACTACAAATTATACACTTGAAGAATCTGTAGATGAGATTATGAAACAGTTAGAAAAGCTTTTGTGAGGTGCAATATGAAAACACTTATTTTACATATTGGTACTCCAAAAACCGGTACTACTTCTATTCAAAACTTTTGTGGCTTGAATAGAGAAAGACTTGATGAACTTGGCATACATTATCCTGTAATGCCTTATTGCTTTAAAAGAGTAAATCCAACCAGAAACGGACATTTTCTGGTTGGTTCTATTACATTTGATGGTAGCAGAGAAAGAAATATTGAAAAAGAAAATGAAGTTTTTGCTGAGGAATTAGAACACCTTGGTGAACTTTTTCAGGAGCATAATACTATTATGCTTTCAGAAGAAAGTATTTGGACAATTTCTGCTACAAGAAAAAAGGATTTGTGGAAAATCCTAAAGGAACACAGTGAAAAGTACAATTATCAGATTAAGGTTATTGTTTATCTAAGAAGACAAGATCAGCTTATGCTTTCAAGATATAATCAGATGCTTAAGACTGATGTTGTTGCCGGTGTCAGAAGATTTGCAAGTTACAAGAAATCTATGAACACTCAGTTTAAGCCAATGCTTCAGTATCGTGAAAGAATTGAGGATATTGCGAAATATGTTCCTAAAGAAAATATTACTGTTAAGAGATTTGACAGAAAGTATTTTTATAAAGGTGATTTAACAACTGATTTTCTTCATATTTTAGGTATAGAGCTTGATGACACATTTAAACCACTTGAAGAAATTGCAAATGTTGGTTTGTCTGTTCAGTCAGGTGAAATTAAGAGAGTTATCAATAGATTAAGACCGATTTCATATGAAGATAACGAAAAGCTTATTGCTTTGCTTAATGAATGTGATAACCTACTTCCTGAAAGTAAAGCAGCTTTGATGTCAACTGAACAAGTTGAAAAGTATATGAAACCTTTTATTAAAGGTAATGAAGAATTAGCTGCCGAATATATCGGTGACAATGAACCACTGTTTGATTATAATTACAAGAAAACTACTGCTTGGGATTATAACGACAAGAAGTATCATGAAGAAGTAATCTTGTTCTTTGCAAAGGCTGTTGGTGGTGTTTATAAGGAAAATCAACAACTTAAAAAAGAAAATCAACAGTTAAAACAACAGCAAGAACAAACTATTGCAGATTTTAAAACGCTAAATAGCAAAATTAAAGATATTAACACAAAACTAAATAAAGAAAAGGCCTACTCAAGAGAAACAAGGTATTTACTAAAGCATCCTATTAAATCTTTTGTTAAAAAAATAATAGGTATCTTTAAGAAAAAGTAAGATGAAATTTTCTACATTTTTACTTAATATTTTAAAAATAGGTTGTTTGGGCTTTGGTGGAGGCAGTGCCTTAATACCAATATTCGAAGATTTGTTTATTGGCAAAGGCAAACTTGATACAAAAGAAAATTTTGACAAAGATATTATTGTAGCAAGTCTTACACCGGGAGCACTTCCTATTGAAATTGCTGCCTCTATAGGTAAGCGAAATTATGGTAAAAAGGGTATGATTCTTGGTGGAGTTATGATGGCTTTACCGGGAATATTAGCCTCTTTACTTTTAGTAACCTTGTTGTCAACACTTCAAGACAGGATTGCACCTGTTGTAAAGTGTCTGACTGTAGGTGTTTCGGCTTTTATTATTTATTTGCTACTTAATTACGTAAAAAGTGTTTTTGTAGAAAATAAAAATAAAAACAAAGTACGGCTTCAAAGGTCAGTAGTAATTATGATAGCTGTGTTTGTTTTGTCCGGTGGCAAAAACTTGCTTAAGCTATTTGATATAACTTCTGACTATATAATTTCAGTATCAACGGTTTATATACTGCTAACTGCTTTTTTCTTAATTATATGTATTAAAGCAACTGATAACAAAATCTTGCAGATTGTTTCACTTATAATTTCAGGTGTTTATCTTTTTGAGCATGGTGGATATGAGCATAAGTATATATCAGAAATTACTTTTTGCGTTGATGTGGCAATGATTTTGATGGTACTTATTTTTACGGTAAGTAGGATTAAGCATTTTCAGAAAAACAACTTGAAAATCAAGGAAACACTTTCTGACTTAGGCTGTTGGGTAGCATTTTTACTATTGATTATTTCTCCTATTATAATAATGGACTTACAGTCATTTGTGTTTGTATTTAGGAGCATTATTTCCGTATTAATGTCTTTTGGTGGTGGAGATGCTTATCTTGTAATTGCCGATGGTCTTTTTGTAGATGATATGGTTAGTGAAGATACATTCTACAACAATATTGTTTCTGTGGTAAATATTCTTCCCGGTTCAATACTTGGCAAGACCTTGTCTTGTGTTGGTTACTATTACGGTATAAATGAATTTAACGGTTATCTTGGCAGTGCTTTGTCTGCAATAGCCGGTGGTGGTATTGCTATCGGTGTTTCTTGTGGCGTATGCCAAATGTTTTATTCATTGTACGAAGAATTTTCTGCTTCAAAAGTGTGCCAAACACTGGGTAACTATATTAGAGCTATCATTGGTGGACTTTTGGGTAATGTTATTTTAGTTTTGTTTAGACAAAGTAAGAATACAGCAATTACCTACCAAATACCTATGACTGCTATATTTTCTTTGTTGATTGGTTCAGTAGTTTTGAATCATATTTTATCGGAAAAATTTAAGGTAAGTAACACAATTATTGTGATTGTTGATATTTTAATTTCGTGTTTATTGTTTTGTTTTATATAAAGAAAACCTCCCATCTAACTATTGTTAGGTGAGAGGTTTCTTTCTTTTGTTATTTGATTTTGTAAACTAAAGTACCGTTTTCTTTTAAAGAATTATCATTGTAACCGTTTTCAAAGAGAATGTTGTCAACATCTTCTATAGTAATTGGACTGTCACTACAGTTAAATATAACCTTAATGTCCTCATTATCGCTATGCTTTATGTACTCAACAACTCTACTGTTAGGGTTATTAACCTGTTCCATATTAGGTGACTTTGTGGCAATATGGTTGTTCCTTAGGCTGATAATTTCTTTAACCTTGTTTGTAATATCTTTGTATGTACCTTTCTCAATGTCATCCCAAGGCATACACCTTCTACAGTCAGGGTCAAATCCACCATGTAAGGCAATTTCTGTACCG
>OJAM01000994.1_pt1 | contig 10758 bp, 20 predicted proteins | sample 1589071 | NCBI WGS metagenome assembly OJAM01 (sample SAMN03283243) | human gut metagenome | biome: human-associated habitat; material: feces | host: Homo sapiens | place: Peru | collected 2012
CCCGCCGCTTGGGGGTGCGGTAGGTCTGCTTTTATCGTACCATCAAATTTTCAGGTTTGTAAGTCTTAATACGCACGATTTCGGTGTTAATACACACAATTCCGGTTGCTATTTCGCACATTTCGCACATTTTGACAATTTTCAACAAGGAGGTGCTCTTTGTATGCTGTCATTGATTGATCAGTGCCGCGCTGCAAAAGAAGAAAAACACATCACCAACAAGGAGATCGCGGACGGCAGCGGAGTTCCTCTCAACACGGTGCACAATATGTTCCGTGCCACCACCCATTCCCCTACGTTGGAAACCCTCGGTCCCATCTGCGCTTTCCTCGGCATTTCCATTGACCAGTTTTTGGGGATAAAACCAACGGAAGATTCTCCACCCCCGGAAACCATAGAGGAAATCATAAACCGGGAACTGGACGTCTACCGTCAGGAGATCAACGGCCTGAACGCCCAGAACGAGCTCCTGCGTGAGTTTGTCAACCACCAGAACCGCGGTATCCGTACGAGAAACTTCCTTTTGTTCCTGCTGATGGTCCTTCTGATCTTCGCCTTGGCTTACGCCGCATATCTGGACATGCACTGTCTGAACTTTGGGTTCTTCCACGGCTGATACATACGGGAGGTGTGCGCATGAAATGCAAAAACTGTAAGCGCATCATTGACGATGATTCCATCTTCTGCAAATGGTGCGGCGAACGCCAGATCAGGGAGCGCAAAAAGAAGGACGAGATCAAAGTACCCTCCCCCACGCAGCTTCCATCCGGTATGTGGCGCATCCAACTGCGGCAGGAAAAGCAGTCCATCACGGAAAAGACACCGGAGCTGTGCACGGCCAAAGCCATCGCCATCCGCGCCGGCTTCCTTGAGGTCAAAAAGCAATCCGTTGAAAAGGGACTTACCCTGCGCACCGCCATTGACCGTTATATTGACCGGCGGCAAAACTCCCTTTCCCCGACTACTATACGGGCCTACCGTATTGTCCAGAAAAACCGCTTTCAGAGCGTGGCGGACCTGACCCTCCACAATGGGATCGACTGGCAGAAGGTCTGCGACAACGAGGCGCCCCTGTGCAAATTCAAGACGCTGAAAAACGCTTGGCTGTTTGTCGGCTCCGTTCTGCGGGAAAGCGGTCTGGACGTGCCGAAGGTCAAGCTCCCCCAGCAGGAGATCCACGAACGGAAATGGCTGGATCCGGACCAGATTCTCACCTTCTGCGATGCCTGTCGCGGCAGCCGCATTGAAACGGAATCCCTGTTGGCCCTCATGAGCCTGCGCCGCAGTGAGCTGCTGGCTCTCCGCTGGAAGGATGTCGATTTGCCCCACCACTGCTTTACCATCAACCAGGTCTTGGTTCCCAATGAGCATAACCAGTACGTCATTAAGAACTCCGCCAAAAGCAAAACCTCTGCCCGGACGGTCCCCATCCTGATTCCTCGCCTTGAGGAACTTCTCGTAAAACCGGCGGATGCTGCCCCCGACGATCTGATCTCTCACACCGCCCCAAACTCGCTCATACGATCTATCAATCGTATCTGTGCAGATGCCGGATTGCCGGAGGTCGGCGTTCACGGCCTTCGCCACAGCTTCGCTTCCCTTGCCTACCACCTTGGCTACCGGGAGGAAGAATGTATGCGCATCGGCGGCTGGTCCGATTACACGGTCATGCACGATGTTTATACCCACCTTTACCAGAAGGACATCGAGGCCAAGCAGGACAAGATGTACCAGTTCTACGAAAACCGGGGAAAAGAAAAAAGCGCGGACCCGGACGAGACTTCCGCCCCATCCTGATCCGCGCAAAATTCGTGAGTAATTCCGTGAGTAAAAATTGAGATAAAGCCCCTTTGAAAAGCAATTTTTATTTGCCCTATGGAAAATATTTTTACCGCCCTAAAACGCCTGTAACCGTTGATATATAAAGAAAATCCTGCAATCTCAACGATTGCAGGATTTCTTTCATCTGGCAGCGGGAGAAGGATTCGAACTGTCCCCAAAATATCTATGTGCCTTTGTTTTCAACGCACTTAAACATCGTGAGTAATTTCGTGAGTAAATTTAAGCATTTGCATCGTCCACATAGCACCAGCTTTGGGGCGGGCGCTTGATTTTGTTTTTTTCATAGCAGGTGTTACATTCACTCGCCCATTTTGCGTCGCATTCATTGCATTCATAAGGGCGTTCGAACTCGCCCAGATCACGCGGCGTATCATAAATGCGCAAGTCGGAAATATGCCATCCGTAACAACGCCCCTTATCGCCGATATAAGCTATAATTTCTGACTGAGTTAAGCACGTCGCGGGGGAAAAGGCGGCATTTGTTGTACTACTTAACTCGCCGCCATCGTATGCAATAAGAGCGATTCTTTCACAGGTAAACTCCCCAATGACCTTACTGTTTGCCTTGCGGATTTTCCCGTCTGCACCGTGCAGTTCAAGAATGTTGTGCGGGTCCTTCGCGTCAGGCATCGTACAGTAGATGTATGCCTTGAACGGCGTGTCCAGCTTCGGTCTGGTTTTTCGCACCTCAATAGTCTTTTCACCGCTGGCGATCTTCTCCACCCACTTGGGGCGGATGCTCAGCATAACAGCCTTACTCATCCTTCATCGCCTCCAATGCCGCTTCCGCCTCCTCGCGGGTGCGGAATACGGTCTTGCCGATTTCATCAACCGGTACGCCGAAAATGGATTTATCAACAAACCCGGCTACGATATCCCATTCAATGAATGTACAAAACAATTCCACACGAATTGCCTTTACTCGGTATTCGCTTATGGTTTTTCGACTTGTAACCTCATACACCGTATCTCCCGCCTTGCACGGCGGCACCACCAGCCGCCCTTCTCTGTCGGCCTCGGCCAGTTTCTCCAACCGGTCAAGATCGCAGTTTCGGCACAGTTGGCGAAGCGTCTCTGCGGCTTCGTGATCCATGTCGATTTCTTCCGGCGTCCGCTCCGTATCTTCATAGTCGGCGAGGCGATCCTTGAGGCGATTGCGGCAGTACAGCGCGGTGCAGTCAGCCATCGGCTTACCATGCTTACCCGTCCAATCCGCTTCGCACTTCTGGCAGTCCATCATTGCCTGTCCATCGGTGTCGCGCTTCGTCATTCTTTCGCTCATTTCTCTTCCTCCTTTTCGATGATATACGCAACTATTTCGTCCACGCACACCTTCACAACAGTAGAGGCGGGTACGCTTTCCGGGAATGCCGTAGTAAACCACAATTTCCACGGTTCGACATCTATCCCAGCATAACCGACGATCTTTTCTGCAAGCGCACAGGCTTCTTCAGGGGATAGTTTCTGTACTTCGTATTGAATGGGAAACCGCCGGATCAGCGCGGGGTCGAGCTGGTCAAAGCGGTTCGTTGTGCCGACGATAATCACATTGTTGGGGAGCTTGTCAAGTTCCTGCATAAGTGCGATGACGATACGGTTCATTTCCCCGACATCGTTTCCTTGCCCACGGGCCATTCCCACTGCATCGATCTCATCAAAGCACAGGACACACGGTTCGCGCCTCACATAATCAAAGATGCGGGCAATATTGGCCTGTGTACTGCCCAGATATGAACTCACCAACGCGGAGAACCGGACATAGACGAACGGCAGGTTTGCTTTATATGCAATATATCTCGCCAGTTCTGTTTTTCCGCACCCGCTTTCTCCGTGCAGCAGAAGCGCGGAGAAATACGGCAGTCCGATCTCTGCCAGTTTATCAGCAGCGCGGTAAATGCGTAGCACCTTTTTTGCTACAGCCTCCTCATGTGACCTGACTAAGAACTTCTTGTCGGGAAAAAAGGCGGAGTCCTCCGCTACCAAAATGCCCTGCAAGTTCGCTGGCAGTTCAATGAAGTTGCTTTTGGTCTCCAGTTTTCTCAGCATCTCATACCGAAAATGCTCATCCTTTTTGGCCGCGGTATTTTCTAAAATTAGTTTTGCCTGTTGGCGAGCTCTCCTCATGTCACCATCGCAGACATACCGCAGCAGGATTTTATCTCGCTCGTTCATTTCTGCTCCTCCACATACATTCCCATTTTTATCTCCCCACCTTCTCCAAAAACTCATCGATCCGGCCCTTGTCTGCCACAACAACCTCTTTCCCGATTTTCTCGGCGTAGGCCCGCTCTAACCGTGCCCCGGAACTCTCACGCCAGTCCGGTAGCAGAACCACACAGTCCGCACAGTCAATCATGGAAAAGCAGATACGCATATAATCGCCCTGCTCCATGCCGGAAGGGAGGTTCGCCGGGTTTAGGACACAATGTCCCATGGCAGTGAGGGCTTGCTCTGCCTTGGAAAACTTCTCCCGGTAGTTCACATCCCCAGTGATCTTCCCGGCAATATACACACGAAGGTGCGCCCCGACCTGCATATCAAACGCCCGCTTTGCGGGCCGCTGCTTGCTTACAACTCTGATGTATTCAACCATTCTTACTCTCCTTTGCATCCCGCATACGCAGTTCATTGACAGCATCCACAAGCTCGTTGATTTTCTTCATGTAACTGATCAAGGTAGTGTCAATCGTAGATCCACGCATAAAACGTTGAGCATACTCCAAAGGCTCAATCTTGTCATCATCCTTATCTTCAGCCTTCTTAGTAAAATCATACTGACCAATGCGTTTGTACCCCGGAAACCCTTTCTCATACTCATAAACCGTGATGCAATCACTATTGCCGTCCTTATACAGGACGAAAGGCTCGTAGAAACCGCGCACCTTGCACTGCTCACATTTGCAGATGGACTGGATATAACCGACCCGACCAGCAACATCTTCAACGTAGTCCCCGACACGAAAATCATACTTCATCAAAAATTCCCCCTTTAATTCAAAAAATCATCTGACACAAAGAAAACCCGCACTGGAACGCCGCACCGGTCAGCAGCAGCATCAGAAACGCCAGCGCGCCCTTGTCCCATTCTTTGCAGATGCCGTAACAGGCCCACCCACAAAGGCAGAGCGGAATAAATAGCAGAATCGCCAGTTTAGCCATTTTTATTTCCTGCTCCCATCTCTGGCCGCGTCAGCGGACGGTACACCGTCTGAATATCATTCTTCCATGGCGTCAGCCAGACGCACCACATCACGTCCATCAGCGGACTTCCCTTCTCTCCTGGCATCCGCTTCTTAAAAAAGAAATCCGGGCGCCACGTCAGCGGCAAAATGTAGCTGGGCGGGATTTCGTCAAACAGCTTCCGCCGGCACGTTGCGTTCCAATACTGCGACTTGAGCAGGAACGCGAAAGGCTTTCCCAGCTCCGCCGCCCTGCGGATAAACGCCTCCGCCAGCGAGAAAGGCGGGTTCGTGATAATCCAATCAGCTGCGTCAATGCTGGACTTCAAGAAGTCCGTCCCATCCAGAATGTCTGTTGCATAGACGGTCTCAAAGTAAGTTTGCAGCACACCGACCATATCGCCCTCTCCCGTTGCCGGTTCCCACACGGACGTTGTGCGCGGAAGATTCAAAAAGCGCATAAGCGCCACCGTCACATCCGGTGGCGTGGGATAGAAGTCTGACTGACTCCGCCCATACGCACTGTTCCCGCCAGCTATCCTGCTTGCATTTAAGCTATCCATCCTTTTTCCCTCCCTTGATAACAGTAAATGCCATGCGGCGCTTGACCGCCACACGAGCCTCCTTCTGCTTCATCTGTTCCAGATGCTCTTTATACTTCGCCGGTAGGCGAAATTTTTCACACGATTTTCGCCATTGGCTCCGCTTCGTATAGTCCCCATCGAACCACTCGCACTCATCACAGCAATAGCAGACGTCCTCCACGTCCTCGATCTCCCCCGGCGTGAAGTATGCGCTGAATAACTCGCAGTTATAGAGGCAGTTGTTGCAGATACACCCATAGCAGCTCATTTCGCATCTCCATCAGCCGGAACGTTCTTATCCGCAAAGTAAAGGTGTCCTCCGCCGATTTCTCTGATAAGCATATCAATCTGCCAGTGCATAAAGACTTGCTTATGAACCGTCCTCCCATGCCAGAAAAAATACTGCGTCTCCGGGGGACGCAAAAAGTCCTCAATGCTCTTGACCCGCGCCCCCTGTTTGTATTTCCGCTTATATGCCATACATACACCCCCTGTTTTTGGCACAATATCTTTCGTCTCAGTCTAAGATCCCTTCTCCCGCTGCTTGCGCCCCTTCTTTAGAGATGCTGCCGTGCGGCTTTTCGGAAAGGTCAGGTATCGGGGGTTCGCGTAGCGGAGGACATGGTACAGTCTATCCAGCCCACAATTGATCGTCCTGCTGACTGTTGCCTTGGCTACCCCCAACTCTTGGCCGATATCCTTCATGCTCATGCCATAAATGAAAAACATCTCCATATACTTCCTCTGTGTATCCGTCAGTTCTTCGTCCATCGCCACCCGCAAGGCGTTTAGCGTATGGGCATGGAAATCCGCTTCTTCAGCAAACTCCCCTTGCAGCCACGCCGCATACTGGCTCTTGTCTCCCCAAAACTCAAACAATGACACACAGCGCTCAGAACTCCCGCTTGGCATTCACGCTCACCCCCATTGCCATGGCTTCACCAAAGTTCTCCTATCTTTAGCATAGCAACCCCCTCCAATAGGGTTTTTGCACGCCCGCTTTACCTACCGCCTACCAGCACGTCACCTACCGACCGACTGCGCCCCCGCCCGCGCCGCGCAACCTAAGTACGTATTCCCCACATAAGCGAAGCGTTTTTATAAAAATTTTTTTGGACCCCTTTTTGACTTTTCCGTTTTTTGCCCCCGGTTTTCTAAACTACCCCCCCTTAAAGGGGGAGGAAGGGACACGGGGATGAGAACGTGGGGGAAAAAAGAACGCGAGAGGAGGGGGAAGAGTTGTGGAGAGATTCTGCGCCGATCCGGTGGCCAGGTCTGTAAACCACCCCCCACCCATCCGGGGCCGTGGTCAGCTGGTCAGCTGGTCAGCGGGTGCCATTGGAGCGGATGCGGGGCCGTCTGGCAGGCCCTGAAAGGGGTCAAACCTGTTGCAAATACAACCAACTGTTGCCATAATACGCAATTAGGGCAACAGTTACCGCCTTTTTTGGTGGTAAATGCAACAACAGCCCATGCCGCACTTGTGCAACATGACGAAAGGCGGCGGGAGCCGGGGCCGCTGCCGGTTCTCTGGCCCTCGGTGCCGGTGTCCGGGTCTGCCCTCCGATGGTCGGCGGCTGCCCCGCTGGCGGTTACCGGTCTGGCATGGTCGGCGGTGGCCGTGGAGGTCGGGCCGATGCGATCCGCCGGAACAGACCGCCGCGGGTGACTCCTCCACCCCTTCCCCCTTTTCCCTTTTCCAATGCTTCGACGGCTGCGGGAGTGCTCCGCGCCTTTCTTCATTGGGGTAAAGCGTCCGGGGGTTCTATGGGGTACGATTTAGGGTACTATAATAGACCGCGCCCGCAAGAAACGCGCCCGCGCGCATAGGGGTTAAAAATAGCCCTCTGGCGTGGCGTAGGATGCAAGCGGCTGCGCGGCGTGGGTCTGTGGTGCGGTGCTGGGCGGTATTGCTCAGAGGGGCACGAGAAAAGCCCGCGGGGGCATTCCCTGCGGGCTGTGGTGTATGGTATAGGGGGCGGCGGAGATCATACAAGAAACAGTTCGCCGTTGATCTCAAGGCTGACGGCCTCTTGTTTCATTTCGTTCTTGATCTTCCGGCAAATAGCGACGATCTCGGCGGCGTGGTTCTCGATGTCCTCTGCTGCCGCGTTGCTGTAAATGATGGTCACGGCCTCACCCAGTAGCCGCGGGCCTCGGTGGCGGTGGCTCCGCCAAACATGGCGGACAGCTTCGCGGCGACTTCCTCCACCTGCTGCCGGTTGTCGGTGGGATGGTCGGTGTCGGTGGTGCTGGGCACGTAGATAGCAACGCGGGAGTCCAGGCGGACAACGCCGGGGATCGTGTCAAAAAAACTCTTTTTCATTTCGTGTTCCTCCTAAAATCTTTTTCCGGTGGTGGTTGGTGATCGGCGGGGCCGGTGTCCCGGCCCCGTGGCGGTTACTCTGCTACGATATAATCATTTCTCATGCAGCCGATCAAAGCACGGGCACTGCTGGCGACCCGCTCCGCTTCTTCGCGGCGGTGGGCGTCGCTCCGCTTCGTGCTGCTGGGCACCGCTGCCAGCAGCGCATCAACGGCGGTGCGGAGTTCGTCAAGATCCATGTTGTAGGCTTCTTTACTCGTCATTTTGTAATCCTTTCCGGGGCGGTGCCCCTCTGGCCCGGTGGGCCTCCGTGGTGTTGTCCTGTTCTTTATGATTCTATTATATATAATTCTGTAATTATATCAAGGTTCAAAATAACCAATATTTCTGTAATTATATTGTTGAAATTGTATATTTACAGAATTATATATAAGCGATAAAATATTAGCATAAAGGAGGCGGAGAAAATGGGCGGGTTTACAGTAATAATCAAGAAACAGCCGCAGAAATATTTAGACAAGCTCCCGGAGCCTGAACGGGGCCGGGTAGCGGCGGCGGTGGCCGGATTATCAACCCTTTCCGGCGATATTGTCCCCTTGCGGGGTGCTGGCTCTCGCATGTACCGGTTGAAAATCTATCATTACCGGGCAATTTTTCAGATCGACACGGACAAAGAAACCGTTACTGTAAAAGAGATCAATACACGCGGAGACATATACTAAAGCAGAACCAGAAGCCGAATAAAGAAGCAGAAAAAGCAGCATAAACAACCGTATTGAGGCATTGAAAGGAGCATATATCATGAACGAAGCATTACGCGCACGACTGGCAGAAATTGACGCCAAGCCCGCCGAAAATCTCACCCAGGGAGCTGCGGCCAGCCTTGCCGCTGCGGAAGCTATGGACGACGGAACCGCCGAAAACATCAACGATTATATAGCCCGGAAAACCAAAACCACAAAGGCCCAGCAAGCCGCCGTTCGCAAGTATGTAAAAAAGACTTATGACAGAATGGATCTTGTTTTACCGAAAGGGCAAAAAGCCGTTATAAAGACTTGCGCCGCCTCCCTGGGAGAAACGGCAAACTCTTTTGTAAATCGTGCTATTTCGGATGCACTCGCAAAATATCAAGCCAACGCCTGACCCCCAAAACGCAGAACAGCGACCCGGAAAAACTCCGGGCCGCTGCTTTTTTTATGCCGTTTTTCTCAAAGCGTCACATTGTGCGCACATTGTGCGAGAATGTGCGAAAGTGTGACAAAAACGATTTAAGAAGAAATTTCCCCCTATAACCCCCTTATAGAAGATAATCTATCTTGTTATATATAAACTAATGATTTTATATATTATATATATTTATAAAAGAACCGGCGCAAGAATCACGCACGGAAGCGCGCGCCAGCGTGTGCGCGTATGCGCCCGCGTTTATACATCAAGTGACGGAAAAACACAACGAGCTATGGTGTAAAAATTTAGCCCTCTTTTTTGTACATATTAGATAATCGTCTGACAGTCTGCCGAACAAATACCGATTGCGTTACAGTGCGTTACTGTAACGTTACACCTTAAACACGTGATGGATACGAAAAAGCGCCGGGGAAAGTCCCCCGGCGTTTCTTCATGTGGGTTCGGCGTGTTCTTCGGGTTCGGGTTCTGGTTCGGCTCCAGCTTCGGCGGCTTTTTTGTTGGCTTCCTCCGCTTTTCTCTTGATGGGTGCGAGGGACGCCAGAAAACGAGCCTCCCCCCGTTCCGGGTCTGCTGGTGTTGTACTGTCCGAGTTTTTCCGCCAGTCTCCGGGCACAGTCTCCCGGCGTCGCTGGGCCTGTTCGTGTTGCATCCGCAGCTTAAATTCGGCCTTTTCCTCCGCCGTCGGCTCGCCGGCTTTAGCTGCCAGAAGTTTCGCCGTCTCGTAATTCCAAAGGTCAACCGCTTCATCGAGATACTGGTTGATAGTTTTGCCCTTAACCTTTGCCCCGTTGATCGCGTAACTGTAAATTTTGCTGTCCACGGTGCAGGCCGTCCGGCCCGTTTCTGTCTCTGTTGCGTTCTGCGGGCGTTTTTCTTCTTCGGATGGTAAGGATACCGCCCCACACCTTAAAACCGCTCCTGCGGCGTTCTGTGGCGTTTCTGTGGCATTTCCGGCGGTGGGTGTCGGTGTGGTTCCGTTTAATCTGGCCTCGACAGCCTCCCGAATAAATCCGTTTACGCTGCCGCCCTCTCCCGCCGCCGCTTTGATCTTGTCCCCGGTTCCTTTGGGAAATCTAATTAAAATTTGGTCATACGCCTTTTTTGCGTATCTTGAGTTTGCCTCTAATCTGGCTTTTGTTGCCATGGCGTCACCTCCCCAATAATGTAATGTAATCATATCACATATATGTAATGTAATCAAGCATTATTTGACGTGCAATGATTTCATTATATCCGCCTATCATGTAATCATTACACATAATGACTAAAATGTAATGTAATCATTATCTATTATGCCAATTTACAATGTAATGTATACATGGTATCATAATTACAACAAATCAAGGAAGCACCGCCAATGATTACATTACAGGAGGAACACAAAATGACAGTAAGAGAAGCGTGCAAGCTCATCAAGATTTACGCGGAAGAAGGTAGCCCCATTCAGTACTTCGGCATTTCCGCCGATGGTTGCCGAAAGGAATTTTTCCCGGAAAACGGTATTGAAATGGCCGCCTATGGCGATTTCGTAATTTCTGAAATCGGCATAAGCGAGGAAGGCGTGGAACTCACAATCAAGCGCGAATTTGTCCGAGCAACCCCAACTGCTTAACAAGTATCAACCGACAGGAGGCCGCAA
>OJAM01000995.1_pt1 | contig 10753 bp, 7 predicted proteins | sample 1589071 | NCBI WGS metagenome assembly OJAM01 (sample SAMN03283243) | human gut metagenome | biome: human-associated habitat; material: feces | host: Homo sapiens | place: Peru | collected 2012
ATGAAGTCCGCGACAGCGACCTGACCGACATCGGCATCGACTACGCCGCATGGAAGAACGGCCCCGGCCTCCAGCTCGCCGGATTCGGCGCCGATCTCTTCTCCGGACGCTGGAACGAAACCGTCCAGGTCGCCCAGCTCGCAAACAAGCTCATGCCCTTCATCTCCGACAGCATGTCCTGGGGATACGGCTCCATGTTCTTCGCTCCGGCGTTCGACATGAGCTTCATCCGCGTCCTCCAGCAGAACGGCAAAGCGCGCCAGCTCTCCACGGTCACCCTTGCGCTCCGCAACGGCAAAGCCGCTTCCAGCACTTTCACGCCCGATTATCAGAACATTCTGAAAAAGGACAACGACAAGACCTACGTGGAAGCCTCGCAGACCGCTTCGCTGAAACTCACCGTTTCCGCCCCCACAATCTGCTATGACGGCAAATCCGCAGACGGCGTCTTCGACTTCAGCTATGCGCTCTCCAGCGCCTCGGTTGTCGAACGCAACAACTACGGCAGCGAGCTTTCGGAATCAACCGCAATCAACGGGTTCGGAACAATCCGCATGAAACAGGAATCCTTCCTGACCGGCTGGACCCGCCAGATGGATGTGGAACAGACGATCGGCGTCCCCTTCCTCTGCGAAATCCCGGTTCTCAAGTACATCTTCGGAACCACCACACGGAACGTCGAGAAGACACACTTCTTCCTGACCGCCGAATCTGAATTTGTCACCCCCGACACCGACATCTCCAGAATCTCCGGCAAACTCACTGAAATCACCGAACTCGTCCAGAACGAAAAATAAGACACGGAAAGGACTGATTTTATGAACAGAAAACTCAAACGCATACTCCTCGGCGCCGTCTGCACAGCCGCAGGCGCAGCCGCTGCAAGCGAACTGCCTACCGGAAACCTGAACCCGGCATACTTCCCCTCCAACGTCCAGGCTCAGCTCCAGGTCGGAATCGGAACCGATACCGATGCGGTTCACTTCGTCCGCGACACCTCCGACTCCAAGATCATCACCAAGACCTACGTTCTCAAAAACGCCGATCCAGCCGAGATCCGCCCCTACCTCCGCAACATGGTTCAGACCGTGCGCACGAATCCGGGGCTCTTCAACGGAGTCACGGCAAAAGTCGCAAATCACACGGAAGTACAGGCACTTGATATACAGACGGCGGATGTTCGTTTCGCTGATCTCCTCGCCGTCCAGCGTCACGACGACGTCCGAGGCAGTCATCTGCGCGATCAGAGTGCCGTCCTCCTTTTCGCTCCATGCGGTCACGGTCAGGGTGATGTTCGTTCCGTTCATGACCTTCTGGCCGTCGGTCAGATTCGTCTCGATCTTGACGGTCCCGTCGCCGCGCAGCTTATAGGGGACGTTGATTTTGAAGGTATACTGTTCTCCTGCCTCGGATTTTGCCGTTATGGTGAAGGTATTCTCGCCCTCGCTGCCGTCCGCGTTGACCAGAAGCTCGATCTGGCCGGATTCGGCGGAGCCGAGCGCCTTTGTCTTGCCGCTGCCGGACTGATAACAGGAAACGTCGCTGATCTCGACGCCGCTGGCCGCGTCGCCGCCGGTCAGCGCCAGCGTATAGGCAAGAACGCCGTCCGTTACCTCGTCACTGTAGACCGTCTGTGCCGTTTTGTTCTGCCCGTTCGCACAGCGGATCGCGGTCTGTGTCCCGTTCAGCAGCGTATAGCGCAGTTCAAGGCTCACGTCGCCGGAATAGCGGAGGACATAGGTAAACGTCAGGTTTTTGAGACTTCCGTCGCTTTTCTGATAGCGGGCCTGCACGGTCAGAGTATATTTGATCGACGCGGCGCCGTCCGGGATGCGCAGGACGGTGCTGCCGTCCGGGACGGCAAGCGTCTGCGCCGTGCCGCCCTCTGCGGCAAGGCTGGCGGAGGTGATGGTCATCTGCGCTGCATCCCGGCCATCCGGCTGGAGCTGGTAGCTGAATTCGCCGAGCTTCAGCTCGGTGCGGCGGATCTCGGCGGAGGCACGGTCGCCGGGCTCGCAGACGATACTCTGCGCCTCGGTGCTGTTTTTCATCCAGACGAGGTTCAGGCGGAGGTCCTGCTCCTCCCGCCACTCCAGAAGGAAGGTGAACGTCAGCTGCCGGATCCGGCCGCCGCTCGTTACCTCGGTAAGCATGGAAATGGTATAGGCGTTTTTCCCGTCCGCGCCGCTTTGCAGCGTGAGCGCGCCGCCATTTGCGTCCAGCACCCCGCTCTGTCCGTTTGCGGCGCTGTATGCAATGGAAAGGAGCTTTGCATCCTCGGCGCTCTGCCCGCCCAGACGGAAGCTGTAGCGCAGAAGATTTTCTTCCAGCTCGTCGTTTCTGACCGTGCACGCGGCCCGGCTTCCGGGCTGGCAGCGCAGGCTGGCCGTACCGCCGCCTGCAAGCGTCCATAGCAGCTGCGCTTCCAAATCAAGCTCGTCGGAATAGACCAGCACGAAGCAGAATTCCGTCTCCTGCTCCTGCCGTGCTCCGTCCTCCAGCACGTGCGTGCAGACTGCCTGCACGCGGAGCGTATAGTAGCTGTCCTCGCCCTGCGGGCCGACCTGCATGGCAATGCTGCCGCGTTCGTCCGCCGGTGCAAATGCGCCGTTGTTTTCCGAAATCTCTACGTTGGTAATTTGGGAATCGACCGCGTCGAGGCCGCGCAGCTCCAGCTCATAGCGCAGCTTTCCATCGGGCAGCTGCGCAGTGCGCACGTCCTGCCGCACGGTCGTATCCGACGGGCAGAGTGAGCGATAGCGCTCCCCGCCGTAGCGGTACCAGGTGAGTACGAGGCCAAGGTCGAGTGCGTCGGGCTGCGTCTCGTCTCCGGCGTCGTCCGGCTGGCCGTCGGTCCTTTCTCCGGGCTGCTCGCCGGATTCCTGGCCGGGCTGCGGCTCCGGGTCGGATCGGGGCTGTTCAGGCAGCTGCTCGGGCACGTTCTCGCCGGTCTGCTCCTCCGGCGGCTGTTCAGGATTCTGTTCCTGTCCGGACTGGCTGCCGCCTGTTTCGGTTTCCTGCGTAAGCGGCGCGGCGGCAAGCGTGCCGCCGTCTCCGTCGCCAAAGCTCAGTCGGCGGACCGGCTGGATATTCTCCTTTCGGATCGGGTTTTCCGGCTCCTGCCGCTGCATCTGCAGCGCAGGGAGCACGACCGGCGCAAGCAGCGCCGCCGTCAGCACCACGCCGAGCAGAACACGGAACCAGCGTATCGTCCAAAGCTTTCTCATAGAGCCTCCCAGTGCAAAACAAAAACACCCGACCCGCAGACGGATCCGGTGTTCGCAGTTCCAACCGAAGACAGCAATTCTCCTGACTTGCGATCTGGGCGGCTTTCCGCCCGCGTGCTGCTCCTACCTTCTCACGGTTTCCCGCAATGGCTGCCTTTCGGCCCGGCGCTTTCGCGCTTCGGAGCGGCCCTCTCGCGCACAGTTCTTTCGAGTAGGTCCATTCCTTTTTCGCCGCCCCCTGCCGAACACCCCGGCAAGACGCAGCTACACATCTTCGGTATGCTATTTTTTCGCCTTTATCATACAGCAGGCGCAGGAAAAAGTCTACTGTTTTTTGCGTGTCTTTTCGCGGGGAATGGGCGCTTGGGGCGCACAGAAAACCCGCCCCTGTCATGCGGCGCATGGCAGGGGCGGGTTGGGGGTATCGCTTATGCCGCTTCCTTGGTCATGTTCATGAGCACCTTTGCTCCCATTGCGCGGGTCGCAGTGCCCTTCGGGTTGAAGGCTCCGTTGGAGCCTGCCAGATAACCGGCGGCGGTGCAGTATGTGACGGATTCGAGCGCCCATTCGCCGATCGCGTCAACGTCGGTGTAGGTGAGCTTCTCGGTGATGCCATCGGCGGTCTTGCCGCCGATCTTGTCATAGCCGTAGAGGACCTTTGCCATTTCCTGACGGCTGATGGCCTTGGTGGGCTTATAGGTGCCGTCTTCATAGCCGTCGACGATCTTGTTCGCGCTTGCCCACAGAACGGCGTCCGCGTACCAGCTGCCGTCCGTGCAGTCGGTGAACTTCTCGCTGACCTTACCGGTCACCTCAGGAGAACCGGCCATGCGGTACAGGACCGTTACAAGCATACCGCGGGTCAGAGCGCCGTTCGGGCCAAAGGTCGTTTCGCTCAGGCCCTTCATGAAGTTCTTGTCTGTGACATAGTTGACAGCCTCAACCGCCCAGTTGCCGTCGAGCACGTCGGTGTACGGGGTGGCAATGACCGTGATGCGGCCCTGCGGAGCAGCATAGGTTGCGGGAACGATGCCGCCCAGGCTGTCCTTGATGTAGTTGATCAGGACCTGATTGTCCAGCATGACGGAATCCTGCAGCAGCTTGTTGTCCGCGAACATATTGATGCCGTCGCCGGAATCCTTGAGCATATAGTTGTGGGACGCGACCGTGTATGTAGCCTTCGGATCAATATCGACATACTTGCCGTTCTTCAGGACCTTGACGTTCTTGACGCGGTACGCGCCGTCGACGGAGACGAACATGGATTTGTCGTCGCCCTTTGCAGAGGACTTGACCGTGGTGTCGATGGTGTACTTCAGGCCGGAAACCTGCAGGAAGCCGCCCATTTCACCAACGGAGTTCTCCCCGTCGGAGTAGGTGGACATGGTGTTGCGGGCCGTCCATTCGAGCGCGTCGATGATTTCCTGACCGGTCGCCTCGACGACGCAGAGCGCGTTGCCGTACGGATGGACCTTGATGATCTGGCCGTAGGTGATATCGCCTGCGGGAATATCGGCACGGATACCGCCGCCGTTGACGAGGGCGATGTCAGCGCCGGAAACGGCGCGGTACGCGTCGGCGCAGAGGTCGCCGAGGTTGGTTTCGCGGTTGCGGACAGCGCGGGTACCGTCGGCGCGCTTCGTGGTCAGGTCGACGGAGGTTCTGGCGACAACGGTGTTGACAAGGGCTTCATTCTTTTCCTGAATGGACTTGACAAACGCGTCGGCCGTATCGTCCTTGGCGGCGTAGTCGGAGACAAGCTCCGTGGTGAACACGCCGTTGGAGATGGTCAGCTTGCCGATGTTGACGAGCTTCGTGCCCGTGGAGGACAGGGGGATCTCCTTGCCGTCCTTGTTCTTGACCAGCTCCATGGCAATGGTGGAATGGGAGTGGCCGTCGAGCACGGCGTCGATGCCGGTCGTGTTGGCAATCAAATCGGTCGAACGCCACGGTTCGGAGGATTCGTCGATGCCCAGATGCGCAATTGCGACGACATAGGTCGCGCCGTCCTTCTTGGCAGCGTCAACGGTTTCCTGCACCTTGTTGTAAAGGTCAGCGCCGTTATTGCCCTCCGCGAAGGAGTAGATGAAATTGCCGTTGGCGTCCTGGAAGTAGGTCGGGGTGGACTTGGTGAAGGATTCGGGCGTGTCGATGCCGACGAAAGCGACCTTCGTGTCGCCGTAGGTCTTGATCTCATACGCCTTGTAGCCGGTCAGCCCCTTGCCGTCCTTGGCCGTATAGGTCAGGTTGCAGCAAAGATACTGATACTTGGCCTTGTCGATGAGCTTCTGGAGCTGCGGCAGGGTGTAGTCGAATTCATGGTTGCCGAAGGCAGCAAAATCATAGCCTACTTCGTTCATGATGTCGACCAGATATTCACCCTTGGACAACGTGCCGATGACGTCGCCCTGCACGGAGTCGCCGCAATCAACGAGCGCAACGTAGTTATACGCGGCCTGCATCTCCTTTTTGTAAGCAGCCAGACCGGCATAGCCGATGTTGTCGTCAACTGCGCAGTGCACGTCGTTGGTGTACAGAATCACAATGTCGTTGGATTTCTCGTCTGCTGCGAACGCTGTGGTCATAAGGCCCAGCATCAGGCATGCCGCCAGCAGAAGTGCAATCAGTTTCTTCATAGTATCCTCCCTTTACATCTTATCTGTCCTTGGACAGATGGTATATCTATATTATACTACAAAGAACCGTCGTCAGCTATTCACAAATGTTTGAAATCCGATGTCCGTTTTTCGTCATAATGCACAAATTGTTTAGAGCATTAGTGTATGAAACCAGGTAAAGCTGTCAGTGCGTTACGGTGTCGGCTGTTCCTCGGCGAACGGTTCCCCTTTCAGAACGACCCCGCGCAGGAAGCGGAACGTCTCCTTCTCGCCGCGTTCGGCGAGCATCGTGAGCAGAAAGCGCAGTCGCTTCATGGTCTGCGGGTGCACGAGCCGCGATTCGTTTGCCCGGTCCAGATACTGCAGCGGGGATGCGTCGGTATAGGCCGCGCCCTGATATGTCTTGCAGGCCGCAATGCGGTCAGCGACCATTTCGCACAGGTATCTGACCGGCATATCGACCGGCTCATACGTTCTCGTTTTGGGGCTCAGATCCGTCCAGTATTCAAAATGGTGACGGTTGCGGCCCTTGTGGTGCATCCATGCAAGAGAATAGCCGTTCGCCTCACGCTCGGCGGTGTTCGGGCTGCGGTCGCCCTGATAGTACCGGACGCCCGCCAAAAACTCGGTTGGCGAATATTTGGACAGGTCATGCGTCAGTCCCTGCCAGATCAGGCCCATGCGGAAGCAGCCGCGCATGACCAGGTGCCGGTGATGTGTGATCGTTTTCAGATGTCCCCAGAATTTATTCATTGCGCAGCCCTCCCGTTTTTCTCATTACATTATACGATAAATCCGTTCCGGCTGCAACGCAGAAAAATTTTAAAAGCCTATTGACAAGCTAGGGAATGTGTGGTAGGATACAGCCATCCGATAGATGTTACCAACATACTATTTTAGTTCCATTTGAGTGAGGGCACAGATATGATCCTGCATCTGCTTCCGTGCGCCGTGTTCCGATGTCGGATGTGACAAAGGAACCGGATCGACGCTTTCATTTTATAAAATATAAAGGAGATTTTGAATATGTCCAACATTTATACTTCCGCTGACCAGCTGATCGGCAAGACTCCCCTGCTGGAGCTGACGCACATCGAAAAAGAGCTGAACCTCAAGGCCAGAATCCTGGCCAAACTTGAATACTTCAACCCCGCCGGTTCCGTCAAGGACCGCATTGCGAAGAAAATGATTGACGACGCGGAGGCTGCGGGTCAGCTGAAGCCCGGCTCTGTCATCATCGAGCCGACCTCCGGCAATACCGGCATCGGCCTCGCCTCCGTCGCGGCAGCCAGAGGCTACCGGATCATCATCGTCATGCCTGAGACGATGTCCGTTGAGCGCCGTCAGCTTATGAAAGCCTACGGCGCGGAGCTTGTGCTGACGGAGGGCGCCAAGGGCATGAAGGGCGCGATCGCCAAGGCGGATGAGCTGGCGAAGGAGATCCCGAACAGCTTTGTGCCGGGCCAGTTCGTCAATCCCTCGAACCCGAAGGCCCATATCGAGACGACCGGCCCCGAAATTTACGAAGATACCGACGGCAAAGTCGATTACTTCGTTGCAGGCGTCGGCACCGGCGGCACAGTCACCGGCGTTGGGCAGTACCTGAAGCGCAAGGTTCCGTCCGTGAAGGTCGTCGCGGTCGAACCAGCCTCGTCCCCGGTTCTGTCGCAGGGCGTGGCAGGCGCGCACAAGATTCAGGGCATCGGCGCGGGCTTTGTCCCCGATGTGCTCGACACGAAGGTCTATGACGAGATCATCCCCGTTTCGAACGAGGACGCGTTTGCAGACGGCAGGCTCGTCGGCAGAAAAGAGGGCGTTCTGGTCGGCATTTCCTCCGGCGCGGCGCTCCACGCAGCAGTTGAGCTGGCCAAGCGTCCGGAAAATGAGGGCAAGACCATCGTCGTCCTCTTCCCCGATACCGGCGACCGCTACCTCTCTACCCCGCTGTTCGCGGATTGATCCTGCATGATGTGCCAAGCCCCGGCTTCCACAGCGGAAACCGGGGCTCTTTCTTATCCTGTGATATCCTCATACAGCGCCCACATGGCGTCGACGGTGCATTCGGAGAAGCGGTTCTGGGCGGCAAGCTCCGTGCCGTAGCTGTCCAGGAGCATCGGGCGGTAGGTGTACCAGCCAGTGTTCTCATTGCGGAGAATGACGTTGATGGTCGGCTTGAGGTCGTATTCCGATACGTGCGTTCCGTCCGCGTCCTTGACGATGGTGACGCTGGCCATGCCGCCGAGGAGGTTCATTTTCTCCTTCTGGTGCGACAGGAAGTTTCCGAGGCTGTAATAGACCGGCACGTCGCGGCCGTCAGAGGCCGTGAGCAGCTCAACCGGCTGGAGCGTATGCGTATGGCCGCCGATGATGAGATCCGCGCCCGCGTCCGCCATTGCCTGCGCCCAGGTGAGCTGGTCGTTGTCCGGACTGAAGGTGTCCTCCGTGCCCCAGTGCGGGAAGACGATGACGAAATCCGCCGCCTGCTTTGCCTGCTCGATGCGGCCGCAGACCGTTTCCTGACTGGAAAGCATATCGATCATCCAGCGCTTTTCGGGCATGGAGTTGTTGAGGCCGTAAGTGAAGTTCAGCATGGCGATGCGGATGCCGTTTTTCTCGACGATGGAGATCGCCTCGGCATCAGCCTCCGTGTCATGGATGCCGAGCGTGGTGATCTCCGGATATGTCTCGTGGAAATAGGACAGCGTATCCGTGATGCCGGTTTCCTTTTTGTCAAAGCAGTGGTTGCTGGCGAAGGTCACGACGTTGAAGCCCGTATCGGCCAGCGCGTCGGCGACCTCGATGGGCGAACCGAAGACCGGATAGCTTTCGATCAGCTCACGGTCCTTGACGAGGATCGTCTCCTGATTGATGCAGGCCAGATCATACTGCCGGACGGTGGGGCGGATATCGTCGAAGAACGACGTGAAATCATAGCCGCCCTCCGGCGTCTGCGCGGACCAGTAGACGCAGTTGTGGATCAGATCGTCTCCCAGCGCCATGAGCGTCACGCGGGACTCTGCTGTCTGCTCTGCAGTCTGCTGTGCGGGCTGCTCCTGCGGCTCCGGCTCCTGTACGGCAGGCTCTGTCTGCTGTACAGGCGTCTGGGCAGGGGCAGAAGCCGCCTCGGCGGCAGCCCTTGCGTCGGACATACGCGGCGTGAACGCCGCCTGCACGACCCACATCCCGCCGAAAACGACGGCGGCAAGCAGAAGCAGGATCAGGATCAGGCCAAGCGCAACGGAGGGCTTTTTGTTCGGGGCTGCGGACATGGTGCGCACATCCTTTCGGTGAAATTTACTGAAAGCATCGGTTCCTCAGGAAATGATGCCGTATTCCGCCTTGACGGTCAGAATGCGCAGAACGCTCTCGTCAATACGGGCCTGCGAAAGCGTGCCGTCGGCGACGGCGGCCCTGACGGCGTCGAACGCGGCCTGCAGATCGGACGGCATGAGGATCATGTCGCATCCGGCGGCAAGGGCCTTGACGGCGGCATCGCCTGCGGAATAATGGTCGGTGATGGAGGCCATGGAGTGCGAGTCGGTGATGATGACGTTCTGATAGTCCAGCTTGTCGCGCAGGATATCCGTCACGATGGATGCGCTCAGATCGGCGGGCGTATCGCTGCCGGTGACATTCGGGTAGGACAGGTGCGAGACCATGACGAACGGGACGCTCCCCTCCGAGGCGATGATGGACTGGAACGGGACAAGGTCACAGCCTTCCAGCTCACTGAGGGTCTTTTCGACGATCGACGTGCCGTTGTGATCGTCGACGGTGGCGCTGCCGTAGCCGGGGAAGTGCTTGAGGCATGAGACAATGCCCTCGGCGCGCAGGCTCTTGACGATCACACCGGCCAGCGACGCGCACAGCTCCGGATCAGAGCCGAACGAGCGGCTGCCGATGACGCTGTCCGCACCCTGCGCAACGTCCGCGACCGGGGCAAAGTCCAGATTGAAGCCCAGCGCGTGCAGGCTGCCGCCGATGTCCTGCCCGGCGGCATAGGCCGCTGCGGGATCCTGCTGCTTGCCGAGCGAACGCATATCGCCGACGGACGGCACGCCCATTTCCGGGTTGCTGCCGACGCGGCTGACGGTGCCGCCCTCCTCGTCAACGCCGAGGAAAAGCGGAATTTTTGCGTAGGACTGCGTGTTTTCCAGCAGCGCGACGGTCTGTTCGCGGTCTTCAAGGTTTTTCGCGAAATACACGATGCCGCCGACCGGGTACTGCTCCAGCGCCTTCTTTGTCGTCTCCCCCGCTACGGTGGCAGTGTTGACGTTTGTGATGGTCTCCGGCGTTACGAAGAACAGCTGCCAGAGCTTTTCCTCGTCCGTCATGGTATCGAGAAGTGCCTGCGCCGTCTGCTGCGCGGCGGAGGCCTCCGGAGCGTCCGGCGTCTGCGGGTCTGTTTCATTCTGATCCTCCGCGCCCGGCTGCTCGTCCGGCGTCTCCGGCTGGGCGGCCTGGCCGGGAAGCTCGCCCTCGTAGGGCGCTTCGCGTTCCGGCTCTACGGTTGTCGGTTCGTTGGAAAACACGCCGTCCGTCTGGATGGTCTCGGCCTGCTCGGGCTTCTGCTTTTCCGGGAGCGTCTTCCACAGGAGCACGCCGACACCAGCCAGCAGCGCAATGCAGAACAGAACGGCGAGCACGGCGGGTAATTTACTGCGGGAATGTTCCATAGCGTCGATCCCTCACTTGTGATAGAGCGTGTGCGACTGATAGACCGGCTCGAACGTAACGTTCATGCCGAGGCGCTTGAACAGCCCCTCGTCGACTGAGGAGAGAATGACGGACGAATGCACCTGGCTGCCGCGAAGAGAAGCCAGCGCCTCCATGGCAAGCTCGGCGGTCGGATTCGTCACGGCGCTGATGGACAGCGCGATGAGGACCTCGTCCGTGTGCAGGCGGGGG
>OJAM01000996.1_pt1 | contig 10752 bp, 12 predicted proteins | sample 1589071 | NCBI WGS metagenome assembly OJAM01 (sample SAMN03283243) | human gut metagenome | biome: human-associated habitat; material: feces | host: Homo sapiens | place: Peru | collected 2012
CCACACTGCCGCACCGCCGGTCAGGGCGGGAACGATCCTTTCATGTTCCTCACGGCGGCTATTGGGTGGAGTAGCCGACGCGGGTGGTTTTGGATGGCTTTATCCTATCACAGCGCGAAAGCCGGTACAAGGCTTGCCGGCGTCCGCTGCGCCGATTTCGTGAAAAGAGACAGTTTCATGCCGTGATCTTTGTGCCGCATGACAGGGATGAAAGGAACAAAAACGGGAAAGAGCGTCGGCTCTTTCCCATTTTGCTGCCGTTATTTTTCCTGCGGGAAGCGGACGGTGATCTCCGTGCCCTTGCCGACCTCGCTTTTGAGCGCGATCGTGCCATGGTGGTACGCCACGGCGTGCTTGACGATGGACAGCCCCAGCCCCGTGCCGCCGCTCGCCTTGGAGTGGCTCTTGTCCACGCGGTAGAAGCGCTCGAAGATGCGGCTTTGATGCTCCGGCGGGATGCCGATGCCCGTGTCGCGCACGGTGAGACAGGCGCTGCCGCCCTCGGCGCCGACGCGTACGTCCACGCTGCCGCCGTCCGCGTTGTACTTGATCGCGTTGTCGCAGAGGTTGTAGACGATCTCATAGAGGAGCCGCCGCACGCCGGTGACCGGAGCGTTCTCGCCCGAGACGGTGACGGTCACGCCCTTTGCCTCCGCCGCGGCGCGGAGATTTTCCGCGGCCTCCTGCGCGAGCGGGAGAAGGTCGACCGTTTCGGTCGGCAGCTCGCCGCCCTCGTCCAGCTCGGAGAGGCGGATGATGTCGCCGATGAGCGTCACGAGACGCTGCGCCTCGGCGCGGATGTGACCGACGAAGCGGGGCATATCCTCCGGCTTGACCATGCCGTTCTCCAGCAGCTCGGCGCTGCCGATGATGCCCTGAAGCGGCGTTTTCAGCTCGTGCGAGACGTTCGCCGTGAACTCGCGGCGGCTGCGCTCGGCGAAGGCCTGCGCGGTCATGTCGAAGGCCAGCAGCACCGCGCCGACCACCTTGCCGTCGGACTCGATGCGGCTGAGGTCGAACTGGTACTCGCGCCCGCCGCGCTCGGCGCGGACCTCGCTGTGCCCGTCGGTCATCGCCGTGCGGAGCGCGAGGCTCATGGAGTGCTCACGGTCCACGGTCAGGAAATCCTGCCCGACGCACGCGCCCGTCACGCCGAAGAGCGTCTGCGCGGCGGGATTGATGTTCAGCACCGCGCCCTTTTCGTCGAGCAGAACGAGCCCCTCGTTCATGCCGGCGGTGATCTGTGTGAATTCGTCTGTTTTCTGCCGCAGCTCGGCGAGCTGGGCGTCGATCTGTCTGCGCTGGCGGTCGATGCGCCGCAGGAGCGGAGAGAGCTCCTCATAGGCGTCGTTTTCCAGCGGATGCTCGAGGTCGAGCGCGTTGAGCGGCTCGACGATGCGCTTGGCCAGACGGCTCGCGAGCAGGCTCGAGAGCACGAGCAGCACGATCACGACGAGCAGAATGGGCTGGAACGCTCCGAGCAGCAGCGCGCCCATCGTGGCGCGGCTGGCGGACAGGCGCAGCACGGTGCCGTCCGTGAGGCGGCTCGCGCTGTAAACGGTCTTTTGCAGCAGCGTCGCGCTGTAGCGGCTCGAGCTGCCCGTGCCGGTCTCCAGCGCCTCGCGGACCTCCTCGCGCTCAAGATGGTTCTCCATCTGCGCGGCGTCTGCCTGCGTGTCGTAGAGCACCGTGCCGTCGGAGGCGATCCAGGTGACGCGGAAACGGTCGGACTTGATTTTCTCCAGATAGGTCGAGCCGTTGGTCTCCACGGCTGCTGCGGCGATGCGCAGCTCGTCGCCGAGCTGGTGCTCCTGCATCCCCTCATAGAAGCTGTAGAAGCAGCCCATGACGAGCAGCAGGCTGCACGCGAGCACCGCGACGCCGACGGTGAGGATGGAGCGGAAGATCTTTTTGGTCATTTCTTCTCCGCCTCCCATCGGTAGCCCACGCTGCGCACGGTCTCGATGTGCTCGCCGTTTTCGCCGAGCTTTTGGCGCAGGGTGCGGATGTGCATATCCACCGTGCGCGTCTCGCCGCAGTAGTCCACGTCCCAGACCTTTTCCATCAGCTGATCCCGCGTGAAGGCCATGCCGGGGTGGGAGAGAAAGAGCCGCAGCAGCTCAAATTCCTTGTACGTCAGCTCCACGCGCGCGCCCTCCACCGTGACGGTGTGCTCGGCGGGATCGAGCGTGAGCATGCCACTGCGCAGAAGCGCCTGCGCCGTTTTCGGACGGCTGCGGCGCAGCACGGCCTTGACGCAGGAGACGAACTCCATCACGCCGAAGGGCTTCGTGAGGTAGTAGTCCGCGCCGAGGTCGAGCCCCTGGATCTTATCGTACTCCGCGCCCTTGGCGGTCGCCATCACGACGGGGAGCTCGGCAAAGCGCGCGCTCGCCCGCAGCCGGCGCAGCAGCTCGATGCCGTCCGTGCCGGGGAGCATCACGTCGAGCACGACCAGCTCGGGCGGCGTTTCCTTTTGCAGGGCGTCCCAGAACGTGTCGCCGTCGGCGAAGCCCCGGGCCTCAAAGCCGGTGGATGTGAGCGCGTACACCTCGATGTCGCGGATGCTCGCATCGTCCTCCACGCACCAGATCATCCTTATCCCCCCTTGTGAACGCCGGTGACGGAGAAAATGACCCACTCGGCGATGTTCGTCGCGTGGTCTCCGATGCGTTCAAAATATTTTGCGATCATCAGCAGGTCGAGCGCGTATTCGCCGTCCGCGGGGTCCTGCGCGATCTTGCCGATCAGACGCTCCTTGACCTGCGTGAAATAGCCGTCCACGGTGTCGTCCTCCGCGATGACCTGCTCTGCCAACATTGTATCACATTTTACATACGCGTCAACGCTTTCCGTCACCATGCGGATGGTAGCCTTCGCCATCTCGCGCAGGAGGTCATTGTCCTCGGCCTGATGGCCGTGGAGAAAGCTGATGATCTCGGCGATGTCCTCGGCCTGATCGCCGATGCGCTCCATGTCCGTGATCATCTTGAGCGCCGCGGAGATCTGGCGCAGGTCGCGCGCGACCGGCTGCTGCTGAAGCAGCAGCTTGAGGCAGAGGTTTTCGATGTCGCGCTCCTTCCGGTCGATCTCGCTGTCGAGCGGCGCGACCCTCGCGGCAAGACTCTTGTCGTTTTCGGTCAGCGCACGGCTGGCGAGCGCGATGACCTCCTCGCACAGCGCGCCCATTTCGATCATTTCGTGATTGAGCTGCGAGAGCTGCTCGTCAAATTTGTTTCGCATCAGCCAAACCTCCCCGTGATGTAGTCCTCCGTCCGCTTGTCGGCGGGCGTGGAAAAGACCTGCTCCGTCTTGCCGAACTCCACCAGCTCGCCGAGCAGGAAGAAGGCGGTGTTGTCCGAAATGCGCGCCGCCTGCTGCATATTGTGCGTCACCATGACGACGGTGTAGCGGTCCTTGAGCTCGCACGCGAGGTCTTCGATCTTTGACGTCGAGATGGGGTCGAGCGCGCTCGTGGACTCGTCCATGAGCAGCACCTCCGGCTCGACGGCAAGCGCGCGGGCGATGCAGAGCCTCTGCTGCTGTCCGCCGGAAAGGCCGAGTGCGCTCTTTTTGAGTCTGTCCTTCACCTCGTCCCAGATGGCGGCGGAGCGCAGCGAGCGCTCCACGATCTCGTCGAGCTTCGCGCGATTGCGCACGCCGTGCGTGCGGGGACCGTAGGCGATGTTGTCATAAATGCTCATGGGGAAGGGGTTGGCCTTTTGAAAGACCATGCCGATGCGGCTGCGCAGCCAGGTCACATCGACGCTCGGCGCGTAGATGTTCTCGCCGTTGAAGTCCACCTCGCCGGTGATCTTCACATTGGGAATGAGGTCGTTCATGCGGTCGAGCGTGCGCAGGAAGGTCGATTTGCCGCAGCCGGACGGCCCGATAAAGGCCGTGATCTCGTGCGCGGGGACGGCGACGGAAATATCCTTGAGCGCGTGGTTCGGCCCGTACCAGAGGTTCAGACCCCTGGCTTCGATGATGGGAGCGTCAGACATTTTACTGTGTCCCTCCGTTCTTTTTGAGCTTGCGGCCGGTGAGCGCCGCGGTGAGATTGATGACGAGCGTGAGCAGCATCAGCACGCTTGCGATGGAAAAGGCGACGTCCGTGCGCCCGCGGTCGTTGGCGTAGACATAGAGCGCGACCGTCAGCGTGGCGGAGGACGAGTGCAGCGCGGTGACAAAGTCATTGAGCACCAGTCCGAAGCCCGCGGTGTAGAGCAGCGCCGCGCTTTCGCCCACGATGCGCCCGACCGCCAGAATGCAGCCGGTCACGATGCCGTCCACGGCGTTGGGCAGCACAACGGTGCGCACCATGCGCCACTTGCCTGCGCCGAGCGCCAGCGCACCCTCGCGGTAGGACTGCGGCACGGTCTTCAGGCTCTCCTGCGTCGTGCGCACGATGGTGGGCAGGATCATCACGACGAGCGTCAGGCTGCCTGCGAGCACGCCCGCCTGCAGATCCATTTTCTGCACGAAAAAGAGCATACCGACGAGGCCGAAGATGATGGACGGGATGCCGGTGAGCGTCTCGGTCGCAAATTCGATGAGCTCGACGACCCTGCGATTCGCGGCGTACTCCGTGAGATAGATGGCGGCGCCCACGCCAAGCGGCAGGACGAGCGCCATGGCAAGGAGAATGATGTAGAGCGTATTGAGAATGTTCGGCAGGATGCCGATGGTGTCCTTGAGATAGCTGGTCGTGCAGGAGAGGAAGTCCCAGGTCACGCCGCCAGCGCCGCGATAAAAGATATAGCCGATGAGAAACATCAGCAGGGCACAGGTGAGCAACGCGCTCAGCCACACGAGAGAGCGCATGGCAAGATCATAGGCGCGGCGGCGCGGGGGAAGATCTCGTTCCATTTTCAGCCCTCCTTCCGCTTTTTGATGAAGAGGTTCAGCACCACGTTGATGAGCATGATGAACAAAAACAGCACCAGCGCGATGGAGTAGAGCGCCTGCTGATACAGGCTGCCGACAGCGGCATAGGCCATGCCGGAGACGATGCCAGTGGTCAGAAAGCGAACGGGCGTGAAGAGTCCCGGCATATTGGAGACATTGCCCGCGACCATGATGATCGCCATGGCCTCGCCAATGGCGCGGCCCACGCCGAGCACCACCGCCGTCGCCACACCACTGCGCGCGGCGGGCAGAACAACGCGAAAGCTCGTCTCCATCTCCGTCGCGCCGAGCGCGAGCGAGGCATCCTCATATTCGTGCGGCACGGCGCGCAGCGCCGTTTCCGATACATTGATGATGGATGGGAGGATCATCACCGCCAGCACGATGACGGCGGCGAGCAGGCACGCGCCCGAGCTGAGGTCAAAGGTCCGCTGGATGGCGGGCACGAGCACGATCATGCCGACCAGACCGTAGACCACCGAGGGGATGCCCGCGAGCAGCTGCACCGCCGTGCGGATGACTGCCGCAAGCCTTGGCGGAGCGACGCGGGCGAGGAATACGGCGGTCAGAAGTCCCACCGGCACGCCGATGAGGATAGCGCCCGCCGTGCCGTAGATGCTCGTAAGAATGAAGGCGAGGATGCCGTACTGTGCGCCCGTGGTGGTGTTTGTCGGGTCCCAGACCTTGCCGAAGAGGAATTTTCCGAGTCCGATCTCGCGGATGGCGGGAATGCCCGAGAGAATCAGGTAGATGCTGATGAGCAGCACGAACGCTACGGCGACCACGCCGCAGAGCAGGAAAATGAGGTGGATGAGGTTCTCCAGCGTCTTGCGCACGCCGCTGTGACGCGGCCGGGCGGCGGAGGGCTTTGCGCCCTCTGCCGCCGGAGAGATGTATGCAGCCGCCATGGTGTTTACTTCGCGACAGGCACCGCGCCCGCGGCCTTGATGAGGTCGTTCGCGGCGGTGGAGGTGGCGTAGTCAAAGAAGGCCTGCGCGGCGGTGGAGAGGGGAGCGTCGGTCTTCGTCACGAGGACGAAGGGACGCTGGATGGCGTAGCTGCCGTCGAGGACGGTCTCCTCGGTGCAGGCGACGCCGCCGACCGTCACAGCCTTGACGGTGTCCTTGCCCTCGACTGCGGAGAGGGAGGCGTAGCCGATGGCATTGGCGTTGCCCGCGACCGCCTCGATGACGCCGCCGGTGGAGGTCAGCTCCTGATCGAGCTTGCAGGCATCCTTGGTGCCGGTGATGGATTCGAAGCCGTCGCGCGTGCCGCTGCCGGCCTCACGGCCGATGCAGGAGAACTTGCCCGCTTCGCCGCCGACCTCGCTCCAGTCGGTGATCTCACCGGTGAAGATCTTGGCGATCTGCTCGACGGAGAGATCCTCGACCTTGCTGTCCGCATTGACGATGACGGCGATGCCGTCGAGGGCGACAACGGTCTCGGTCAGGCCGCCGGCCTTCTCCTCGTCCTTGAGGGCACGGGAGGCAAGACCGATGTCCGCGCTGCCGTTGCTGGCGGCCTCAATGCCGGCGCCGGAGCCGGTGGGATCGTAGGTGACGCTCACGCCGCTGTTGTCGGCCATGAACTGCTCGCTCAGCGCGCCGATGACCTTTTCCATCGAGGTCGAGCCGTTGGTCGAGACGCTGCCGCTGAGCTTTTCCTCGGTCTGCTGCTGCGGCTGGTCGGTGTTGGTGCTGTCGGGGGCAGCGGTCTTGCTGCCGCAGCCCGCGAGCAGCGAGAGGCTCATCACAGCGGTGAGCACAAATGCAAGTGTCTTTTTCATCTTTCATTCCTCATTTCACATTTTGGTTTTGGACATTTTTCGTTCCACAACGCAAAGCATAACGGAGCGCTGTAAAATGCAAAAGCCGGGTCATGTAAAATTGAGGTAAAATAGCGGCGCGGCGCGAGAAAAGAAAATTCTTCAAAAATCTCCCGCTCTCGCTCTTGACAGCGCGCGGAAAAATCCTTATAATAACCGTGTCGCACATCCGGGTGTAGCGCAGTTGGTAGCGCGCATGGTTCGGGAACGGCCTAATTTCAAATTCCTTAGAATCCTTAAGTTTTGGCTTAGGGATTCTTTTTTTGCACGCTTAGTTTCTTGAAAAAAACAAAGGAGCTATGCGCGCATGAAAAAGATTAGATTAAGCACGGTTTCACAGGTTTATGAAGCATTTCTGCACTCAAGAAAGGCTCTTGGTGCAAAAGAGGTCACACTGAGGACTTACCGCACAAGTTTTTTAGCGGTATGCAAATATGCCGATATATCTGAGCTTCCGATGGAAGAGCTTTCGCATGAAGTGACAGATAAGATGATTACAAAGATGGTCGATGCCGAGCTTTCACCAAATTCCATCAACTCATATACAGATAGCATGCCTGTTGAGAAACATAATGCAACAAGCAAAGCGAATGCCATACTGTTCAATTTTATTGGGTGAGCACTCTATTTTTTGCGTTTCTCCTGCTCAATCTTTATCGTCACGCCTGTTTACAAGGAAACGGGAGAGCTGATGCGTGACATCCTTTTGAAGCTGATGCTGGCTGATTTGGAGCCGGTATAAGCCCCCATCGACATCCTTAACATGGGCGGTCGGGCGAGGTATAATGTAGATAGAATAAGAAACCTCTTGCTTGACTGCCAGAGAGGAGGTTTATATGAAACAGTCAAGCAAAAAACACGAACTCGGCACAGCCGCTCTCTACTGCCGACTGAGCCGTGACGATAATATGGACAGCGAGTCCAACAGCATCCAAAATCAGCGGAAGATACTTCAAAAGGCCGCCAAGGACAAAGGGTACACCGACACGGTTTTCTTTGTAGACGATGGCATCACGGGAACGACCATGAAGCGTCCCGGTTTTCAGAAAATGCTGACCGCTATCGAGGCAGGGTATATCTCGGCGGTGTTCGTCAAAGACCTGTCCAGGCTGGGGCGCAACTACATTGAGGTCGGCAAGCTGACCGAGGAATTTTTCCCGCTCCATGATATTCGGCTGGTGGCCGTTTCCGACGGCGTGGACAGCGACGAGGGCGAGGACGATTTTACTCCGTTCAAGAACATTATGAACGAGTATTACGCCAAGGATATTTCCAAGAAGCGCCGGATCGTGAACAAGATGAAAGGAAATGCCGGTGTTCCGCTTTCTCCGCCGCCCTACGGTTATATCAAAAACCCAGACGATCCCCGCTTTTGGGTAGTAGAGCCGGAGGCCGCCGAGGTGGTGCGCCGGATCTACTGCATGGCGCTGGAGGGGTACGGGCTGGCGGAAATTGCCGACCGCCTTGCCGCCGATGGTGTGGTCAATCCTACCTACTACTGGCGCAGCCGTGGAACGAGCCGGGGCGGGTCGAAAAGCACCGTGGAGCCTACCAAGTGGGGGCATACCACCGTCAAGAAGATCCTCACCTTGCAGGAATACTGCGGCGATGTCATTAACTTCAAAAGCTACTCCAAGTCCTACAAGATGAAAAAGCGGATCGAAAACCCGGAGGAAAACCGGGCGATCTTCCTCAATGTCCATGAGGCTATCATTGACCGCCAGACTTGGGAAAAGGTGCAGGCGCTCCAAAAAGGGACGCGCCGCAAAAAGCCCACGGTCACGCAGGAGCCCAGCGTATTCTCCGGCCTGCTGAAATGCCCGGAGTGCGGCGGCAACCTCAATTTCCACTTCAACCAGAACAACCACGACATCAAGTTTTTCAGTTGCCAAAATCACAACTCCGGCTATCGCAAGTGCAGCAAGACGCACTATATCCGGCTGGACTTCTTGGAGCAGGTCGTTTTGTACGAGGTCAAGCGGCTGGCCTGCTTCGCCAGCGAATACGAAAATGACTTTATCAAGGCCATGATCGGACGCTCAGCAAAGGTTGCGGAAAATACCGCGCTCCGCAAGCAGCGGGAGCTGGACGCTCTGACCGCCCGTGACCGGGAGCTGGATATGCTCTTTGAACGGCTCTATGAGGACAATGTAGCGGGAAAGATCGACGATGCCCGGTTTGCCAAAATGTCCAAACGCTATGAACAGGAGCAGGGCGAGAACGCAAAGAAGATCAAGGCGCTGCGGCTGGAACTGAAAAAGGACGAGAGCAAGCGCATGGACATTGACGATTTCCTTGAAACGGTGCGGCGGTACACAGACGCGACCACCATTACAAAGCGTATGGTCGCAGAGCTGATCGACCACATTGAGGTGTACCACGCTGAAAAGCAGGACGGCGTTACCAATCAGCGTGTCGTGATCTACTACAACTGCATCGGCGCTTTCGATGTGCCGGATCGCCGGAAGATCCCGGAGGCCGACATTATCATGGAAACGAGAAAAGGCGTAGCACTCAGCTACGCCCCGGAACAGGTTGCAGTATAAGGAGGTACGACACGATGAAAGCCTATTTTTATTGCCGGGTCGCTCACGACGATAGCTTTTCCTTGGAACAGCAGGCCGCCAAACTTCGCCGTTATGCGGAACAGGCCGGGTACACCATCGTTGGTGCTGCCGCCGAGCATGGCTCTGGATTGACCCTTGACCGTCCGGCTCTGCAAGAGCTGACGGAGGCCGTTCTTGCCGGAAAGGTGGATGTAGTGCTGGTAAACAGCCTTGACCGCTTGGGGCGGGATTGGGGCATGACAAAGCAGTACATCGACCTGCTGACCGAGCACAAGGTCAAGCTGCTGTGCGTGCGGGAACGGATGATGATCGACAGCTCCAGCTTTTCACCATTCTTCACATAAAAAAGCAGAGTGTCCATTACAGGATACTCAGATCCTATAAGGACACTCTGCATGGTCGGAGTGGGGAGACTTGAACTCCCGGCCTCTTGGTCCCGAACCAAGCGCGCTACCATCTGCGCTACACCCCGTTAGACAGCTTTTATATTATAGTTTCCAAAGCTCGACTTGTCAAGCAAAACTTAGTAATAAGTGAAAGAAATTGAAAATAAGCTTATAGCCGGGGGTGAGGCCTTGAAACTCAGACCGGCGGCCGTGGCCGTGATATTTGCCGCATTGACACTGCTGAAGCTGCTCTGCGGCGCTGACAGCATAAGCCGCAAGAACCCAACAGGGGAGAGCACAGCGGACTATGTCGCGGCACTTGGGCGGAGCCTGACCTCGGAAGGCGCAGATGAGGAGCTGCGGGAGGCCTTCTCTCGGCTAATTATCGGAGACCGCACTGACATACGGCAGACCTTCAGAGGGAACCCATGAACGGCAAACGCATTACAATAAGCCTTGCGCTGACCCTTGCGGCGGCGTTTATTTATTATGTAGTCAGCATTGAAACGACAATAGCGATAGCGCTGCCGGTCGCCGTGCATGAGCTCGCGCATATAATAGCGCTGCGCGTTTTCGGGCTGAAAGTAAAGAGCGTCAGGGCAGAGCTTACCGGCCTGTGCATTGATTACTGCGGCTTTGCCGAACCCGTAGCGCATATTGCGGCGGCCTTCGCAGGCCCGGCGGGCGGCTTCATATACGCTTATGCCGCGTCGCTCATTGCGCGTGAGACAGGCTGCGCATGGATGGAGCTGAGCGCCGGTATAAGCCTGCTGCTGTCGGTATTCAATCTGCTGCCGGTGCTGCCGCTTGACGGCGGCAGAATTTTGCTCGGGCTTATGACTATGCTTCTCGGTGCACGGACGGGGGAGCGGATAGCATATAGAATAAGCATTGCCATAACAGTGTTGCTCCTCATAGCGGGAACAGTGCTTGCTTTCAACAACGGAAGCAAAGCTCCCGCCGCCGCGGCGTTATGGCTAATGCTGGCGCAGAGAAACGGAGGAGCAGAACTATTTAAGGAAAAAGAATGCTGAATGAGCAAAAATTGCTTGCAATGCGCGGCGGG
>OJAM01000997.1_pt1 | contig 10749 bp, 12 predicted proteins | sample 1589071 | NCBI WGS metagenome assembly OJAM01 (sample SAMN03283243) | human gut metagenome | biome: human-associated habitat; material: feces | host: Homo sapiens | place: Peru | collected 2012
CCGCCACGGTGACGAGGATATTGCACAGCACGCCCATAAAAAACGCCTTGCCGGAGGGCATATTCATCTTCCCCTCGGCCAGCTGCACGAGATAGTCCCCCAGCGCGCCGTTTCCCGCGGAGGTCCAGCCGAACCGGGCGCAGACCCAGCTCAACGCCATCGCGCCCAGGAAATTCCCTGTGTATACCAGTCCCCAGTTCCGCAGCATCGCGCCCAGCGTCACCCGCCTGTCCAGAAGGCTGATGACGATCAGCGTGTTGCCGGTGAACAGCTCCGCCCCGGTGAGGATCACGATGCCCAGCCCGAAGGCGAACAGCGTGCCGGAGAGCACGGACACCACGCCGGCGTTGGAAATAGTATACGTGGCCTTGGCCACCACACACACCGGGAATCCGATCAGCGCCCCGGCGGCGATGCCCAGCAGAAGCAGCTTCAGCGCCGAATACCGGGTCTTGACCACTCCGGCGGCGGCGTAGTTGGCCGCCGTCTCAGCAGGTGTAAACAAATTCATAGGCCGCCCTCCCCTGTCAGTTTCTCCGCCGCCCGGACGGTATGCGCCATCAGCACCGCCGACGTCACCGCGCCCACGCCGCCGGGAACGGGCGTGATGGCCTCCACTATCTTTGCCGCCGCGTCAAAGTCCGCGTCGCCGCACAGTCCCGTGCCGTTCCAGTTTGTGGACACGTCCACCACCACCTGACCGGGCCGCACATGATCTGCCGTCAGGCTGTTCGCCGCTCCGGCGGCGGTGACGATAATGTCCGCCTGCCGCGTCACGGCAGCGGTGTCCCTCGTTTTGCTGTGGCACACCGTTACCGTGGCGTTCCGGGCCAGCAGCAGCATGGCCGCGGGCCGCCCCACCACGGCGGAGCGCCCGATCACCGCCGCGCTCTTTCCGGCGCAGTCGATGTGATAATAATCCAGCAGCGCCATGCACGCCTGGGCAGTGCAAGGCGGGAAGCCCTCACCGCTGCCGGTAAACACCCCGGCGGCGGAGACAGGCGTCATGCCGTCCACGTCCTTTCGCGGGTCGAGCAGGGCGCACAGCCCGCTCTCCGCCGCTTTCAGCTGTCCCGGCAGAGGCCGCAGCAGCAGGCAGCCGTGCACGGCGCTGTCGCCGTTCACAGCTTTCAGCGTCCGGGCCAGTGTATCGGCGGCAGCTCCACGTCCACGCCGCATAGACCGCCCCGCTTCATCGCGCCGCGTATGTACGCGCCATCGGCCTCGTTTTCGCCGCAGCGCAGGATCACCAGCTTGGGCATCACGCCCTTATCCCGCAGCAGATCGGCTCTCCGCCGTGTGTCCGCCGTCAGCGCGTCCGCCACCGGCTTTCCGTAGAGCATCTGTGCCATGTAAACGCCTCCTCCTTTACAGGGTCGTCAATTTCTCTTTCACCCGGTCGAATACCGCGTCGGCCAGCGCCGTGCCCCGGCGCAGCAGCTCATCGCACCGGCGGTTCAAGCCCTCCGCCGCAGCGCGGTCGGGCATGGCCTTCGTGTTGATATACACATTCAGCGATGCCGCCCGCAATCCGCCCTGGAGCAGCGCTGCGGCGCAGCCCGCGTCGGACACGGCCAGTCGGGAACCCTTGGCGGCGAAGACGGAGATATAATCGATAGCTTCACAGCACAGCTCCATGATGTGCATCCGCAGCGGCGCACCACAGGCCGTCTGCGACGCCGCCTGCAAGGCCGCCGGGCGGGCCGGGTCATCCTTGGCCATTCCGTACACCCGTGCCAGCGGCAGGAAGCCCTCCGCGTCCGCCGCCACCATATCCAGCAGTCTTTCATGTAAAGTATTGCACCTTTCCAGCAGCTGTTGTATCTCGTCTTCCACGGCGGCGTACTTCTTTCTTCCCGTGGTCAGCGAGGCCACCATGCCGCACAGCGCCGCACCCAGCGCACCGGCCATGGCCGCCGCCCCGCCGCCGCCCGGCGCAGGCGCATCCGACGCAAGCAGCGCCGTAAATTCCCGGCAAGACCGCGTTGTATCGTCCATAGGCCCTCCTTAAAACAGTCCCCGCACCGCGCCGGTGTCCGTATCCACGTCCACCCGCCGGTAGGCCGGGTCAGAGCCCGTGCCGGGCATCATGGAGATCGTCCCCGCCACCGGGCACAAGAACCGTGCGCCGCTGTATTCCAGCACGTCCCGCACCGGCAGACGCCAGCCGATGGGCACCCCCTTCAGCGTGGGGTCGTGGGACAGAGACAGATGGGTCTTGACCATCATGGTGCAGTAGTCCGCGTACCTGGGATCGCTCTCAAACCGGGCGGCCTTTTCCGCCGCCAGCGGCGACCAGTCCACGCCGTCGGCGCCGTAGACCTCCCGGGCGATGCGCTCCACCCGCTGCCGCAGGGGCAGCTCGTCCGGGTACAGCAGCCGGAAGTCCGACGGCTCCTCACATGCCTCCAGCACAGTGCGTGCCAGCTCCTCCGCCCCGGCGCCGCCATAGCGCCAGTGGTCGGACACGGCGCAGCGCACGCCGTGGGCCTCGCAGACACGGCGCAGCAGCGCCAGCTCCGCCTCCGTATCGGTGTGGAAGCGGTTCAGACACACCACCGGCGTGACGCCGGAGCGGCGGATCGTCTCCACATGGTGCAGCAGATTGGCGCAGCCCCGCTCCAGCAGGGTCAGATCCTCCTGCGTGTAGGCGCCCGGCAGGGGACGGCCGGGGATGACCTCCGGCCCGCCGCCGTGCATCTTCAGGGCGCGGACGGTGGCCACCAGCACCGACACGTCCGGCTTCAGCCCGGACAGACGGCACTTGACGTTCCAGAACTTCTCGAAGCCAATGTCTGCGGCGAAGCCGGACTCGGTGACATGGTAATCAAACAGCTTCAGCCCCAGACGATCGCCGATGACCGAGGACTGGCCGATGGCGATGTTGGCGAAGGGCCCCGCGTGTACCAGCACCGGCTGGTGCTCCACCGTGTAGCACAGCGTGGGGTTGATGGTGTTCCGCATCCAGGCGGTCATGGCCCCGGCTACCTCCAGGTCCTCGGTGGTAACGGGTCTTCCCTGCTTGTCATAGGCCAGCACGATGCTGCCGATGCGCCGACGCAGGTAATCGCCACGGCAGGTGGCACATCGGCCGCCTCCGTATCCGAAACGTCATCTTCCACTCCATCCGTCAAGGAGTAGGTATGCGATTTTCGGATATCGCACATACTTGCGCGCAGAATTTGCTGCGGCGCAAATCGCGTACGATTTTGACGGTGCTCGGCGTGATCGTCGGCTGCTGCTCCATCGTCCTGATGATTTCGATTGGACAAGGCATCAGCGAGCAGAATGAGCAGATGCTCAAGAGCATGGGCAATCTCAACGACATTACCGTCACAGCTGCCGGCGGCTCGGGCGCGTACGACAGCTCTGGCGTCGGTATGTCGAGTTTGTCTTCGTCGGCCATGACATCATCGGATCATCAGGCCAAGCTTGACGATGCTGCGGTACAGACGTTCCGTGGCATTTCAGGCGTCGCAGCCGTGATGCCACAGCGGTCGGCGCAGAGCACCGTGGATCTCACTGCGGGAGCCGGATCCCGATACGTGGCTCAATATGCTTCTGTGATGGGTACGGATATGACCCAGCTTGAAGCATCGGGATACACGCTCGTTCAAGGGCGTATGCCGAGGCGTGCCGGAGAAGTATTGCTCGGCAAATACGCGGCATACCAGTTTATGGATAAGTATCGTTCCGATGATGACTCCAGGCGTATCGCTCCCGGTGATTATGAGTGCGATGAGAACGGTTGCAAGGAGAGCGAGGGGGAGAAGCCGTTCTTCGACGTACTGACCACGAAACTCAATTTGATTACCGGAGCCGATTATCAAAGCCCTGACGATTACCGCAAAATAGGCAGCACTTCGATGAGTTCCACCGATTCAGGCGACGGCGATGGTACTGCCAGTTCGCAGAATCCTGTGGTTTCCATGCCTCTCACCGTGGTCGGTGTGTTGGACGCTGCAACCAATAATTACGATGCATTCAGCTCCGGTGTAGTCATGTCGCTGGAGGATATGGACACATTGCAGGCCAAAATCGACGGCAAAACCAATACCACCAGCCGGACCAAAACAAACTACGACCAAGTGGTGGTGCACGCTCAAAATATCAAGGATGTGCCGGGTATCGAAGCGCAGATCAAAATGTCTGGCTACCAAACCACGTCCTTCGAACAGACCCGCAAGGAGATTGAAAAGCAGAGTCGTGGCATCCAGCTCGCATTGGGAGGCATTGGCGCGGTGTCATTCCTGGTGGCGGCCATCGGCATCGCCAACACCATGATTATGTCCGTGTCGGAACGCACTCGGGAAATCGGCATTATGAAGGCGCTCGGCTGCTATGTGAAGGATATTCGCACGATGTTCCTATGTGAAGCAGGTGCCATCGGTCTGGTCGGTGGACTTATCGCCTGTCTGATTTCCGCCTTGGGGTCGCTGAGCATCAATCTGCTGTCGTTTGGTGGATTCAGTATGGAAAACGTAGGCAAAGCGATTATGGGCGGTGACGACGTGAGCCGAATCTCCGTGATTCCATGGTGGCTGTTTGTCGCGGCCGTGTTGTTTTCGATTCTGGTGGGCATACTCGCCGGTTTTGGGCCAGCTAATAAGGCTGTGAAGATTCCTGCGTTGGACGCCATCAAGAACGAGCAATAGCGATTGCGATTAACAATAATGCTTATGGTCGGCCATGTGCTGTTCAGCGTGGGCCGGCATTTCGCGATTGTTCAACGTTCCCTGTCGATTTTTGACGGTGCCGGCTAGTTGCGTGATTAACGGGCCAAGACGCGGCGAATGCGATCAGCCACCGCTTCCACAGTCAGCCCGTAACGTTCATCAAGCTCGGCAAGGGGCACACGATCGGTGAATTCTTTCGATGCGCCGAAATTGAGCGCATGCACAGTGGCCGCCTTTGGATTGGTGGAATTCGCGTAGAACGCGGTCACCTTCTCACCCCAGCCGCCTTCCAGCTGGCCATCCTCCAAGGTGACGACCACACGATGGCCGTCGGCAAGCACGTCCAGCAGCTCGCCATCCATCGCGGAATACTGCTGCGCGTCGATAAGCGTCGCATTGATATCGTCGTCGTTTTCGAGCGTTGCCGCCACCTCGGCCGCCAACGGCAGTGTATTGCCCAAGCCGAGAATCGCCACTTCACGTCCCGGACGCACGATCTGGTACCGCGTGAAAGGGCAATCGCCGGTAATATCGATCGTCGTTTCGTGCGCGGCGGCACGTTCGGCCGGGTCGAACGCCATATCGGCGGAACGCTCCATGGCAAGAATCTGCTCGCCGGGCATGCGGATAGCCGTCACACCATGATCAGACGGCCCCGTGGCCCATGCAAGCATGTTCAGCATCTGCTCTCCGCTGGTCGGCGCCAGACAGGTCACATCAGGCGTGTTGGCGAACATCGTCATATCGAACGTGCCGGAATGTGTATTGTCCGCGCCGGAAATGCCCGCTCCGAAAATCAGCAGCGTCGCCGGAACATGATTCAACGCCAGCTCCTGCTGCAACTGGTCGTAAATACGCTGGAAGAACGTGGCGGAAGTCGCCAGAACCGGCCGGCCTCCAGCCTTCGCGATGCCTGCGGCGAACGCGGCCGCATGCTCTTCGGTAATGCCGGTGTCCACATAATGCGATCCGGCACGTTCACGGAAATCACGGGTGATGCCATTCGAACCAGGGGTGGCGGGGGAGATGACCACCAGTCCCGGCTCGTTTTCGAAACGGGACTCCAACGAAGCCATGGCCATCTGACCGTAGTATTTGCGCGCGTCAAGCGGCTTGCCGAGCGCGCTGTCCGGATCCTGCCAATGATTCGCCTCGCATTGGCCGGCATGCGGCTGCGGATTGGTCTGGTTGCAGCCGTCGGAACCATCCTGCGCCTCGGTCTCATCGCTGAAACCCAAGCCCTTGGTGGTGTGGATATGCAGCACGACGGGATGGTCGATATCCTTCAAGTCTTCAAGCGCCGCGACCAGCGTGTCCACATCGTTGCCCTGCTCCACATAACGGTAGTCAAGTCCGAACGCCTTGAACAGATTCAGCTCCGCGGTTCCGTTCGACGCGCGCAGACGGGCAAGATTGCCGTACATGCCACCGAAATCCTCGGCGATCGACATCTCATTGTCGTTGACGACGATGATGAGATTACCGCCCTGTTCGGCAGCGTTGTTCAGTCCTTCGAAAGCGATCGCCGAGCTCAACGAACCGTCGCCGATGATGGCGATGACGTTGCCGATTTCGCTTGCTCCCGCAGCGGTATGTTGCATATCACGTGTTTTGGCAAGACCGCAGGCAAGGGAGATGGACGTGCCGGTATGGCCCAGCACGAAGGAATCATGCTCGCTTTCCAACGGATTGGTGAAACCCGTCACCTCGCCGAACCGCGACTCGTCCAGATACGCCTCGGCGCGCCCGGTAAGCATCTTGTGCACGTAGCTCTGGTGGGAGACATCGAAAACGAAACGGTCACGTGGAGAACCGAACACGCGGTGCAACGCCACGGTAAGCTCCACCACGCCAAGATTCGAACCGATGTGGCCACCATGCTTCCGGCCGTAATTCAACAGCGTGGAACGAATCTCCAGACACAGATCACGCAACTGTTGCGAAGAAAGGGCATGCACATCCGCCGGAGAATGAATCGAACCCAGTATGCCAGCGGTCATTATGCGCAACTGTCCTTCCCTGAACCTGTCTTCTTTACCGCGGAAAATCCTATCCCACTGTATGCCTCTGCCGGGGTGTCGGTTGTGAAATACCTGCAAAGTCTTCTCAACTGCGGCACAATGGAAACGATGAAATGAATCGAACCACCGAAAACCGCGAAGGAGCGCTGACCATGAAAGCCGTATACGCAGCAGGAACCGATTATGACAATCCGCTGTCGCAACTCAAGGTGGGGGAGCTGGACACGCCCGAAACCAAGCCGTTCTGGAGTACCATCCACGTGGCCGCAGCCAGCGTGAACCACCACGACATCTGGAGCCTGCAGGGCGTGGGACTCTCCGCCGAACAGACGCCGATGATTCTCGGCACCGACGCGTCAGGCGTGCTCGACGAGGACATTCCTGTTCGCAAAGGGCTGAAAGCCGGAGCCGAAGTGGTGCTCTACACCTTCGTCGGCACCGACGGCGCCGGCGTCATGCCGGGGGAGCGGCGCACCATCCTATCCGAAAAATACGCGGGCACCATGGCCGAAACCACCCAAGTGCCCAGCGCCAACGTGTTCGCCAAACCCGCCAACCTGACCCTCGATGAGGCTGCCGCGCTCGGCACCAGCTGGCTGACCGCCTACTCACTGCTGTTCACATCGGCCAACGTGAAACCGGGAGACACCGTGCTCGTCCAAGGCGCGGGCGGCGGCGTGTCCACAGCGGCCATCCAACTCGCCCATGCGGCAGGACTGGAAGTGTTCGTCACGTCACGCAGCGAAGAGAAACGAGACCGCGCGATCGCCATCGGAGCCGACGCCGCCTTCGAAACCGGCGCGCGACTGCCGCATAAGGTCGACGCCGTCATCGAATCGGTCGGCGCGGCCACCTGGAGCCATTCCGTCAAATCCGTACGCCCCGGCGGCACCATCGCCATCTGCGGAGCCACCACAGGAGACCAGCCTGGAGCCGAACTGACCCGCATCTTCTTCCAGGACATTCGCGTGCAAGGCAACACCATGGGTTCGCGTGACGATTTCGCACGACTGCTCAAATTCGTGGAACACGCCGACCTGCACCCCGTCATCGACTCCACCTACGCGCTTGCCGACGCGCCCGCGGCGTTCCGCAAAGTGGTCGACGGCGACGTTTTCGGAAAGGTCGTGCTGCACATCGAGCCGAGTAAGTAAAGTAGACGGTGTTCTGGAACACATAAGTCTACGTAAATCCTTCGGAGGTTTTGATGGCAGACAACAAGCCTGAAGTCGCGGTGATCATGGGATCGGCAAGCGATTGGGAGACCATGAAGCACGCATGCGAGATGCTCGACCAGTTCGAGGTGCCGTACATGAAGCAGGTGATTTCCGCGCACCGCACCCCGGAACTGATGGGTGAGTTCGCGCACAACGCCCGTGCCAACGGGCTGAAGGTCATCATCGCCGGCGCGGGCGGCGCGGCCCACCTGCCGGGCATGGTCGCGGCGCAGACCACACTGCCGGTCATCGGCGTGCCGGTGCGCTCCCACGCGCTGTCCGGCTGGGATTCGCTGCTGTCCATCGTGCAGATGCCGGGCGGCATTCCGGTGGCCACCACCGCCGTCGGCAACTCCGGCGCAACCAACGCCGGCCTGCTCGCGGTGAGCATTCTGAGCACCACCGACGAGCGACTGGCCAAGGCGCTGCAGGACTATCGTGACTCCCTGAAGGAAAAGGTGGCTGAATCCAATGCCCAGCTTGTCTGAGGAAACCAACGGCCGTATCGAACGACTGATGCCCGGCGCGACCATCGGCATCATCGGTGGCGGCCAGCTCGGCCGCATGATGGCGCTGTCCGCGCGCTACATGGGCTTCCGCATCGGCGTGCTCGACCCGACACCCGACTGTCCGACCGCTCAGGTCGCGGATTTCCAAGTGACCGCCGAATACGACGACATCGCCGCCATCCGCGAACTGGCTGAAAAGTCCGACGTGCTCACCTACGAGTTTGAGAACGTGGACGCCGACGCCATCGACCAAGTTCGTTCCCTCGCGGCGGCCCCGCAAGGCACCGATCTGCTGCGCGTCACGCAGGACCGTGTCAACGAGAAGCGGTTCATCAACGACCATGGCACGCCCACCGCGCCGTGGAAGGCTGTCAACAGCGTCGAGGAACTTGAAGCGGCACTTGATGAGATCCACTATCCGGCTGTGCTCAAAACCCGTTCCGGCGGTTACGACGGCCACGGCCAGACCGTGCTCAAGTCCGAAGCCGACTTGGAGCAGGTGCGCGCCCGCGCCGACCATGACGGCAGCTTCCCGCCAAGCATTCTGGAAGGCTTCGTCGATTTCGCGTTCGAAGCGAGCATCCTCGTCGCCGGCAACGGCAAGGATTACGTGACCTTCCCGATCGTGCGCAACGAGCATCGCAACAACATCCTGCACATGACCATCGCGCCGGCCGAAGTGGACGAAACCGTGGCCAAGGAGGCGCACGAGCTGGCGTTGCGACTGGCCAAAGGCTTCGAACTCGCCGGCATTCTGGCCATCGAACTGTTCATCACCAAAGACAACAAGGTCATCGTCAACGAACTGGCCCCACGTCCGCACAATTCCGGCCACTACACCATCGAGGCCTGCTCGTTCGACCAGTTCGACGCGCATATCCGAGGCATCGCCGGCTGGCCGCTCGAACAGCCGCAGCTGCTCAAGCCCGCCGTCATGGTCAACGTGCTCGGCCAGCATGTGGCGCCGACCCGTGCGCTCATCGCCGACCATCCCGAATGGAACGTGCACGACTACTGCAAGGCGGAAGTGCGCCACGACCGCAAGATGGGACACATCACCGTGCTGACCGACGACACCGCCAAAACCGTAGCCGACCTTGAAGCCACCGGCTGCTGGGACGACTTGAAGAAAGCCTGACATCATAAGTAATGAGTGAACATATCGTGCGGCAGACCCGCCAGAAAGACGCCATCCGCGACGCGCTGAACGGCTGCGACGAATTCATCTCCGCGCAGGAGCTGCACCGCAAGCTGGAAGACCGTGGCGAACATATCGGACTCGCCACGGTCTACCGGCAGCTCAACGCCCTGGCCGAGGCGGGCCGCGCCGACACGGTCCGTCTCGACGGGCAGCAGCTCCTGTGCCTCGCTCGGAAGTCCGTCGGTCAGCCCGTCCGTCTCAATCCCTAAATCAGGCTCGGTCGGCTCCGCTGCCCCCGCTCGGAAAATCAGCAGCGGAAGGAGCAAAAGAATCAATATCAGCCGTTTCATCCGCTACCGCCCATCGTTTCCATCATTTGCAGCACCGCCTCCAGCAGCGGCAGACATACATAAATTGACAGCACCGCCGCGCACAGCTCGATCAGCTTTGCAACCGCGCTCTCACCCGCGTCGTTGCAGACGTTTGCGCAGAGCTGCGCCAAAAGCCCGATGCCGATCGTTTTCAGTACGGGCGTCAAAAGCTCGCTGTCCAGCCCCGCGAAGCCGCGCAGCTTCCCGAAAAAGCTCAAAATCGGTTCAATCAGCTCTGCCGACAGCACCGCCATGATCGCACAGGCGGCGAGCGTCAGCAGAATTGCAAGCTCCTTGCTGCTTTTTTTCAGCACGGCGGCGAGGATCACCGCTACAACGCCGATCACACCGACGCGGATCAGCGTCTCCATCAGAAATGAAACAGCTCTTTTACAAGATCAAAGAGCTGGGCGATCTTCTGCACAACGATCAGCAGCACGACGACCAGACCTGCAAGGGTCGTCATCGTCGCCTGCTCCTCCCTGCCCGAGCGGACAAGGACCTGATTCAGAATGGAGACGATAATTCCGACGGCGGCGATCTTAAAAATCAGATCAATTTCCATTGCTATACAACCAAGATCACAAGCGCCGCGCCTGCCGCCATGCCGAGGACGGCATAGCTTTTTGCCAGCGGTCGTTTTTCCGTTTCCGTCCGCTCCAAAGCGCTGCGGAGCCGCTCCTGCGTCAGCTTCAGCAGACGGTTCCCGCCGTCAAGGTCAAAGCGCCCAAGCTCGGAGCACAGCTCTAACAGCGCCATCGCCGCGTCATTCGGCAGCGAAAGCCCGCTTTTTTCCAGCGCCTCCTCCGCCGCA
>OJAM01001000.1_pt1 | contig 10729 bp, 8 predicted proteins | sample 1589071 | NCBI WGS metagenome assembly OJAM01 (sample SAMN03283243) | human gut metagenome | biome: human-associated habitat; material: feces | host: Homo sapiens | place: Peru | collected 2012
CTCTGCTGCCGTTTTCAATGCCGTGGCGACCGGATGGTCAGAGTATTTCTCGGCCGCTGCCGCCATCGACAACGTGTTTTATATGCCCATTCCCGTGGCTGTTTATTACGCCCTGCCTTACGGCAAGATTTACGGCTACGTCACCGACACGAACGGCAAAAAATACACCGTCGACGGCATGGTCGGTATCGGCGAAGACAAAACAACTCGCATTTAACTTTGAAACTCCAAACAAAAAGCACTTCTTTGCGAAGTGCTTTTTTTTGTGGTAAAAATTTGATTTTTTGTTACATAAACATTTTCAGTTTGTTCGGCACGACTTTTATGTCAAGGTATCTGTCCTCGATAATCTCGCCGTCAAGTTCAAATCGGCTGTCGTCCAGAGCCTCGATAATGACGCGGTCGGTGCGGAATTCTTCAACGGTTTTGTCCTCGACGTGTTTACCTTTCAAAAATTTCAGAAGCATCGACGGAATCCGTCTTTTTTTCATTTCGTTGACGATAACGACGTCAAGTTTCCCGTCCGACACTTCCGCGTGCGGGCAAATGGGCAATCCGCCGCCGATAAAGCCGCCGTTGCCGATTCCGATCATAAACACGCTTTTATCCATCGTTTTTCCGTCGACAATCAGGCGAAGTTTGTGGAAGCGGGTATGTAACAGGGTGTAAATCAAGGCGTAATTATACGCCGCGCTGCCTTTCAGTTTTTTGACGGAGGCGTATTTCACAAGGACGTCCACGTCCATGCCGCCGCCCGCGACGTTCAGACACCTTGTCGTGCCGAGGTCCATATAGTCGACGTAACCGACGTTGCCTTTTAAAATTACGTCAAGGGCTTTTTCGACGTCTTTGGGGTGACCGGACTTTTTGATAAAGTCGTTGCCGCTGCCGCACGCGATAAGCCCGAGCGTAACGTTTTCAAAGTTTTCAATGCCGCAAAGCACCTCGTGGAAGGAGCCGTCGCCGCCCATTGCGATGATTTTTGTGTCGGGTGTACGCGAGAGTTCCCTTGCGATTTCGGTTGCGTGGTGCGCGTATTGCGTTTCATGCACGATATACGGCACTTTTTTGGCGTCCAGCAATTTTTTGACCGTTTGCAGCGCTTTTTGGCTTTCGCCCTTGCCGCCGACGGGATTTATAATAATATGATACATAGTCTTCTCCGAAAATATTGTTGTATATATTTTATCACCCGTGCGGCGCGCTGTCAAGATTTGGCGGGTTTTGCGGGTTTTGTCGGTCGTACGGCTTAAATCTGTCGCTTATATAATTATATAATTATTTTTAATCATATACTTGCAAACTTATTCGCGGTGTGCTATATTATCTCTCGAAAATCAAGTTATGGAGCACACTTTATGAAAAAGAAACACGAATTCAAACTTTGGCAGGAATTCAAGGCGTTCATCAATCGTGGCAGCGTCCTTGACCTTGCAGTAGGTATGATTATCGGCAGCGCGTTCACCGCAATCGTAAACTCGCTTGTCAAAGGTATACTTCAACCCCTTATCAATATGATTCCTTTGGGACAAAACGGCAAGAGCCTTCAAGTCGTCCTGAGAGATCCCGTCATCGACGCGACGACAGGCGCAGTCGTAAAAGAAGCGGTCATTTTGGACTTCGGCGCGGTTATTTCCGCAATCGTTACTTTCCTTCTCACCGCGCTTGTACTCTTCCTTATCGTGAAAGCAATCAATAAGGCGCGCGAAATCGGCGACAAAGAAAAAGCAAGGCTGGGACAACTTGCACAAAAAGTAACGAAAAAGAACGGCGATGCCGAAACGACGGAAGCCCCCGCAGAAGTCGCGGTCGCAGAAGAAGCCCCCGCAGAACCCGCTCCCGTTGAAGTCGCGCCCGCAGAACCCGCTCCCGACAAAACGCAGGAACTGCTTTCGGCAATTCTTGACGAACTCAAAGCGCAACGCGCCGACAAGGAATAATCCAAAACCAACGAAAAACCCCGAAGCAATTCGGGGTTTTGTTTTGCGTTTTAAGCAATTATTCTTATTCGCCCTTCTTCGGCGCAACAACCGTCGCGTCGCCGTCCGAGCATTTGATAATCTTGTCGGCGGAAAGATAATTTTTGATTATCGTCACGTTATTATTCCATTCTGCGACGGTGCCGTCATAGTGAATTTCAACGCTTGACGCTCCGCCGTTAAGTTCAATTTTCACAACGCTTTTGGGAATATATATTTTTTGAGCGTCCTCGTATATGCAAGCCGCAACCACGGGCGATTCGCCGATTTCGGACAAAATCCTGTACGACTTGAACGTAATATTTCCGGCGGTTCCGTTAAAGCCATAACCGCCGTCAACGATATGGTAATAGCCTATTTCCATCAGAGCGGACGACTTGTAATCGGCGATTTCAGCGGGGACGTAAAGCGACGTTTTGTTGATGTCTTTGTAAACGATTGTTCTGTCCTTCTTTTCGATAACGATGCTGTCGTTATTTTCCACGCGGACGTTTTTCCCGACGCTTATATTAAAAAGAAGATCGGTAAATTCACTCCTGAACTCATCGACGCTGCTTTTTAAGACTTCGTTTCCGCCAAGCGTATATGCGCCTTTAATCCACTCGGAATCCGCGTCTCTTTTTGTGAAATTGAAATATTTCCCGTCTTCGAACGACTTGAATTCGGCATGCTGAACCTTCCCGTCCCTTTCGATTATTTCTGTTGAGCCGCTTTGGGTGAAATAGGTCGTGCTGACCATTCCGTTGGATGTCGTCTCGACTTTCGTAATACTTTTTACATCGGCTTTGACAAGCGCAACCATTAGTTCGTCCGCGCTCATATCGTTTTTGAGTTTCAATTCCTTTTTATTGCACGCGGTACAAGTCAGCGCAGTTGCAAGGACAAGAATTACCGCAAAAACCGTCAATAATATTTTCTTTTTCATGACCTTTTCTCCTTAATACTCTTTGACTTCGACGTCGCCGTCCGTGCAGTGCACGACGATTGCTTTATCTCTGATATAACGGCTTGCAATCTTAATTTCTCCCCACTGCGCTTTCGTGCCGGCGAAATAAATGTTTTCGTTGTTGGCGGTCAAAAAGTCCAGCCCGTCGATGTAATTCACGCTTTTCGGAATGGTGATTTTTTTAAGGCTTCTGTTGTAGTTTGTCACGATCGCCTCAACCTTTTTGCCCTGGAACGTTTCGGGAATCGAGAACTCGATTACACTTTGTTTGAAACCGGTGAACGCAAGCCCGTCGCCGTGCGGTGAGAAATTCGCAATGTACGCCGTTGTCTCGCGCGAGGCGTAATCCTTGTACTCTTCGGGAATATTAAGCGTCGTTTTGTTTACGTTTGACACGACGACTTTCATTTCTTCTTCATCGTCAACGAAGATTATTTTGCCTTTTTCAATCGTCAACTTTAAGGCGTCGTAACCGTTTTTTACGTCGTAGATATAACTCGCAAGCGGACTTATCGCGTAATAGAAGAAGTTTTCTTTCGCGTCGTCTTCATCAAAGTCAAGGTCGTATTTCGCGCCCATCATATCGAACGCATTGAAAGTAATATTGCCTTCGCCGTCTTTTTCGATCATATATACGCGACTTGCGTCTTTTAAAAATATTCTCTCTTCCGCAGGGTTGTCGCCTTCTTTTTCGGCAGACAGGTATCCGTCCGGCGTATATTGTAACGTAATCGAGTAACCTTCGCTTGATATTTCAACCGTGTACGATTTTATATCGGCGTTCACAAGCATTTCGTACAGCTTTTCGGGCTTCATATTCTTTGTGATTTTTACCTTGTTTTTGTTGCAAGCGGTAAAAGAAAACAGCGACGTGAACACAATCGCAATCGCCGTAAGTGATAAAAGAATTTTCTTTTTCATTTGCCGTCTCCGTTATTTTGATATAATTATTTTATTATGTATCAAAACGAATTGTCAATAATTTTAAGTTGTTGCGCTTTACAAGACTTTTCGGCTGCCGGGAAAAAATAATACAAACCTTATTCGGCACACATTGACAACGCCCCGAAAATCGTCGTATAATTTGTTTATCACCTACGAAAAAAAGGCAACATTACTTTATGAAACTCGATCTGAACGGAAAATGGCAATTCAAGTCGTCAAGGGACGCGGACTTTTTGGACGCTGTCGTCCCCGGCACGAACTTTCTGGATCTTATCCGCCTTGACCGCATGAAAAACCCCCTTGTGGACGTTTCGCCCGAAAACACGCGCGATAACGAATGGTTTTTCCGCGCGGGCGCGGACGACTGGATTTATCGGAAAACTTTCAACGTGAGCGAGGACTTTTTGAAAGCCGACAAGGTTTTCCTTGTGCTGAACAAAATCGACACGCTGGCTTTCGTCGTTCTGAACGACCAGGAGGTCGACCATTCCGAAAACGCGTTTCTGCCTTTCCGTCGCGACGTGAAATCGCTGTTAAAGCCGGGCGAAAACGTGCTGGAAGTAAGAATCTGCGGGCCGGTTGCTTTCGTCGTCGGCGCAACTAAACTCATCAAAACGCCGAAAAATCTCAACGGGCTTACGGGCGACGTGCATATAAGAAAACCCGCATTCCACTTCGGCTGGGACTTTGCGCCCTTTGCCCCCGCGTCGGGCATCCGCGAAGACGTGTATCTCGAAACGGCGTGCGGCGCGGAAATTTCCGATTTCAGAATATCTCAAAAACACAACTCGGACGGCGCGGTAACGCTGTCGATGACGGCGCGCGTCGAAAGATACAATACGACGGACGATTTTTCAACCTTCTTTTCGGTGCTGTCCCCCGATAAGTCGGAGTTCAACGCAAAAGGCATCGAAATCGAAAACGGCTTGTTCAAGGCGGATATCGAAATCAAAAACCCTAAGCTTTGGTGGACAAGAGATTTGTCGGATAAGCCCGAACAACCTTTGTACGAAGTCGTGGTAAGTCTGAGCCGCGGCGACGAAATCGTCGACGGCAAAATCGTGAAAATCGGCCTTCGCAACCTTGTTTTCGACAATAGCCCCGACGAAATCGGCAAAAACTTCCGCTTTACGTTAAACGGCGTGCCCCTTTTCATAAAGGGCGCGAATTACGTCCCGCCCGACGTCACGGACGTTTTCGACAGGGAAAAATGCCGCCGCTTGCTTTCCGACGTCGAATTTATGAATATGAATATGATAAGAATATTCGGCGGGAGCGGTTACGAAAACGAGTTCTTCTATGACGAGTGCGACAAGCGCGGTATCCTTGTGTGGCAGGACTTCCCGTTTGCGTGTCAAGGATATCCCCTTTTCCTGCCCGCGTTTATGGAAAACGTAAAAAAGGAAGCGGAATATCAGGTGAAACGTCTGCACTTCCACCCGTCGCTTGCGCTGTTTTGCGGCAATAACGAGATTGAGGCGATGTCCGTCAACTGGATGTTTTTCTCGCGCTATATCGACGTGGCGGAACCGTTTTTCTATTACGACCTGAAAAAAATCGTGCGGGATAATTCCGACGTTGCGTATATCCCCGGCAGCCCGTCGGGCGTGTCGTATATGTTCGGATACGCGGCGGACAACGTCGGCGACGCGCATATCTGGGCGGTTTGGCACGGAATGAAGCCCGCGACTTATTTCAAAAAACGTCTGCCCCGCTTTGCAAGCGAATTCGGCATGATGAGTCTGCCGTCCGAAAACAGCACGAAAAAAATTCTCGGCGACGACGAAAATATAAATTCCAAAAAACTGAAAGCCCGCGACTTTTCGACAAACGGCATCGGCAAAATCAAATATTATACCCTTGAAAGATTCAACGCGCCGAAAGATATTTCGGGCTGGGTTTACGCCTCGCAAATCGCACAGGCGGAAGGTCTTCGCGAAGGAGTGTCGCATTTCAGACGCAACAAGCCCACCGTGAACGGCACTATCGTCTGGCAACTCAACGACGTGTTCGAGGGGCTCAGCTGGTCGGTAAGAGATTTTGACGAAAGTATTAAAGCGGCGGGGTATTATTTAAGGCGTTATTACGCGCCCGTCGCAGTCAATATCGACGTAGTGGACGGCGGTTTTTACGTCCATACGTTCAACGACACAAATAAGGATATTTCGGCAAAACTCACGTTTAAAGTGTGCAATTACGACGGTGAAGTGCTTGTTGAGAAACATAGCGACATCACTCTTGCCGCCGGAGAAAGCAAAATGCAACTTGCACAAGGTATGGCAATCGTGAGAAATCAGAACAAACGTTTAAGGTGTTTTGCTTATGCGGAACTTGAAACGGAAGACGGAAAATATACCGACACAAGGCTTGTAAGACGGGAAAAATACGCGCGTCTTTTGCACCCCGTCATCAAAAGAGAATACGACTTTATCCGCGACGGCGTGCTTAAAATCACACTTTCAACGGACGTGTTTGCGCGCGGCGTGTTCATCAAAAACAATATTAACGGCGCAAAGTTTTCGGACAACTTCTTTGACCTTGTCCCCGGCGAAACAAAGGAAATCACGGTAAATCTCGGGCGCACCTGCCCCATAAACGGTCTTGGCGAATCGCTGCCGATAACGTCCGCCGCCGATATCGAAATCAAGGGAAATTCCGCCGCAGCATTCTTCACAAGGCTTTTCGTGTCGCTGCACCCCGTAAACTTCTTTAACAGCATTTATTACAGAAAAATCCCGCGTAACGTGAAGAAACGCATCGTCGCGTTTTTCGACGAACAGGAAAAGGAAAAAGAAGAATAAAAGCACAAAGAAAAACCATCGGGAAAACACCCGATGGTTTTTTGATTTTCGCCGCTTATTCCACGACGATTTCTTTTATCATGACTTCGTTGCCCCTCAAAAGATAAGTCCTTTCGCTTTTGCAATACGGGCAGATTTTGCCGTATTTGACCGTTTCGTATTCTTTCTTGCAGTCTTCGCAGTACGTCACGGCTTTCACCGGTTCGATTTCCAGCACGCAACCTTTCAGAAGTTCCGTACGGTTTGCGTTCCAGTTCCAGCAATCGATAAGTTGGTCGTTGACGACCGTCGCTACTTCGCCGATTTGCATGACGACTTTCTGGACTTTCGTCGCCTTGTTTTCGACCGCGACGTCGCGCACTATGTCCGCGATATGGAAGACCACCCCGAGTTCGTGCATAAATTACTTATCCTTTTTGGCTTGTTTTGCCGCTTTTTTCTGAGCCTTATGGCGTTTTTGCGAAGCCTTTTCTTCGGGCGTTTTCTTGCCGAACGCGATTTTCATACCGCGTTTTATGGCGTACGGTAAAATCTCCTTGAACTTATCTTCGCTTCTGCTCATCTTGGAGCATTCGGGATGTTCGCGATGCAGATGGATTGCGTCGAATTCGCACTTAGTGGTGCAGACACCGCAACCGATACATTTGTTTTCGTCGACGATGCTCGCGCCGCAGCCCAAGCACCTTGACGCTTCGATCCTGACCTGTTCTTCGGTGAGAGTGCCGTGCAGATCGCGGAAGGAGTGCTTGTCGCCGTCGAGTTCTTTCGCTTCCTGTCTGCCTGCCGTATCGTAGCTGTCGATGACGATGTTGTCTTTGTCAAGCTCGACAAACTGTCTTCTGTTGCGGCCGATGGTCATGCTCGTGCCGGGCTGTACGAAACGATGCAGCGATACTGCCGCGTTCTTGCCCGCTTCGATTGCGTCGATTGCGAATTTCGGTCCGCTGTACACGTCGCCGCCGACGAAAATGTCGGGTTCCGCCGTCTGATAAGTCAGAGAATCCGCGACGGGATAATTACCGTGATGGAACTCAACCTTCGTGCCTTTCAGCAAGTCGTTCCAGACAACGGACTGACCGATTGCGAAGATAACGTGTTGCGCCTCGACCGTAATCGTGTCGTTTTCGTCGTATTGCGGGTTGAAGCGATTTGTCTTCGGGTCGATGACCGACAGGCATTTCTTGAACACGACCGCTTTAACGTTGCCTTTTTCGTCTTTCAGAATCTCTTTGGGACCCCAACCATTGTTGATCGAGATGCCGTCTTCGAGCGTTTCTTTGATTTCGTTTACGGACGCGGGCATTGTTTCGCGCGATTCGAGGCAGTACATACCGACTTCTTCGGAGCCGAATCTGACAGCCGTGCGAGCGCAGTCCACCGCAACGTTGCCGCCGCCGATGACAACCGTCTTGCCGACAAGTTTTCTGTCGTGGTTTTCGGTTGCGTCGTGCAGGAACGATACAGCCATATCCGTGCCAATCGCGTCTTCGCCGGGTACGCCGGGGAGTCTGCCGCCCTGGCAGCCGATTGCAACGTAAAACGCCTTGTAGCCTTGTTTTCTGAGTTCGTCGATGGTGACGTCGGTGCCGACGTTCACGCCGCATTTAATTTCGACGCCGAGTTCGCGCAGTACGTCGATTTCAGCCTCGATGACGTCCTTTTCGAGTTTATAGGAAGGAATACCGTAAGTGAGCATTCCGCCGGGACGCGCGTTCTTTTCAAACACGGTGGGTTTGTATCCTTTCGTCGCAAGATAGTATGCGCAGGAAAGTCCCGCAGGGCCTGCGCCGATAATTGCGATTTTTTCGGACCATTGCTTATCGACGTTCGACGGAATGACGACTTCGGGAACGAATCTCGTTTCCGCGTGCAGGTCTTGTTCCGCGATGAACTTCTTGATGTCGTCGATTGCGACGGCTTCGTCGATGGTGCCCCTTGTGCAGGCGGCTTCGCAACGCTTATTGCAGACGCGTCCGCAGATTGCGGGGAACGGGTTGTCCTTTTTGATAAGTTCCAACGCTTCCCTGTACTTGCCTTCTTTGGCTTTTCTGATGTAGCCCTGAACCGCGATGTGAGCGGGACATGCAACCTTACAAGGCGACGTACCCGTTTCGTAGCAGTTGATGCGGTTGTTGTCGCGGTAATCTTCGTCCCACTTGTCGGGTCCCCAGCTGAGATTGTCGGGGAGTTCGTGCTTCGGATATTTGATTTCGCCCTGTTTCGTGCAAAGTTTTTGTCCGAGTTTTACCGCGCCGGCGGGGCAGTATTCCACGCACTTGCCGCACGCCACGCATTTGTCTTTTTCAACCCTTGCGACGTACGCGCTTCTGGACATATTAGGCGTGTTGAAAAGTTGCGACGTACGCAGAGCGTTACAGATATTGACGTTGCAGTTGCAGATTGCGAAAATCTTGTTTTCGCCGTCGATATTCGTGATCTGATGTACGAAACCGTTCTTTTCGGCGTTTTTCAGAATTTGCATTGCCTCGTCGTAAGTGATATCGCGGCCTTTGCCCGTTTCGCGGCAGTAATCCGCCATATCGCCGATACCGATGCACCATTCTTCACAGCTGTCGCCGCAGCCTTCGCCCAGTTTCGCCCTGCCGTAACGGCACGAACAAATGCCTACGCCAAGGTGACCTTCGTACTTTTTGAGCCAATACGAAATATGCTCGATATCCATTGTGCCGTTTTCCATCTCGATTGCTTTCTCGACGGGGATAACGTGCATACCGATTCCCGCGCCTCCCGGGGGAACCATAGCCGTGACCATTGTCAGGGGAAGATACGTCATACGTTCGAAGAACATCGCGAGTTCCGGATGGTCGTCAAGTTGTTTCTTTATCATGTTCGTGAATTCCGCAGAACCGGGAACGAACATCGGTAACGTATAGCGACGGATTTTCTTTGCTCCCTTAATGGGACCGTTGTGGTCGTAATTGTCGCCGTAATCGTATTCCAGAATACCGACTCTGCTCATGTCGTCAAGCAACTTTTGAAGTTTTTCTTTCCCGAGTTCGGGATTCTTTGCAAGAAGGTCTTCAAACGTGTAGTGATGACGAACTTTCATTTTCAGCGCGACGTCCGCCATTTCGTCGGTAACCACGCAGGCAAGTCCCCAGTATTCGGGATCGTTTACCGTAACGCCCAAAATCTTATGGTCGACGCAGTCGGTGATCTTTCTTGCGAGTTTGAGAATTTTTTCACGCGGATTGGGATCGCCCATAAACTCCGGTGTGTAAGCTTTACTCATCTCTGCCATTGCTGTTTTCTCCTTTGAAAATTTGTTTTATAAATTTCGTTTCGAGCGCGTCATCGTCACCGCTTCTATCAGCAGCAGGAGGTAAGCTTATGGCTGAAAATAAATTCGTTGTCAAAACGGTATTCCATGATGAAAATGGAGATACTCTGCTTCGTGAAGATTACCGTGAAACACGAGAAAAAGCACAGGAGCTCAAGGATTTGGCTGATTTTGGCTATGCCGGACTTTTTGGCAAGGGTCAAACGAAAGTTACCACTGAGATCATTGAACGCTGACGCCAACCACCATTTCCTATAGCAGCAACAGAGCTCTGCCGCTCAGACACGAGTAGCAGGGCTCTTTTTTACGCGGTATTCGGTCAAGAAGTGAACTTAAAGAGCGGCGTTTAATATCAGACAGCACACATCCCGGCGGATTTTCGATTTGATTATGAGTCTCCCCGAAATTGTGGGGGAACAGTTTCATTCGACCACTTTTGGTCAAACGATATTGGTTTTATAGAACATGGAGGACCGCTCATTTTTGAGCATACTCACTTGTGCGCACGGAGAACATGTTTGAGCACCATCTACATCTGCGCAAAATTGCGCACACCCTTCTCTTGATGGGGTCAGTCTAAGTGACCTCACTCCAATTTAGGCCGTTGCAGGTGCGTACTGTTTGGTACAGGGTCGTGTATGGCGATTCTATCAGCGCAACAAGGATCGTCTTGATCCATTGAGCTCGTTGGTCAATTTGACCAATGAGGTCGGAAGCCACACGCAGATGCGTCAGATTTATGTTTACAGTTTGCGTG
>OJAM01001001.1_pt1 | contig 10727 bp, 5 predicted proteins | sample 1589071 | NCBI WGS metagenome assembly OJAM01 (sample SAMN03283243) | human gut metagenome | biome: human-associated habitat; material: feces | host: Homo sapiens | place: Peru | collected 2012
TTTACTTCATCTGCGGGCGGAGTGAGCATGACCGAAAAATTCGATTACGGCAAGGACAATCTTGCATCGAAGTATACTTATCCCTCGGGCAAGACTGCGACATATTCTTATGATTCCATCCTTCGCCGCAACAGAACAGTCATCAATACCACTACGCCGATAGACCATCAGTATGTTTATTGGATGTCAGACCGTGGAAACAATTCGCGCACCACGAAGATTGGCTGGGAACATATCAGCGAATATATCTATGGCTACACCTATGACGCCAACGGAAATATTACTGAGATCTCGCGCCGCCACAAGACCGCAGAGACGGCATACACCAAACAGCAGCAGTTCGCTTATGACGAATTGAATCAGCTGGTTCGTGCAGATGACCTTGTCAAAAACTGCACGGAAGTGTATACTTATGACAACGGCGGCAACATTCTGTCTGTCACAACCTATCCTCTGACATGGGGCAGTCTTGACGGTGTCACGGCAACAAAGACGGTAAATTACGGCTATGACGACACCAACTGGAAGGACAAGCTGACCTCCTATGACGGTCAGGCTATTACCTATGATGAGATAGGCAATCCGCTGTCTTACAGAGGTTACGCTCTCACTTGGCAGAACGGCAGACAGCTGGCGACGCTCAGCGGCAACGGAGTAACTGCAAGCTACACCTACGATGTTGACGGACTGAGAACATCCAAAACCGTCAACGGTGTTAAGCATGAGTACTACTATGTCGGAAACACCTTGCAGTATGAGAAGTTCGGCACGACAGAGCTGTGGTTCTTCTATGATGCCGACGGCAACCCCTCCGGTGTTCGCTACAAGAACGGCAGCACTACAACCGACTACTACTTTGTCTGCAACTGGCGCGGAGATGTTATCCGCATTTACGACGGGGCAGGTGCGGTTGTTGCCAACTACAACTATGACGCTTGGGGCAATGTAATTTCTGTTACCGATGCCAATGGTGCGGCGATTACAGATTCGACCCACATTGCCAATGTTAACCCGCTTCGCTATCGTGGGTATTACTTTGACTCTGAGACAGGGTTGTACTATCTCCAAAGTAGGTATTATGATCCGGCGGTTAAGAGATTTATCAATGCAGATGGATATGTTTCGACTGGCACAGGGGCACTTGGATATAACATGTTTGCTTATTGTGGAAATAATCCTGCAAATAGAGTTGATCTTACAGGACAATTTTGGAAAGAACTATGGGATGCATTTACTCAAACAGTTCAGCAAGCTAGTGGCTATTTTGCAGTTGCAGCAGGAGTTTCACAGATAGACACTCCTGCACTGGGTCCGGCTGATGTAGTATCTGGGGCTCTGATTTTGGGTGGCGTGCTGGTTTGCGCAGGAATTGCGACATATACCGCTATAACTGCGCCGGCCCCATCTATATCGATACCAAAGGCTAAAGAAAAAACAGAAGTAGTACCTAAAACTCCGCGGCTATCAACAGCAATATATCGCTATGGTGGAACAAATCCAGGAAATCTAACGCCGAAAGAAAAAGATAAGTATTCCGGCCTGTCTTTCTCGACTGTTCCAATGCCAGGTGCGGCAATGACAACAATTGAAGCTCTTAATGCGACAGGTGTGGTTTATGCTGTTCAAGACGGTCCTACCCATGTGAGTGTAAGGCCTGTAGGTGCAACAGTTGAAGACTGGATAAATGCAGGATCTGGTTCAATCTGGACACAAGCGGTTAAGTCGGTAGTCATTAAATGGGACGGGGGGTATTAAAATGGCAGATATTACAGAAATTATGGATATGATCGATTGGCATATGCCTTCTGAAATTCAATCCAAAGGAATATCATTAGCAAGAAATACGGAAACAATCATTCCGTTTATACAACCGTTAACACCAAAGCATAATAAAAATGTATGGGAAAATTGTGCCGTAATCATAGCAGAGAAAAGCGATGAAGATCTTAAGCCTTATTTAGTTGAATTGTTAGGATGGTTGCAAGATATGAATTGGCCGGGGGCTTTTTGCATCTTAAATAGGTTGCAAAAATACTCAGATAACAATTCTATCTGTAATGCAATAAATATTTGCATTGAAAAAGCCCGAAAATGTAGGAATGAGGTTTGGGAAGGTAACTTGTGCTTGCTCCTGCATAAACATTAAAGTTAATTTTGAAGAGTAAAGAAATCATACTAGCGAGCATGGCCTTTGATGAACAAAAGGCAGTTTGTTGAGACCGCCCTGAGTACTTAAGGCTTCAGGAGTATTCCTGACAAGTGCCGTGGTATCACAACGGCGATGCTTGCAGGTACATAGCAAGTTGCTTGTAACAACAACATGTCAAAGTTCACTTCATCGACAGGTGGAGTGAACATGACCGAAAAATTCGATTACGGAAAGGATAATCTTGCGTCGAAGTATACTTATCCCTCGGGCAAGACTGCGACATATTCTTATGATTCCATCCTTCGCCGCAACAGAACAGTCATCAATACCACTACGCCGATAGACCATCAGTATGTTTATTGGATGTCAGCGCCTTCCGGAACGATCTGGCCGGCTCTTGCGAAAAGCGGAATCCTGTCATAAGGTGCTTCGGCAGTGATTTCGCGGCCGCCTTCGAGGGCTGTTCCGCTGTACCAGTCATACCATCTGCCTTCAGGAAGATATACCTTTCTGCTTCTTGCGCCGTATTCATAGACAGGGCAGACAAGGAGCGCGTCGCCGAACATGAATTCGTCGCCCGATGACAAGGTTTTCTTGTCATTTGTGAAATCCATCACCAACGGTCTCATTATGGTATAGTCCTCGAAATGTACACGGGAATTTATGGTGTAGATGTATGGCATAAGCCTGTAGCGGAGTTTGTCGGCATTGACAATAGCTTGATATGCAGGATGTTCCGCCGGAGCGATGTTCTGAGGCTCGCGCAGAGGCCACTGTCCGTGGGCGCGGTAGAGAGGGCAGAAGATGCCCCATTCGTGCCACCTTGCCTGAAGTTCCCTCCATTCGGTGAGGTCCTTGTTCTCGATGCCTGTCTTGTCGTATTCCTGCTGGGCTGCCATATACCTGTTCTCGACACTGAAACCGCCTATGTCCTGGGTCCAGAACGGAATGCCGCTGATGGAGAAGTTCAGTCCGGCGCTGATCTGTGCCTTCATGTCTTCCCATCTGGTTCCGATATCGCCGCTCCATGATGCTGTGGAGTATCTCTGAAGTCCTGCAAATCCGTTTCTGGTGAGCAGGAACACTCTCTGGTCAGGCGCCTCGGAGCGCTGTCCTTCGTAGATGGCCTGGGCATTCATAAGTGCATAGGCATTGAAATACTCGGTCGAGGTGCCGAGCGCGGTCGGTCCGCACAATGCCTTGCGATAGTCCATGTCGGTGCAGTCGTGGATGTTCGGCTCGCTCGCATCCATCCACCAGGCGTCTATTCCAAGTCCGAAAAGATGCTCTTTCATCTGTTTCCAGAACAGTTTTCTGGCGCCTTCCGCATAGGCATCGTAAAATGACTGCTGATATCCGAGCCAGTCCTCCACGCTGTCGGTTATCGCGCGGCGGTAAATCCATCCGTGTTCGTCAAGCTCCCTGAAATGCTCCGTGTTGGCATAGAATTTCGGCCATACGGAAATCATGAAACGTCCGCCCATGGCGTGGAGCGAATCCAGCATCCCTTTCGGATCCGGATATCTGCTGCGGTCGAACTCGTGGCTGCCCCACTGGTCGTCCTCCCAATACCTCCAGTCCTGCACGATGTTGTCCACCGGAATACCTTTCTCCCTCATTTCTGCCAATGTCCCGAGGATATCCTCCTGCGAAGCATAGCGCTCGCGGCTCTGCCAGTAGCCCATTGCCCATTTCGGCATTATCTGGGCCTTTCCGGTGATGGTGCGGTAGCCGCTGATTACTTCGTCAATGCTGTCTCCGGCAATGACATAATAGTCGATCTGTCTCTGCATCTCGCCCCACCAGTTCATCCTCTGCTGCACGTCCTCAGGAACAGGGCTCAGCACCCTCAGTCCGCAGTAGGATACGTCTCCGTCAGGCTTCCATTCTATTCTGAGAGGTATGCGTTTTCCTGCCTCAAGTCTTGTCTCGAATTTCCTTCCGTTAGGGTTCCATGCGGTGCGCCATATCTCTGGAGTCATCGGCTTTCCGTCGATAAAGACCCTGGTGTAGCCGGCGTAATATATATAGAAATGGTAAAGTCCTGTTTCTGAAGGCTCTATCTCGCCCTCGAACACTACAGAAGAGCCGTTGAACCTGAAATCAGGAGCGTTGCGGACCTTCCCGCAGTCCGGAGTCTCCAGGAATTCCTGGGCCAATGCGGTTTCTCTTCTTGTCAATGTGCTGCCGTCGGCTGCCGTGTAAGTCCCGGTAATCGCGCCTTCCTCTCCGTTCTTGTCGTAGAGTCTGAACACAGTGCCGATCTGCTCGTAGTCTCTCGGGTCGCCCCAGCGGCAGAAACTGTTGCTGTCCCAGAGCAGTCCGTACTTCTTGGATGAAACAATGAAAGGAATGGAAATCTTGGTGTTGTACTGGTACAGTTCCTCGTTCTTGCCCTTGTAGTTCCAGTCGTCTGCCTGATGCTGACCGAGACCGTAGAATGCCTCGTCTTCAGGAGAGTCGAAACTCTGGCTGACTGTCCATGCCTTGTCTCCTTCTACCGTAATGGGCGTGAACGAGCGGCAATGTTCTGCAGTCAGTTCTGTCCCGTCAGGGCGGAAGAACGAAACCCGGCCGTCCGAGTTGTCCACAACTGCGGTTATTCCCGGGGCCTTGACTGTAGTTACAGAATCGTCTTTTGTTACATTGATCTTGATTTTTCTCTGCGGCTTCAGTGCCATCAGGGATTTTCCGTCGATGAAATCGGCACCTTCAGGTACGGATGTGACGCGCAGGATATTGTCAGAATAGGCTTCTACTCTGGTCTTTCCTCCCTCGTAGGAGATTGTCACTGAATTGGTTGAACATGCTGTCAATGCGAGCGCAGCGGCTGCGGTGATGGCAGGAATGAGTCTCATGCTGAATGTGGTTTTATGAAGTTCCGCCTGCAAAATTATATCATTCACCTGATTGCCCGCCACAAACAGGCATCATTGACAAAAATCTGTCAAAAAAGTATCAAAAAAAGCTGATATTCCGCTGACGGCTGCTGCAGCCCGTGACTTCAGGAGCCTTACCCTGATGCCGTCGGTCTCCACATTCTCGAATCTCAGAATCCTCTTGTGGCCGATATTGGTGCTTGTGGCGATTTCTGTCCACTCTCCGTTTACCATTGCGTCCACGGCGAATTCTTCCACCCTCTCGCCGACTGTTCTGATGGCCTCGCTCAGGGCGATTCTGTTTATTGTACGTCTTTCCGGCAGTTTCACCACGATGCTGTCACCCTCATTGAGAGGTATGAAAGTGTCTATATCATTGTCCAACAGTTCTTTGTCCGCTTCGGCTCCCTTCAGCAGGTCGTTCCCGTAGGTCTTTCTGATTCTTCTTCCGGTTTCTCTGAGAACCTTCACGTCTTCAGCTGCGAAACGTCCGTTCTTGTCCGGCGGGATATTCAGAAGGAATATGGCGTTGCCTCCGGTGCTGCGCTCGTACATGTCGAAAACGTCATCAGCGCTGCGGGTCATCTGGTGGGTGTCGTCCCTGTAGAACCAACCATCGCGTATGGATGTATTCACTTCTGTCGGCTGGTAGTGGAGCCACCTGCCTTTAATGAGTTCGTCTCTTCCGCCCAAGTTATTGGCCATCAAGTCGTTGAAATGCGAAAGTGTGTCCGGATTCTCCATATACGGAATCACGTTCCACTCCGTGGCTCTGGTGCGTCCTTGCTCATTGCCGCACCATCTGATATCTTCGCGTCCGAAGATGGTGGCCTGCGGGGCCAGGGTGCGTATGAGTTCTTTCCATGCCTTATAATTATAGGTCTGTCCGCCCTTGCGTTTCGGGTGGGCGCCGTCCAGCCATACTTCGGAAATCGGCCCGTATTCGGTAAGGAGCTCGAAAAGCTGGTTCAGATAGTATTCGTTGTAGTCGTCCACATTGAAAGTGAACCTGGTCTTGTTCGCGAACGGTCTGCCGGCCACCTCACGCGGAATAGTCCGCAGCGAAGGCTTGCTCAGGTTGCCGTACAGCCCTCCGGGGCTCTCTATCTGGTACAGGTCGGCAGGCGAAAGATATATTCCGAGTTTGAGACCGTATTTCCTGCAGGAAAGAGACAGGTCCTTGAGTACATCGCCTTCTCCGTTGCGGAATCCGCTGGACATTATTCCGTGCCTGGTATATCGGCTCTGCCACATCACGAATCCGTCGTGATGCTTGGCCGTGAAAATCACCATCTTCATACCGGCCTCCTTCATGGCACTGCACCATTGGTCCGTATCGAGTTCTTTCAGCGCGAACATCTCCGGGGTCTCCATGCCGCTGCCCCACTCCTTTCCGGTAAATGTGTTAGGCCCGAAATGCACGAAGGCAATGAATTCATCTTCAAGTGCTTGGAACTGGTTTTCGGAAGGTATGACATTGGCCGCCTTCCGGATTATCTCCTCTTCGCTGTCGCCCTCGACGCATACGGTATTGCAGTATTTCTGTTCCGAGGTCAATGCCGAGGCTCCGTTGTCCTCTTTGCTGCTTTTTGCCGTGAATATGAAGGCTGCCCCTATGATTATAACCGTCGCAACCGCTGTCAATGTCAATGTTTTCTTGCTCATAAGTACCTGGTTCTGTATTATTTCCGCAAAGTTAGCAACCATAAGTCAACCGTCAAAAATTACTTGGAAATCTTGACAGGTTTCCGTTAATGTCAAGATTGTAGCATTTTATGATAAAATAGTATTTGTTTGACGCTCTATGCGTGAGTAATTTTGCAACGTTGTAATACGGTTTAAAAAGCGTTTAAAGAACAATAACCAATATATGTTAAATCACACACAGTATGAAAGGTAAACTATTTTCGTGCCTTGTATTGATGTTCCTAAGCATCAGTATGATGGCTCAGAAAGTGCCCGTATCAGGTACCGTGAGCGATCAGACCGGTCCGGTTATCGGCGCCAGTGTTATCGAAAAAGGTACCACCAACGGCACTATGACTGATAATGACGGTCACTTTACCCTTACGGTAAGCAAGGGTGCGGTGATCGAAATATCATCGATCGGCTATAAGACTCAGGAGATTACAGTCGGAGCTCAGACGAACTTCACAGTGACATTGTCAGAGGACAATGAGTTCCTCGATGAAGTTGTGGTAGTAGGTTACGGCTCAATGAAGAAGAGCGACCTCGCCGGAGCTTCTGTGTCAATGAAAGAGTCCGACCTGAAGGGCTCCATCATTTCGTCTCTTGACCAGAGCCTTCAGGGAAGAGCAGCGGGTGTTACGGCTGTCACCACCTCCGGAGCTCCTGGTTCTTCATCTTCTATCCGCGTCCGCGGTCAGGCGACTATCAACGCCAATGCGGAACCGCTCTACGTCATTGACGGTGTCATCGTCCAGGGCGGCGGAAACACCGGTGCGGATTTCGGTCTCGGAGATGCTCTCGGAAACGGAAAAGTTTCCACGATTTCTCCGCTTTCCACCATCAACCCTGCCGATATTGTCAGCATGGAAATCCTCAAGGATGCCTCTGCCACAGCGATTTACGGTGCTCAGGGAGCGAACGGCGTAGTCCTCATCACCACCAAGCACGGCAAGTCCGGTGAGGCCAAGTTCTCATATGACGGTATGGTGGCAATGTCCCGTCAGGCTGTCAGACTCAATATGATGAACCTGCGCGAATACGCACAGTATTATAATGAGATGATAGAGGAAGGTGACATCTATGAGACCAACTCTTACTATGCCACACCTTCTCTCCTCGGAAAAGGAACCAACTGGCAGGACGAGATCTTCCGCACAGCCTGGCAGCATCAGCACCAGTTGAGCGCCCAGGGCGGTTCTGACAAGGTGCAGTACTATGTTTCAGGTTCCTATATGGACCAGCAGGGTACCATCATCGGTTCCAACTTCAACCGTTTCTCTGTCAGGACCAATCTTGATGCTCAGCTCAAGAAATGGCTCAAGCTCGGAGTGAACGCCACCTATGCCATTACCAATGACAACCTGAAGCTCGCTGACTCCAACCAGGGTCTCATCTATTACTCCCTCACCACCATTCCGGACATCCCGGTCTATGACGTGAACGGAAACTACTCTTCCACTATCCGTGAAGGCTACACCTCACCTAACCCTGTCGCGCTTGCGATGATGGATGAGATTCTCCTCAAGAGAAAGAAACTCAGCGGAAACATCTACGCCGAACTTACTCCTATAAAACATATAACATGGAGAACAGAGCTCGGTTTCGATATGGGAGAATCCGATGCCAACAGATACAAGCCGATGGTCGACCTCGGCGGCTGGGTACGCAGCCAGAACTCCATCAGCTATCAGAAGAACAGCAACTATTTCTGGCAGCTCAAGAACTATCTTACCTATGCCAACCAGTGGGGCAAGCATTCCGTTACGGCGATGGTCGGCCAGGAGTGCTGGGAATCCAGATGGAACTACCTGAGCGGCAGCAACACCGACCTCCCTTCAGACGAGGTTCACAATGTGGCTCTCGCTACCGGAACTCCTTCGATCTCTTCAGGATTCGGTTCATCCGCCATGGCATCTTTCTTCACCCGTGAAACTTACAACTACGGTGACAGATACCTCGGAACCTACACCTACCGTTATGACGGTTCGTCCAATTTCGGACCTAAGAACCGCTGGGCGGGCTTCCATTCAGTGGCATTGGCCTGGAGATTCTCCAACGAGAAATTCTTCGAGCCTGTGAAGAAAGTCATTGACAACGGCAAGCTCCGTCTCGGCTGGGGACAGACAGGTAACTCCAGCATCGGTTCCTACGCTTGGGGCGCAGCCATTACCCGTATGCCTTCCGCACTCGGTATGGGCTTCCGTCCGTCCAACATCCCTAACACTTCCATCAGATGGGAGAGCCAGGAGCAGTACAATGTCGGACTCGACCTCGGTTTCTTCAACGGAAGGTTGAATCTCACGGTAGATGCCTATTACAAGAAATCTGATGACATGCTCATGTCAATGCAGCTCCCGTCCTATATGGGAACACAGGGCAACGGCTCATCCAAGCTCCAGGCTCCTAAGGGCAACTACGGAAGCATCGAGAACAAGGGTCTTGAGATCACATTGGATGCCCATCCGGTACAGCTCAAGAACTTCAGCTGGGACAGCAACTTCCAGATTTCCTTCAACAAGAACAAACTCCTCAGCCTTTCCGATACAGAAAATGCTACACTCGTAGGTTACGGCCAGTGGGGTGATGTGGTCTGCGTTTCCGAAATCGGCAAACCTCTCTACAACTTCTACGGCTACAAGGTCGAGGGTGTATATAAGGACCTGGATGATATCCAGAACTCTGCGAAACCTGCAAAATATCCGTCTGACGGTGTGTTCAGCCGCGGAAATACAGTGTGGGTGGGTGACATCAAGTACAAGGATGTGGATGAAAACGGTATCATCGACGAGCGTGACCGTACAGATATCGGTTCTCCGCTTCCTAAGTTCACCTTCGGATGGACCAACACCTTCAGATACAAGAATCTCGACCTGAGCATCTTCCTCAACGGTTCTTACGGCAACAAGGTGATGAACTACAACTCATTGACATTGACCCACATGAACAGCACCTGGACAAACCAGCTGCAGAGCGTGGTTTCCAAGAGAGCGAGACTCGAGCCGATCGACCCGACCATCGTATATGCTGACGGAAGCAAGTGGTTCGACCATATCGACAATGTGAGAGTGAAGAATCCGGGGACAAAGATTCCTCATACTTCCATCAATGACCCTAACGACAACGACCGCATCAGCGACCGCTATGTCGAGGACGGCTCATTCCTCAGAATCAAGAACATCACTCTCGGATACACCTTCCCGAAGGCTCTTCTGAACAAGGCGAAAATAGAGAATCTCCGTGTTTATGTGAACATCCAGAATCTCTACACCTTCACCAAGTACACCGGCTATGACCCTGAGGTCGGCGCAAGTACACAGGATTCTTCTGGTCTTACTTATGGTCTGGACAACGGTCGCTATCCGTCTCCGGCTATGTACTCATTCGGTTTGAACATTACATTCTAAGACATCGGATATGAAACGCAATATAATTTTGAAAGGCTTGTCGGTGGCAGCGGCTGTGATGGCATTCACCTCCTGCGAGGATTTCCTCAACCGTCCTGCGGAAGACAGCTACAACGTAGATAATTTCTACAAGAATGACGCTCAGTGCGAACAGGGTGTCAACTACATGTACAACTCCCCGTGGTATGATTTCCAGAGAGGATTCATCAAGGTCGGAGAAGTCATGTCGGGAAATATGTACTGGGGCTCAAGTCCGTATCTTGATTTCACCACCAACGGTACTGACGAGGACCTCGTGAACATGTCCTACTCTCTCTGGGCAGTAAACGGCCATGCCAACACTGTCATCAACAATATCCTCAACTCCGAAGGCCCGTCACAGGCCTGCAAGAACAAATGCATCGGAGAGGCTCTCACATGGAAAGCGTTCGCATATTTCTTCATGGTGCGTACTTTCGGTGAAGTTCCTATCATTCACGACAATACGGCACTGATTGCTTCAGGAAACGTGAACAAGGTGCAGAAAGTCCAGCGTGCAGACATTTATGAATACATAATCATGACTCTCGAGAAGGCTCTCGAACTTCTTCCCAAGAAGACCGGCGG
>OJAM01001002.1_pt1 | contig 10727 bp, 9 predicted proteins | sample 1589071 | NCBI WGS metagenome assembly OJAM01 (sample SAMN03283243) | human gut metagenome | biome: human-associated habitat; material: feces | host: Homo sapiens | place: Peru | collected 2012
TGTTCATGGCTTGGAGCACCATAGCCAGCATGATCATGCCCGCGCCGGGCGTGCCGGCGGTGCCGATGGAGGCAAGCGTCGCGGTGACGACGATCGTGACCATCTGGCCGAGGGTCAGCGTCATGCCGCAGCAGGTGGCAAGGAAGATGGTGGCAACGCACTGATAGATGGCGGTGCCGTCCATGTTGATGGTCGCGCCGAGGGGGATGACGAAGGAGGAAACGTCATTCTCCGCGCCGAGGTCCTCGGAGCACTCCATGCTCAGCGGGATGGTCGCGGCGGAGGAGGTGGAGGTGAAGGCGAAGATCATCGCGGGGGACGCCTTCTTGAAGAAGGTGATGGGATTGATGCCCGCGAACGCCTTGGCGGAGAAGGAATAGCACAGGACCGCGTGGACGATGTAGCCAAGGTAGGCGCAGCCGAGGACGATGCCGAGGGAGCCGAGGATCTCGGGACCCTGCGTGGCAACGACCCAAGCCATCATGGTGAACACGCCGATGGGGCTGAGAGAAATGATGAAGGCCATCACGCGCTCGATGACCGCGTAGAGGGAGGTGACCATATCCTGCGCGAGCTTGCCCTTTTCTCCTGCCGTGAGGATGCCGCCGCCGAGAAGAATGGCGATGACGATGACCTGAAGCATATTGGAGGTGCGGAAGGACTCCCAGAGGTTACTGGGGAAGATGCCGATGAGGGTATCCATGAAGTTGGCGCTGGTGGCCTTCTCCCAGACCTGGCCGTCAACGAGCTGGAGGGTGGGGAAGAGGCCGGCGTTGTTGAAGATGTTGGCGAACACAAGGCCGATCACGCAGGCGACGGCGGTGGTGACGAGGAAGTACGCCACGGTCTTCCAGCCGACGGAGCCGACCTTCTTCATGTCGCCCATGGAGACGATGCCGTCGATCATGGACAGCAGGACAACGGGAACAACGATGAACTTGAGGAGGTTGACGAAGATGGTGCCGAAGGGCTTGAGGTAGTTGGTCGTGATCTCGGGCTTACCCATAAAGTAGAAGGCAAGGCCGACCACGATACCGAGCAGCAGAGCAATGAAGATCTGTGCCGGCAGACTGAGCTTTTTCTTTTCCATAATATACACTCTCTCCTAAAATTTCTCCTATAAACGGCAGCTTATAGATGCGATTTATAAGAGTTTTTACATTTTACCGCATCTGAACATATTTTGCAAGACCGGGCGCAGGAAAACTTTCATTTTGAGCAATTTCGACAAAGCTATCCGAAAAAGCGGGAAGCGAATGCGGAAAAATATTTTTGCGTGACCACTTGCAATGTGCGCCGCTTTTTTGTAGGATGTAAAAAGAAACCGAAAGAAGGAACGGAAAACGGTATGAGAGTCATCACCGGCTCGGCGCGCGGGCGCCGGCTGAATGAATTAAAGGGTTATGATACCCGCCCGACCACCGACAAGGTCAAGGAGGGCATTTTCTCCGCCATCCAGTTCGAGGTGGAGGGCGCGCGCGTGCTCGACCTCTTCGCGGGGACGGGACAGCTCGGCATCGAGGCGCTTTCGCGCGGCGCGCAGCGCGCCGTGTTCGTGGACCGGCGCACCGACGCGGTGAAGCTCATCCGTGAGAATCTGGCGCTCACGCGGCTGGAGGAAGGCGCGCAGGTCGTCTGCGGCGACTCGATGGCCTATCTCAATGCCCTGCGTGAGAAATTCGACCTCATTTTCCTCGACCCGCCCTACGCGGACGATCTGCTCGAGCGCGCCGTCGCGCACATCGCGCGGTTTGACATTCTTGCGCCTGATGGTATAATGATCGCGGAGAGTCCGGCGGAAAAGGAGCTGCCCAAGCTCAGCGCGCCCTACCGCGTCGCGCGCGAGTACCGCTACGGCAGGATCAAGGTCACGCTTTACCGCCGCGACGGGGAGGAGACGACATGAGAGAGGAACGCATCGCCGTGTTTCCCGGCAGCTTCGACCCCGTGACGCTCGGCCACATGGATATTATCGAGCGCGCGGCGCAGCTCTTTGACCGCGTGTACGTCGCCATCGTGCCAAACGGCGAAAAGACGCACCCGATGTTCACGGATGAGGAGAAGCTGGAGCTGATGTGCGTGAGCATCGCACCGCTCGGCAACGTCGAGGCGGCGCTGTGGAACGGGCTGCTGACGGACTTTGCCGCGCAGAAGGGCGCGCGTTTTCTCGTGCGCGGCGCGCGGAACAGTATGGATTTCGATGCGGAGTATCAGCTCTCGCTCATTTATAAGGATGTGTCCGGCGGCGCGCTCGACACGGTGCTTTTGTGCGCCGAGCCCGCGCACCAGCACATTTCATCGACCATGGCGCGCGAGATGGTGAAGTATCATCAGCCGCTCGAGAAGTATTTGCCGGCTGCGGCCGCGGCTCGGATAAGAGGAAAGGATAGGGGATAACGATGGCTGAAGAGAATGTACAGAAGCTGCTGGATATGCTGTATGAGATGATCGACGAGGCGAAGAACGCGCCGCTGTCGAACGACAAGTGCGTGCTCAACCGCGACGAGGCGCTCGACCTGCTCGACGAGATCCGCGCGCAGATGCCGGTGGAGCTCAAGCGCGCGCAGGAGCTCGTCCGCGCCCGCGACGAGTATGTGGAGGCTGCCAAGCGCGACGTCGAGCGCATGATGCAGAAGGCAGAATTCGAGGCCAAGAGCAAGGTCTCTGAGAGCGAGGTGCTCACCGCCGCGCGCGCCAAGGGCCACGATATCGTCACCCGCGCCGAGGAGCGCTCGCGCGAGATGTACCGCGTGGCGAACGACTACTCCGAGGACGTTCTGCGCCGCACGGAGGAGGCGGTCCAGATGGCGCTCGACGAGGTCAAGCAGACGCGCGTGCGTTTCCGCGCCGCGTCCAACGAGCAGATGCAGCGCCGCCGCGAGGAGCTGAACAAGTCTTTGGAGAAAAACGACAAAGAGGACAAGTAAAATTCGTTACATCTGACAAAGGCTTTTCGAGCGTTTTTTAATTTGAACATATTTTGCGATGAAGGTAAAACGCGCCACAAGATATTGTGGCGCGTTTTTTCGCACCCTTTCGACAATAAAACGCGCGTTTGAGTTTCGGCGAAAAACGCTGGAAGAATTTGGCAGAAAAGGGCGTGAAAGCCCTGAAAACAAAGAAAATTTCTGCTTGCATTTCAAAAGCGTTTTATGTATACTCAAAATACGAAGTGGGGGAAAGTGGTGCCAAGTGTGCAAAAGTGGTGCTGCTGACCCAAAAGTGCAGGAGAGTGGAGCCGAGCGACTTCCCCGAAAAAAGAGGGAGCCGCTGCTTTGCCCTCTTCACAGCAGCTTCAAGGATCGCCGAAAGGGGGAAGCGCTTTGACCGGTCAGTATCAGCACAGCATCGACGCCAAGGGCAGAGTGTTCATCCCCGCGAAGCTCCGCGAGGAGCTGGGCGAGACCTTTTATGTCACCATGGGCATGGACTCCTGCCTGAGCGTCTATTCCGACGCGAGCTGGGCGAAGTTCACCGAGAAGTTCGAGAGCCTGCCCTACACCAAGACCAAGGCCATGCGTCCGCTGTTCGCCAATGCCGCCAAGTGCGAGCCGGACAGCCAGGGCCGCATCCTGCTGCCGCAGAAGCTGCGCGCCTACGCGGGGCTGGACAAGGACGTGGTCATCATCGGCGTATCGAACCGCGCCGAGATCTGGAACGCGGAGCGCTGGGCTGCGCTGGAGGCCGAGGAGCTCAACCCCGAGAACCTCGCCGCCGTGATGGAGGAGCTGGGCTTCTGAGATGGAAGAGATCAACTACGGCCACAAACCGGTGCTGCTGCACGAATGTCTGGACGCGCTTGCCATCCGGCCGGACGGCGTTTACCTCGACGGAACGCTGGGCCGCGCGGGCCACTCGCTGGAGATCGTCCGCCGCCTGACGGCGGGAGGACGGCTCATTGCCCTCGACCGCGACGAGACCGCCATCGAGGCGGCGCAGCGGCGGCTCGCGGACTATATGGACCGCGTGACGCTGGTACACTCCAACTTCAGCGCGCTCGACGACGTGCTGCGTGAGCTGGGCGTCCGCGGCGTGGACGGGATGCTCTTTGACCTCGGCGTTTCCTCGCCGCAGCTCGACGATGCCGCCCGCGGCTTTTCCTATAAGCAGGACGCGCCGCTCGATATGCGCATGGACGAGAGCGCGAGCTACACCGCGCGCGAGCTGGTCAATACCGTCAGCTACGAGGAGCTCAAACGCATCCTCTATGAATACGGCGAGGAGCGCTACGCGCCGCAGATTGCCGCCGCGATCGTCCGCCGCAGACAGCAGCGCCCGATCGAAACGACGCTTGAGCTGGTCGACGTGATCCGCTCGGCTATGCCGCCGCAGGCGCTGCGCGAGAAGCAGCACCCGGCGAAGCGGAGCTTTCAGGCCATCCGCATCGCCGTCAACGATGAGCTGGCTTCCGTCAGCCGCCTGATGCACGATGCGATCGACCGCCTGAATCCCGGCGGCCGCCTCGCGGTCATCACGTTCCATTCGCTCGAGGATCGCATCGTGAAAAACGCGATGCAGGCGGCCGCAAAGGGCTGCACCTGTCCGCCGGAATTCCCGGTCTGCATCTGCGGCAAGAAGCCGAAGGTGCGCGTGCTCACGCGCAAGCCGATCGTCTCCGGAGCGCAGGAGCTGGCGGAAAATCCCCGCGCCCGCAGTGCGAATCTGCGCGTGGCGGAAAAGCTGTAAGAATTCAGAAGGGAGGATGCGTCATGCGGCAATATCGCACGGACGGCAGCGCAGCGGTCGATGTTTACGCCGCGCGGGAAAGCACGGCGCGTTCTCTTTCAAAAAAGCCGAAGCGCCTGCCGGACGTCCCGGCGCGGGAGAAGCCCGCGCAGAGGCCGCGCGCGGCGATCTCCCTGACGGCCGTGGTCGGCGCGGCAGCGGCGCTGTTTCTGCTGTTTTTGGTCGTGTTCAGCTATGTGCGGCTGTACGAGCTGAAAAGCGAGGTCGGCGAGCTGAAGCAGACCGTCGTGAAGCTCAACGAGCAGAGCGACGCGCTGCGCTCGGAATATGAGGCCGGGCTGGACCTGCAGCAGGTCGAGCGGCGCGCGCGGGAGCTTGGGCTGCATGAGGCCAGCCCGCTGCAAAAGATCTATGTCGAGGTCGCGCCCGCCGACACCACGGAGGTCTATACGCCCCCGGCGGAGCGCAACGTGTTCGAGCGGGTTTACGATGCGTTTCGCTATGTTTTATCGGATCTGAAGGCATATTTCTCCTGAGGTTGTACATATAGTTCAAGGGCGGCACTTCTCGGACTGCCGCCCGATTTTATCGCTTGCGTAAGGAGCGTGACAGCCGGGATGAAGCGTGGGGAACTGAATAAAAGACCGCCCGCGCCGGTCAGGCGGACGCGCAGCGTTTCGGACACGTCGGTTCGGCGCTCGATCCTTGCGGCAATGGCGCTGCTGGGCGTGGCCGCGTTTCTGGTGCTTGCGGGGCGGCTCGTCAAGCTGATGCTCGTTGACCACGATTATTATGAGGCCAAGGCGATCAGCAACCAGACGCGCAGCACGCGCGTGACGGCCTCGCGCGGCGCGGTCTATGACCGGAATATGGAGCTGCTGGCGGCGTCGTCCTCGGTCGAGACGATCTTTCTCGACCCTTTGCAGCTCAGGCAGAACGGCGTCGACCTCGATCTTCTGGCGAAAAATCTCGCCCCGATCCTCGACATCAGCGAGGATTTCATCAAGGAGCAGGCTGCCGACACGCAGATGCGCTATAAGGTGCTCAAGCGGCGGCAGGGGCTGGAGGTCTGCAATCAGGTTCGCGCCTTTTTGAATGAAAACGACATCACCGGCGTTTATCTGGAGCAGGATTCCCTGCGATATTACCCCAACGGCAGCGTGGCCAGCCAGCTTCTGGGCTTCACGAATTCCGACAACGTCGGCTCGGAGGGGCTGGAGGCCTATTATAACAAGACGCTTCAGGGTACGGCAGGCGCCGTTATCACCACGCGCGGCAACAACGAGACCGAGATGCTCTATTCCTTTGAGAAATATTACCGCGCGACCGACGGCAGCAGTCTGGAGCTGACGCTCGATCTGACGGTGCAGCGGGCGCTGGAGAAGCGCATGAAGGACGCCATCGACGCCTACGACGTGCAGAACGGCGCATTTGGCATCGTCATGAACTGCCAGACCGGCGAGATCGTCGCCATGGCGACGCTGGGCGGCTATGACCCGAACCAGTATCTGACGATTGCAAACGACAAAAAATCCGCCGAGCTGGACGCGCTGTACGACGCGGCCATGCAGCTGCCTGAGGGCAGCGCGCGCGACGAGGCGCTTGACCAATATAACGACGCGGTGGCCGAGGCGCGGCTGAGCCAGTGGCGCAACCGTTGCGTCAGCGACGGCTATGAGCCCGGCTCGACCTTCAAGATCATCACGCTGGCCTCGGCGCTTGACAGCGGTGCGGTCACGCTCGACGATCATTTTTACTGCGGCGGCCACGAGAAATTCGAGGGACGCTCGCAGGTGCTCAACTGCTGGCGCGCCGCCGGGCACGGCTCGGAGACGACCGCCGAGGCGCTGCAAAATTCCTGCAATCTCGCTTTTGCAAAAATCGGCTTGAAAATGGGCGGCGAGACGTTTTATAATTATTGCAGTGCGTTCGGCCTGATGGAGACGTCGGGCGTCGACCTGCCGGGCGAGGCCTCGGGCGTGTTCCACGCGCGCGAGCACCTCGTCGATACCGCGCAGTACGGCACGAGCTACCTCATCAGCACCTCCTTCGGCCAGACCGTCAAGGTCACGCCGATGCAGCTCGTGCGGGCGGTCTCGGCAGTCGTGAACGGCGGCTATCTGCTCAAGCCCTACATCGTCTCGCAGGTGCTCGACCCGGACGGCAATGTCGTCAGCCGGAACGAGCGCACGGTCGTGCGGCAGGTGATCTCCGAGGCGACCTCGCAGACCATGTGCGGCCTGCTGGAATCCGTCGTGACCGACGGCACGGCCTCAAACGGCAAGGTCGTCGGATACCGCGTCGGCGGCAAGACCGGAACGGCCGAAAAGATCGACGTCCGCGACGAAAACGGGCAGGGGACGCGCGATAAGATCGTCTCCTTCGTCGGCGTCGCGCCGATCGACGATCCGCAGTACGTCGTGCTGATCGCGCTCGACACCCCCGGAAACTCCGGACAGGTGATCTCCGGCGGTGTGATGGCCGCGCCGACCGTCGCGGCGGTCTTTGAGGACATTCTGCCCTATCTGGGCGTCGAGCCGGTCTATGACGAGGACGATCTGACGCGCGTGAACGTGGCCATGCCCGACGTGCGCGGCAAGACGCCCGCCGAGGCGCGGCAGCTTCTGAGGGACGCCGGGCTGGAATGCCGCGTGATCGGCAGCGGGGAGGCCGTCGTGAGCCAAAGCCCCGCGCCGGGCAAGGAGGTTCCGGGCGGCTCGACCGTCCTGTTATACACCGATGATTCCATGCCGACGGGCGAGGTCAGCGTGCCGGAGCTGCGCGGCATGACGATCGAGGAGGCGACGCAGTGCCTGAACGAGCTGGGGCTGTACCTGCAGATCAAGGGCAGCGACCGGCAGGTCGGCAATGTCACCGCCACCTCGCAGGAGCTTGACCCCGGCACAAGGGTGCCGCGCGGCACGACAATCACCGTCGTGTTCACCGACACGGAAAATGTAGATTAGGAGATAAAAGCAATGCTTCTGAGAGAATTGCTCGCGGGCGTGGACGTTGTTGCCGTCCATGCGCCGCTCGATATGGAAATTCCCGCCGTGTGCCATTCCTCGCGGGACGTGACGCCGGGCGCGATGTTCGTCGCGATTGCCGGCTACGCGGCCGACGGGCACAATTACATCCCTGCGGCGGTCGAGGCCGGGGCGGGCGTGGTCGTCTGCGAATGGAAGCAGCCGAAGGACGCGCCCTGGATCCAGGTGCGCGACAGCCGCCGCGCCTTGGCGCGTCTTGGCGCGAACTGGTACGGCCGCCCGGCCGAGAGCATGAAGATCGTCGGCGTGACCGGCACGAACGGCAAGACTTCGATCACCTATCTGCTCAAGGCGGTTCTGGAGCGGGCAGTGCAGGCCAAGGTCGGCCTGATCGGCACGATCTGCAACATGGTCGGAGACGAGCGCCTCGAGACCGAGCGCACGACGCCGGAGAGCTTCGAGCTGCAGGGGCTGCTGGCGCGGATGCGCGACGCGGGCTGCACGCACGTCGTGATGGAGTGCTCGTCGCACGCGCTGTTCCTGCACCGCGTCGATGAGATCCCCTTTGCGGTCGGCGCGTTCACGAATCTGACCGAGGATCACCTTGATTTCCACAAGACAATGGAGGAATACGGCAAGGCCAAGGCGATCCTCTTCCGCCACTGCGCCGAGGGCGTGTTCAATCTGGACGACCCAAGCGCGCAGACCATGATGGAGCAGGCCACCTGCAAGTGCTTCACCGTCGGCTGCACCGAGCGGGCGGAGCTGCGCGCGGAGCATATCGACCTTGCGGCCGACCACGTCGCCATGGACGTCGTCGAGGGGACGCAGCGGGCGCATCTGCGCGTCGGCATTCCCGGCCGCTTCACGGTCAGCAACAGTCTTGTGACGCTGGGTATCGCCCACAAGCTGGGCATCGGGCTGGACGAGGCCGTGCGCGCGCTCTCCGGGGCGAAGGGCGTCAAGGGGCGCATCGAGGTCGTGCCGACGCCCGGCAGGGACTACACCGTCCTGATCGACTATGCCCATACGCCCGACGGGCTGAAGAACGTGCTGCGCTCCGTGCGCGATTTCAGCAGGGGACGGATCATTCTCGTCTTCGGCTGCGGCGGCGACCGCGACCGCGAAAAGCGCCCGAAGATGGGCGCAATCGCAGCGGAATATGCCGACCTTGTGATCGTGACCTCGGATAATCCCCGCACGGAGGATCCCAATGCGATCATCCGTGAGATCCTCGCGGGCATGGAGGGCACGAAAACACCCCTGCTCGTGGAAGAAAACCGCCGCAAAGCGATCCGCTTGGCCTTGCAACAGGGACAAAAAGATGATATGATTATACTCGCCGGAAAAGGACATGAAACCTATCAGATCCTCGGTACGGAAAAAACACATCTGGACGAACGTGAGGAGGTTGCCGCGGCACTATGCGAAACGGAATGATCGACCTTGCGCAGGCGGCGCAGTGGTGCGGCGGGCGCGTGGACGCGCGCCATGCCGGCGTGCGCTTCTGCGGCGCGCAGTTTGACAGCCGTCTGCTGCGGCAGGGCGAGCTGTTCGTGGCGCTGAGCGGTCAGCGCGACGGGCATGACTTTGTCCCGGCGGCCATGGCGGCGGGCGCGGCGGCGGTGCTGGCGTCAAAGCCGCTTGCGCCGGAGATCCCGGCGATCTACGTCGAAGATACGCGCGCGGCGCTGCAAAGCATCGCGCGGGAATACCGCAAAACGCTCTCCTGCAGGGTGATCGGCATCACCGGAAGCGTCGGCAAGACGACGACGAAGGAAATGGTCGCCGCCGTGCTCGAAACGACGCAAAGCACGGTCAAGACCGACCAAAACTATAATAACGACCTCGGCGTGCCGGTCATGCTGCTGCGGCTGACGCCTCAGACGCAGGCGGCTGTGCTCGAGATGGGCATGAACCATTTCGGCGAGCTGTCGCTGCTGACGTCGCTGGTGCGGCCGGAGCTGGCCGTTATCACGAACGTCGGCACGATGCACATTGAGAACCTCGGCTCGCGCGAGGGCATTCTCAAGGCCAAGCTCGAAATTCTGGAGGGCTTGCAGCCCGGCGGAACGTGCTATTTCTGCGGCGACAACGACCTGCTGCGCCGCGAGGCCGGACGCTGCCACGCCGTGACCTTCGGCGTGGGGGAGGAAAACGACGTCCGCGCCGTCGACATCCGGCAGAGCGAGGACGGCATCCGCTTTACGGCCGTGGCCGGGGCGCACCGCATCCCGATCGCGCTGCCGCTGACCGGGCTGCACCATGTGCCCGACGCGCTGGCCGCCGTGGCCGTCGGCCTGAAATGCGGCGTGCCCGAGGCGCGCATCGCAGAGGCGCTGGCCTCGTTTCAAAACACCGGCCACCGGCAGCGCATCCTGCACTACGGCGGCGTGACGGTCATCGACGACTGCTACAATGCCGGGCCGGAGTCCATGCGCGCGTCGCTGGATGTTCTGGCGCAGGCAAAGGGCAGAAGGATCGCCGTGCTGGGCGGGATGCTCGAGCTGGGCGATTTCGCGCCGCAGGCGCATTTCGAGATCGGCCGGTATGCGGCCGAGCGCTGCGACCTGATCTTTGTTTACGGCTCGAACCGCGCGGATTATCTGCGCGGAGCCGGGGATAAGGCGCGCGCCTTCCAGACGCATGAGGCGCTGGCCGAGGCGCTGAAGCCGCTGCTGCGCGACGGCGACACGCTGCTGCTCAAGGGCAGCCGCGGGATGAAAATGGAGCGCCTGCTGCCGCTTCTCTTTTGACGAAAGGAATGCAAACAAATGGACACACCTGTATTGATGACGATGCTTTCGATCGTGGTCGGCTTTGCCGCCGCGTTTCTGATGGGAAAATGGCTGATCCCGCGTCTGCGCGCGCTCAAGGCCGGGCAGGAGATCCGCGAGGTCGGCCCAAAGTGGCATAACAGCAAGGCCGGAACGCCCACGATGGGCGGCCTGTGCTTCATCTTTGCGAGCGCATTCTCCGCCGTGACCGGCTGGTACGGCTATCGCACCGGCGACTATACCCATCTGCTGGTGCTGGCGCTGGGCAGTGCGTTCG
>OJAM01001003.1_pt1 | contig 10710 bp, 8 predicted proteins | sample 1589071 | NCBI WGS metagenome assembly OJAM01 (sample SAMN03283243) | human gut metagenome | biome: human-associated habitat; material: feces | host: Homo sapiens | place: Peru | collected 2012
ACGGCCGGCGATTACTCTTGGGACAACAATCAGATTGAGAGGATAAACCGCTACGTCTCCCTCTCACGCAAGAACTCTCTGTTCTTTGGAAGCCATGCCGGCGCCGAGCGCGGATGCGTCTTCTATTCTCTTGCATGTTCCTGCAGACTGCATCACATCAACTTCTTCGAATATCTCTCCGACCTGCTCAACCGGATGTCCGAAATGCCTAACGGGACCCCGGTCGAATCCTACAGAAATCTCCTTCCAGATAAATGGGCAAAGAAAAAGCAGGGCGAATAGCTCTGCTTTTTCTTTGTCCACAATCCCGACTCTTTAGTATTGTCTTAACAAATAACAATAGTCCGGTCAATACGTAACCGCGGAGACGCTTACAAAAAGTTTACCGATAAGTAGTTAGGCGCAACCTATAAATCGCTGAAAATCATCGTTTTAGGCGTTTTCGGAGTTGGCAAAATCACAACTCTGAAAATGGCTAAATGGCTGCTGCACAGCTGCTTGCAGGTTGCGCTTAATGTGCATTCCGCCCGCACCCCATCTCAGGATTTCTTAAAAGTCTTTGTGAGACTGGGAAATTCCGAAATAATGTTTAGTTTTGTAGAAGGGAAGACCGTTTGGAGAATCATTGGAGAATCAGTAGAAGATGCCTGACTTTTCAGAGAAGGAAATACTCAAAGGATTGAAAACCGGGGATGAAAGTGCGTACAAGCGCATTTTTCAGGCCTGGTATGAACCGCTTTGTGTATTTTCGGTCGGCTTGGTGAGGGACCGGTTTCAGGCGGAGAACATTGTCGATGACGCTTTCTTCCATATATGGGAAATCCGTGAACATCTCGAAATCCAGACATCGCTCAAGGCATATCTGTTCGCCTCAGTACGTAATCGCTCATTGAACTATCTGGCCTCCTCGGTCAGAAGAAAATATCAGGACATGACCGATGACGAATATACGGTGGTGCTGAACTCGCTCACGGCCATTTCCAAAGACGACATCTATGGAAAACTGTTTGAAGAAGAACTGAAAAAGCGCCTTATGCAGGAACTGGACTCGCTTTCGGCAGAATGTCGTGAAGTCTTCGAAAAGAGCAGATTTGATGGTTTGACATACAAGGAGATAGCAGAGACACTCGGTATCTCTGTCAATACCGTCAAATATCACATGAAGAATGCATTGACAGTCCTCAGAAACGGAGTGGGAAAATACCTTCTTGCAGTTTTCATGCTTATTGTCTCAAAATAATTCATATTTTCACTACCCTCAACATGCGTTGTCATTGTCTTGATAGTATAAGGAATAAAATAGATGAAAATCAAAAACATTGACACGCTGATAGAGAAATTTCTCTCAGACACCATATCTCGGGAAGAGTTGACGTCATTGTCCGAATGGGCTTCCGAGTCCCGGGAGAACAGGGCGGCTCTTTCTTCTCGTATGAAGGAATGGGCTAAGGACAATGGCTCTTTCGATGCTGATAAGGCGTTCGGCAGGTTCAAGACACGTGTGGTCATGGAGAAGAGGCCGGCGCGGAGCAACAGGCGAGTTTGGCTCTGGACTGCCGCTGCCGCTGCACTGGCCGTTTTCGGACTCGTTTCCTATCAGGCTTACCAGGTCAGGATCTACAGGAATCTCCTTGCCAATGAAGAGGTTACGGTAAAGGCTCCGGCCGGCTCGAAGTCCTATGCTGAACTCCCTGACGGTTCCAAGGTCTGGCTTAATGCCGGTTCCAGCCTGACGTATTCATATGATGTCAGCAAAAAGGAAAGGACCGTTGACCTGTCCGGTGAGGGCTTCTTCGAAGTATATCATGATGAAAAAACCCCGTTTACGGTAAGCTCATCCAGTCTCAATGTCCGCGTGCTCGGAACGAAATTCAACTTCAGGGACTATCCTGAGGACCTGCTTGCGGAAGTGACATTGACCCAGGGAAAAATCGCCCTCAGCAATCAAGCTGGCGAAGAGCTGATAATGTCTCCGGACGAGAGCGTGACATTCGACAAGGAGACCGGAACAATGACAAGAGGCAGATCAGGATATCAGGTCAATGAATGGGTTTCCGGCAATCTTGTGTTCGATGAGGCTCCTCTGTTGGAGATAGTCCGCAGACTTGAGAGGGCATATTCCGTAAAAATCAATATCAGCAGTCCAGAACTGTTCGGTCTGAGGTTCTACGGAGCGTTCAACTCATCCCGTCAGGATATTTCCGAAGTGCTTCAGTCGCTTAGCGCCACCGGCAAGTTCCGTTACAGCAAGGAGCGCAATGTGATAACGCTTTATTAAGGCAATGCTTTGGCACTGACCGGTCAGGTCATTGTCTCGGGACACGACACAGTTTAGCCACAACAGAAATAATATCAACCATAATATACACTGAAACTATGAATCATTGTAAAACATTGACATTGATTCTGTTCCTGTCCAGTATGCTTGCGTGGACAGCTAATGCCCAGAGGATTGACCTCAATCTGAAGGACGTGACTGTCAAGGAAGCGATGGAAACATTGAAGAACAGGAGCGGATACTCATTCGTTTACGAGGCCGGCGATATCGACGCCCGGGCCAAAGTGAGCGTGAAAGCCACCCGAATCGAGGACGCTATCAGCCAGATAGTGGCCGGACAGAATGTCTCCTACGAATTGAGGGGCAAAAACATTGTCCTGCAAAAAACTGCGACAGGGCAGCAGAAAGTGAAACGGACCATAACCGGAATCGTCAAGGATGCCAACGGGCTGTCAGTCATCGGCGCCACCATCTTGGAAAAGGTCAACCGGACCAATGGCGTGGTGACAGATTCGCAAGGTCGTTTCACCATAACCGTGTCGGAAGGCTCTCCGCTGATTGTAAACTGTATCGGCTACAAGCAGATAGAGATGAATCCGGGCGTGCGCGATAATCTGGACATTGTCCTTGAGGACGATATGCAGCTCCTGGACGAGGTCGTGGTAGTGGGTTATGACACGCAGAAAAAGGTCAATCTTACCGGCTCGGTGTCATCTGTATCGTTCGACCAGTTCAACAACCGTCCGGTAGTCCAGAGCTCTACGGCACTTCAGGGCGTTGCGCCTGGCGTGACGGTCACCACAGGTGGCGGTGCTCCTGGCTCGGACAGCGGTACAATCCGTATCCGCGGTATCGGTACTTTCGGCGGCTCAAGCGCTTCTCCGCTCGTTTTGATAGATGGAGTGCAGGGCGATCTGAACTCCTTGGATGCGGCTCTCATTGACAAAATCTCTGTCCTGAAAGATGCGGCATCGTCTGCAATCTACGGCTCCAGGGCAGCCAACGGCGTGATTCTCGTGACCACGAAAAGAGCGGAAAAAGGCGCGTCCCAGATCGCTTATCGCGGCTATGTCGGCTGGCAGCAGGCTGTCACCAGGCCTGATCTGGTCAATGCAGAGGAATACATGACACTAAGTCGTGAAGCTACGGAGCATGACGGCGGCGAGTCCATCTACACGGACGAATATATCAAGAACTACAGGATGAACAACTGGCTGGACCCGGATGCCTTCCCGATTACGGACTGGCAGAATCTTCTCATGACGGGCTCGGGACTGACTCATAATCACAATGTTACGATGAGCGCCAGCTATGGCAAGATCCGTACGATGGCTTCGTTCGGCTATCTCAGTCAGGAAGGTATCATCAAGTCGTCCAAGTATGACAGATATAACTTCCGCAATAATCTCAATGTGGATTTCAATGACAAGTTCAGGATGCGTCTGGACGTGTCCGCCATCTATGGCCACCGCAAGATAAACCCTTACCAGAGTGCAGTGTTCAATTTCATGAATGCGCGTGACCCGCTGATGCTTGCCAAATGGTCAGACGGAAGTTATGCTCCTTTCACAGGAGGCTCTCTCAATATCCTGCCGATGATAGAAAACGGCGAAGGCGGCAACCAGAAATCGGACGTGCTCAGGATTTCCGCATCTTTCGGACTCACCTATGAGCCTGCCAAATGGCTGACTTTCGACTTCACTTATGCGCCGAGGATAACATTGTCCTCATCGCACAAATTCATTGACCTGGTAAAATATCATTCCGATCCTTACGGGTCGATTTCATCGATAACCAACAATTCCTACAACTATCTTTCGGAAGGCAGGAACTATACGGTTTACGGCAACACCATATTTACCGCGTCATTCCACAAGACATTTGCCAAGGCGCACAACGTCAAGCTCCTGCTCGGTACTGAATATGACACCAGGGATGACAATAACGTTTCGGCATATCGTCAGGAATTCACTTATCCGCAGTACGACGTGCTCAGCGCAGGTGCTGACAATGAGTTCAAGAACAACAGCGGTACACGTGCAGGCTGGTCATTGCTCTCCTATTTCGGCAGGCTCAACTACAATTTCAAGGAAAGGTATCTCATCGAGGGCAATATCCGTTTCGACGGGTCGTCCAGATTTGCCAAAGGCAACCGCTGGGGCATATTCCCTTCAGTATCAGGTGCATGGCGTGTGACGGAGGAGCCGTTTATGGTCCCTGTGAAGAACACCCTTACTGAACTGAAATTCAGGGCGTCCTACGGAGAACTCGGAAACCAGAATATCAGTGATTCGTATTATCCTACTGCACAGAACCTTACCATCAGTTCCATTTCGGCCAATGATATAATTTATCCGATGGTCGGCCTGAATGTTCTTGCCAATGAAGATATCACTTGGGAGACTTCCAGGATGCTGGACGTCGGAATCGACGCTGTGCTGTGGAACAAGTTCTCCTTTACGGCTGACTGGTATCACAAGACCACGGACGGAATCCTTATGAGACTGGACATCCCTTCTTCCATCGGACTTTCCGCTCCGTATCAGAATGCGGGCAAGGTCAGGAATATCGGTTGGGAGGTCGCTTTGGGCTATCACGACAGGAAGGGAGATTTCTCCTATGGAGTGAATGCCAATCTTTCAGATGTCAGGAACAAGATTCTGGACATGAAAGGAACTACAGGCGGCTCAGGTGTCATCCGAAACCAGGAAGGCTCCTCCATCAACTCTCTCTATGGTCTCAAATGTCTCGGCATGGCCAGGACACAGGAAGAGGCTGACGAGGTGAACAACAACTGCCCTCAGTTCAACCAGACCACTTACCCGGGCGACCTCATTTATGAGGATTTCAACAAGGACGGAAAGATTACCGATGATGACCGTCAGATTATCGGAAGCATGATTCCGCGTTATACCTACGGCCTGACTCTGGACTTCGGCTGGAAGGGTCTCGGGCTCTCTGCGCAGTTCCAGGGCGTCGGCAAGGTGGACGGCTATCTTTCCGGCTACTTCACGCAGCCTTGCGTACAGGGCGGTACCTTCAGAAAAGAACATCTGGACCGCTGGACAGAGTCCACTCCGAACGGAAAATTTCCTCGTATGAGTTATGCGAGCGAACTCAACACCAAGAACTCGAGCTACTGGATGGCGGATGCTTCTTACTTGAGGCTCAAGAACTTGCAGCTCAGTTACAAGCTTCCGCAGAGTTGGATGAAAAAGGTCAGACTGTCGTCTGTAATGTTCTTTGCCAATGCCACGAACCTCTTCACCCTGACCGGCTATTATCAGGGTTATGATCCGGAGACCGGCTATCAGAGTGGTACTGACGGTGCTACGGCAGGAAGTGTCGGCAGCAACTATCCGCTTGTGTCCACTTATACTTTCGGTGTTGAAATCAAATTCTAAAACGCGGTAATGATGAAAAAGATACTATTATATATTGTTACGATAGCGACGGCATTGTCCTGCAGTCTCGACAGGTTCTACGAGAACGGTCCTTCTACGGGTACATATCCGTCCACACCGGATGAGGCCCTTTCCGGACTGCTGGCTTGTTACAAGGGTCTGGCCAATACTCAAGTGCAGTATTGCCCGTTCCCGTTCAGAGTGGTGGACCAGTTGTCCGATATCGGAACCATCAGAGTGGGCGGTGCTGCCTACGAAAGTCTGGTCACATCGGTTGCCACACCTTCTGCCAAAGTGCCGGGCATGGCTTACACCAAGATATACAGAATCGCAGGACGTATCCATCTTGTCCTGGACAATCTGGACAATATCAAGGTGCAGATGGACCCCGTCGAGTTCGCTCAGCTGAAGGCGGAACTGCTGCTCCTGCGTGCATACATCTATGATATGGGATGCCAGTTCTATGGGGATATTCCGTTCATTGACCATTGCCTTTCATTGACAGACTACGAATACGGGCGTACTCCGAAGGAGGAAGTCATTGACAGGATCCTCTCTGACATTCCTGACGAACTTCTGGACAATCTTCCGGTCCAGTGGCCTTATGCGCAGTGGGGAACTTGCCGTATCGGGCGTGCGACGGCTTATGCTCTCAAGGCTCAGATAAATCTGAACTGGGGACGTTATGCCGAGGCCGCAAGGTGCTCCAAGATTGCGATGGATCTGTCTGACGGAGTGTATGAGCTTGAGCCTCTGGATATTACCTATTATGCGACTGCTGCCGATGGTGAGCCGAGCGCTTCCAATCTTTTCGGTTTTGCAGGAGAGAAGGGCAGCAAGGAATGGATGTGGGCTGCGCAGTACAATAAACTGGCTGCGGCCAATATCCACGCCATGACTTATACTTATTCTTCCAGAAATGCCAATGGCGCTTCGTATTTCGGGCCTTCACAGAGCCTGATGGATACGTTCCAGTGCACTGACGGCAAGTCGATTGTGGAGTCTCCGCTTTATGACTGGAGTAACCCGTGGGCAAACAGGGACCCGCGTCTGGACCTCTACTGTATGCGTTCGGACACGAGAGTGATGGGAATCGGCTATGATCTCAATGTCACTAAGTCCGAGGTGATGGACTACAATACCGGCAAGATGACCAACAACAATGATGTCAACGGCAACAAGAGCGAGTACGGTCCTAATGGCAAGAAAGGTCCGGGCGGTTATCTCTGGAGAAAGTTCGTGGACCGCAGATATTATGTGGAAAGCGAGATCACGGGTACGAAGATGGAGGACGAGTTGGACTGCTGTCTGATGCGCTATGCCACGTTGCTTCTCATTGACGCAGAAGCGAATATAGAGATGGAAGGCGGCGATCTCGCACGTGCGCGCAACGATATCAATACTGTCCGCGCGAGGGTCGGCATGCCGGGTGTGAAGGACAATACGCAGGCCGGTCTGAGGAAGGCGCTCCGCTATGAGAGAAAAGTGGAACTCTGCGCCGAGGGCTACAGGTGGTTTGACATCAGAAGGTGGGGGATTGCTGCCAAGGCGGTGGACGGAACTGTCTATGCACCGGGCTTCTCGACCAAGGCCAATCCGACCAATTACATTTCCAATGCGAAACCTGTCATTGACGATGACTGGGTAGTGAAATATGATGGTACGACCACTTGGAACGGGGCCAAGTTCAACCTCAGGAAGCTCCTCACCATGATTTATACCACAGGAAGGGATGAGGTGTGGCCGATTCCGGAGACTGAGATGGAAACCAATCCGCTCATGAAGCAGAATCCTGGATATTGATAAAATTTGAGACAATGAAAAAGATATGGTTAATGCTTGCCGCAGCAGTGCTTTTTGCGGCTTGCGATGACAAAGACAACAAATATGATTTTGAAGAGGAACTGTCGCGTTCCGGAAAGGTGTCTCTCGTTGCGTCCATCGAGAGTATGGATACGAAGATGTCAATGCCTTCTACGGGGCATGGCAGGTGGGAAGAGGGCGACAAGATAGCTGTGGCCTGTTCTGACGGCAGTTTCGTGACCTTCGACCTGGACGGAACAGGCGGAACTGTAAGGGCCAAGTTTACCGGTGAGATTCCCGCCGGGCTTACTCTCGGCAATGTGGCTGTGTGGCCTGCCGAGATGGCTGGACATGCAGACGAAGATGCTGTGACTCTGCGTTTTCCTTCGGATTATGCGGAAAGTGTAAAGACATTGAACATCCCTATGGTGGCATCGATCGGCGATGACTGGAATATCGAGTTCAAGCAGGTGGCTTCTTATGTGAGTTTTTCCGTAAAAGAACTTCCGGCGGAAACCATGTCGCTTACTGTCAGCGGGGCAGGCAAGAATCTTTCAGGAGATCTGGTGCAGAAGGTAAGCAAACTTGGCAGTGAGGGAGTGGAGGTGTCACTTGGCGACAATGGAATCCATTATACATTGACAGCTTCCTCGAAGAAAGCAGTGTTCAATGTCCCTGTTCCTTCCGCTGACTATGATTCGCTCGTGGTTACTGCGTATAATGCCGATAATGAGGAACTTACAACTCAGACAATGCGACGTGCCATATCATTGCTCCGAGGAGGCAGGCCTGCTCTCGCCTATACGATGGAGGCTCCTCCTGTAGTTGTCGAACTTCCTTGCGTTGAGGTCTGCGGGATCAAATGGGCCAAGGGAAATCTTGCCTATGATGCGGCAGGAGGTGACGCGATTTTCCGCGAGGGCTGGAAACTTGCTCCTGAGCAGTGGTACTATTACCATTACAATCAGCGTGATGCTTTCAACAAGAATTCAAAACCGTATAGCGGGAAGCCTCTGCGTGCTGATGTGGCGTCTTCCGCTACTGCCTATGACCATTTCAACTGGTTCGGTATCGAGGATTCCTATTCGAATGACGGTGCGGCTTATGCGATTCCTAAACCTGAGTCGGATTTGTCCGGAATGATGTTCTCGGATCAGGTCTGCGAGGTGAAAGTTGCTGATTTTGAGAAGGCAAAGTTCGGTGATGTCGCATATTGGGCGACCAAGGGCCTGTACAGGACTCCGACCGTGGAGGAGATGAATGCCCTTTATGAGAAGGCTTCCGTGAAATATGGTCATTGCGTGGTTCCGGATCCTGACCACGAGAGCGGCAATATCAAGGTCTGGGGCTTCCTGTTCACCAATCCGACCGGTGAAAGGGTCCGTGAGGTCGAGGCTGACAATGAAATCAGTCTGACTGAACTCGAGACCGGTGTGTTCTTCCCGTTGGCAGGTCGTAGGGCAGCCAGCAGCACGACTCAGATTATCCACACGAGACTTCAGGGCCAGTATTGGGCATCTCAGGCTACCACTTCGTCCGGTTTTGCTCATATTCTGATGTTCAACTTCTCATTGGGTGCTGAAAAGTGTGTCCAGCTCGGGGAAGCGCAGGTGCTCAATTCCGGTTTCAACAATGCTACAGGTTTCTGTATCCGTCCGGTTGTAAACTAATATAATATTATGAAGAGAATAATTCTTTTGACAGTATGCTTGGCCTTTGCGGCCTGCAGTGCATCGTCCAAGTCCAATACCACTCCTGATGACGTGGACGGCAATGACGGGAAAGCCGTTGTCGGAAAACCTCTGCCGGGATGGACTGCTGGGGAGTTGGACATCCACGCAATATGCACGGGAAGGGGAGAGTGCTATTTCTATGTCCTTCCTGACGGGACCACGTTGGTGGTGGATTGCGGTGAGATTGCTACCGGTACTTCCACATCCACCACGCCTGCCGGCGAGACGATTACTATCAATACTGTGGATCCGATGCCTAATTCATTGGCAAAGGCCTATGAGACGGTGGGGCGGTATATCAAGTATTTCCGACCTTCTGGCAGCAAGGCCATTGACTACATGCTTATGACTCATTATCATACGGACCATATGGGCTCGATGATGAAGGGTTATCCTCAGTCGCAGGCAGGGAATTATTTGCTTACGGGCATCACCGGTCTATATTCTGTGGTTCCTTTCAACAAGATGATTGACAGGTCTTATCCGGACTATACGACTTATACCAATGATCTGGTGCAGAATTATGAAAACTTCGTGAACTACGCCTCTTCCGAAAAGGGGCTCAAGGTGGAGAAGTTCGACGTGGGCTCCGAGTCTCAGATTTCGCTGTTGAATGATGCTGCCAAGTATCCGACTTTCAAGGTCCAGAATCTCTGCGGGGGCGGCTATGTCTGGAATGGTGCTTCGGCGGTGAATTGCTATGGCTCCGCAGATCTTTACGAGAACGGCGCTTCGTGCGGGTTCCTGCTGAGTTATGGCAAGTTCGACTGGCTGTCATTGGGTGATGCCGGCGATACCAATTCCAAGGTGGCTTATCCTGTGGCTCAGAAAATTGGCCATAAGATCGAGGCGATGAAGGCGAATCATCATCTGAGCTGGAAGTCAATGTCGTCGAGAATGATGTCCATTCTCCAGCCGAAGCTGATTGTCTCTGAAAATTTCTGGAGCCATCAGCCGTGGCCTGACGAGTTCGCTTCCATAGTCGATGCCTATCCGGGTGACAAGAAGTTCATGTTCACGAGCATCTCGGCCGATGTGGTGGCTGCCAATCCGAAAATGATGGCCAATGTTACAGGCTACAACGGTCACGTGGTCGTCCGCATCGCCCCAGGCGGTGATGAATACTCGGTCTATCTGCTTGATGCAACTGATTATAAATATAAGGTGAAGGCCATCTATGGCCCGTTCAAGTGTGACTGAAGTGATTTTTTTAGTTGCTGACCCGTAGCGGGCCTAATCCAAAGTAGAAACATTTTGGTTTTGTTTATTCCCAATGATGATCTGGAGGACATGCTCTTTCAGGTCATCATTTTTTCAGATTGTCCGTGAAACCCCGCCTTTTTACGGATGAATTGGTCATTTGACTCACTTGTCCGTAAAACGCCCCCTTTCTCCGGACAAAATCGAGTTGCTGGTGTTTTGGTTGCCTTAGGGATTTGCTGAGAAAAGTCGCCGTGGGGAGAGTTGGCAGGATGTCTTTCAGCAAAAGAGC
>OJAM01001007.1_pt1 | contig 10688 bp, 7 predicted proteins | sample 1589071 | NCBI WGS metagenome assembly OJAM01 (sample SAMN03283243) | human gut metagenome | biome: human-associated habitat; material: feces | host: Homo sapiens | place: Peru | collected 2012
GCCGCCGCCCGCGCGGGCGCTGACGGCGATGCTGCCGCCGCGGCGGCGCACGGTGTCCGCTACGATGGAAAGTCCAAGGCCCGTGCCGCCCGCGGCGCGTGAGCGCATCTTGTCCACGCGGTAGAAGCGGTCGAACACGCGCGGCATATCCTCCTCGGGAATGCCGATGCCGTTGTCCTCCACGCGCAGCACGCACTCGTCCTCCGTGCCGCCGAGCGTCACGCGCACGAAGCCGCCGGGGCGGTTGTATTTGATGGCGTTCTCGGTGAGGTTATAAATGATCTGGTGCAGGTCGTCCACGCCGGCCCGCACGCTCTGCTCCCGCTCGACGAGATAGGTCAGCTCGACCCGCTTCTCGTCGGCGACCAGCCGCAGCATCCGCACCACGCGCTCGATGACCGGCGCGACCGCGACGCTCTGCGCCGGCTCGATGATGCCGCTGTCGAGCCGCGTGAGCCGCAGCAGATTTTCCGTGATGCGCGTCAGGCGGTCGGTCTCCTGCACGATGTCGCCGACGAACTCGCGCACCGTGGCGGCGTCGATGTCCTCGGTCTGCAAAATCGAGTCGGAGAGCAGGCGGATACCGGCCAGCGGCGTTTTCAGCTCGTGGCTCGCGTCGGAGACAAAGCGGCGGCGCGCCTCCTCCGTCGTCTGCAAGCGGTCGGAGAGGCTGTTGAACTCCTCGGCGATCTCGCTGATCTCGTCGCGACCGCCGATCTCGGCGTGGTAGCTGTACGCGCCCTCGCGCACGCGGCGGATGGCCTCGAGCAGCACGCCGAAGCGGCGCGTGAGTATCCGCGAGAGCAGCAGGCTCAGCAGCACGACAAAGCCCGCGACTGCCGCCGAGATGCGCAGCAGATTCTTCTGCAGCGTCAGCAGCAGCGTCGCCTGCTCCACGTCGTACTCATAGGCATAGACCGCGCCGATGGTCTGGCTGCGGTAGATGACCGGCGAGGCCGCGCGGCTGCGGAACGCGCCGTCGGTAAAGTCGGCATAGAAGGCGTCGTAGCCCCGCAGCGCCTGCACGATCTCGGTGTAAAGCCCGTAGCGGCCCACCGCGCCGTCCGTCTCGCGGGTGTCGTAGAGAATGCGCCCCGCGGCGTCCGTGACGAGAATGCGGGAAATGCCGGTATCCTCCACCAGCGTCATCGCGGAGGCGACGTTCTCCTCGCTCAGCTCCTCCAGACCGCTCAGCGCCGTCACCATCACGCTCACGCTGCTTTGCAGCGTCGTCTGCTTGGAGCGCACGACCAGGTTTTCCGACACGATCAGAGGGTAGGTGTTCATGAAAACGAGCACCGCCGCAATGACCAGAATATAACTCAGGCCGAATTTGACCTGTAAGCTCGCACGCCGCACGGCGCTCCCCTCCTCCCGTTCGTTTTCCTTCCGTGCGCCGCTCAGTCCTTGAGGTAGTAGCCCACGCCCCACTTGGTCATGATGTGCTCCGGCTCGGCGGGGTCATGCTCCAGCTTTTCGCGCAGGCGGCGGATGTGGACATCCACCGTGCGGTAGTCGCCGGCGTAGGTGTAGCCCCAGACGAGATCCATCAGATTCTCGCGCGAGTATACGCGGTGGGGATTCTTGATGAGCAGCTCCAAAATGTCGTATTCCTTCGCCGTCAGATCGACCGGCACGCCGTCGCGCAGCGCGATGCGGCGCTCGGGATCAAGCGAGATGCTGCCGGCGGTCAGCAGCTCCGTGCGCTTCTGCGCGGTCTGACCCGCACGGCGCAGCAGAGCGCGGATACGCGCCTTGAGCTCTAAAATGTTGAAGGGCTTGGTGACGTAATCGTCCGCGCCGGACTCGAGGCCGATGATCTTGTCCGCGTCCTCGCTGCGGGCGGTGAGCATGATGATGGGCACCGCGGAGAATTCGCGGATGCGCATACAGGCGGTCAGCCCGTCCACCTCCGGCATCATCAGGTCCAGGATGATGAGGTCGAAGCTCTCGCTCCTGGCCAGCTCGACGGCGGCCGCGCCGTCGAAGGCGGTCTCGACCTGATAGCCCTCGTTCTCAAGGTTGAATTTGATGCCCTTGACGAGCAGCTTCTCGTCGTCCACCACTAAAATTTTCACGGCGCATCGCCTCCTGTCGTAATTTCATCGCGCATGGCGTCGAGCTTCGCGCTGCCGATGCCGCGCACCTCCAGCAGCTCGTCGAGCGTCTGAAAGTCTCCGTGCTCGGCGCGGTAGTCGAGGATCGCCTGCGCCAGCACCGGCCCGATGCCGGTAACGGTCTCCAGCTCCTCGGCGGTCGCGGTGTTGATGTTTACAAGCACGCGCACGGGCGCGACCTCCTCCCGCGCGGGCCGCTCGGTCTGCACCGTATAGCCCTCCTGCTCGGTGCGGTTCGCGCCGAAGGTCAGATACAGCACGGCGGCGAGGAAGGCCAGCGTCACGAGCGCCAGAAAGAAATATGTGCTTCCGCCTTTTTCCTGCTGTTCCACGGTTGAACTCCCTCCCGTTTTTTGTTATACTGAATGTCGAATACCGTCGAGCGCGGGCAAGTCGCCCGCCGATCGTCCGATCAAATTTTATTGTAACATACTGCGAGGTACATTTCCATGAAAAAACGCCGCTTTTTTGCTCTTTTTTTGGTCCTCGGCCTGCTCGTCTCCCTGCTGAGCGTACCGGCCTCCGCCTTTGAGGAGATCGACGTCGACGCCCGCGCCGCCCTGCTCGTTGAGAAGGAAACGGGCGAGATCCTCTACGAAAAGAACGCCCACGAGAAGAACTACCCCGCAAGCATCACCAAGCTGACGGTGGCGCTGCTGGTGTTCGAGGCGATCGACGCGGGGCAGCTCTCGCTCGACCAGCCCATCACGGCGCACGAGAGCGCCTTCGAGGGTCTGAGCATCTACGGCAGCACCGCCGGCATCAAAGCCGGCGAGGTGCTGACGGTCGAGCAGCTTCTGCAATGTATGCTCATCGTCTCGGCGAACGAGGCGTGCAACATCCTCGCCGAGGCCGTGTGCGGCGAGGGGAACATCTCCCAGTTCGTGCAGAGGATGAACGAGCGCGCTGCCGCGCTCGGCTGCGAAAACACGCACTACGTCAACACCTCCGGTCTGCACGACCCCGACCACTACACCACCGCGTGGGACATCTATCTCATCACGCGCGCGCTGATGCCCTACGAGAAATTCATGGAGATCTGCAACTCCAAGTCCGCAGAGATCGCCGAGACCGACCACAACCAGCGCCATGTGCTCCACTCCACCAACCGCCTCATTTCCAACTGGCGCGAGCTCGGCTACCTCTACCGCGACGCGCAGGGCATCAAGACCGGCTCGACCGAGGAGGCCGGTCACTGCCTCGTTTCCTCCGCCGTGCGCGGCGACCGTCAGCTTGTGAGCGTGGTGCTCGGCGCGGAGAAGATCACCCTTGCCGACGGCAAGAGCACCCTCACCAAGAGCTTTTCCGAGACCATCCGCCTCTTTGACTACGGCTTTGACAGCTTCTCCCGACGCGAGGTCGTCTCCGCCGACGAGCTGGTGCGCGAGGTCCCGGTCGCCCTTTCGAGCGAGGCGAACTATGTCGTCGCCCACCCCGCCGAGAGCATCACGCGGATGCTGCCCACGGAGCTGGACCTCAGCGAGCTCACGCGCGACATCACGCTGCCGGACAGCGTGGACGCCCCCATTGCCGCCGGCGACGAGCTGGGCGAAATGACCGTCTCCTACAACGGCACCGTCTACGGCACGGTCAAGCTGCTCGCGCTCAGCGATGTGTCAGCCTCGTGGCTGCTGGTCGCCAAGCGCGACGTGGCGGACTTCTTCTCCCGCACCGTCGTCAGGATCGTTCTCGTCGTCCTTGTCCTGCTCATTCTCGCATTCCTTTTCCTGCGCGGGAACGGGCGCGGACGGCGCTACGGCAAGCGCAGCAGCGGACGCGCCGCTCCCGCCGGTTATCGCGGCCGCAGGCGCTGAGCACCGGGGAAGGCAAACTGTTAAGGTCATCAAACCGCACAAAACGGACGGGGTATCCCGTCCGTTTTCCGTTCAGCAGGGAAAATTCCGCGGCACGCGGACTTTTGTCCTTGATTTTTGCCCATTCCCCTGCTATACTGCATTCATCGTCAGATAAGGAGGCACTCCTATGAAATATCTTGTTGTCATCGGCGACGGCATGGCGGACAACCCCGTCGAGGCCCTCGGCGGCAAAACGCCGCTCGAGTACGCCGACATCCCCACCATTGATTCCCTTGCCGCGCGCGGCACGGTCGGCAGCGTTGTGAACTGCCCCAAGCCGCTGCCCGCGGGCAGTGAGACCGCGATCCTCTCCATCTTCGGCTGCGACCCGCTCAAGCACTTCTCCGGCCGCTCGCCGATGGAGGCCGCCGCCATCGGGCTCAGGCTCGTTCCCGGCGACGCGGCGTTCCGCTGCAACCTCGTCGCGCTCGAGCCGGGCGATCAGCCCTATGAGGAAAAGCGCATCCTCTCCCACTCCGCCGGCTCCATCGCCGGACAGGACGCGCTCGACGTTGTCGCCGCGCTCAACAGCGATCCCGAATTTTCCGCCGCGCTCCGTGCGGCGGATATGTACATCGACCCCAGCCCCTCGTTCCGTCCGCTGGCGGTGAAGCACCATTGCGATCCGAGCGGCGTGTGCTTTATCCCGCCGCACGACCACCTCGGCGAGGTCATCGGCCCGCTGCTCCCGAGCGGGAAGGACGCGGCGCTCGCCAAGGTCTTTGCCGACCTTATGCGCCTTGCCAACCGCGTGCTGGAGCACCACCCCGTCACCGAGAAGCGCCGCGCGGAGGGCAAGCTTGGCGCGAACGGCATCTGGTTCTGGGCAGCGGGCACGGCGATGCAGCTGCCCGACTTCCGCGAGGAGTACGGCTGCGGCGGCGCGGTCATCAGCGCGGTGCCCCTGTGCCACGGCATCGGCGTGCTGCGCGGGCTTGAGATGGTCGAGGTCGAGGGCGCGACCGGCGAGATCGACACCAACTTTGAGGGCAAGTTAGAGGCCACATGGGCGAGCCTTCAGAAGTACGACTTCGTCTGCCTGCACCTCGAGGCGCCCGATGAATGCACCCACAACGGCGACCTCAAGGGCAAGGTGCAGGCCATCGAATGGCTCGACAGCCGGCTCGTCAAGCCCCTCACCGAGCGTCTGGACGCGGCGCACATGGACTACCGCCTGCTGCTCCTCTCCGACCACAAAACGCTCACCGCGACACGCGGGCACGATGGCGATCCCGTGCCGTATCTGCTCTACGACAGCCGCATCGACAGCGGGCGCGGCGGCGTGTACACCGAAAAGGCCGGCGAGAACGGTCCCTTCGTCGCGCACGGCTGCGAGCTGCTGCATCTCCTCTTTGAGCGCTGAAAAAGGAACATCGAAAAGGGTCAGCCGTCGGCTGACCCTTTTCTTATGTCTCCGCCGCGGCAGGGATCGACGGCTCCTCCCGCCGAACGCGGAGCGCTCCGTCCTCTGCCGCGATGCGGGCGGCGCCGCCTGCGTGGAGCGTTCCGCTGAGCAGAAGCTCGGCCACGGCGTCCTCCACCTCGGCGCGGATCACGCGGCGCAGGGGCCGCGCGCCGTAGAGCGGGTCGAAGCCCTCGTCCGCGATGCGCTCGACCGCCGCGTCCTCGACCGTCAGCGTGACGCCGAGCGCCGCGGCGCGCTGCACGGTGGCCTCGAGCATCCGCCGCGCGATGGCCGAAACGTCCGCGCGGCTCAGGCGGCGGAACACCACGGTCGAGTCGATGCGGTTGAGAAATTCCGGCTTGAAGGTCGCCCTCAGCTCAGCCATGACCGTTTCCTTCACACGCGCAAAGCCGCCGTCACCGTCCTCGGCCTGCGCGAAGCCGAGCTTCGCCGCGCTCGACGTGATGGCCTTCGCGCCCACGTTCGAGGTCATGATGATAATCGTATTGCGGAAATTCACCTGTCTTCCCTTGGAATCCGTCAGATGCCCCTCGTCCAGAATCTGCAGGAGAATGTTGAAGACATCAGGATTTGCCTTCTCAATCTCATCAAAGAGCACCACAGAATACGGGTTCTTCCGCACCTTGTCGGTGAGCTGACCTCCCTCATCATAGCCGACATAGCCGGGTGCAGAGCCGATCATCTTCGAAACCGCATACTGCTCCATATATTCCGACATGTCCACGCGGATCATATTCTTCTCGTCGCCGAACACAGCTGCCGCCAGAGCCTTGGCAAGCTCTGTTTTGCCGACGCCCGTGGGTCCGAGAAACAGGAACGAGCCGATGGGACGGTTCGGATCCTGCAGGCCGACACGTCCGCGGCGGATCGCCTTCGACACGGCTTTTACCGCATCCTCCTGTCCGATCACCCTTTTGTGCAGCGTATCCTCAAGACGAAGCAGCCGCTCGCTCTCTTTCTCGGTGAGCTGGCTGACCGGCACCTTGGACCAGACAGAAATCACGCCCGCAACGTCCTCTGCCGTCACAAGCGGCAGCTCCTTCTCCTTTGTCTGCTCCGCCGGCTGCCAGAGCAGCTTCTCAAACTGCTCCTGAAGCTGGTCGTAGCGCTTTCTGGATGCTCTTGCCGCGCGAAGCCTTCCGTCGACGACGGCCTTTGCAAGCTTCTCATCCTCTGCGGCGAGCTTCTTCTCAAGTTCTGCCAGAGGGTCACTTTCCTTCTTCACCGGATTCTTCAGGCGAACCGCAGCGCAGGCTTCATCAATGACATCAATGGCCTTATCCGGAAGGTTGCGGTCGTTGATATAGCGCTGGGACAGACGAACCGCCTCCTCCATGGCCTCCTTACTCACATGGACCTGATGATGCTCCTCGTAGCGCGGCACGATTCCCTTCAGAATCTCCAGCGTCTGCGCTTCATCGGGCTCCTCCACCTGAACCGGCTGGAAACGTCTCTCCAGTGCGGCATCCCGCTCGACATACTTGTGATACTCATTGATGGTCGTCGCACCGATCATCTGAATCTCGCCTCGTGCAAGAGCGGGTTTCAGAATGTTCGAGGCATCAATGGAGCCCTCTGCTCCGCCGGCCCCGATCAGCGTATGCATCTCATCCACAAACAAAATGACATCGCCCGCATTCCGGACCTCTTCGATGACGCCCTTAATGCGCTCCTCAAATTCGCCGCGGTATTTGGAGCCTGCCACCATGCCGGACAGATCCAGCGTAAGAAGGCGCTTTCCCTGCACCGAGGCCGGAACCTCTCCCCGGACAATCTTCTGTGCAAGTCCTTCTACGATGGCCGTTTTGCCGACGCCGGGCTCACCGATCAGGCAGGGATTGTTCTTTGTCCTTCTGGACAAAATCTGAATCACCCGCTTCATTTCCGTCTCGCGTCCTACCACGGGATCCATGACCCCGCTCTCCGCCTGGGCGGTCAGATCGCGGCTGTACATCTCCAGCATATTTCTTCCGCCGGCAGCGCCGTCCTGTCCCTGCTGCGGATCGCCGGTCAGATCCTGCCGGTGCTCCTGCAGATTTACCCCCATTGCCGCCAGCGTTTCAAAATAAATCTTCGGAACGTTTGCTCCCGCAGCCTCCATCAGCTTCAGTGCTACGTTCTGACGCTCCAGAATGGTTGCAAGAAGAAAGAACTCCGTTCCAAGCTCCTTCACATGATATTGCTCTTCTGCAAGCTCCATGGCGCCATCCAGGATGTCGCGCAGCCGGGGAGTATACCCGTCCCGGTCCATGACTGCAGTCTTTCCCTCCTCCAGACGAAGCGAGGAAATCATATCCTTCAGCTTCTCTTCGGTAATTCCGTTGTTCTTCAATACCTGAGAGGCAACTCCTGCCTGCTCCCGGATCATGCCAAGAAGCAGGTGCTCCGTTCCGACATATCCGCTTCCGTTCTCCTTTGCCGCCTCTTCGGCAAGTCGGAGAACCTCCCTGGCATTTTGTGTATAAGGAATGCTCATACTCTTCCAAACCTTTCTCTTTCTTCCGTCATTTACTCATCTTCCGGCTCTTCATCCCCGGATCCGGCTCCCGCCGCAGCCTCTGCCACACAGGCTTCATACTCGTCAAAAATCCGGTCCACAAGCTCATGAAGGTCCTTTCTGGAAAGCCCCCGGCAAAGCGCCTCCGCAATTGCCTCCTGAAGTTTTCCACGAACCGCCTCCAGTGCTCTTTGCTTATCCGAATCCACGGATATCACCGCACCTCTTCTCCGGTCCACCTTGACAAAACCTTCCTGCTTCAGCACCGTGTAGGCCTTGTTCACCGTGTGCATATTGATTCCAATCTCATCCGCAAGCTGCCGCACCGAGGGCAGCACCTGTCCATCGGTATACTGCAGGGTGGCAATTCCCATAATAATCTGGTTGCACAGCTGCTGATAAATTGCCTCATCGCTGCTGAAATCTATCTCAATCAGCATACTCTCGTCCTTTCCCATCCGCTGCCAAAGGGCCGCAGCAGACAATTCTGTCCCTAAAAGGCGCATAAGCAAAAAAGCGCCATGTGCTATACATTGTATAACACATGGCGCTCACATTCAACCAGTGGTGATTTCGTCAATATGGAATCAAAGGTCCCTCAAAGACGTTTCTCCGAAAATCTTATTCGTCCTTGTCATCCAGCTTCAGGAAATCATAGTCGAAGTCGTCATCTGCGAAGTTCTTCGCAGGCTGCTTCCTTGCAGGAGCTGCCGGATGTCTTGCAGCAGAATCCTCTGCGGGACGTGCCGGACGATCCGTGCGCACACCGCCCTCCGGTCTTGCCGCCGGACGGGATCCCGGACGCGCTGCCGGTCTGACTGGTCTGTCCTCGCCGTCTCTTGCAGGAGCTGCCGGACGGGCTGCAGGTCTTACTCCGTATCCGTCATCTCCGGAAGGACGAACCGGTCTTGCTGCCGGACGGGACGCTCTCGGATCTCTGGAATCCTCGCCGCGATCCAGTCTTCTTGCACCGGAAGCATAGGCATCCTCGCGGCCCCTTCCGCCTCTTTGAGCTGTGCCGTTGCCGCGTTCTCTTGCACGAAGGGACTCCACGCTGTCCGCTCTGCTGTTGTTTCTTCTCTGATCTCTGCGCTCCATCGTCAGGTCGCGCTCTCTGCGTCCGTTTGCCAGTGCATCCTTAAGCTTCAGCACCAGAACAATGCAGATGACAGCAAGAATCGCTGCCGCTGCGGCAAGAGCTACGAGGAAGACTCTGTACTTCGCCTTGACCGAAGCCGCCTCCTTATTGGCAGCGGTAACATCATCCTGAAGCTTGCCGATGTCCGAAATCTTCATTCTCTGGCCGGCATTGTTGTCATACAGATAATAGGTGTCCTCCCCATTCTCATCAGGAGCAAGCACCACCTGATATCCGCCGGTATCCTGCTCTGCTGCCTGCGCGGCATTCGCTGCAGCCTCATCCGTAGCTTCCGTGTTTGCTTCGGTAGACGCCTCGGTTTCTTCCGTAGATGCTTCCTCCGAAGAAGTCTCATCCTCGGATACCGTCAGGAAATCGCCGCGGACGTAGCCTGTCGTTCCATTGCTTAATGTCACCTGATACCAGGTTGCTCCGGAATCGTCGGTTGCCGTCTCTCCAACGGTTACCGTATCCCCTGTTGTTACGGTGCCGACCTGGCTGGAGGAGGAGCTTGCTTCGCTCCGTACGTTGATGTCACTGCCGGTTACCGTACCGGTTGCTGCCAGAGAAACAAGTCCAAAGGCAGGCGTTGCGAACGATACTGCTGCAGACAGAGCTGCCGCTGCGGCAATCGTTCTGATTCGATTCAGTTTTGATTTCATGATTACCTTCCCTGCCGCTTCTGCGGCAACATACGGTTAGAAATATGTGACTTGCAACATTACACAGATAGATGTAGATTATCACATTTTTTCTGAAAAAGCACCCTTTTCTTCATCGCATTTGCCAAAATGCCGGCGTGAATTTTGGTTGAATTCCCGAAAAAATCGGCAAACCGTCCAATTCTGTGGGAAAACGGTTTCTTTTTCGGCGGGCGTATGGTAAAATTGATGCAAAGAAAACGACGTTTTTACACCCCGAAAAAAAGGCTGTCTTGCCGGTCGGCGCCCATTCGCGCGCGGCGGATATGCCGGAGGAAACAATTTGAACATAGGCGGCATCCTGATCAACAAGGAGATACCGACGGCGCTGCTTGACGGCGCAAAGCAAACGGCGAAGCGACTCGGAGGCGGCAGTGAGAAGCTCCGCTTTATCGTCGTTTGCGACCTCGACGCAGATTCGCACTACGGCACAAACCTGCTCTGCGTGACAGACAAGCGCAGCTTTGTCCTCGACGACGCAGGCGAGGTGCTGCACACCGTGGCGCACGCCGACACCGAGGAAGTCAAGGTCCGGCGCATGTACGGCAACGCACGGCTGGGGGTCAGGCGGAAGGACGGCGACACGACCGAGCTTACACGCTTCACCTATGCAGTCGCCTCGCTCTGCGACATGGCAGCGGACTACATCACGGCGATTGCCGGCGGTGAGGACGAAGCGCGCGCCTTTGAGACCGTGGAGGCAACCTATGACAAGCTGATGCGCTTCTGCCCGAAATGCGGCAGGCGTCTCCTACACCCCGGCGCGGAATGCATCAACTGCCAGTCGAAGGGCAAGACCTTCACAAAGCTCGCGAAGTATCTGAAGCCGGAGATCCCGAACCTCATCGTCTGTCTTATTTTGTCGTTGATCACAACGGCGCTCACGATGGTTCCCCCCACGATGATCAGCACCCTCGTGGACGACATTCTGCCGGGGCGCGACCTCGACGGGC
>OJAM01001008.1_pt1 | contig 10666 bp, 8 predicted proteins | sample 1589071 | NCBI WGS metagenome assembly OJAM01 (sample SAMN03283243) | human gut metagenome | biome: human-associated habitat; material: feces | host: Homo sapiens | place: Peru | collected 2012
CCGGGGACGCGGGCGTGCTGCTGTACGGCGTGACGGCGGCGCTCTCTCTGACCGGCACGGCCTGGCTGGGCGCAAAGAGCAGGAAACACTAAATCGCATATAGCAAAGATAACAGGCGGCGAAACTCGCGTTTCGCCGCCTGTTACGTAAGCATCGTAAGCTAACCGCTGTAATTAAAGAGGTTATCTTGTGAATATGGTTTTCTCATTAAAGGTGAGCTTGTAGACGCTCTCTAACTCCATCGGTTCGTCGAACCGTGTCCAAACCATGCAGCTGTCGTCGGCTTGATCCGCAATAAAGCTCCAATCGCAGGGGATAGGTTTGCCGTCCTCGTCAAACGCTTTGAACGCGCTGAGGATGCCAGTGGTGGAATCCACATAGTCGGCAAAATACACCGCCATGGACAGCTTGGAGCATTCGATCCTCTCCGCCGTAAGCGTCTCGCCGCCGTAGGACAGGGAAACGTTCTCCGCCAGCACTTCACTCTGTACGGTAACGGGCGTACCCTCCAGCGTGACCCGCCAGTCCCCCGGCAGCACGGTGGTGGTGATCTCCTTTCCGCCCCAATGCAGTTCCAAATAGGGGAGCGCCTCCTTGTCAACGGTCACGTCCCGCCAAAAGTACCGCCAGTCGGCATCCGTGGCATCCGGGTCAAACTCGTCGGGCTGTCCGAAATGACAGCGGGGCTCTGGGTAGATGACCGTGTCCGTCCGCGTGTCCAGGAAATACCAGTTCTTCTCCCAGGACGCGGACCATTCGTCCGAGCCCAGCGGCTCTTTCATCACCAGCTGGAGAACGCCATCCTCCCACCCGGCGTTGCAGATGGACGCACCGCAGGGCAGCTGCACGTCCGCGTCCCCCGGCTGCCAGTAATACCGCACCGTTCCGTTGCGGAATCGCTCCTGACACTGGGGCAGCTTTGCGTTCTCTCCGGCGCTTTCCACCATCTCCGCCACGTTGAAGTCGATCTTCTCGTGGTCGAACCACCGTTTCTCCTGCCAGTTGGCGAAGGTCATCACCAGGCCGTTGGCGTCGTCACCGGGCTGCCAGTCGGCGTATACTACGCCCTCCAGCTCATTCTCCGGCACGCCAGCCTTCCGCTCCAGAAAATACGACACATACGCGCCGGACATCATCTTGCTGGGGAAATACAGTTCAAGGTCGGCGAATTGACCCTTCTGATCCAGCACCGCCCCGTCGTTGGCCTTCAGTCCATAGAGAAGATATAGGGTGCGCTCGTCCGAGATCACCTTCTCCACGTTGATTTGCAATTCCTCTGTGGCCGCCGCAGGCTGCTGTTGGGAGATCACCGGCGTCTCGTCCTCGTCGCCGATGACGGTCTGTTCGGGGGAGAAGATGTCCCGCCACGACAACGGCAGCCGGCTGACAGCAAAGGCGGTCACGGATACGCCCAGTATGATCAGCGCGGCAAAGCACGCGGCAGATAGTTTAGGGAAGCAGCGAATCCTTTTTCTCTTTGCGTGGGCGCTGCCATAGTCAAGGGCTTCTTCCAGATATGCGGTGTCAATATCTCCGATAGCTGACACCAGCTTGTCGGTTTTCCGATCCATTATATGTTTGCCTCCTTACGATCTAGGTATTGATGCAGTTTCCTGCGTATTCTGCCGAGCCGGACAGACACGTTGTTCTCGGTGATATGAAATGCGTCTGCAATCTCGGATAATGATTCCGAGAACCAATAGCGTTTCACAAACATGACCCTGTCTTCCTTGGACAAAGCAGAAAGAAATGCGTCGATCTGCGCGGACAGCTCGTTTACGGCAAGCTGCTCATCCAAAGAGTTGTCCGGGATGCAATCTTCCAGTTCAGATAAGGATACCTCAAATTGGTTGCCCCGCTTCAGTGCGGTATTGGCGCGGTACTTCTTCAGGGCGTGGTTGCGGACAATGCGGCAGATGTAAGCTCTCAACGGGTCGGGGGACTGAGGAGGAATGCTGTTCCATGCGCCAAGCCATGCGTCATTTACGCATTCCTCCGCGTCCTGCGGGTCGTTCAGAATGCTTCTGGCGATTTTCATGCACAGGTCGCCGTATTTTTGGGACAGTTCGGTGATGGCCTGTTCTGAGCGCTCAAAAAACAGGCGTATGATCTGCTTGTCATCCATATGGCAGGGCTTCCTCCTTTTCCCTTCTATATATTAACTACCTTTTTAGATGCAAATATTACATGATTTTTTGAATTTTTTATAATTTAATCGAAAGTAGGCGGGAGGCTTTTGATTACAAACTATCAGATGTCTTAAAGCAGTATTTTGATGTATAGGAAAGCGTATCCAAGTTAAATTACAGGGGGATGACCAGCGTCTCCTGCACCGTGTTTTTCGTGATCTTGTACTTCATATGCCCCTCCTGTATCATTTGGTTAGAGTCAACTAACCCGTATCCAAGAAAAAATGCCGCCCGTGCCGACGGGTGTATTATACACGCTCCTGCCGCAAATTGCAACCCGCATCCGGGAGGCGCTGCGCACCCCAAAAAGGAGGAGGTGTGACCATCGGTCACACCTCCTCCTTTTGTGTTTTACAGCCGGGCGGGACAGGGAGAGATCTGCTCCGGCTAAGGGATCACTGCGTGCTTACTTTTTCAGCGTGGCCAGACGGCGGACAGCCTCCTTGACGGTGTCCTCCTCAAAGGCGTAGCACATTCTGAACCAGCCGGGTCTGTCACAGCCGAACAGCTGACCGGGGGACACGTTGATCATCAGGTCGTTGTAGATCTTCTGCCACAGCACATGCTCCTCGGCAAACTCCTGCTTGTCCATGTAGGCGGAGAAGTCGGCCATGATGAAGATACCGGCCTGGGCCTTCATGGTGGGCACGCCGATGTCCGCCAGACCCTTGGTGATGATCTCGTAGGCGGTCTTCAGCCGCTGGCGGGACAGATCCATCACGCCCTCCAGCTCCGGGGACTGCAGCAGCGCCGTCAGCAGGGACTGCGTATGGGAGGATACGCAGGAATAATAGGTGATGGAGCCGAAGCCCTGGATGATGGCGGGGTTGAAGGAGAAGCACATGCCGGTACGGAAGCCGGACAGCACGAAGTCCTTGGCAAAGCTGCTGGTGATGTGGACGCGGTGGCGGTAGCTTGCGGGCACCAGCTTCAGGGTGCTGATGTAGTGCGCCTCGGGATCGAACACCGTCTGGGCGTAGATCTCGTCGGAGATGATCTCCAGATCATGGGCCATGGCGAAGTCGATGACGTGGCGGACGGCGTCCTCCTTATAGACGATGCCGATGGGGTTGTTGGGGGAGGAGAACAGCACGGCACGGACGCGCCTGCCCTCCGCCGTCACCCTTTCATAGGCAGCCTCGAAGGCGTTTCTGTCCAGCGTCTCGTCGCAGGGCACGCCCACGGCGATAACGCCGGCGCGCTCGTTGATGTCGTCCACAAAGCTGGAGTAGTAGGGCGCGGGGATGAGGAACACATCGCCCGGCTCGGCCAGCAGGGTGGCCAGCGTCTCCAGCGCCACGGTGCAGCCGGCGCAGGTGGCCACGTTGTCCTTGGTCAGCACCACGTCGCTGTCCGCGCCGAAGATCACCTTCTGCCAGTGGGCGGCGATGGCGGAGCGGAACTCGTCGCTGCCCTCGAACTTGTTGTAGTGCAGGTTGTAGCCGGTGAGATCCATGCGGTCCGCCGCCTTGCGCAGCAGGTCGCATACCTCTTTGTTCACAAGGTGGCTCTCCGCAGTACCCATGTTGATAAGGCCGCCGGGGTTCGTCTCCTTGTCGTACATGTTGTAGAAGTTGTCAAAATGCGCTTTCACCAGCGGGGGCAGGGTGCGCACCCATTTCTTGCCCCGTTCGGACAGATACTCGATCATGGCGCACCTCGCTCAGTTGTGCTCCAGGCCGGCCTCCGTCTGGATGCCGGGCCGGGTGCCCAGACCCATGGTGGCGTCGATGTTGGCGCCGTGGAACAGGGTGGACTCGTCGCGCAGCAGCTCGCCCAGCCAGAAGGCGATCTCGGAGGGCTGGATCAGGCGCTTCTTGGCCTGCGCGGCGTCGAAGGCCTTGCGCTCCTCGGGGGACATGTTCTTCAGGGTGCTGGAGTAGAACATGGGCGTCTCAATGGCGCCGGGGCTGATGCAGAACACGTCGATGAGGGTGTGGGTGTTCTCGGCGGCCAGCTGCTTGGCCAGATACGCCACGGCGCACTTGCTCATGCCGTCGCTGAGGGTGAACTTGGGGAAGCAGGCGATGCCGCCGCCCACGGAGGAGATGAAGATCAGCTTGGTCTTTTCGGTCTTGGCCTGCAGCATCGGCTCCATCTTCTTGTAGATCCACAGGGGTCCGAGGGCGTTGACGGTCATCAGCGCCACGTCGTTGGCGGCCTTCAGGGGGTCGCCCTGATCGGCGTATTCCTTGACGGTGCCGGAGCCCAGCGCGGCGTTGAAGATCACGCCGTACCACTCGTTCTCGACCAGGAAGTCAGCGTTCTCGATCTCCTCGATCTTGCCCTGATCCAGCTTGTGGGCGAACAGACGGCCGGGATTGGCTGCCATCAGCTCCTCGGCCTTGCCGGCGGAGCGGCGATAGGTGATGTGGACTTCGTAGCCCTGTTCCAGCAGCAGCTTGGCCGTCTCCAGACCGACACCCTGCGTACCGCCGGTCACCAGTACCTTTTTCATAGTGCTTACCTCCATTATCGTAAAAATTTTTGTGTTATGCGCTCTTTTTCTTCAGAAGGACATCGTTCTCGTCGAAGTCCTCGTATTTCCGCTTCTTGATATACTTAGTATAGATTATGCCCGCGAAGATCACCAGACCGGCGTAGCCGGAGATGGGATAGATGATGCTGATCATGGTGGAGAAGGACAGCTGGCCGCCGAAGATGCTGACGATGGCCGTGACGATGGCCGTGATGCGGTAGGCCCAGCTCTTGGAGTCGGAGGAGATCTTGTTGCAGACGGTGTACAGCATGGGGACAGCGGTGGTGTAGATGCCCAGCAGCAGCATCACGGAGAAGATGTCGCCGAATATCGGGCTGATGGAGGCCGCCACGAACAGGGAGGGGATCTCCAGGTCATACACGGCGGAGATGTTGGCCAGCAGGCCGAAGTTCAGGATCATCACGGCGATGATGAACGCGCCGCCGCCGAACACGCCGCCCCAGACGGAGTTCTTCTTATTGGTGGAGGTGGACTTGCCGATGTCCGCCAGATAGGGCACCACGCCGGTGACGGTATAGGCGCCGTACATCAGGCCGGAGATCACCCAGTTGCTGAAATTGGTGTGAACGGTGATGGTCTGCAGGCTGGCGTCCGCCTGGGCGATGCCCTCGGGGTTGCTGGCGATGGAGATGACGCCGATGACGATGGTCACCAGCAGCAGCACCGGGGAGATGTAGCCGATGATCTGCACCAGCTTGTTCAGACCCAGCAGCACCGTGGCCAGCGAGGCAATGATCATGATGGCCCGCCCGATGTTGCCGTTGACGCCGTAGTACTCCGAGAAGGTGGAGCCGGCGGCGGAGATCATCATCGAGTAGACGAAGAACAGCATGATGGGGGTGAACCATTCCAGTGCAAAGCCCAGATACTTGCCCAGATAGAAGTTGAACATCTTGCCGGAGTTGTTGAGTCTCAGGTAGCGGCCGTCCTCCACGATGGTGCTGACGAACCACACATACAGCAGCAGGGAGATGAGTCCGGCACCCACGCTTTTCCACACGCCGAAGCCCGTGAAGTACTGCATGCACTCCTGCCCCGAAGCAAAGCTGGAGCCGATAACGAAGCCCATAAAGGCGCCGCCGATCGCAATGACCTGCTTCATGCTTACTTTTTTGTCTTCCATGAACAGTGCCTCCTTTGTTGTGATTGTATATTCAGTATAAAGTTTGTTCGTTTTCTTGACAATTGAACCCGCTTGACCTTGTTGTTAAAAAAACTACCAAACTTGAATTCTTGAAATTCAAGTTTGGTAGTTTTTCACAAAAAGAAACTTTTACAGATACCGCAGCAGGTCCTCCGGCGTCAGCTTGGTGCAGTAGGGCTGGTGCAGCATCCGCTCAAAGCTGACCTGAAACGCCTCCCGCATCCGGGGATCCATGGAGATATGGAAGTTGCCGTGGGCGTCCGCCCGTGCGTTTTCGATATATACCGAAATGGTGTCGATGAACAGGGACGGCGCGCGGCGCACGGTGTCGCTGAGCATGGTGGTGTCCCGGATGAGCCAGATGTCGAAGTCCGGATTCTCCCGCATCAGCCGGCTCAGGTGCTGCAGGTGGGCCTGCGCCTGCTCGGGGGTCAGCCGGTGCTCCACATTGCCCACGCTGACCGAGCCGTCCGCCAGATAGCGGTTGATGACGGAGGCGTACAGTACCAGATCCATGCGGGATTTGGACGTGCGGCCGGTGAAGATGCTCTTGAGCTTCCGCAGATAGGCGGCGTACTCCTCCGTCCGGGCGTCGCCGATGAGCTGGTCCATGATCTCGTCGGGGAACAGCAGTGCTGGCGGCTCGTTGAAGAACAGCCACTGCCGCTTGTCGGCGTAGGAATCCAGCTGCACGTTGGTGCGGCGCAGCTCCTCCGGCCTTGCCGGCGCCAGCAGGCTCTCCAGGCCGGACAGGCACCGTCCCTGCACCCGGGCGAACTCGGCCACCACCTCCCGGTCGCTGGAAAAGACGGCGGCGGTCTCGCCGCCGGTGTTCCACAGCAGCTGCATGCAGAACACGTCGTTGATGATCAGGATCTCCGGCAGGCCGGCGCTTCCCGCCAGTATGGACATTTCGATGTAGTCCAGCCCGCCGATGATGTCCAGCAGACTGTCGATATAGAACCGCTGGTCGCTGTCCAGCGCCTCCGGCGAGAGCACGGCCGTCAGCCGTATCCGCTGTGTGCCGGCGCTCCGCAGGGTCTTGATGAGCACCGTGATGTCCTCCCGGTACAGGCGCAGCAGGTCAAAGGACGCGGTGATGACAATGTCCCGCCCGTCGGCGTGGGGCATCTGGATCAGGGCATCGTTCAGCAGCTCGATGACCTCCTGCCGCCCCCGGAGGAAGGAGGTCTTGTGGTTGTTGTAGGACTGGAAGGAGATGTAGCTGCTGTCCCGGTCGTAGGCGGTCTTTAAGACGAGGAACAGCTCCTGCTCCTGCTCGTCTCCCCCGCCCTTCTGCCGCGCCAGGAACCCGGCCATCTGCCGGATGACGGATTCTGCGTTCCGCGGAGAGGGCAGCTTGCTGCCGTTCAGCCACTTGCTGATATAGGTCGTGTCGTAGCTCAGCGCCTCCGCCAGCGCCCGCTCCTTGACCTCCGCGCCGTCCATAAGGGAGCGCAGCGTTTTTCCAAACAGATTGTTCAAAGCACACCTCCTGTGATCCGGGTACGGGATGAGGTCGATGATACCGTTCAATGATAATTGATTATACCATGCTTGTCAAACGCTGCGCCGGAAGCGGCAGACCCCCGGCCGATAGCCGGGGGTCTGCGCTCTGCCGCTGTGTGCCTCCGCCGCGCCGCCGTGCCCGGCGCAGGGGCCTTACGGGGTGCGGCGCCACCTTATTACAATATTACTCCATTACTCCGCGCCTTCGATGGTGCCGCCGCCCAGCACCTCGTCCCCGGCGTACAGCACCACGGCCTGCCCGGCGGTAACGGCCCGCTGGGGCTGGTCGAACACCACCCGCACGCCGCCGCCCTCCAGCGGATAGGCGGTGCAGGGCGCGTCCACATGCTGGCTGTACCGTGCCTTGGCGGTGCAGCGCACCGGCGCCGCCGGCGCGGTCCCGGCGATCCAGTTGACCCGGGAGGCCGTCAGCGTGTCGGTGAACAGATCGGCGTCGTCTCCCAGCAGGATGGTGTTGTCCGCGCCGTTCTTCCGCACCACATAGACATGCTTCCCGGCGGAGACGCCCAGCCCCTTCCGCTGGCCGCTGGTGTAGCAGGGCAGTCCCTTGTGGCGGCCCAGCACATGGCCGTCCTTGTCCACAAAGTCCCCCGGCGTCAGGGCTGCGCCGTGCTGCCGCAGGAAGCGCACATAGTCGCCGTCGGGGATGAAGCAGATGTCCTGGCTGTCGGACTTGTCCGCCACGTTCAGTCCCGCCTGCCGCGCCTCCTGCCGGATGGTGTCCTTGTCGAACTCCCCCACCGGCAGCAGCAGGTGGGCCAGCTGGAACTGGGTGAGCTGATAGAGCACATAGCTCTGGTCCTTCCGCCGGTCACGCCCCCGCAGCAGCCGCCAGCGTCCCGCCGCCTCGTCGTAGTCCACCCGGGCGTAGTGCCCCGTGGCCAGATAGTCGTAGCCTATCTCCAGCGCCCGGTCCAGCAGCGCGCCGAACTTCAGCTCCCGGTTGCAGTCGATGCAGGGGTTGGGCGTCCGGCCCGCACAGTATTCGTCCACGAATTTCTGCATGACGCAGCGGGAGAACCGCTCCGTCTCGTCCAGCAGATGGAACTCCATGCCCAGCCGCTGTGCCACGGCCCGGGCGTCCTCGGCATTCTGGGCCGACAGGCGGTCCACCTCAGGATCGCGGTACAGGCGGAGCATGGCCCCGCCGCAGGTATAGCCCTGCGCCTGCAGCAGCGCGGCGGCGGCGGAGCTGTCCACCCCGCCGGACATGGCGATGAGTACGCGCTTGTTGTTCATCATGCACCTCATTAAAAAATATGTGTATAAACCGGCAATATCTGCTAATAATAATCCTATAAAAAAGCAGCTCCTCCGCGCCGGGCGGAGGAGTTGCGGTATGCGCAGGTCAGCCCCGCCGTCGGGGATCGTCTCCCCTCGGGAGATACACGGTCTTACTCGTCGGAATGTCTCTGCAAAAACGCCTCAAAGGGCAGGCCGTCCGCCAGCCCCACCAGCGCGGGCTGGAAGCCGCCGGCGTAGTCGAAGGTCACATCCTCCACCATGTCGCCCGCCGTTTCGTCCGGCAGCGCCAGTGTCACGGTGGTGCCCTGCCCCTCCCGGGATGACACCACAAGGCTGCCGCCGTGGCCCTGGGCAATGCGGCGGCACAGAGGCAGACCCAGCCCCAGGCCATGGGCCGGCAGGTCCATATGGCTGTGCTGCCACCGGTCAAACAGCTGGGCCTGCTTGTCCTGCGGAATGCCGGAGCCGCTGTCCTTCACCGACAGCAGCACGCAGCCCTGGCCGGAGCGCAGGCACACGCCCACGGTCCCGCCCCGGGGAGTGAATTTCATGGCGTTGGACACCAGGTTCCAGAACAGCCGGGCCAGATACTCCCGGTTGACAGCCACGGTGTGGGCCCGTTCCGGGCAGGTAAAGGTCAGCCGCAGCTCCATCAGCTGGGCCAGGGCCTCCCCCTGGCGGCACAGGCCGTCCAGAAAGCGCACCAGCTCCACATTTTCCGTATCCAGAGGCTTTTCCTCTGCCAGCATAGGCGCGTCGGACAGATTGTTCACCACCCGCAGGATGCGGTAATAGCTCTGGCACAGAATGGCGGCACTGCGGTCGGTGTCGGTGCTGGCGTCCCGCGCCTGCTCCGGGGCAAGGCGTCCCAAAGCTGCGTGGATGTTGGCCAGAGAGCCCCGCAGCTGCGTGGCGATGCCCGGCAGGATCTCCCGGAGCATTTGCTTTTCCGTTTCGCTGTACTCCATATGATACAGCCTCCTTCCCCTGTATACGATTCCGGGAAGGCATAGGACTTATCCCCGGAATGATCTGGCTGTCATGCGAATTTATACCATACTATATCAAACGCAAAGGAAAAACACAAGATATTTGTCGCAACCTGCTAAAAGATAAAAAAATTTGCAAGCGGGTATTGCATTTTCCAAAATTCTCGCATATAATACTAAACGTACCATATGTTTGATATATTCCATCACAGAGAGGAAGCTGTATTTATGAGCATCAAAGTCGGTATCAATGGTTTTGGTCGTATTGGCCGCATGGTCCTGCGGTGCAGCCTGCACCACCCCGAGATCGAGATCGTGGGCATCAACGACCTGTGTCCCGCTGATTACCTTGCCTATATGCTGAAGTATGACACCATGCACGGTAAGATCGACGCCCAGGTGTCCTCCAGCGAGAACGCCATCATTGTGGATGGCCGCTCCATCCCCGTGTTCGCCGAGCGCGACCCCGCCAACCTGCCCTGGAAGGAGATCGGCGCGGAGTACGTCATCGAGTCCACCGGCCTGTTCCTGACCAAGGACAAGGCCAAGGGCCACATCGAGGCCGGCGCCAAGCACGTGGTCATGTCCGCCCCCTCCAAGGACGACACCCCCATGTTTGTTATGGGCGTGAACCAGGACACCTACACCTCCGACATGACCTTCGTTTCCAACGCCAGCTGCACCACCAACTGCCTGGCCCCCATTGCCAAGGTGCTGCATGATCACTTCGGCATTGCCGACGGCCTGATGACCACCGTTCACTCCACCACCGCCACCCAGAAAACCGTGGACGGCGTGTCCGTGAAGGACTGGCGCGGCGGCCGCGCTGCCTCCGGCAACATCATCCCCAGCTCCACCGGCGCTGCCAAGGCTGTGGGCAAGGTCATTCCGTCCCTGAACGGCAAGCTGACCGGTATGTCCATGCGCGTTCCCACGCTGGATGTGTCCGTGGTGGATCTGACCGTGAACCTGAGCAAGCCCGCCACCTATGACGAGATCTGCGCCGCCATGAAGAAGGCCAGCGAGAACGAGCTGAAGGGCATCCTGGACTACACCGACGAGGCCGTTG
>OJAM01001009.1_pt1 | contig 10658 bp, 7 predicted proteins | sample 1589071 | NCBI WGS metagenome assembly OJAM01 (sample SAMN03283243) | human gut metagenome | biome: human-associated habitat; material: feces | host: Homo sapiens | place: Peru | collected 2012
GCTTCCGGCGGGCGGGGTCTGTTTTTTGCGGTCAGAATGCCACCTTCATAAACAGCGCCACGGCGCACAGGATGATGGCAAAGGGGACATAGACATACCGCCCCACGCTGTACCACAGGGCGCCCCGGGTCTTGTGGCTGCCGGTGTTGATAGCCGTCAGCAGGTCGTCCTTCTTCATTACATAGAACCACGACACTGCGCCCAATGTGGCTCCGATGGGGATGATGTAAATGGATACCAGATCCATCCAGGGTCCCCACTTGGCGATAGGCTCCATAAACAGTCCCGCGCCCAGGCACAGCACGCACAGCACCGCCAGGGCCGCCGTGCGATTCAGCTTCGGGAACTTGTGCAGCAGCGACTCCACCACTGCCTCAAACATATTCTGCAGCGAGCTGACCCCTGCGAAAATCATGGCCACATACAGAATAATGGCGAATAGCCGCCCCAGGGGGATGTCCTGCAAAATGGTGGGCAGGGTCACGAACAGCAGCCCCGGGCCTGCGCCCACATCCAGGTCATAGGAGAAGCACGCCGGGATGATGACCAGCGCCGCCACCACCGCCGCGATGGTGTCAAACAGCGCCGTCCGCTGGGCCATATGCACCACATCCTCCTCCTTCGAGAGGTACGCGCCGTACACGATCATGCCACTGCCTGTTACCGACAGGGAGAAGAAGGCCTGGCTCATGGCCGCCAGCACGCTCTTGAAGGTGATGACGGAGAAGTCCGGCTTCAGGTAGAAAGCGAGACCCTCGCTGACGCCCTCGCCCAGGGTCAGAGAGTAGATGGCGACGCCCACCACGATGAGGAAGAGGATGGGCATCAGCACCTTGGACATCCGCTCGATGCCCTCCTCCACGCCGCAGGCGATGATGATGGCGGCGATGGCCACGAAGATGGCGGTGTAGAGGATGACCTCCCCGGTGTTGACGGAGAAGCTGGCCAGGATCCCGGCGTTGCCGGCGAAGGAGTTCACGGCGAACTTGGTGGTCCAGCCGCCCAGCACCGCGTAGTAGCAGGGAGCCGCATGGCCCTTGCTCAGCACGAAGCGGTCCCGATCCGGATCGTCGGGGTGCTTGGGGTCCACGTGCATGTGATTGAAAAACAGGCAAGTCATCAGATCCGCTGCGGACAAGGAACCACCGGGGTGGCCGCTGCCGGCATTGGCGGTCATGTTGATAATGTCCCGCCGGACCTGCTTGCTCATGCTGGAAAGCTCTGCCGTATTCATGAGAAACCTCCATATAAAGTATTTACCTGCGTTAGCGTATAGCATTCCGGACAAAATGTCAATGGTCTGTCATAAAAAAACCCGCAAAAATTTGCGGAAAACGCCGCAAAAGGGGAGAGGGGGCCATAGCCCCCTCTCAGTCGTCCTTATCGCCTATTTTGCCTTTGATTTTCACATGTGACAAGGGATTTGCCTTTGCAGCCACCCGCAGTGCTTCATTGTCGATATGGGTATAGATTTCCGTGGTATTCAGGTGCTCGTGTCCCAACACCTCCTGCACCGCCCGCACATCCACGCCGTTTTGCAGCATCAGCGTGGCAGCGGTATGCCGAAGCTTATGAGAGGAGTACTGGGTGCTGTCCAGCCCCGCCTGAGACAGGCGTTTTTTCACCAGGGTATTCACCATAGACCGGCTGATTCGCTGGTTTCGCCCCGACAGAAACAGGGCGTCCCGATCCGGCCCGGTGATGGGCCGGCGCACCGCCAGATAATCCGCCAGTGTATCCTGACACGCCTGGTTCAGATACACGATCCGCACCTTATCACCCTTACCCAGGACCCGCAGTGCGTCGTCGTGGATATCCGCCAGGTTCAGCCCGATCAGCTCCGAAATACGCAGCCCGCAGTTCAAAAACAGTGTCAGAATGCACAGATCCCGCTCCCGGTTTGGTCCATCCACCGACTCCAGCAGGGAAATGCTCTCATCCAGGGTCAGATACCGTGGCAGCGTTTTTTTCAGCTTGGGTGCATCGATATCCTTCACGGGATTGTGATCCAGTTTGTGCACTTTGTTGCATAAATACCCATAAAACGAACGTATTGTCGCCAGTTTTCTGGCCCGGGACGCGGGGCTGAGTCCCTTGGCGGACCGGTCGCTGTTGGGATGCAGCACCCGGTCCCGGCTCAGGTAAGCCATATAAGCGTAGACCTCCGACAGGGTCACGGCCCCTACAAAGGGCAGGTCCACATCCCGGATGTCCACAGCGTCCATAGGCTGCTCCTGCAGCGCCGGGTCCCGGGACCATTTCAGGTAGCGGAAAAAATTCCGCAGGTCCAGATAATACTCATCCACCGTCCGCTGGGAATGGGCCTTGATGGTCTCATGATATGACAGGAAATCCAACAGGATCTCCGGTGAATCTGTTCGATAGTCTGTGTTCATATGCTTTTTCCCATATACGATACGAGAAGGATCTGTGCTTGGATTCCATATGGGCACAAGGGATTCCGTAGAAAAGAATGATAGCCTGCTCTCAATTGAACAAAATTTTTATTTTGTTCAATTGCATATACCCCTCACTCTACTTGCCCCACTGCTCCAGATACTGCTCCAGGCACACGCCTTTCTCATGGATCTCCTTGGCGTACTCCTTGCCAACATAGCGGTAATGCCACGGCTCATACACGATGCCCGTAATGTCCGTCTTGTCCGTGGGATACCGCAGGGTGAATCCGTACCGCCAGCTGTTTTCCAGCAGCCATTTCTGCACGTCAGTGTTCTCCTGATTGGTGTCCAGCAGCTGATAGCTGACGTCCACAATGTCCACCGCCAACCCCAGCTGATGCTCGCTGGTGCCCGGCACCGCCACCTGGCGCCCGGCTTTGGCCTTGGCGTCCTCCAGGCCGTATCCCTGGTCCATCCATTCCGATACCTTATTATTATAAAGCGTCTCCTGGAAATCCTGTGCCCGATAGGCGGAGCAGATCACCGGCGTCAGCCCTGCGTCGTAGCACCCGTCGATCATTTCCATCAGCGCGTCATAGCAGCGCTTGTCGATCTCCAGCCCGTTGGGCAGGGTCACCAGGTCCACAGACCAGTCCTCCGGCACCTGGTTCCAGGGGTTTACCAGGGTCAGAAGCTCCGGAATCGGCTCCGGAACCGGCTCCGGAGTAGGCTCCGGCTCGTGAGGCTTTTCCTGGGAAATCGGCGTGGCAGGCGTTTCGGCGGGCAGCACCTGGGGCTTTTTCCCCAGCTCCACGATCAGCACCACGGCCAGGATCAGCACGGCACACAGCGCCGGGATCAGCAGCCACCGCCGGCCGCTCCGTTTTCTTCCTGTCGGCCGCCTGGGCGCCTGTTTTTCGGTGGTATACATGAAAATATTCTCCTTTTCAGCTCCGCAGCGTGGGGGGATATGTTCCGTTTTCGTGAAGCCTTGCCAGCTCCCGGGCAACGGCCTGCCGGTCCTGGTGATACGTCATACCGAACCACCGGTCCGCCGAATGCAGCACGGACACGGACAGCAGTCCCTTTTTCAGCAGATCGCCCACCATGTTGGGCAGCAGGCACTCCGCCTTGATCTCCTCCGGCGGCAGCGCCCGCAGGAAGTCGTCCAAATATTCCTCCATCTGGTCGAAAATAGACGGCATAAAGCCCCAGAAGTTCATGGACACCGGCATATCTGCCGCCAGCTCCCGGCGCTGACCGTCGGCCACGTCGGCGATGCTGCCGTCGGGGAACAGCTGGATCTTCAGAACCTCGTGAATACCTGTCAGATGGCCATCCTCCACGTGGCATACACCACGGGACACGGTACCGTGGGCGCTGACGGTGTTGCGCAGCAGATAACCCACCATGGTGGCCTTTCCCTGCTGCGGCAGGCGGCCCAGCTCCTGATAGATGGCCCGGTACGCATCCACGCCGTAATAGTCGTCGGCATTGATAACGCAGAAGGGCTCCTGGACATAGGGCCGCGCGCACAGCACGGCGTGGGTGGTGCCGAAGGGCTTGGTGCGCCCGGCAGGCACGGTATAGAACGCCGGCAGACTGGAATAGTCCTGCACGGCATAGCAGACCTCCACCGGCTCCCCGTCCCGGGCCGTCAGGCCGGCAATGCGGTCGCCGCACAGCGTGCGCATCAGGTCCACCATGTCGTCCTTGATGATGAATACGATCTTGGTGAAGCCTGCCCGAATAGCGTCGTGAATGGAGTATTCCATGAGGATTTCGCCGCCGGGGCCAACCCCGTCAACCTGTTTATTTCCGCCATAGCGGGAGCCCAGCCCAGCCGCCATGATGACAAGCGCTGCTTTCATGTGTGTTTCCTCCTCGTTTCGCCGGCCCCGCTGTTCCGAAGCGGGCGCGGCATCTTGCTCTCATCATACCACATTTTTTCTGCCGCTTCAACCGTTTTACCCTCCGGGGCCCTATCTTCGCCCGGTAAATACGGGGAAATTCATAATTTTGTTACAAATAAGGATGGAAATTTGACGCCGCAGGATATATAATAGGAGACTGTTACCATGTAAATTACAATGGGTGTGCTTTGCGAAGCGGCGCACCGGCGACTTATCCCAACACAAAGGAGAAACGCTATGGCAACTGAAAACACCTCCCCCCGCCGCAGCGGGGCGGATTGGTTTGGTCTGGCCGCCTTCGCTGTGCTGCTGATCAGCAGCGCGGTGCTGGTGATTCGTCTGATCTCCACCCGGTTCCTGTCCACAGGCCATCTGCTGCTGGCCTCCGGCGCTCTGCTGGTGCTCAGCGTGCTTCATGGCTGGGTCCAGTTCCCCCGCCGGAACAAAACCGGCGGCAAGATCGTCTGCGGCGTCATCGCCCTGCTGCTGTCTGCCGCCATGATCTACGGCGCGGCGGCCTTGACCACCGTGCAGCACGCCATTACTGACATCGCCGATAAATCTGCCGAAACCGACATTACCTGCGTCATCGTCAATGCCGATGACCCCGCTCAGAGCATTGACGACATCAAGGGCTATCTGCTGGGTATTCTGGAGGACCGGGACACGGAGAATACCCAGTCCCTGCTCCAACAGCTTCAGGAGAAGCTGGGCTCGGCGCACCACACGGCCTACGCCTCCCCTGCCCTGCTGACGGACGCCCTGTATGACGATCAGGTGGGCGCCATTCTGCTGAACAAGGGCTACATTCCCCTGCTGGAGGAGCAGGAGGGCTACGCCGACTTTTCCGACCGCACCCGTATCCTGTATGAATACACCACCACCAAAGCCGTGGAGCCTGCGCCTGCCGATGCCGATGCCCCGGTGGATGTGACCAAGGACCCCTTTGTGGTCTATTGCAGCGGCATCGACGCCCGCAGCAGCGACATCAGCATCACCAGCCGCAGCGACGTGAATATCCTGGCCGTGGTGAATCCCACCACCCGCCAGATCCTGCTGGTGAACACCCCCCGGGACTATTACCTGCCCCTGGCCCACAACGGCCAGCTGGACAAGCTGACCCACGCCGGGATCTACGGCACCGGCGAATCCATGCGGACCCTGGATAACCTGTACGGCACCCACACGTCCTTTTACATGCGTGTCAACTTCGCCGGGCTCACCCGGATCGTGGACGCTCTGGGCGGCGTAGACGTGTATTCCACAAAGACCTTCTCCATGGGCGGCTACGATTTCACCGAGGGCGTGAATCACCTGAATGGTGAGGCGGCTCTGTGCTTCTCCCGTGAGCGCTATGCCTTTGCCGATGGCGACAATCAGCGGGGCAAAAACCAGATGGCCGTCATCCAGGCCATCATCAGCAAGGCGTCCTCCCCTGCCGTGCTGAAAAATTACCAGACGCTGCTGTCCTCCCTGTCCGATGCCTTTCTCACCAGCCTCAGCTACGACGACATTGCCGCCCTGGTGCAGATGCAGCTGCAGGATATGTCCGGCTGGCACGTTACCAGCTGCGCCGTCTCCGGCTCCGGTGACACCTCGTATTGCTATGCTCTGGGCGATGCCGCCTGGGTCATGCGCCCCAATATGGACACCGTCAACACCGCCAAGGAGCTCATCCGCCAGGTCATGTCCGGCGAAACGCCTCAGCTCCCCTGAGCGGCACACGCAAAAAGATATAGAGAAAAAAACAAGGAGAAAACCCATGAGCAGACGTCGCAGAAATGCCTATTCATCCTACTATGGTTCCCGGGGTGGGAGCCGCGGCCTGGCCGACTGGTTCGGGCTGCTTGCCCTGCTGTGCATGCTGGTGTGCAGCGTGATCCTGCTGGTGCGGGTGCTTGGCGCCGGTGTGCTGACCACGGCGCTGACCGTTGTGCTGATTCTGGTGCTGGTGCTTCTCAACGGGCTGCATGCCTTTGTGCAGCTGCCGGTGCGCCGCAATGTGGCCGGAAAGCTCATCTGCGCCGTGGTGGCGCTGGTGCTGTCCGCCGCCATGATCTTCACCTCCACCGCCGCCGGCTCCCTTATGAAGTTCCTGTCCAATATCACCTCCGGCGGCTCTGCCAAGACCACCACCTGCGTGGTGGTCCGGGCCGATGACCCCGCCGAGACCGTCAACGATACCTTCGGCTATACCTACGGCATCCTGGAAACCCTGGACCGGGAAAACACCGACGCCGCCCTCTCCCATATCGAGGACGGCATGGGCCAGGTAAAGACCGCCAGCTTCGGCACCCTCACCCAGCTGGCCGACGCCCTGCTGAACCGGCAGGTGGACGCCGTCATCCTCAACAACAGCTACTTCTCCGTCCTCAAGGGCACGGAGGGATACCAGAGCTTCTCCAAGGACACCAAGGTCATTTACCGCTTTTCCATCGACAAGGAGGACCCCGAGCCCATTGCTCCCAACGCCAACATCTCCCGGGAGCCCTTTGTGGTGTATTGCAGCGGCACCGACGAACGGGTGGATTATATCCCCCTCAACAGCCGCAGCGATACCAATATTCTGGCTGTTGTGAACCCCTCCACCCACCAGATTCTGCTGGTCAGCACCCCCCGGGACTATTACCTGCCCCTTCCCTCTTACGGGCAGAAGGATAAGCTCACCCACTTCGGCCTCTACGGCATCGAGGAGTCCATCAAGGGCCTGGAGCAGCTGTATAACGTGGATGTGAACTATTACGCCCGGGTCCACTTTGCCGGTCTGGTGGGCGTCATCGATGCCCTGGGCGGCATCGACGTCAATTCGGACGTGGCCTTCAACACTGTGGGCATGGAGGTGCCCGACGAGGACGGCAGCGGCAACTTCCACTTCGCCGCCTACTCCTTCCAGAAGGGCGTGAATCACCTGGATGGCCGCCAGGCGCTGGCCTTTGCCCGTGAGCGGGACGCCTTCGACGATGGCGACATGCAGCGGGGCCGCAACCAGATGCTGGTAGTCCAGGGCATCGTCAACAAGGCGGCCTCCCCTGCCATTCTGAAAAGCTACCAGGATGTCCTGGCCGCCGCCTCCGACTCCATCGCCACCAATATGCCCAAGGAAGATATTATTTCCCTGGTAAAGATGCAGCTGCAGGATATGTCCGGCTGGAACATCACTACATACGGCCTTGCCGGTGAAAACAGCGCCGACTATTGCTACAGCCTGGGAAATGACGCCCGGTATGCCGTGGTCCTGCCCAATGAACAGATGGTCGCCACTGCCCAGGACCTGATCCAGCAGGTCCTCCGGGGCGAGACGCCCACTGTGAAGCCCTGACGCAGAAAGGATGAAACGCTTATGAACGAACAAGAACAGCCCCGCCGCAGACGGCGCCGGCTATACCGCACCAGCGCCGATTGGTTCGGCCTGGCCACTGTGGCCCTGCTGATGATCTGCAGTCTGGTGCTGCTGGTGCAGCTGATGTCCACCAAGCTGCTGACGGATCTGTACCTCATCGTCATCGAGGTGGTCCTGCTGCTGATCAACGCAGGCCATGTCATCATCCAGCTGCCCATCCGCCGGGTCAAGACCAGCAAGGTAGTCTGCGGCCTGCTGGCGGTGCTGCTGTCCGGCCTGATGCTGTATGGCTCCGTGGCTGCCGCCTCCGGCAAAAGCGCCCTGCTGGCCATTGCGGGCCACACCCTGCAAAAGACCACCTCCTATGTAGTGGTCATGGACGACGACCCTGCCCGCAGCATCGGCGATACCGTGGGCTACACCTTCGGCATCCTCAGCGAGGACGCCGACATCAGCGCCGACAATACCCAGGCCCTGCTGGACAATATCAAGGACGGCCTGGGCGGCCGTGTGGATACCAGCACCTGCACGGACCTGACCTCCCTGGCCGACGCCCTGTACGACGGCAACGCCGGGGCCATCATCCTCAACTCCAGCTATCTCACCACGCTGGACAGTCTGGAGGATTACAGCACCTTCTCCAAGGATACCCGCATCATCTATGAATTCAGCACCACCAAGGAGGTGGAGCCCATCAAGCCCAACGCCTCCATCACCTCCCAGCCCTTCATCGTCTATTGCAGCGGCATCGACGCCCGCAGCAGCGATATCAATATCCAGAGCCTCAGTGACGTGAACATTCTGGCGGTGATCCACCCCCGCACCCACCAGATCCTGCTGATCAATACCCCCCGGGATTATTATGTGCCCCTGGCCCGCAACGGGCAGCGGGATAAGCTGACTCACGCCGGCATGTACGGCATCGACGAATCTGCCGCCGTGCTGGGGAACCTCTACGGGGTCAAGGCGGATTACTATGCCCGGGTGAATTTCGCAGGCCTGAAGAAGATCGTGGATGCCCTGGACGGCGTGGATGTGAACTCCGAACACGAGTTCACCACCGTTGGCATGGAGGTGCCTGACGAAAACGGCGACGGCGTCCACATGGCGGGCTACACCTTCACTCAGGGCATCAACCACCTCAACGGAGAGCAGGCCCTGTGCTTCGCCCGGGAACGCCACGCCTTCGGCGACGGCGATAATCAGCGGGGCCGCAACCAGATGGCCGTGATCCGCGCCATTGTGGACAAGGCCTCCTCCCCTGCTATCCTCAAGGGATATCAGAAGGTCCTGGACGCCGTGTCCTCCTCCTTCATCACCAGCCTGACCTACGAGGACATCAGCAGCCTGGTGCAGATGCAGCTGCGGGACAACGTCCATTGGAACATCACCAGCTATTCCGTCAGCGGCGAAGGCGGCATGGAGCCGTGCTATTCCGCCGGCAACGAGACCCTGTGGGTCATGTGGCCCAACGCCACCCAGATCAATACCGCCAAGAGCCTGATTCAGCAGGTTCTGAACGGCGAGACCCCTGCCCTGCCCCAGAATTGACCACACTTCCCCATGCAAAACCCCATGCAGAATGCCCGGTGCTGCCGGGCATTTTGCAAGAGCTTGTCAAAAAGGGGCGGTGCCCTTTTTTGACAAAAGAGATTTCGCTCCGACCCGTGCGTTTCGGTGGGCTGTAAGCCCGCCGAAACGCACTCTGGCCGCGCAAAGAGAACAGAAAGAGAAAGAGGAGAACATCACCGTGCAAAAGAAAACCCTGGGGCATCTCTATGCCCTGTTTACCATTCTGGTCTGGGGCAGCTGCTTTGTGCTGACCAAGGTCATGCTGACGGCCTACACCCCCACCCAGATCATCCCCCTGCGGATGGGCCTTGCCTACCTGACCCTGTGGGCCCTGCGGCCCAGGACCCTGAAGCTCCCCTGGAAGGATGAGCTGATGTTCATCCTCATCGGCATCACCGGCGGCAGCGTCTACTTCTTCCTGCAAAATACCGCCGCCGCCCATACCTCCGCCGCCAACGTCAGTATTCTGGTATCCATGTCCCCTATTCTGACGGTGATCCTGGCGCAGCTGTTCTCCCGCAAGGGGGAAAAGCTGGGAAAGCTGGTGTATATCGGCGCGCTGGTAGCCATCGTCGGCGTGGTGCTGGTGGTGCTCAACGGCACCCTGTCCTTCCACCTGAGCCCCTTGGGTGACCTGCTGGCCTTGGCCGCAGCCCTGGCCTTTTCCCGGCTGTATCTGTTCGTGCATTTCCCATCGGATATTTTATCCGGCGCCCTTATCGGCGCGGCACTGGGTCTTGCTGCCGTGGGCCTGAGCCGCAAGCTGCCGGACAAAATCCGCCGCGCTTATACGAAAAAGAAAAGCTGACCGCCTGTTAAAAAGTCCCGCAGAGCTTGCCGCCTGCAGACTGCAAACCTTTTGCCGGAAAAAACCCAGAGGCTTTTCCGACAGTCTCCACTACCCCTCCGGCCTGCGCCGGAGGGGTAGCCGGTTTTGGCGGACTGAGGCCCCTTGGCCCCTGTTTATGGATACCCTCTTAAAAATCGACTCTATATCCGGGAAATATTGTGCAATTTCTTTCTTTACAGCAGCTATTAAAAGTGCTAAATTAATACCAACAATTTTGATAACACTGCAACGCGATGATGGACTCCCAGTAAGATGCTGCGGCGTTCCTATGCAGAGAGCTGCCGGTCGGTGCAAGGCAGATAGGAAGCGGCATCCCAATTACCGTCCTGAGCAGCGCTCCGAAGCCCTCTGAGGTGGTAGGCAGCGCCGGGTGCGCCCGATACAGCGCTGCGGGCATGATAGTGCCCCATGAGGCCGCTGCGGCGGCAAACTGAGGTGGTACCACGGGTTTTCTCGTCCTCTGTGTCCTTTGGGACACGGAGGGCGTTTTTTGTTGCCCGTGTCATTTAGCGGTAAAATTTGAACTATATGAAGGAGGAGCTTCCAATGCCTGCTATTACTTTTTACAAACACGAACCCATCCC
>OJAM01001013.1_pt1 | contig 10630 bp, 16 predicted proteins | sample 1589071 | NCBI WGS metagenome assembly OJAM01 (sample SAMN03283243) | human gut metagenome | biome: human-associated habitat; material: feces | host: Homo sapiens | place: Peru | collected 2012
CTCATCGCGCCGCTGCCGGAGCTGTGCCTTGTTTTCCCGGACGGAGAAATGGACCGCGTTTTGTGCAATTCCCTGACGCGGACGGCGGCAGACGGAACGGTCAGAGTTCTGCTGGCGTCCGAGGACTGGCGCTATAACGAGTATCTAAACGAAGATGTGCAGGAGGTGCAGCTGGGCTTTTCCCTGCCGCTGGCCGGGCCGTACACCGTAACGGTCGAGCCGCTGCGCGGCGGCGCGCGGCAGACGCTCACGCAGGACGATCTGCCCGGCGACTGTCTCCCGCTCACCGGCCCCGATGCAAAATATACCGTCGCCGCCGACCTGCAGGGCGAGGACGGCGCGGTCTACCACGCACAGTATGTTTTCATATTCCGAAAAGAAGCATCCTGAACATAAACCAGCGGCTGCCCGACGCGAAGGAAAGCCGGATCATGAACTTGACTTGTGGGTACTGCAAGCTTAGAATGGAGCTATCTACCAGAACCTGTTGAAGGAAGGATTGTATGCGGCTCTTTGAGAAAACGCCGGAGGCGATGACCGGCAGCAGGATCGCCGCCGTTGATTACGCGAAAACGCTTGCGATCGTCTGCGTGGCGATGATCCATGTATCCAGCGAGGTCCTGCTCGGCAGGCAGATCGGGAGCGCTGCGTGGCTGGAAGGCCTGTTCTGGAGCAGCCTTGCAAGAGGCGCGGTTCCGCTGTTTCTGATGTGCAGCGGCGTTCTGTTTCTGGATAGAAGCGGCGGCCTGTCCGTCCGGCGCATCTGGAAACGGAACATTCCGCATATCCTGCTTGCGCTGCTTGTCTGGGCGGCTGTTTACAAGCTGGTTCCGCGCTTTCTGCATGAAAAGCTCACTGCGGAAGCGCTGCGCACGATTTTGCTGGAGCTGTTGTGCGGCCAGCATGAGGGCCATCTGTATTTTCTGCATATCATGCTGCTGGTATATGCCGCGCTGCCGGTCACATACACGTTTGCGGCAAATGCGGATGAAAAAACGGAGCGCTATGCGCTGGCCTTCTGGATCATATCCGGCGTGCTCCTTCCGACGGCCAAGGGCCTCGGACTTCTCCATGCGTTTTCCGGCATTTTTCTGCAATGGCCGCTTATGCTGGCCTGGGCCGCAATCGGCTGCACCTGGCTGGGCCATTTTCTGATGAATCGTGATCCGCTCCCGGTGCATCTGGCGGCCGCAATGCTCCTCGCTGGATTTCTCATCTGCTTTGCCGGCACGTGGCTCCGATCTGTCCGGGCAGGAACGCTGTCCGCGCAGCTGCTGGAGGGGTTGTCGCCGGGGCCGTGCCTCATCGCGGCAGGCGTCTTTTCACTGTGTATGCGGGTCGGGAAAAAGGAATACGGGAAGCTGGCGCGCATGGCAAAGGCGCTGTCCGGCGGCTCGTTCTGCGTGTATCTGGCGCATCTGCTGGTCCTGCGCGCACTGACGCGCGCCGGGCTTTCGACCAGCTGCTTCCGCCCAGCCGTTTCGGTCCCGTTCCTTACGCTGCTGTGCCTCCTTGGAAGTTATTGCATCTATTTGATTTTAAAAAGGATCCCGTGGGTCAACCGCTGGCTCATTTGATCTGCACAGCGTTTGCTGACGAAAAGCACAGAATGCAAAAGAAGGGGCTGTCTCTTAGTGAGACAGCCCCTCTAAATTAAGGCTTATGCTTCTTCACTGAACTGGTCTTTGCCGACGCCGCAGAGCGGGCAGACCCAGTCTTCGGGGACTTCCTCCCAGGGTGTGCCGGGGGCTACGCCGTTGTCGGGATCGCCGAGCTCGGGGTCATGGACATAGCCGCAGATATCGCAGACATATTTCATGCTCAAATTCTCCTTTATTCTCAGCCGCTGAGCCGCTCGGAGAGGACTGCCATGATCTTATCGTGGCAGCCGCCGCAGCCGGTCGAGCAGCTGGTCAGCCTCTGCACCTCGGCAAACTCCTTCTCCACGTCGGAGAAGTGCGCGCTCCGCTGTAGAGCGTTGTCAATGTCCGCCAGGGTCACATGCTTGCAGTTGCAGATCACGGTGTTTTCCGTGTATTCCATCTTACTTGAAGTAGCGCTCCAGCAGGCCCTTGAGCGCGCGGCCGTGTCTGGCCTCGTCCTTCGCCATCTGGCGCTCGCCGCGCGGGCGTGCCGCTTTGCGGCACAAAGGGTGTTGAAATTCAAGGCTTTTTCGTCAGCGCACTGCCATTCGTGGATTTTTGCTTTTTTGAAAAGTGCCACCATTTTATCCACTTTTGGGGGCGCTGTTATGGCAAAGACAAATGATGCTGGTGTTTATCAACTCGACAATGGGAATTGGGCGTTTCGCTATACGCTGACAAGGGACGGCAAGAAAAAGGATGTCCGCAGGGCAAAAGATTTATATGGCAATCCATTCAAAACAAAGAGAGAAGCCGTCGGCGCGCGGCAGATTGCCATTCAGTCAGATTTGGAGGGGAGGAAGCCCGCGCCGATTATTCGCAGGACGGTCAAAGAGGTTTTTCAAGAGTTTTGCGAGAACGGGCGAAAAGACCGCGCGTATCAGACCAAACTAAAACAGGACAGCCTATGGAAAAACCACATCTGCGGTAAATTCGGAAATCGGTATGTAGATGAAATCAGTTCAGCTGAAATTATAGATTATCTATCGGCGCTTTATTATGATAGCGGATATTCCTATCAATACACGGAAAGTTTTCTGAAAATGTTTTATCTGATTTTTGGGCAGGCATATTCCCGCAACTACTTAGATCACGATACTTATAATCGTTTGTGTGTCGGCAAGGATACAAAAATCAAAATGCCGAAGATGAAAACAGAGGACGATACGGACATTGTAGCGTTCAGCCGGGAAGAACTTTCACTTCTGGACACTTATTTCAAAGGCACGAACGCGGAAACGGCTTATTTGCTTGGTCGCTATTGCGGACTGCGTATCAATGAGACATTCGGCTTGAAATGGGAAAACGTTGATTTGGAAAAGGGAGCAATTACGATTGACCGACAAATGCAGTATCAGAATGGCATTATCAAACTTGTCCCACCGAAAACGCGAAATTCCAAAAGGACAATCTATCTTTGCCCGACGCTGTTGGAGCATCTGAAAGAAAAGGCGCGGCAGCGTGCGGAAGATGCTATAAAATACGCCGACGTTCGCAAGCAGAAAATGCGGATAATTGATGATTTGGACGGCTCAAAAATACCATCGACGGATTTGGTGAATTGTCTTCCGAACGGCACAATTCAAACGCTCAATTCATTCAAATATCCCACGCGGGAAATTAAAAGCAAGTTGGGAATTGCGTTCAAATATCATTACTTGCGGCATACGTTCGGAACACTGATGGCAGAAATGAATACGCCGACGCATCTGCTCTGCGCACAGATGGGACACGGCAATATCCATATCACACAGCGCTATTATATCGCATTGTCCGCAACGGGAATTGAAGTGCTTCAAAGAAACCTGAAACAACTTTGACAGAGCATCTTCTATCATCTTTTAACGTCTTTTATCATCCAGAAGCAACAATGAACAAATGGGAAGATGATTTTACATCTTCCCATCATTTTTATACATATCCATCGACTTTTGGAGAAAATCACGCATCCCATTGACAACCTTTTCAGGCGACAATATTTTTATCTGCCGTCCAAAAGAAGCAATCCACGCATAGAACGGCGGGCTGAGTTCCACGGGGACATTTACAAGAAAGTGCGCTTCATCGTCCGGGGTCAGGATAATTTCCCGTCCGAACCGGTCAAGCATCACGTCCGCAAGGCGGTTGATACAGCGCAGTTTTACCAGACATTCTTCCCCGGAAAACATATTGAAAATTTTCGGCTGCCGCGCGGTCAGGTCTTTTTCCTTGTATTCATCTTTTCCCACTCTTGGAAGTGCCAAAAGCCGGATATCCTCCATGCGGTCAATGCGGAAATGCGAGAACCGTGCCTTTTCTTCTTCATAGGCATAGAGATAGCAGTTTCCATCATTCCAGAGAATCGCGTAGGGACTTACGATATACCGTCCGCCGCTTTTGGAATACTGCTTTTTCTTCTCGCGGTCATAGTGGAAAAAGCGGAACGAAACCTTTTTATCCTCGCGGATGGCTCTGTAAAGGCGGCCTGTTTCGTCCAGAACGCTTTCATTCATATTGCGGATACGATTTGCCACAACCGCCTGCCGGTTCAGCACGGCGCGCGTGTGCGCGTCGGTAAGTTTCTGTATCCGCTGGGTCAGATCGCGCGCCTTGGCCTGCGTGATGAACTTCGACGACTGAATACCGTCGATAATCAGTTGGAGTTCGCTTTGCGAAAACAGGCGCGTTTTCAGCCAGTAGCCCTTTGTGCGTCCGTCGTAGAGAACTTCAAGCCCCGTCGCGGGCGCGTTCAGTTGGTGAATATCTCGATAGACAGAGCGGATATCTGAACCAAACTCGTGGTTCTCATATTGCGCGCGGATGTCCTCACCCTTGGCGGTGTGTCCCTCACAGGTGTTTTCCAGAAGATAGCGGTAAAGAAAAAAGAAGCGTGCGTTTGACATTTTTCCAACTCCACGAACTGTTTTTCTTTATCATAGCACAGATATAGAAAAGAAAAAAGAGTGGGTTTCCCCACTCTTAATCTCTAAAGTCAAACAGTTCTTTTGGCGAAACGCCCAGCACCTCGCACAATTTGAAAATCACATCAAAGGAAACACCGACATTGCCTAATTCAATAGCGCTGATATGGCTGCGGTCGATACCGACTAATTCAGCCAACTGTAGTTGGGTCATTTTGCGACGCTTACGATAGAACACCACATTCAAGCCAAACTTTTCATATAGACTTTTATACTCTGCTTTCATGTAGTCTCACCTCAACTATATTTTAAGGTGAGTTTTACATTTGATAAACCTTGTTACAATAGCGTAATGCTATTGACACAAGTCATTTACGGCGCTATAATCAAAAAACAGACTAACAGAAAAGAGAGGACAAGCCATGAGGAAATTTTTGACAACATCCAAGAAATTATTAGTTATGCTTTTGACCGTATCCTTACTTCTGGCGCTTGCGGCGTGTGGCAGTGCTGGAGAAGAAGCACAGGCAAAACCAGAGCCTATCACATTGACAACGGAAAACATTGGAGATTATATCTCAATTCGCGGAGAATATAAAAACGGTGATTACCACGCCGGAATCCTGTTTTACACCAGTACTGCGGATTTGGATTTTCAGGCATACAGCACGGTTTCTGGTTCGTTTGAAAATGTTGAAATCACGGTGCGAGCAAATCTGAAAGATAAGGAGGGTTCGCTGGGAGAACAGTGGCATCTGGTGGATTCCGAAAACAAGGACAACGTAGAATTTACTTTCAAACTTCCTGCCAGTGGCGAGTATACATCCAGTTATAGTATTGAGTGCGATAGAAACACATGGAGTCTGTCTGGAAACAGCGAACTTGAAATTGTTGCTGTGAGCGGAAGTTATACGCCGAACGCACAATAAACATTGTAAAAATATAATTTTACCATAAACCAAAATGGATGAAAGGAATGAAAACTTTGGAACAGGGCGGAAAGAGAAAGTCAAAAAAAGTTGTCCTGATTATAATTGCTGGGCTTCTGGCAGTAATACTGCTGATTACAGGATACTTGCTGCTTACGGCAAAAAATAGAGTTACTGGCGTTTGGACAAGCGAATCAGTCTATCTGCGAGAATATGGTTCTGATTATACTAATCTTGTGACCTTTGGCGAAAGCGGAGCATATTTATCTGTACTTCAAATTACTGGTGGCGATTTGAAAGACCTTGATTTTGGAGCATGGAAGATGTCAGGACTTGAAATCGAAGTGAGCATCAATGGGGAAATGGGAAAAACAATTTACCACTATAATCCGATTACAAATAAGATTACAAGCGGTCTTTGGACTTTTAGCAAAGCAGGTTAATATAATGGGAGCGGACGCAAGTCCGCTCCCATTTTTACTGCTCCAAAAGAGAAAGATATTTATAAACCGTCGTTCTGCTCAGATTACAGACCCTTGCCAACTCGCTTAAATTCAAATTCTTATTGCGGAACGCAGGATAATGGCGAAGAAAAACAGGTGGAATATCGTCTGCGGTCAGTTCCGGTCTGCCGATCTTCGCGCCCTTGGCTCTGGCGTTCGCCATTCCGGAGCGCACGCGCGCGCGTATCATCGCAAGTTCGAGTTGGCTGAACACGCCTGCCATTTGTAAAAAGGCTTCTGTCATCGGGTCTGCGTGTCCGTTGCGGCAATCCATCGTGATACTGCCGACAATGACAAGGCACAGCCGCTTTTGACTGATTGTGTCTATAATCTCGCACAACTGCTTTGTGCTTCTGGCAAGACGCGAAACCTCCAACGTAATAATTGTATCGCCCGGCTGCGCCTGTTCCAGAAGCAAAGATAACTGTTCCTTGACTGCCGCGTCTCCATGTTCATATTCGAGAAAGACACGCTCCGCGCCTGCCTGCTTGAGTTCGCGCACCTGCCGCTCGATATCCTGTTTGCTCTCGTTGGTCGAGCATCTGGCATAGCCTGTTTTCATCTTCATCCCTCCGATTGCTCCACGGGCTTCTGCTTGCCCGTGGAGCGTATTTCTCTCAGCAGGAAACCGAGAACCGGCGCGAACTAACCGCCTTTGTGAAGTCTTTGTAGAGGTCTGCGTAGAGTTTCTTGAATGTCGTGCTGTCAAAGCGGTTGGAAATGACGCTGGTATAACGCACGATGTAAGCGCCCGCGTTCAGTTCCTCGGTATCGAGCCGCAGCATTTCTTCTTTCAGCGCGTCGCGGATTGCGTCCGCCTTTGCTTTTGCCTTGCTTGCGAGTTCATCATAGTTGTTCATGGTTTCAATCATGCTCACGATTTCGTTCTTGCTCATTTTGTCTTTCTCCTTTTGGATGGTAATTTGTTTAGTGGGTATCTCTATCAACTGTCTATATAGTACACCTTTTATGAGTGTAATTCAATTCGCAGAATACACAAATATTACACCTATTTTATGTGTAATATTTACACTTGAAATAGATGTAATTCTATCGTATAATAAGGACAATGGAAAAGGGGGCGATTTTTTCAAATGCCGATGTTTTACAAACTGGATGTGCTGTCCGCGCTGAAAGAAGCGGGCTATAATACAAACCGCATCCGCAAAGAAAAACTCATTGGAGAAGCCATGCTCCAAAAGATAAGAAGCGGTCAAATGCCGTCGTGGGCGACGCTGGAAACTATTTGCTCTCTGCTGGACTGTCAGCCGGGGGACTTGATTGCGTTCAGCCGGAAAGAAGCCACGAAATAGGGGGGCTGTCCGCGAAAAGGTATTCTTGCTTTCCTGAACGAAAAAGAAGCATTTGAAGCGCTGTTTTCTGCGCTTTTGGATGGCTCTCGATTGTCCATGAAAACAAATGGTTGTTTGAACACCCTCCCGGTATATTTCGGGAAGAAATCTTTTTCATATGCGCTTGCGGTTTTGGGCTGGCGCGCGCTCTCACGAAATGCTCTCGCGCAACGGAAAGACGGCTATAAACGACAAAAAGCGGTTTTAGACCAGACAATTAACACTTAATATACCCCTTATAATATATAAGTGTTAAATGTTTGAACTAAAACCGCTGATTTTATTTTTTGTTCCAGCCTTTGAATATCTCATCAAAGGCAGCGTCCATCGTCTTTTGTAGGCTCTATTCCACAAACCGGAAAATCTCCTTTTCCATGATAGATTGTTCCCGTCGCTGCTTTTCCTTTTTTCTGCGCCGGTTGCCTGAATTGTCAATTCTCATCGTTTGATTTTCACCTCGCTGCTGAAATTGATTTTCACCGGGCGTTCGTCCTCTGCTTGCCGACACATCTATTTTCGGAACGCATACATAATTTCTTCCGGTGTAAAACCGTCCTGATACATTTCCGGGTAGTATTCCGGAACTTTTCTGAAATAATTGTCGATTAAGGTTTTGTATGCCATTTTTATTTCTCCTTTTATATATTCTCGCAAAAAATACTCGTTGCGCCGGTCGCCTGCGTCCGGCGTTCAACGAGTATTCTTTTGCGTTGGTTATTCTATAGATTCCTGCGCTTCGGGATTATTGGATGAAACAAATTCGTCCATATCCGCTTCCACTCTTGCGGTTGCGTAAGCGTTCAGCGTATTCCATGTGTCGAGATAAAAAACATTCTGCTCCGGGATTGCCTGTTTTCTTGCTACGCCACCATATTTTCTGCGCATCTGCCAGATCGCATTTTGCGGCGGCATAATTTCTCTGTGTATCCAGTATTCATGCCATGCCTGCTTATAGGTTTCTTCGTCCGTATCGATGAGGGTTTTGCCAAACGCAAAATAATATCTGAAATTTCCAGAAGCGCGCAGGATAAGTTCCTTATCTGCCAAACGTCGAATATAGGGTTCCATGGTCTGCCGGGTAAGCGTTCTTCCCTCCATCCGTATTTTCTGCTCCTGCCGTGTGCAAGGCAGACCGTAAAACTCTATGTCGTTCATGTAGTAATAGAGGAAATAAGCCAGTTTTCGGAAATCCGTATTGGGCGCATAGGACAGCTCAAGGATACAGAACACTCTGAATGGGTCGTGTATGTTCTGGATGGTAAATTTGAGATTAGCGCCCCGTCCTTCATAGGTATATTCCACCTTCCATCTTGTCAGACGGTTTTTGATGGAACGGGCATCGCGCGTGTTGAAAATCGAACAAAGTTCCTGATAAGAATATTCTCTACATTCAAGCATTGTATTTCTCCATTTCATTCTGGTTCAGACATTTAACACTTAATATTTACGTTATTTACCACTGTTAAATGTTTGGACTGAATTTGTTTATGCGTTCTTCTTTTCTTCGGCTGCTTCTGCCTGCTGTTTGGCAAAATCAATTCCGCTGATGATTTTCGGCGTTTCGGTGAGATAGAACAGGGGATTTTTGCGGTAGAGGGGGAACTGCGCAATGAACCATTCGCGCACGGTGCTGTATCCGTTGGTCTGAATAGCGGCAGCTGGACTTTTCAGGAAATCATACTGCTTGCGATACTCCGCGCCGTTGGGAAGCGCGTCCATAAACCGCTCCATCTTTTCATAGGTCAGGTTCTTATAGGGATTACAGGCGCTCTTTTCGCCGTTCTTGCTGGTGTAGTGCGTCGGTGTGCGGTGCGTGCGCTTGACAATCCGCATACCGGGGAAATCCGCACACAACTGTCTGATAATCTTGTATTCTGCTGCTTCTGGATTGCTCATAGCCTTTTCAAATTCTGCGGTGATGGTGATTGTACGGGTGGTGAAATCAACCTTGTAAGCCTGTGCCATTTTTATTTCCTCCTAAATTATCTTTCTGTTGGTTTGATTACTGATTGACTGCGGGCTTTGCGGCGGCGAGTTTGACAACCTTGCCGGTCACCTTTGCCATAACGTGCTTGGCGTGGATTTTCTTTGCGTCGGTCATTTTATACTGCTCCTTGAACTTCTCGACGAACCACTGCTTGAGAAGCGGATATTCACGCTGTTTGTTGTTCTTTGCGAACTGTCTAATGCTTTCAAATTCCTCACAGAGCGCAACCGGATTTTCCTGCGCGTTAATATAACTCTCCATCATTTCGATTGTCAGACCCTTGTAGGTCGTCTTTCCGCTCTTGGTGTTGATCGTCTTTTCAACGACCTTGAACGTGGGCTGCTCGGCAATCATCTTCATCAGGGCTTTGTATTCGGGCGTGGTGGGGTTGCCTGCCTTTTTGAGCGTAGCCTTGGAAGCGACGATGGTGTTGTTGGTGAAATCGTAAGCAAACAGGTTCTTCATAATAATTCCTTTCTGATGCTCTTGGCATCTCGCGTATTTTTCAGGCCGCCACCCTTATTTTTGATTGTTTCAGGTTTTTGTTTCCCTCAACTTTGTGCCTTTATTATAGCAAAACTCCTATGCTATAAATGGCATAGGAGTTGAAGAAAGATGATTGATTTTCATTGCCTTTTCTCAAAAGATGATAAAAGACGCTTGAACTTGCTTCTGGACAATAAAAGACGTAAAAAGATGATAAAAGATGTCCGAAAATGCTCGAACATCTTGTTTCCTGAACATATTTGACGTTATAATCTGAATATCCACTTTTCAAAAATCCACTTTCCACGTTTGGCGCGGGCGCACGCGGCGAAATATCCACCTTTTTATCCACGTTCCATCCGGTAAAGCGCAAAAAAGCAGGAGAGAAATTGCATTCTCTCCTGCTTCAAATTAAGGCTTATTCTTCTTCGCTGAACTGGTCTTTGCCGACCGAGCAGAGGGGGCAGGTCCAGTCTTCGGGGACTTCTTCCCAAGGCGTGCCGGGGGCTACGCCATTGTCGGGGTCGCCGACCTCCGGGTCATAGACATAGCCGCAGATGTCACAGACATATTTCATGCTCAAATTCTCCTTTATTCTCAGCCGCTGAGCCGCTCGGAGAGGACTGCCATGATCTTATTGTGGCAACCGCCGCAGCCGGTCGAGCAGCTGGTCAGCTTCTGCACCTCGGCGAACTCCTTCTCCACATCGGAGAAGCGCGCGCTCCTCTGTAGAGCGTCGTCAATGTCCGCCAAGGTCACATGCTTGCAGTTGCAGATCACGGTGTTTTCCGTGTATTCCATCTTACTTGAAGTAGCGCTCCAGCAGGCCC
>OJAM01001015.1_pt1 | contig 10617 bp, 9 predicted proteins | sample 1589071 | NCBI WGS metagenome assembly OJAM01 (sample SAMN03283243) | human gut metagenome | biome: human-associated habitat; material: feces | host: Homo sapiens | place: Peru | collected 2012
TATAAGAATCAGGGCAAGTACAGAAAGGAGACACAGACTCAATGTAAGTTGTCTCTTTTGCTCCAAAATCTGCTGCCTCAGCAGCCTGTCCGTCTCCACGATTACATCCATGCCTAAAATCCTTCGCGTCCTGGAGCGGAACTTGAGCATCGAAGAGTAGGAATAATCGGAAAACTTGTCAAGAATCCCGGCATCCACCGAGTTCCGGAGCATGTATGCAATCTTGGTGAATGCTGCGACATCCTGATTTGAGTTCTTCAGGTCAATGATGGCCGCTTTCAAGAGGCAATTCAGGCGTTTTTCCTCACACCCGCCCATTTTTTCATATATAATATTCCTTTCGTAGAAGACGAATGACTCGGCTATAGAACCTTTCACAGCAAGTTCCATTCTCTTGCGGTTACACTGCATCGCATAGTCGAAGTCATTGAACATCAATGCTTTCTTTTCCCGGGAGCGCAGTCCGTATTCAGATTTCTCAGGCGCGTAAAGAATGACGGAATCCATGTAGGCACGATACTGTTCCTCATACATGTCTTGAAATTCAAGTCGTGAACCATCAACGTGGAAAAGTTCGTAATAGAGGAACTCATGAGCCTCATAATACTCAAAAAGGAGAGTTCGAGGAATGGTTTTCTTGTCTATGGAGTCAATTATGTCGCTGCTTTCCTTATAGTATCCGAGCGTTGTCAAGATGCGTGAAATACGGACAGCAGTCTTGACCGCCATATAATGGTCGGATGCATCAGATGCCATTTTTGCGACACGCTCAAGAGCAGCAATGGTAGAGTCGGAATCGAAGTAGCTATATTCGTAGGCCACATCCAGCCATGCCTCCATCTGTTCGCGTCCCTCCAGTTTTTCGCACGCCTCTTTCTTCATCTGAATCTTCTCTATCTTGCGGTCCTCATAGACCTCGAGACTGTCGAACTTATTGACAAGATCCCTCAACAAAGCCCGATTATCCGGCGAAAGAGACTGGACCGCCGAACTGACGGTCAACAGAGAAACCAAGAATGTGATAATTGCCATTCTACTTCTCTTCTTCCTCAGGCTGCTTGTTTCCGGAAGGGTCTTCTGCCCATTCAAATGAGTAGAGAACTGCCTCTACCTGTCTGAGATACTGACGTTTGTCATATTTAGGGGCATAGACGAAGCCGTCCAGTACAATGATGTCCTTACCGTCACGGCTGTAGAATGAATGTGACACGAAAGGTCCTCCCATATAGTCTCCGAAGACCTCCCACAGTCCGCGGGTCTCAGCGAACTGACGGCCGCGGAAACGGATGAACTTCACCTCCGGAGTGGCTATCTCATTGGTAATCATATACGTATTGTCGAACATCCCCGGCACATTCTCCTTCAGGAACTGGTTTCTGTGCGCGATGATGTTCTCCTCCGTGAAGTTCTCCACCTGCGCTGCAGGATACTTGTACACGAATACTCCCTGCGTAGTGTACTGCTTGTCGTCTGAAATCCAGATGAAATTGTCCGTCTTCTTGCGGACCTTGTAACCCATAGGGAAGCATGGTGAACCTCCTGTCATCTCCTTGACCACAGGCTGGACGCCCGGAGCCTCATATTTCTTGGCATTGACAATGATCCTGTCCCTCTCGGCCTGCTCGATGGTCGAAACTATGCGCTCGCTGTTCTTCTGCAGCAATGTGGCGGCAGAATCGGCAGACGGTGCGGAAATCTGGATCACGCACTGAGGATAGGCCCACTGGTCATTGCGATAGACCACACCGCTCTTCCTCACATCCTGTGATATATTATATATAAGTATATTCCTATGTATCTTGAAAAGGTCCGCAAATCCCGTAGGAGGGACATTGACAATGGAGAAAGTCGGCTCTCTCTGAGGCAGGAAAGGATAGTCCGCAGCAAGCACGCCACGGGTTTCCCCGCCAAGGTTGCCGTCCCAGTCGCTCTTGTCCATCACCACTATCACTTCGCCGGCTTTTCCGCTCACATTCGGCAGAAGAGGCTTGTCAGAGCCGCTGCGGCAAGAAGCCAGGACCATAAGCATTGACAATGCAATGACATTTCTTATCTGATAAAATCTTCTCATAACAGGTAAATTTTACATTAACGGAACAATCGCATTATATCATTGCCGAAGGCGAAAACCATTATCGCCATCAGCAGGAACATGCCCAATATCTGGGCTACCATCATAAACTTCTCGCTCGGTTTGCGGCCGGTGACCATCTCGACTATCAGGAACAGCAGGTGGCCGCCGTCCAGACCCGGAATCGGGATAAGGTTCATAACGCCTAACATTATCGACAGCATCGCAAGCAAGTTGATGAATATCAGCCAGTTCCAATGCGACGGGAACACCTGTCCAATCGCTATGAAGCTGCCGACAGACTTGTACGCCCCCGTGCTCGGTGTAGCTACAAGCTTCAAATCACGGACATAGCCGGAAACCATATTCCATGTATATTCGACGCCTGCCGGTATGGCCTGGGCCAATGTATATTCACGTTTCTGCATGTCCGGCACCTGCAGCATCACTCCTATACGTCCTGCCGAGTCCACCTGCAACGGGACCGCCAATGTATCAGCTCCGCGCAGCACCCTCGCAGTTATCTGCCCGCCAGCCTTTCCGGCAAGAAGCTTCCATGCATCCTGGACATAAGTGACAGACACCGTGTCAATGCCGATGACCACGTCACCATGCCTCAACCCTGAGCCGGCATTGACAGAACCCCTTGCCAATGAATCGATTGCGAACGGTATCGCCGGGGTGAACATCCCCGGAGAGTTCAGCATCTCGCCCACCATACGCTTGTCCATATAGAGCACCACGGTGTCTTCTCCACGCAGCACGGTGGCTGTCCTTACGGAGCGTCTTGCAAGATCCGCCTGCAGCATTGAGAAATCCTTGGGCTCATAATCGTCGAACTTCAGAATCCGGTCCCCATTGCGGAAACCCATCTCATAAGCAAGTTCATTGACATAAATCTTATTCTGCTCGTTGCTCAAATAGTCACTCCCCCAATGCGCCAACATGAAAATATAGACGCAGATGGCAAAGAGGAAATTGAACAGCACGCCTCCAGCCATCACCAATGCCCTCTGCCATGCCGGTTTGGAGCGGAACTCCCACGGTTTCGGCTCGCTGCCGAGCATGGACGTGTCCAGCGACTCGTCTATCATTCCGTTGATCTTACAATAGCCTCCGAGAGGAAGCCAGCCGATGCCATATTCGGTATCCGCGTCCTTCATTTTCGGGAAAAGCCTTGTAAACCAGCCGGTTGTCTTCGTACTGAACAGTTTCACATCACCAGCATCGAAAAACAGGAAGAACTTGTCCACCTTGATTCCGAAGATGCGGGCGAAAATAAAATGACCGAGTTCATGTATCGCTATCAGCAGGGACAATGCAATTATCACCTGGAGTGTTTTTATCAATACTACCATTCTGTTTCCAAATGCTCAAGTTTCGTTTTCAACTACCTGTTACCGTGCGAGTTTCGCACACATTTCAGCCGCGGCACGGTACACCTCCGCGTTTGTGGAGAGCAGATCTTCCACCGTCGGCTTCTCTACAAAATTCACTCCAGCCATACAAGCTGATATGATCTCCGGAATGTCATAGAACCGGATGCTGTCCTTCAAGAACGCAGCCACAGCCGCTTCATTGGCAGCATTCATGGCGCAAGGGACATTGCCTCCCTTCCTGATAGCCTCGAACGCGAGCGACAGACACGGGAATTTCTCCATATCGGGCTCCTCGAAAGTCAGCCCCTGCAGCGAAGCGAAATCCAGTTTCTTATTGTTCAATGTGAGTCTTTCCGGGAAGCTGAGCGCAAACTGTATCGGTTCCCGCATATCCGGATTGCCGAGCTGGGCGATGACTGCGCCGTCCGCAAACTCCACCATGGAATGGATTATGGACTGCGGATGGACCACGATATTGATCTTGTCCGGAGCCGTGTCGAACAGCCACCTTGCCTCAATCATCTCGAATCCCTTGTTCATCATCGTGGCGGAATCAATGGTGATTTTCGCTCCCATTGTCCACTGCGGATGCTTCAGCGCCTCATTCTTCGTAGCAGCAGCAATCCTGTCCCTGTCCCAGGTACGGAAAGGCCCGCCGGATGCAGTGAGATGGATGCGCGAAATAGGATTGCCAGTCGCCCCGAGAAGGCATTGGAATATGGCCGAATGTTCTGAATCCACAGGCAGAATCGGCGAATTGTACTTCCTGGCCAGATCCATGACCACAGACCCGCCGGCCACCAGAGTCTCCTTGTTCGCAAGAGCGATTATCTTGCCCGCCTTGATCGCGGAAATCGTAGGCCTGAGCCCGCTGAACCCGACAAGTGCAGTAAGGACAATGTCAATGTCTTCCGCCTCCACGAGCGAGCAGACCGAATCCATGCCCGTAAATACCTTTATATCATTCGGTTGCAGAGCGTCCGCAACTTCCTGGTATTTGGCTTCATTACATATGACTACGCTTCCAGGGCGGAATTCCATTGCCTGTTCTATCAGAAGAGCCGAACTGTTGTTTGCCGTAAGCAGTTCAACCTCGAACAAATCCTTGTGCTGTCTTACTACATCCAGAGCCTGACGGCCGATGGAACCGGTAGAGCCCAAAATCGCTATGCGACGTTTTTCTGTCATTAGAAATTAATGTATTTGGTAGGGTCCACAGCCTCCCCCTTGTACCATAACTCGAAATGCAGGTGCTCACCTGTGGTCAATGAGCCCGTGTTTCCTACTATAGCTACCGGCATTCCGGCCGTAACCTTGTCCCCGGTCTTCTTGAGGAGTTTCTGGTTGTGCTTGTAAACCGAAACTATATCGCCAGTGTGCTGTATCTGAAGTGTATATCCCGAATCATCGCTCCATCCGGCCCCGATTACCGTACCGTCGAGTACCGAAAATACGACCGAATTCGCAGGAGCGGTTATATCAATGTAAGGATGCAGAAGCTGGTCATATTCCTGTGAGACCACTCCTTTCAGCGGAGTGAAGAAATGAACGCCCTCGATAGGGAGTCTCCTTTCATTGGCCCCGGACAGACCGAACCTCTCCTCCGCACGGACATTGGCCCGGAGCAGCGAATCCTTGCTGTCGAGTTCCTTACGCTCTGTCGCAGACAGTTCCTCCGTGGCGTCCTGAGCACGTATCACGCTGTCAATCATCACGGGATCTGCTCCTTCCATGACTTTCTTCAGGTTTTCAGTGTAGAATTTCCATGTATAGATGACATTCTGAAGAGAGTCTATCGTCAATGCATTGTTTATCGCCGCACGCTTGGTGTGCGCATCCGGATAGCCTGGAATGAAGGTCTTGATAGGCGTAAAGGCAATGAGCGAGTAGGACAATGCCATTATCACCATGACGACAGAAACTATGGACACGAAAAAAGTAGTGCGGGTAAATCTCATCACCCACAACCGCTTGTGAGTCATGTCATCTATGAGAGACAATCTGAAGTGCTCGACCTTCGGTGCCTTGGACTGTTTCTGTGAGGCCATCTGCAAACCCTGTTATAAAAATTATTTGTTAACTTTGCACGATTATGGAGAGAATTATCGGAATAGACTATGGACGAAAGAGAATCGGCTTGGCTGTAAGCGATCCTTTACGAATTTTCGCATCCGCTCTGGAAACCGTACAAAGTGCAAAGATAATAGATTATCTTAAAAATTATTCCACCGGCGAGACCATTGTCCGGTTCGTTGTCGGATATCCGATCAATATGGACGGCAAGCCGTCAGAGGCTGCAGCGGACGTGGATATTTTCCTGAAACAGCTCGCCAAGGCCTTTCCGGACGTGCCGGTAACGCTTGAGGATGAGAGATTTACATCGGTGCTGGCACATAGGGCAATGATTGACGGCGGAATGAAGGCGTCCGAGAGAAAAGACAAGGCGTCCGTGGACAAAATCAGCGCCGCCATAATACTGCAGAGCTGGCTGGACCGCGAAAATGCGTCACAGAATGGTGGCATATCTTTTGCGGCGAACCCCGCCGCCATTCAGATTCCTGAGACATTGTCCCGAAACGCTTCCGGGAAACGCCGCAGGAAAAAATAATTCAGAATATGATACAACCTATATATTTATACGGCTCGGAAGTCCTCAGGGCAAGAGCTGAAGAAATCGACATTGAGGACAAGGAAGGCATTGCTTCGCTTGTCCAGGATTTGAAAGATACATTGAAACACTCCGACGGCTGCGGCCTGGCCGCACCCCAGATAGGCGTCAGCAAAAGGGCATTGATAGTGGACGGTACCGGCATGACCGACGTCTATGACTATCTCAAGGATTTCAAGCGTACCATGCTGAATCCGGTCATTCTCGAACAGAGCAAGGAGAAGACCGACTATTCGGAAGGCTGCCTGAGCATCCCGGGAATCTACTGCGAGATAAGCAGGCCCAAGTCAATGACTGTGGAGTACTATAATGAAAACGGGGAAAAGGTGACGGAGACGTTCGACAAGTTCGCCTGCCGAATGGTCCAGCACGAGATGTCGCATCTGGACGGCGACATGTTCGTGGACCACGTCTCCCCTATCCGCAAGAAGATGATTTCCAAGAAATTGCAGAACATTGCCAAGGGCAAGGTATCGACACATTACAACACTAAAATAAAATAGATTATGGGAGCATTCCACGCTTACGATATCCGCGGAATTTATAACGTGGATTTCGACAAAAACACTGCCTATAAGGTAGGATATTTTCTTCCTGAACTTCTCGGTACTGACAAAGTGCTTGTCGGAAGAGACTGCAGAGTCTCATCTGACGAGATCCACGAGTACCTTCTGAAGGGTATCAATGACGCAGGAGCCGATGTTTACGATGTCGGCCTGAGCACCACGCCAATGGTATATTTCGGCACGGCGAACTACGGTTTCAAGGCTTCCGTACAGATTACGGCGTCCCACAACCCGAAAGAGTACAACGGAATGAAGGTTTCCTGCGAAAACGCATTGCCGGTAGGTTATGACACTGGACTTGGACAGATAGAGGCCTGGATCAAAGAGAACAAACCTACTCCTGTAGCTGCCAAAAGAGGCAAAGTCTATCAGAAAGACATTCATCAGGATTATCTGAACTTCCTTCTCAAATATAAAGGAGACTACAGTGGCCTGAAACTCGCGTTCGACCTTTCCAACGGAATGAGTTCACTCTATGCGAAGGAGATTTTCGGAGAAGGCCCTGAGTATATTTTCGACACGATGGACGGAACTTTCCCGAATCACGAACCTAACCCGCTGATACACAAGAACGTAGTAGCACTGGAAGAGCTCGTGAAGAAATCAGGCGCTGATGCAGGCGTCATCTATGACGGCGACGCTGACCGCGTGATGTTCGTGGACGAGAAAGGCAATTTCGTTTCTCCTGACCTCATGATCGCATTGCTCGGACACTATTTCATCGACGAGCGCCACGAACCGGGCATCGTCATCCAGGATATCCGCAGTTCGAAAGCAGTAGGCGAATATCTCGAGCCTATGGGGGCCAAGATGTTCACATGGAAAGTCGGCAGGGCAAACGCAGCCCGCAAACTGCGCGAACTTGACGGCGTATGGGGCGGCGAACTTGCAGGACATTATTATTTCCGTGACTTCTTCTATTCCGACAGCGGTCTCCTCGCATCCATCCTGGTACTCAGAGTCCTTGCGAACATGAAGAAGAAAGGCATCACCTTCAGCCAGCTTATCGGAAAAATCGCAAGATATCAGAACTCAGGCGAAATCAATTTCCGTCTCGAGGACAAAAAGGGCGCTATGGATGCGATCAAGGCACATTTCACGGCGAAGGAGACTCCTACAGCCTTTATGGATTTCGACGGATACCGCGTAGAGTTCAAGGACTGGTGGTTCAACATAAGACCTTCAAACACAGAGCCTTATCTCAGATTTATCTGTGAAGCCACTTCGAAGGAACTCCTCGAAGAAAAAATCAACGAAACGAAAGCTCTGCTCAAATCAGAATTCGGTGCGGAGTAATCAACAGCATAATCATATGAACTTCAATAAAATTCTTACTGCCGGAGCGACATTGCTCGCTCTGGTTTCTTTTCGGAGCGAGCGTGCAGCCGCACAAGATACATTGATGACAATGAGCAGGGCATCTCTGCTCGTACCACGGACAGCACTTCAGCCTGTCAAATCGATTGACAAGTCATTTGCTTATCCGATTGACACATTGGACACGGGCAATCCGGCAGTGAAAATTTTGTTGTTGGAAGATTACACCTGGAAGTACTACAAGGACCCGAGCGTGGTGGCTTCCGCCCAGGTTTACAAGGATTATTGGAACGAAGAGCTTCCGAATCCGTACAGGCTGGACACGAAGGACCTGCAGGATGACATTTCGCTGTGGGTAGTGGATTCATTGAGCGAATATCATTGTCCTTATCAGACAAAGGTTTACTCTCCTTTCGGATACCGTCACGGGCGCAGGCACATGGGCGTGGACCTGCCTCTCAAGACCGGCACACCGGTCGTGGCCGCCTTCACCGGAAAGGTCAGACTGTCAAAGTATTACAGAGGCTATGGCAATCTGGTGGTCATCCGTCACGACAATGGTCTGGAGACTTTCTATGCGCATCTGTCCAAGCGACTGGTTTCCCCTGGCGACTGGGTGACTGCCGGACAGACCATCGGTCTGGGCGGTTCCACGGGACGTTCTACAGGAGCGCATCTGCATTTCGAGACGAGGTATTGCGGTTTCGCATTCGACCCGCAGTGGCTTATCGATTTCGAAAGCGGCACATTGAGACACAGGCTTTTCATCTTGAAAAAGCGGTTCCTGGATGCAAACAGCAAGTATATCCCGGAAAGCGACGAGGAGGACTACCTGATAATGAAGGCTGATTCCACGTATTATGCCGCAAGGGCTGCCGAGCAGGAGCTGAGGGAGAAAGAGGAAGCGCGCAAGGCGGCTGAACTGGCCAAGGCCCAATACCACAAGATCAGGTCGGGAGACACTCTCGGTTCACTCGCCGTGAAGTATCACACGACAGTCAGGAAACTCTGTGCATTGAACGGAATTTCGGCCAAGACCACATTGAGAATCGGGCGCTCAATCAGAGTACGGTAAGCGCATACGGATTACTATACAGGGCTGGGAATCAGTGATTTATGATTTCCAGCTCTTCTTGTGTATAGAGGATCGAGTCAATGAAGTCCGGCGCGATATGGGCGAGTATGACGAAGCCGACAATGAAGGTCACTGCCAATGCCGCGATGGCTACCGCCGTCCAGATCAATGCTTTCCATCCCTTCCTGCTCTTTCTCGCAGGCTCTGTCCGTGGCTGCTCCGGTTCATTCGAATTATTCTGCTCGACCGGCACGTCCGGTTCGTTGTCAGATTCCGGTTCCTGCTGCGGCTCGTTCTCCTGTTCGCCTTCCGCCTCAGACTGAGATTCGTTCTCAGACTGGTGGCCGGACTCCTCGGCTGTCGCCTGCTGTTCAGGCTTCTGAGCGTTGTCAGACTCGTTCTCTGCCTCAAGTGAGGACTCAGACTGTCCGCCACCGGTCACTTCAGGCGCGTCTTCCGAACTTGAAGCTTCTACGTGCTGTGCTGTCTCCTGTTCGCTTTCCTCATCATGCTGAGATTCGTTCTCAGACTGGCGGTCTGACTCCTCGGCTGTTGCAGGCTGCTCAGGCTGCAGTTCGCTGTCGGACTCGACCTCCGCCTCAAGAGAGGACTCAGGCTGTCCGCCACCGGTCACTTCAGGCGCATCTTCCGGGCCGGACACCGCTTCAAACGGCTCTTCACTGCCGGACTGGCTTTCCGTTTCCTCTGGATTAAGGATATCTTGAAGCGCCGCAATAGTCGCCGAAACCTCTGCAGGAGTCTCTTCATGAGTCTTAAGGGAAATCGGCTCGAGCCCGAACCCTTCCGGATAAATATCCAGGTCCTCATCGGCCACGAAGAAGAATATATTCTCCTTGGTCGCCCTCAGTTTTCCCAAGCCCGGAAAGACAATGGACTTCCTGAGTTCAAGGACCTTCTGCATCTCCGACAGGAAATCGATGACAATCTTCGAAGCAGTTTCCTTGTCCACATTATTGGACTTCGCATAGAAATCTATCAGGACATTGTCAGAGGCGTCTGCTTTCTTCCTGAAGCTCAGACGTTTATATGGAGGATTGATAGTGTAGCCCTTATCCGAAAATGAGGATGGAACAAGTTCTGCCACGAAAGAACCGACTCCCGGCAATGACACTTCATCATTGTCAAGGATAAGTTCTTTAACCATTTTTGATAAGAGATCGATATCCATATAAATAAGGTTATTCTTTATTTGGCTGGCACATATCCTCTAAAAAACTGAAAATCAGCATCTTCCAAAATAAGTCCAACAGATGTCCTAAAATATCTTGACAAAGTTAGCAAAAAAATGCAGAAAAAAATTTGCAGGAAACAGAAATTGTTGTACCTTTGCAATCCCGTTACGAAACAACAGGGATAAAATTCCTGAATAGCTCAGTTGGTTAGAGCATCTGACTGTTAATCAGAGGGTCCCAGGTTCAAGTCCTGGTTCAGGAGCAAGTTTGTTTGGGAGCATAGCTCAGTTGGTTCAGAGCGTCTGCCTTACAAGCAGAGGGTCGGGGGTTCGACTCCCTCTGCTCCCA
>OJAM01001016.1_pt1 | contig 10609 bp, 22 predicted proteins | sample 1589071 | NCBI WGS metagenome assembly OJAM01 (sample SAMN03283243) | human gut metagenome | biome: human-associated habitat; material: feces | host: Homo sapiens | place: Peru | collected 2012
GGCACTAGGAACAAAACCGGAAGAAATTGAACACATTGTTGAGGGTCAGGAAGTATGAACACAAAGTACATTTTTCCACTATTGTTGATTATCTTAGATGTAGGTGCTGCAATAGTCTATGGTATCAACAAAGACATCAAAATGGCAACATATTGGATTGCAGCTGCAGTTCTTAACATATGTGTGACATTTTAATTAGGAGGTGAGAGAAAATGAACGAAATAGGTTATTCGGTTAGAAAAATTGTTGAACAGACAGATGCTTGTTTTGTAACTACTGGTGTAAGACAAGATAATGTTATGTTGAAGTCCATTGTTGCAATTAGTGTTGAAGATGCAGAAGAATTAAGTACACTTCTTGCAGCTTTGTTTCAATCGATATTAGAAAATGGATACGAAGACTCAATGTTGGACGCTGTGATTGCAGGAGCTTCGGAAAAAGCTAAAGAATTATATTTGGCACAATAAAAAAGCCACTAAGGAACGGCAATTCCCTAGTGACTAGAAAGGTGTTCTAATAACAGAACACTCAGAAAAAACATCAACTTCATTTTAAAATACTGAAATTGAAAAGTCAAGAATTTTATTACAAAGGAGAGTAAAAGTAATGGAAATTACAGTAAAGATACAAGCTGATGAACTAGCAGGAGCTATCAATAACCTTGCCGAGGCATTACTTGTTGACAATAACAATCTTGCTGAATCTATCAACAACCTTGCTTTATCAGTAGATCCGATAGAGGCAGTTAAGACAGAACCTAAGAAGGTAGCAAGAGGATCACAGAAAGTTGAGGACAAGCCAAAGCCGGTTGAACCACCAAAGGCAGAACCAAAAGAAGAGCCAAAGGCAGAAAAGGACGAACCTCAATACAAGATTGAGGACATCTCATTTTTTCTTCTTAATATTTCAGCATCAATAAAAAACCGCTCTCCCAGCCATGATTTAGGTACACCCAAATATGTTGAGTGATGCACTATACGCCCCGGCACATCGTTTAATTTTTCCGCGTTCACCCAATTATTTTGACTTTTGGGCGGATTGAATGAACAGAATTCCCAGTAAATAGGGCCGCCACGCAATAGTGATTGATTTAAGCTACGGATTTCTTCCATTCCCCCGAACTGATCTAATTCTTCACACCAGCAAATACCAATATAGCCAAATGGCAGTTTGATAGATTTGATTTTCTGCGGGTCATCCACACCCATAAAAAGGATTTTCTGCCCCGTCTTCTTGTATGTGATTTCATGCGGCGAAGTCTTGAACTTGAATTTGCTGGTCAGCCCCAGCCGGTCGATAGCCCATTGCATCTGCGTGTATACGCTGTTTTTGATAGTGTTCCCGACTTTGCGCAATACTACCGCATGACAGTCCGGATTTTTCAGCAGCAACAAAACAATCTCAATACTGATATGGGATGATTTTGTAGAGCCGCGTCCGCCTTCCTCCCAATAGTACGTATGCCCGTGTTTTTTTATGTCGCGGTGAATATCATAGAAGTGAGGGGCTATAATGTCACTAAGTTTTATTTCAGTTTTTATCCGGCTCACTCCCTCCTATATCGTCAATGATTTTTACATCATCGCCCTCTGTGCCTTTGCCCTGCTCCATTGCCAGCAATTCAGTTTCGAGGCGTTTTATTCTCGCTTTTTGCTCGGCTTTGTCAAGTTTGCCTGGGAACCGCTTCAAGAGATTTTCGGCGGCTTTTATACGGTCTCTGGAAGATATCCGCGTTTCAATTATGCGAGCATTGCTCATTCCTTCGCCTGTACCTTCTACAACAACAGTATCATCTGTGAGTTCACCGCGTAGCGCCGATGTGAGAAACTCCATAACCTCGGTTATATCAGCCGTGCGTTTAGAGCGAATTTCAACCTGCCGGGCTTCAATAGCGGCTTTAATGTATGGTTTTGTGAGGTTCTCGGCTCCTACGGCTCTAGCTGTTTTTTCGCTATAGCCTGCCCTTTTGGCCGCCTCGCTCGCATTGCCTGTTTCAATGTAGGCATCTATAAAGGCTTCCTGTTTTGGTGTTAATCCGTTTCTTTTCACATCGCGCACCGCCCTCCTTTTATTTTCTGCTGTTGTTTATATTTATATTTAGGAGAATAGATAAACCCTCCTAAATTTTTACAACACAAAAGCCGTACTACTAGTTAAAGTAATACGGCTTTTGTGCTACGCTAAAAGAACTAAACTAAGGAAACTAATTATAGGAAGTAACCCCAAAGAGTATGTTCACCCCTCAACCTCGGGACATTATCATTATAGCACCCGATTTAGGGAAAATCCTGCCAATAAACTGACAAAAAAACGACAAAAAACGACATTCAGTGTGTAGTACCTATGAAAAACACGTCCTGCTCTGCATAATCGTGAAAAAGCATTATAGCCAGGCTTCTAGTTGCATCATTAGCTTTACGCTGACAGGACCTTTCGCTCAGTCCTAGCTCCTCCCCGATCTCAGCATAGGTATAGTGCTCTATATAATGTTTTTTCAGTATTTTTTGCTCATCATCCGGCAACCTGCCTAGCGAGCTTTCCATTTTTTCTAAATGAGTTTGCAAGCGCCTACGGTTTACCTGTAGCGCTTTTACCTCCTGTTCCTGTAATGCTCGTACATGAGCTTGCTGTTCTGTACCGTTAAGCTCTGATGCCCCTGAACTCGTACTAGGGCGATAATCAACGGCACGTACTGAAACATCCGCTAGCTCATGGTTAAGGTCTTGCATATCAAGCTCAATATTCCTAACTGCCTGCTGCCGGTAAGAATAGTTTTTTAAATAGTCCTTGGTTAACCTAATACAATCATTACTGCGAAACATTATACATCCTCCATTCTAAACCGGGTACCGTTATCACGAATACTGTTACTATGGTTTATGTGTCTCTGCATCTGCTGACGCATATTTTCATCAAACTGCATTTTATCCATAAAGCCAGTGACTGCCGTTATTAAATCGGTACATTCTTCCATAAGTTTTATGTACAAGTCTGTCTCAGTGCAGTTAATATTGAAAAACTCTTTTATTATCTCTATAAGCTCATCTTCTTCGTATTCGCAAGAACACTTTTTTAATCCAGATTTATCGTTAATGTCCCACGCATCTATATGATATACTTTTTCTGTTTTATAAATGATATGATCTGGGTCTAATATGCAATACAATCTAATTCCTGGTTCTTTAGCATGATAAGCAATATGGATATTAGCATTTTTTCCATACAGCTTTTCAATAACTAGATACCACATTTTCATGTGTGGATACCATGCTGATTCCATAGTAGCAGTGAAAAACCATGTGTCTTTTTTGACACTAAAATTTTCTGGTTCGTCTAAAGACCTAATCCAGCCACGAAATCTCAGATTAGTGTCGTATTCACGTTCTTTAACAAAATTTTTGCCAAAAGTATATCCAATAATATTACCGAGCCATGAAACACCGAAACAATTCTCACATATAGATTCTTCAGCATTGATCCACTTATTTAATTTTTTGTAAAAATCAAATACAATAGACTCTTCACCGTAAAAATAAATGTTTGTATGACACCAATTAGGCATGAGAAAATTACCTTCCTTTTTTACACTTTATAATACTCTCTCTGAATGTCGATGATATTATTCGCCATCTGTATCTTTTTCCAAAACGCAATAAACATTGTCGTTTTCGTCAATCTCAGCATAACAACACATTATGCCAGAGTTAACACAATAACCTTCCATTACCCCACACATATAATCTTGCTCAGTTTTTATATCTTCTTTAGTCATTTTCATTACCTCCATAAACTAACCGCATTTTATGTTTTGTAGCGTACTCAGTTAAATCGTTTTCAGATTCTTCTTCTCTAGTCCGCCACGGCACTACACGTACACTATGCCAACCCTTGCCGGGCTTGCGATAAAATACACTGTAGGTCGCCTGCCCTAGTCCAGGGCGAACCGTATATTGCCAGCCTCGCGAATCCTCAAAAATTCTCATTATTCAACCCTCCGCTGTTCATTTAACCAATTTTTCCACATCCTTATTTCTGTGGAACTTCGCTCATCATCGCTCCAGCAACGTATGATTTCATCCAAAATATCGTTAGCAGCCATAGTCATATCGTTCATAATAAACAATACCAGCTCGTCTTGCGATAGTGTTTTTATGTACTCATAATTAGTCATCTTTTTTATTCTTCTCTCTGTATCTTGCTCACCATAGGCACCCTCTAACTTAACACTTTGTAAATCAACATCATGTAAAATAGCATCCTTCAAATATGCATGACTTAAATCAGCATCCTTCAAATAAGTATGACTTAAATTAGCTTTTCTCAAATTAGCGTAGCTTAGATTAGCACCTTTCATGTCAGTATACTTAAAATCAGTGTATTGCAAATTGGCACCACACAAATTAGTACACCATAAAACAGTATTTTGTAAATCAGCACCCAACAAATTAACATCTTGAAAATTAGCATTAGGGAAAACAGCATCTTCCAAATAAGCACCCTGTAGGTTAGCACCTTGTAAATTGGCACAACTTAGATTAGCCCCATATAAATCAGCATGTCTTAAATCAACATCATGTAAATTAGCATAGCTCAAATCTGCATTTTGCAAATCTGCTCTTTTACCAGCACACTTGTCAAGTATCCACTTTATGTGTTTTTCAAGTATTTCATTTAATTCTTCTTTAGATATTTTTCTCATTGTCTTTCCCCCAGACTTTTCAAATATGCCTCTCGCATTGATTCAAACATCTTTATTGCACTAAGATATTCCAATCTATATCTTTGATATTCTTCATTTTCACTGTCAGCTGGATAAACCTTGTTTATACGTTTTTTAAACTTGGCTAATGTGCCACCTTTATAGTTGTTCCAACAGCCACATCTGATAGTATCATAATCGGCAAAATATAGTGTTTCTGCTTTTCTACTTCCAATGGGTCCTGCATAAATAAGCCAAGGTCTTCCAGCGTATTTTAAATTAGCATTTAATAACTTAGCACCTTGTAAGTTTGCATGATTTAAGTTAGCACATTGCAAATTAACAAATCTTAAATCAGCTTCACTTAAATCAGCATTAGTTAAATTAGCATGAGCAAAAGTAGCATCTTGCAAATCAGCACTTTGCAGATTAGCACTTTTCATGTCAGCATAACTTAAATCAACGTTTCGTAAATCAGCTCGTACTCCACCTGCTTCGTCATTTAGCCACTTCTTATGCTTTGCTAAAATATCTTGTAATTCCTCATCTGTTAGTGTTCTCATCGTTCTGACCTCCACATGTAACCCTTGGCAAAGTCAAATATCACACACCCACAAAAAATTTTTTATGGTGCAAAGTGCTTCACCGTTTTCATCGTAGTCGGGGAGTTTTGAACCACATGCGGTGCAAATCAAGTGACCGTTTTCTTCTTCGGTCTCACAAAAATCGTCTATATAATTTTTTACCACCTCGATTATGTAGTCATCGATACCCTCGCTGGTATCGGGGCCGAAATAATAACGGGAGTTTTCTGTCTGTATTCTTACGGCCTCTTCGTAAACATCCGCAGTATCTTTGCGGATTTCTTCTTTTTTTGACTCATCCAAAGCTTCCCAAACATCTTCCCAATCGTAAAATACTTCTTTTTCCATTTCACTTACCTCTTATGTCCAACCTTTAGTCTGCTTTCCCAGCGTTCCCACTTTGGGGAGTTCTCTACCGTGCTATGGTGCGGCAAACAGCCAAGTATTCTTAGCAACATACATACGTCTATTGCTTCTTCTTTTAGCTGCTCTGTTGCTTCATGCTCTGACTTTGGTGTGATATTTGAATTGTACTTTTTTGCACGTATCAGCTTTAAGCTTGCTTGTGTCAGCTCTCCACATTCTTCTGCCAGCTGCTCAAGCAAATCACGCTCTGTCAGGTGCTTATGCACGTAATACATACTATCAATACCGCTCATCGTTCACTCAATCCCCTTTTTGACATCCACATCGCTCTTGTGTTATAAATTAAATTCTGTAAAAAGTCCTCAAAATCAATATCATCTGCTTTATCGCTCATAATATGTTCAAACACGTCTGCTATCATAGACGATAATATATTAACCGTATTATTGCCCATATTTCTATTTCCAAACACAAATCCGTTCCCATCATTAAACCCCACAAAACCAAGCATATCTAAAACATTTTCATTATTATTTATACGTGCTAACATATCTACGATACGGCATTTTTCAGGCGTAAGCCCTTTAACTCTTTGTGTTCGTTTTTTCTCATCTATTTGTGGCAGCTCATCTTCATAACTGTCTAAAAGTTCATTCATAAGTTTTTTAATCTGCTGTTCTTTCATTTTTCTCTCTAAATCTTTATCGTTCATCATTTGTTATCCCCTTTTAATTAGTCGAAAGTATTTTCCTCGCTTCATCAGCATTACATCCGAAAATATCCATCGTCAGCTTTTCGGCTTCAGCCTTGCTTAACTGTTTCGACGGTGCCATTCGGTATATCCTCTTAATTCTCTGCCTAATTCTCTTCCTTTCAGTCTTTACCAACGCTCCAATCTGTGAGTCAAACATGCACAGTGCTCTCACTTGCATCCATTGCCTGTTATTCATACTTTCCTCCATTGTCCAGAAGCAACGCCATAGCAAAAGCCTTTCTTCTTCTATGGCGCCCATCGCCAATATAGCCCCGCAATTTATCAAATATACGGCGTTCAATCCGGATGGCGGCTTTATTGTGATACCTTTTAATCATTACTGTCATCTCCTGTCATTGATTTATGATTATTATTTCTTGAAGGAACTTCGCCATATTCTGTTGTAGCTGCTATCCATTCTTTTATCTATTGATTCCCAATCAACCATTTCTAAATTCACTGTTTATCAACTCCCTCCACCAAATCTAAAACCTCCATAGTAATTTCTACTCTCGGCGTATCTGAATACCACTTTCCGACTTTGCCATAAGCTACTATCTGACTGTCATTTTTCAGGCACTCTCTTTTCTTTACAGAACTGTGGGAACATTGCCGGCGTTTTCGATAGTATCTGATATGCCGTTCCTTCTATTGGTATCCAGCCAAGGTTTAGATGATAACACCATTTAGGTTCACTTACCTTAGCTTCCAGCTCTTTAATACGTGCCTCGGCTTTATCCAGCTTTATGCTTGCTTCGAGAGTAGCTCTTCGATATTTTCGACCTTCGTCATCCAATATATCAACTTCTCTTTTTAAATCATTATTTTCATTTGTCAGCTGAGTAGCTGTCTTTTTTACTGCATCTAATTCAGCTGCCACCGCATTATACTGCTTTTTCAGTTCGTCATATTTCCAAATTCCTGTTATATCCATCATGCTGCCCCCTCATCATTTACATGGCTAAAATCATGGTCAAAATTAACATGCACTTTTTCCCATAAATATTTTTCTATATCATCAATGGTGTATTTTTTTGCTGTCAACTCTTGACCAATTTCTCCCATTGCTTTTACCAGTCTGCATATCCGCTTTTCTCTGAACTCAAATACATCCATTACCGAAAAAATATATATCAATGTCATTTCCTCGATAACTCTCATCTTCACCTTTTGTTCACGTGTTTTTAAATCCTTTATATTCATCCGGTAATATTTATATTTAGCTTCCTGTTTCAGCATTGTCTGCAAATCGTCAAAAGTTACATAACCGTCACGAATACAACTTGATGTTAAAGTTACTTTCTGGAATAATCTGTCTATACGTTTTCTACCAAAGCCATAAACTTTATTTAGTGAATATATAAAGATTATTAGCGTATCAGCTATGGTCTGTTCTTCAATAGCCCTGTCATTAATTGCTTGCTTAAAATATTCAGCAGCTACCTGCTTTTTCGTCTTATTTTCAAGGCTATTTTTACATCTCATATTATGCTTAACTTGCTTGATATTTTTCCTGTTAGTTTTGCGTTTAAAATTCCCCATTTTTTTACCTCTTTTCACTTTTATTTTTACTTTAATGCTTGGCTTTTTTCTGCTGTTTTTCCAGCTCTTTAAGACTGAGATTCAGTCCCTTCAGCCTGCCTTTTAAATCCCGCATGGTCATTTCGCCAGCTTTGTACTGGTTCATCACCTGCCGTCTTTTCCGCTGCACCTCGGTTATTTTTGCCTCGATTTCGGACAATTTCATGTCATGCTTTATAGTCATGCTAAAAATACCACCTTTTCGTTTTCTTTAAAATCAATTTTAGCGTACCTAGCGTTCGCCATAATCAAAAATTCGTGCATTGCCCATATAGTTATATGCATAGTTATTTTTAAACGCCTTAAATGGCTTATTTTTTACTTACCAACTCTTGGCACATTTTCTTGATTTGCGGGTCAGTTTCAGTTTTCAGGTCCACATCAAGCGCCCGCAGCGTGATTTCCGCCCGTGGATTTTCTTTGTCTATTCCCGCTATCCGGCAGCCATCAAGCGACTTTACCAGTCTGTCATCCGACAGCAGCCATTTTTTAGCCAGCTTTTTTTTACGCTTGCCTGTAGCTATATCCGGCATCAAAGCGTATTCATCGCTTATTAAGTCCTGTGTGGCCTGTATCAGCCCATTTAAATCCGGATAATGCGCCCGGTTCTTGAGATAATACTTTACTTCAAGTGCTACCGGTCCTATGAAGTGTGGCAGGTTACGAGCCTTCATGAGGTGTAACCTGAACACTTCCGCATACTCCCGATATGCTTTGCTTGGAAGTATCGCCGCCCTTCTTGCTATCATCACAGAACTGTTTTTCTTGGTCGCCGGCTGGCCGTATACCGTGATTTTGTACTCGCTTATTTTGTCTATCCGCACTCTGCTTATCTCCTCGTTCCTAGTGCCAGCTTTTGGGCGGTTGCGTTTATGAGTGACTGCACGCTTTTTGCTTCCAGCTGTTTAAGGATTTTTTTATTTTCTTTCCGTTCTGCTTCCCGTTCCAGCTCACTGTTATAGATTTTCATGAACTGTGCCCTGGCCGTGTTTACCGCGTCACTTTTCAGCGTGAGTAAATCCATCTTGCCAAAACGCTTTACTGCTATTGCTATCTCTGGGCATGAGTACTGCCACGGCCGGTAGTCTCCATTGCGCTTCGCATTTTCCATTGCTTCCCGCCACGCTTCGCCTGCATCCGGCTTTCCGTTGCTTGCTGCTGTCTTTTTTATGCTTTCGGCTGCTTCAAAGATTTCTGCTACTGTCGGGAAGAACTTGCACTTGCGCAGACATTTGGTCACACCGGCATTGATTTCATCATAGCTTAGAGGCTCAAGTGCTTTGGCATAAAGGGCGAATGTCGCTCCGTCAGCTTTTGAGTACGGATATGCCTTGTTTACCAGCGTCAAGAGTTTCATCACTGCCTCATACTTGCTTGTCTTGTCCATCTTCCATCATCCCCATTTCTTTTAGTGCTGCCATGCCCTGCTTATAAAGCTCATCTGCATCAGCTTGATTAGCTTGCCTATGCTTTTTTCGACTGCTCTTGAACCCCTCACGCTCCCAGCGTTCCAGCACCTTGATGACGTACTGGATTGACCTGCCGCCATTAACAGCGGCTTCTTTGATTGCCGCAAGGCACCATTGTTTCCCGTATCGGTCATAAACATCGTTCAGCTGCTCTAAAACAAGATTTCCCGCGAAAGGTTGCAGATTATCGCAAAAGGCCGTTACGACTTCACCGCGATCACCATCGTATAAATCTTGAACTTTTTCTTGACATTCTCCTGAAGATGGTGTATTAGCAGCAGCATCTAACATAACCTTACCTAACCTTACCTTACCTAACCTTACCTTACCTATGTCTACCGCTGGTATGCCACTTGGTATACCAGATGTCATACCAGCACTTGAATCACCCGTAGTTGCTGGCGCCTTAAGCTCATAAACTTTTCGTTTGTTCAGCTCAATTCGTGCAAATTCATCACAATGAGTTGGCTTGTATCGATCTGTCCTGATGAAATTGTGTATTTTCCAGTGCTTTATTACAATAACCCCCGAGTCAAAAGGGATGATATAGCTCTTAGCAACCAGCAGCTTCATATCATCATCATGACAGCCAATTTCACGCATAATTCTTTTTGGTGATGTGATAAAGCCATCATCATCCGCCCGCAAAAGCAGGTGAAAATAAAGGCACTGTGTGCTCATAGGCATGTCCATGAAAACGTCAGTCTCAATTACTGATTTTGCCATCATTCTTCTTTCTGCCATATTTCCTCCTTCGGCTTTATTTTTGCAGGCGGTTTCATTAATTTCCGCCCGCAATTTTTAAAGCCTTTTTTTAGTTTTAAGACAAAGGTTCAGTTGCCTTATTTAATTCCTCTTTGGTAACTTTATGCCCTGGTTCATTGGGAATAGGTTCAGTCTTTATTTCGCCGGTTTCACGGTCAACATTTGGCGGTATTTCCTGCGCATTTTCCGCATCAATTGTAGTAATATCCGGCTCATCTGCCATACTGTCACTTATTGATGTTTTGATGGTTTCATCCTGCGCCATTGCCCGCACAAATTCAGTTTTAATCGGGGCATATTTTAACAGTTTTTTAATAACTGTTTTCTTGGCCATTTCGTCATAATTTGTTGACCACGGTGAGTAGCTGCTATTTGCAGCTTTACTGAATTT
>OJAM01001017.1_pt1:5000-10595 | contig 10595 bp, 7 predicted proteins | sample 1589071 | NCBI WGS metagenome assembly OJAM01 (sample SAMN03283243) | human gut metagenome | biome: human-associated habitat; material: feces | host: Homo sapiens | place: Peru | collected 2012
CAATTTCAATCTCCGTGTGAAAATCAGCGCAGTGTCAGCTGCTCAATTCCGTCTTCTGCAATCAGGTACATTTTGCCTGTGCCGTCTGCCCGGGGGACAACCTCACGCACATCGTGGTCAAAGCTCCCGTGATAGCGTTCCTTTCCCTCCACGGTATAAAGCTGAAGCTGCTGATCATTGTTAATGTACACATTCTTTCCCGCAATCTGAATGTCCGTAAATTCCATCTCAAAAGAAATCGTGCTGATCTTCTCCCCCGAGGCATTATAAATCTGCAGATTATGCCGCGCGCTGCTGCTGTTATCCGGGAAGAGAAGGCCGATATAGCCGTTTCCGGTATAGACTCCCTCCAGTTCATCCGTAAACATCGCATTCGCCCCACTCTGAGGGATCTCTTTTCCGCTGAAAAAGACGATTCTGGAATCCGACACCGCCGCGCAGCTCGAATTGCTCAGGAAGGTTGTAAAAGGAAAGATCTCGTTGTCATAGTTAAAGCCGCTGACATTGTTCTCCGCAACGTTCTGCCCGACCGCGCCGAAATTATAGAAGGCGACGCTGCTGCTCGCCCCTGTGCTGCTGACCAGAAGGTGTGAAACACAGACCAGCTCTCCTCCCGGTGAAATGCTCACACTGAGAGGATAGCCGGACTGTCCCATTGTTGTTTTGAAATAGGCAATGGTATTTCCCGAGGAATCAAACAGATACACCCACGTCACGTCGGTGTCTGCAAGAACCGCCGCAACCTCGCCGCTTTCCGACACACTCATGGCACGGATCGGCATATTCGTATTCACCGAGCCCAGTGTCTCCGCTGCATTCTGCAGATAAATCGTACTGCCGTTGTAGTCCGCAATCGCCAGAATATCTCCGTCGCGCGACACAAGAGGCTTCTGCAGCTCAAACGAAATGCTCCAGACAAGATTACCGGAAGGATCCAGACAGTTTGCTCCGTTCTTGCTGTAATACACGATATTATTGCCAAGGCTGATGAATTCCGTATCGTTCTGGGACGTCATCTCCTTCACCTGTGACACCACTGCCCCGGAGTACACCCTTTGAGAACTCAGAAACTGCAGCAGCGCAGCAAAGGCCAGGACCACTCCCGCAACCAGTGCCCACTGCAAAAGAAGGCGCAGGATTTCTCTGCGCCTTTTCCGGGAATTCTCACTGTCCTCGATCTCCTCGTCAATGAAGCTCTGACCCTCGTCTCCGGTATCCTGATCGTCGTAGTCTTCGTATTCACTGTCTGGAGAAAAAACACTGTTCGGATTTCTGAATTTAATTACTGCCATTCGTTCTTCTGCTTAATTCCTTTAGTTGTCCTGTCTTGTACTGAAGCAGTAAGCCGTCACGGAATCGTACACGCGATTCTCTCCGAATACATAGTTCGGGAAATTCTCATGATGAATCGAATCCGGATAAAACTGCGTTTCCAGACAGAATGCACTGCGTCTGCCGTAAGTAGAATGCTCTTTTCCCTGTCCCGACGGGCAATCCACGAAATTACCTGCATAAAACTGCACGCCCGGCAGATTGGTATAGACATCCATCTGTCGTCCGGACTGTCTGCTGAAGGCAGTTGCCGCGTGAACCATTTCCCCGTTGTCCTTCCAGCCATCAATGACAAAATTGTGATCGTAGCCGCCTACAAGAAGAAGCTGCTCTTCGTCCGCGTTGATATCTCTTCCGATCGGCTTGGACGCCGTGAAATCCAGTGCCGTTCCTTCTACGCTGCGGATCTCACCCGTCGGAATAGCTCCCGGCACCACCGGCGTGAAAGCATGTGCATTGAGCTGCAGCTCCTGGCCTTCAATACTGCCGGAGTTATGTCCGTTCAGGTTAAAATAGGCATGATTTGTCGGATTCAGGATCATGTGGCGATCCGAGGTTATATGATAATGGATGGTCAGTGCATTCTGATCCGTTACGGAATAGGTAACGGTAAAATTCTTATTGCCCGGAAGGCCGAGATCACCCTCCTTCATCTCCAGGGTGAAAGTGACAAAATTCTCCCCCGTCAGGGCATGCCACATTCTCTTGTGCGTTCCATGATCATAATCCGTATGCAGGTTGTTCGGTCCGTCATTGACAGGGAGCTGCACTCTCTGTCCGTCCAGAACAAATTCCGCGCCGCCGGTACGGTTTGCAATCGGTCCGATCAGCGCCCCGAAGTAATTGCCGTTGTCAAAATATCCCTCGGCACTGTCAAAGCCGAGGATCACGTCCTGCACTGTTCCATGCGCATCCGGTACAAAAAGATTCACCAGATTTGCTCCGAAGTCCGTCACTCTCGCGCAGATCACTCCGTTGTCAATGGAATAGAGATAAATCTCTTCCCCCTGCTCCGTACGTCCGAAAAGCTCTTTTTTTACACTCATAGTCTCCCCCTTTCTATAGCTCCTTGCGTCCCTCCAGTGCACGCAGAAGCGTCACTTCGTCAATATATTCCAGATCACCGCCAACCGGAACGCCGCTGGCAATCCGCGTAACACGGATTCCTGCCGGCTTGATCAGCTTGCTGATATACATAGCTGTCGTCTCTCCCTCAAGACTGGAATTCGTCGCGATGATGACCTCTTTCACCGCATCATCCTGCAGGCGCTCCATCAGCTCCTTCAGGCGAATGTCCTGGGGACCGATTCCCAGCATCGGAGAAATTGCTCCGTGCAGCACATGATAGGTTCCCTTGTACTTGCCGGTCTTCTCATACGCCGCCAGATCTCTCGGGTTCTCCACAACCATGATTGTGCTGTGATCCCGCTCCGGATCCGCACAGATCGGGCAGACCTCCGTATCCGTCAGATTCTGACAGAATTTGCAGTAATGAACATGTTCCTTTGCTGCCACAATGGAATCCGAAAGCCTCTTCACCCGTTCCGGAGACATTCCGATAATATAAAAAGCAAGGCGCTGTGCCGACTTGTTGCCAATCCCGGGAAGCGCCGCCAGTTCATCAATCAGATGATTGATATGTCCGCTGTATAAATTCAAATCAGAAACCCATACCGCCGGTCATGCCGCCGAAAAGCTTCTCGCTCTCGTCATCGACCTGCTTCATTGCCTCGTTCAAAGCTGCCATGATCATATCCTGCAGAGTTTCCACATCATCCGGATCCACTGCATCCTTATCAATGGTCAGGCTCTTCACAGCCTTTGTTCCCAGAATAGTCACCGATACGGCACCGCCGCCTGCTGCCGCGGTAAACTCCTTCTCGTCCAGTGCCTTCTTGTTCTCCTGCATCTGGTTCTGCATTCTCTGTGCCTGTTTCAGCAGATTATTCATATTCCCGGGAATCCCCATTCCTCCCGGAAAGCCGCCTCTTTTACTCATTTCCGATTCTTCCTTTCCGTTTTACTCATCATCCTCTTCGATTTCCATATGAATGGCCGCAGTATTCACCGCGCTGCGAAGATCCTCATAATTGTCCGAGAATTTCCGACCCTTGTCAAGAAATTTGTACCTGACAGGGATCTGCCGTCCCGTGCGCGCAGCCAGAAAATCCGCAAAAAATCTGACATTCTCCGTGCTCTCTTTTCCCATAAAATAGTCTGCCTCCAGAAAACCCTCGAATACAACCAGAAGGTTCCCCTCCTCCGTCAGCGTCGGATGTGCCTTCTGCAGACAGATTTTCATGAAATGCTCCTCCGGAGGGATCGAAGCAATCAGCTGGTCCCATTTTGCAGCAAGCTCGCGGAGCTCCTCCGGAATTGCTGCCGGAAGCTTCGCCCGCTGCACCTTTACCGGAGCAGAAGATCCTGCTGCCGATGCCGGAGTGCCAGAGGCTGCTGCCGGTTCCGAAGCGCCGGTGCCAGTTGCCGATGCCGCGGCTGTCCGGCCGGATGCTCCAGCCGCCGCAGATGCCTGAGCAAGCCCCGCTCCTGACAAAAGGAGATCCTCCAGAGACCGGATTCTCTCCTCCAGACTAAGCACCTTCGACTGAAGATCCCGGCTGACATCCATAGAAGGCTCGCACAGACGGATGACCGCCGCCTCCGCAAGGACTCTCCGGTTGGAGGCATACCGGATCTGCTCCGTCAGCGAGGAAAACACATTGATATAGCGGACTATTTCATTGAGCTCCGAGGCCCTCGCATCCTCCACCATTCTCTGCAGATGATCCGACGAAACATCGAGCTCCTTCGCCGTCTCCTCCGATGCCTTGAGAAGCATGACGTTCCGCAGATAGCCGATGTAATCTGCAATAAACTGCATCAGCTCACGGCCCTGCTCCAGGCTCCGGTGCAGAATGTCCAAGGCTCCCTTGACATCCTTCACATGAACGCAGCGGTAGAGATCACTGAACACTCTCGCGTCCACCGCTCCCAAAATTTCCAGCGTGCGCTCATAGGTGAGCTCTCCGTTCCCATAATTGAAGGCGTTGCACTGGTCCAGAATGGACAGTCCGTCTCGCATGGAGCCGTCTGCCGCGGACGCAATAAAATGAAGCGCCTGCTCCTCGATCTGAATATTCTCCTTCTCGCAGACCGTCTTCAGCCTTGCCGCGATGGTCGCAACCGGCATTCTTCCGAAATCATAGCGCTGACAGCGGGAAAGAATCGTCACCGGGAGCTTGTTCGGCTCCGTTGTGCAGAGAATAAAAATCGCATAGGACGGCGGTTCCTCCAATGTCTTCAGAAGTGCATTGAAGGCCGGTGCCGAGAGCATGTGCACCTCATCGATGATGAAGACACGGTATTTTCCCTGTGTCGGGGAATACGATACCTGCTCAATGATGCTGCGGATGTCATCGACACCGTTGTTGCTCGCCGCATCCATCTCCACCACATTAAGATCTGCATTCTCTGCAATCGCCCGGCAGGTGCTGCATTCGCCGCACGGATTTCCGTCGACCGGATGCTCGCAGTTCACCGCCTTGGCGTAAATCTTGGCGATCGTTGTTTTACCCGTTCCGCGTGTGCCGCAGAACAGGTAGCTGTGGCCGATCCGGCCGGAATTGATCTGGTTTTTCAAGGTTCTGACGATCGCATCACGACCGCAGACATCCTCAAATGTCTGCGGCCGGTATTTACGATACAACGCCAGATAGTGTGTATCGGTCATTCTTCTTTCCTTTAATCATCAGTCTCCGAAGCAGATTCCAAGAAGCTTTGCCTCGTAAATGATGTCTGATTTCGGATCCAGGGTCTTCAGCTTGCCTGCTACCTCTGCAAGCGGAACCTTTACCATCTCGCGGTTTTTGTAGCCGACCATGCAGCCAAACTCGCCCTTGAGAATCAGGCGGCCTGCCTCAGCGCCGAGACGGCTGGCAAATACACGGTCATACGGGCAGGGCTCTCCGCCTCTCTGCACATGTCCCGGAACTGTCACACGAACCTCGCGGCCGGTCTTCTTCGCGATCAGATCCGCAATCTCGTAGGATACCGACGGATACTTATAGTTCTCGAGTTTCTTCTTATATTCCTTCTTGGAAAGCTTCGCATCCTCCTTGGAAATTGCGCCCTCTGCCACCACGATGATGGTAAAGCGGCTGCCGTGTGCATCGCGTTCCTCAATCTTGTCCACAACCTTATCGATGTCAAACGGGATCTCCGGCAGAAGAATGATATCTGCGCCGCCTGCCATGCCCGCGTTCA
>OJAM01001018.1_pt1 | contig 10589 bp, 9 predicted proteins | sample 1589071 | NCBI WGS metagenome assembly OJAM01 (sample SAMN03283243) | human gut metagenome | biome: human-associated habitat; material: feces | host: Homo sapiens | place: Peru | collected 2012
CCGGAGTGCGTCATCCAGAACACCACCGCCGAGACCCTTTATGAAGTTCCCCTGCTGCTGGCCAAGGAGGGCCTGGACGACGTGGTCTGCCGGAAGCTGGGCCTCATCACCCCCCAGCCGGACCTGCGGGAGTGGAGCGCCATGGTGAAGCGGGAGAAGAACGTCCACCGGAAGGTGGAGATCGCCCTGGTGGGCAAGTACACCCAGCTCCACGACGCCTACCTCTCCGTGGTGGAGGCCCTGCACCACGCCGGCACCGCCCACGACGCCACCGTTACCATCCGCTGGGTGGACTCCGAGACCCTGACGGCGGAGAACATCCGGGAGAGCCTTGCCGGCTGCGGCGGCGTTCTCGTGCCCGGCGGCTTCGGCGACCGGGGCATCGAGGGCATGATCCTGGCGGCCCAGTACGCCCGGGAGAACAATGTGCCCTATCTCGGCATCTGCCTGGGGATGCAGATGGCGGTGACGGAGTTCGCCCGCCATGTCCTGGGCTGGGAGGACGCCAACTCCGCCGAGTTCTCCGAGGCCACCAGGCACCCCGTCATCGCCCTGATGCCGGAGCAGGTGGGCGTCACCTCCAAGGGCGGCACCATGCGCCTGGGGCGCTATCCCTGCCTGCTGGCGGAGGGCAGCCGCTCCGCCGCCCTCTACGGCAAGCGGGAGATCTCTGAGCGGCACCGCCACCGCTTCGAGTTCAACAACGACTACCGGGAGGAGCTGCAGCAGGCCGGGATGCTGCTGGCAGGCACCGCGTACCTGGTGTTCGCCTATGTGTACCCCTTCCCGGCGGACGTGGATCCGGCCAACCTGACCTCCGGCCGGGAAAACGGCTGGAAGCTGCTGGGGGCCACGGTGGGCTTCGGCATTTCCTGGTGGCTGGACCGGCGGTATATCCACTTCGACACCCGGGCCGTGTGGTGGGTGCAGCTTCTGAAGGTGGTGCTGGGCCTTGCGCTGCTGATGGGCATCCGGGCAGGGCTGAAGGCACCCTTGCTGGCGCTGCTGCACAGTCCCGGTGTGGCCGGGGCCGTGCGCTATGGCATTATGGTGCTGTTTGCCGGTGCACTCTGGCCTGCCGCGTTCCGCTATATGGCCCGCTGGGGGCGAAAGGCGTGATATGAAGAAAAGCAGTGCCGCGGCACTGCGCCGTAGCACTGCTTTTTTGGCTTGTCAAAAAGGGGCGACACTTTTTTTTGACAATTTGTGCTGGAAATCCTCGGCATCCATCCGCAGCCGGTAAAAGTTCTGGAGCCACTCCGGCTGTTGGGAAACAGTGTCCCGCAGAGCGGACAGGGTCCGCTTGCCCACCCGGCGATCCAGAATCGCCAGCATCCGGACCAGGGGGGCTTCTGAGTGAAGGCTGGCCGCAATGCCCTGTGTTCGGTAGGCGGCTAACGCATCGCAGAACTCATCATCGGTGTACGCCGTCCGGCGGGAACGGGGCACCTCGTCCAGCAGCATCCACAGGCCGTCCCAGTATTCCCCCAGGCCCACAGGCCGGGGACCGGGCCGATAGCCGTTATCCAGGAACCAGGTGTTGACGGTCTCCAGAGAAAAGTGCTTTACTGGCCTTCCGTCGATGCATATTTCAAATATCCGGGAGCCGTCCATCCCCACATAGGCAGTGCAGCCGTAACGCACCCGGCCATAGAGACAGGGTGCCAGCATATCATGCTCCAGATATCGGCGCATGCCGCTCCATGAGCCTTCATACTTGCCCATCTTATTTCTCCAGCACGAAGCGCATTTCCACGGGGTTGTGGTCGGAGTAGGCAAAGGCCAGGTTCACAACGCCGCTGTCCGTTACCGTCACGTTGTCGGACACCAGGAAGCCGTCCACCGTCAGCACATACTGCCCCTGGTGATAGGGACCGTCGGCATTGCGGCAGCTGGGCACGGGATTCTGCGGGTCCAGAGGGGCCACCAGGGAAATATTGTACCCGTTGAAGGTGTCCTCAGGAATGGGCTGGGCCCAGGTGTATTCCTGGTCCGCCTCGCCGAAGTAGGCGGCGGAGTCGCCCAGCAGGTCCTTGTTGAAGTCGCCGCCGGCCACGCACCAGTTGCCTGCGGCATACTCCCGCTGCATGTCGTCCAGCAGCAGCTTCAGCTGCTCCATGGCGATGGTGCCGTCGGAGGTGTAGGCCGACAGGTGCAGGTTATACAGCACCAGCTCGCCGCCGCCGGCCACCGGGATCCGGTGCACGCTGTAGCACCGGTCCAGGTCCACCAGCTTCATGAGGCTGTTTTCGATGGGCAGCTCCACCCGCCGGGCGCTGTCCACCGTCAGAGAGGACAGGGTCATCAGCCCCGACACCGACGCCCCGTGGGGGTGGCGCAGGGGGTACATCAGGAAGGGGGAATCATAGTTCTGGGCCCAGGTCTCGTCATACTCCGGCAGCACGGACCGCAGCATGGCGGCCTCGTCCACATGGTAGCTGCGGGTGGAGTTCCGGTCCACCTCCTGGATGAGATAGAAGTCTGCGTCCTGCTGGGCCAGGAAGGCTCCGATGTTCCCTACGTTGGCCGTCAGGCGCTCCTGGGACCAGGCCCAGGATTCCGTTCCGCCGTCCATGAAAAAGCCGTAGTCCGGCTCATACGCGCCGAAGCCGATGTTGTAGGACAGCAGATGGTATTCACATCCGGTCTGAGCAGGCTGGGACACCTGACGGTCTACCTCCAGGTCCATATCCCCCAGCCGATGATAGTCAATGAGCACATACGCCAGATAGCTGATGACCACCAGCAGCACAGCCGCCAGCACCAGCAGCACGATCTTCAGCGGTTTTTTCACGAAACGCGCCTCCTTGTTTACAAAAGTCCATGCATCCATTATAATCGAAGTCAGAACATTTGGAAAGAGGTTTTTTCGTGAAACGATTTGCCATCCGATTCAACGCACCGGTGGTGCTGAGCTTTGCCATCCTCAGCCTGCTGGTGCTGGTGCTGGACTCCGCCACCGGCGGAGCCTCCACGGCCCGGCTGTTCTGCGTCTACCGGGCGCCCCTGACGGACCCACTGACGTATGTGCGGTTTTTTACCCACGTTCTGGGCCACTCGGGCTATAGCCACTATATGAGCAACATGCTGCTTCTGCTGCTGGTAGGGCCGGGGCTGGAGGAAAAATACGGCAGCCGGAATCTGCTGGCAACGATCGCGGTCACCGCCTTTGCCACGGGGCTGGTGCAGTTCCTGCTGTTTCCCCACTCCGCTCTGCTTGGCGCCAGCGGCGTGGTGTTTATGATGATCGTTCTCTCGTCCTTTACGGAGATGAAGAAGGGCGGCATTCCTCTGACCATGCTGCTGGTGGTGGCCCTTTACTTAGGCAGCGAGATCGCCGACGGCCTTACCAGGACGGACAACGTGTCCCATCTGACCCACATTGTGGGCGGTGTGTGCGGCATTTTCTTCGGCTTCCGGCTGGCTAAGGTGAAAAAGCACTGATCCTGCGCGAAAAAAAGTCCTCCGGCTTATAGCCGGAGGACGCGCTGTTTTCAGGGCTTCAGGGCGCTGACGCCGCCCATGATGATGCCGCCTGCCAGTTGGGCCATCTCATCCGGTGATTCCTGCCCGCCCTCCCGCAGCCAGGCCAGCGCCAGGTTCAGGTTGCCTGACACGATAAACGAACAGAAACTGTTGAGCCGCTGCCGGTCTCCCGGATAGAACAGAGACAGGAAATCAAAAAGAAAGTTGTCCCGCAGAATGCGGCAGATGCGGTCGGTATAGGCAATGTCCCCGTTGGGACCCAACAGCACCCGGCACAGATCTGCATTGTCCCGGATGAACCGGTACAGATCCCGCAGAAAGGGAAACTGACCCGGTGCGGAGTCCTCGGGCCTGTGGCTCTTGCACAGGTCCGCCAGCCGGTCGGCCATTTCATCCTCCAGGCGCTGCAAAAGGTCGCCAACGTCCCGATAGTGGATGTAAAAGTTGCCGCGGTTGATATCCGCCCGCTCCGCCAGCTCCCGCACAGAGATGTTCTTTGCGTTTTTTTCCACCAGCAGCTCCATCAGCGCCAGACGCAGCTGACTTTTCGTTTTTCGCACCCGACGGTCCGTACCGGACTGTTCCATATCCGCATTCCCCTTTGTTGGCTTTTTAACGATCTATCTGACCTGTATTCTAACATAGACGCTGACTGATAATCAACAGTTTGTTGAGCTTTTTGACAAAATATTCCCGTCTATCCAACGCCATCGGTGCATACAGTAGTACACCAGACAAGATGTTATGGAGCAGGAGGAATGGACCATGAATCAGTCCGCATCCATTTATCAGGATATGGCCGCCCGCACCGGCGGCAGTGTGTATATCGGCGTCGTCGGCCCTGTCCGCACCGGCAAATCCACCTTCGTCAAGCGCTTTATGGAGACGCAGGTGCTTCCCCACATCGACAATGTATACCGCCGCGACCGCGCCCAGGATGAGTTGCCGCAGAGCGGCTCAGGCCGCACTATCATGACGGCTGAACCCAAATTTGTGCCGGAGGAGGCCGTGGAGATCCAGCTGGCGGAGGGAGTACGGTTTTCCGTGCGGCTGGTGGACTGCGTGGGGTATATGGTGGACTCTGCCGTGGGCCAGTTCGAGGACTTAGCACCCCGCATGGTAATGACCCCCTGGTTCGACCACGAGATCCCCATGACGGAGGCGGCAGAGCTCGGCACGCGAAAGGTCATCACCGACCACGCCACCGTGGGCGTGGTGGTCACCACCGACGGCACGGTGACAGACATTCCCCGGGAGGATTATTTGGATGCGGAGGAGCGGGTCATCCGGGAGCTGCAAGCCATCGGAAAGCCCTTTATCGTCCTGCTGAACTCCGCCCAGCCGGAAAGTCAGCGGGCCGCTGCCATCGCAGCCGAGACAGAGGAAAAATTCGGTGTGCGGTGTGTGCCGGTGAACTGCCTGACGCTGACCGAGGAGGATATATCCGGCCTGATTCGCGACCTTCTGTACCAATTCCCCTTGCAGGAGCTGGATTTCTTCCTCCCCGCCTGGGTAGACGCGCTGCCCGGCGACCACCCCATCAAGAGCGGTCTGTTCCAGGGTATAGCCGACGGGACAGCCGGCTTGGCCCGCATCTGCTGCTTGCAGCCGTGTCTGCAGGCGCTGGCGGAACAGGAAAACGTGGAAAGCGCAGAAACGCGGGCGGTAGACCTTGGCAGCGGCATCGCGGAAGCGGAAATACGCCTGCCGCAGCACCTGTTCTACGACACACTGTCCCAGCGCTCCGGGCTAACGGTGGAAGATGACGGCGACCTGATGCAGATGATCTCCGACCTGGCCGCCGCCAAGCGGGAATACGACAAATTCGCTCCGGCGCTGCAAGCCGCCCGCGACTCGGGTTACGGCATTTTGATGCCGGGGGTGGAGGAATTAAACTTAGAAGACCCTGAAATCGTGCGCCAGGGCGGGCGCTACGGTGTACGGATGCGGGCCAGCGCGCCTTCGATACATTTGATAAGAGCGGATATTGAAACGACCGTCTCCCCTATCGTCGGAAATGAAAAGCAATCTGAGGATATGGTGAACTACCTCTTGCAGGAATTTGAGGGCGATACCGGCAAGCTGTGGCAGTCCAATATCTTCGGACGCAGCTTCCACGAGATCGTCAGCGAGGACCTGCAGGCCAAGCTGAAACGGATGCCCGCGGACGCGCAAAGCAAGCTGCGGCAAGCGCTGGAGCGCATTATCAACGAGGGCGGCGGCGGACTGATCTGCATTATTCTGTGATCCGTGTATCATACCTCCATAAGACAAAACGGACGGCGAAAGCCGTCCGTTTTGTCGGTTTTTAAGGGGTAAAACGGCATATTTCCAAGGTTTGAAACGTATGGAACGTTTGGCTCTGATATGCGATTTTCGGTATTTTTTATGGAATAAACTTGAAAAAATCTAGAAAAAACTAGAAATATTTTCACTTTTTATAGTGACAATTTTAATAAAGCTGTTATAATGTACTTGGAACAAATACAGCCGTCCCGGACGGCACGAGAAGGAAAGGAACAGGACATGGGAATTAAGATCGGTATCAACGGCTTTGGCCGCATCGGACGTGTGGTGCTGCGTATTTTGGCGGACGACCCGGAGCGCTTCGACGTGTGCGGCATCAACCTGCGGAAGGCAGACATCGACTACATGGTATACCTGCTGAAGTATGACTCCGTTTTCCGTAACTTCCCCGGCATCGTGGAGCACGCCGGCGGCGACCTGGTGGTCAATGGCCACAAGATCAAGATCTACAGCGAGTCCGACGCCGCCATGATCAACTGGGCGGACTGCGGCGCGGAGTACATCATCGAGTCCACCGGCGCAAACAACACCACCGACAAGGCCAGCCGTCACTTCAAGGGCGGCGCGAAGAAGGTACTTCTTACCGCGCCGGCCAAGGATGACGCCACGCCCACCTTTGTGTTCGGCGTCAACAGCGACGAGTACCGCAGCGATATGCAGGTGGTCTCCAACGCCAGCTGCACCACCAACTGTCTCGCGCCCCTGGCCTATGTTATCCACAAGGAGTTCGGCATCGAGCAGTCCCTCATGTCCACCATCCACGCCTCCACCGCCAAGCAGAAGGCCGTGGACTCCCGCGGCGGCAGCGACTGGCGCACCGGCCGTTCCATCCTGAACAACATCATCCCCACCTCCACCGGCGCAGCCAAGGCCGTGGGCCGCGTTATCCCGTCCCTGAAGGGCAAGATGACCGGCATGGCGTTCCGCGTCCCCACGGCGGACGTGTCCGTGGTGGACCTGACTGCCCGCCTGAGCACCAGCGTCTCCTATGCCGACATCTGCTACGAGATCCTTCACGCCTCCGAGACGTACATGAAGGGCATCATCGGCTACACCCGCGACCAGGTGGTGTCCACCGACCTGATCGGCAATCCCTGCCCCTGCATCTTCGACGAGACCGCCGGCATCATGCTGGATCACGATTTCGTCAAGCTCATCGCCTGGTACGACAACGAGTGGGGCTACAGCAACATGGTCACCCGCATGCTGGAGCACATGCACACCGTGGATGAGTCGGATACCTTCCTGACGCAGGCGTAAGTTCATACACCGGAAAAGAGACGGCCCTCGGCCGTCTCTTTTTTGTGCCGTCCGCTTGTCAAGGCGGCTATGCCGTGGTATGATAGTGAAAAGGGAGGGGATGCACCCATGCTGTTGGCCATTGATATCGGCAACTCCAATATTTCCGTGGGTCTGTTCGACCGTCAGCGGGAGCTGCGTTTTCTGGCGTCTCTGGACACGGACAGCCGTAAGACCGCCGATCAGATCAGCATCGACCTGATGAATCTGTTCACGCTGTACGGCTGTGACATTCACGATGTCAGCGGCGCTATTTTTTCCAGTGTTGTGCCGCCCATCAACTTCATGATGGAAAAGGCGCTGACCCGCCTGCTGGGCAAGCCGCCCATGATGGTGGGTGCCGGCATCAAAACGGGCCTGAACATCCGCATGGAGTTCAACAGCCAGCAGCTGGGGGCCGACATCGTCTCCAACGCCGTGGCCGCGCTGGAAAAATACCCCGCGCCCATCATCATGATCGACATGGGCACCGCCACCATCATCTCCTACATCTCCGAAAAGCGCTGTTACGAGGGGGGCCTGATGTTCCCCGGCGTCCGCCTGTCGCTGGACGCTCTGTCCGACCACACCGCCCAGCTGCCCAACATCTCCCTCCAGCACCCCCGCCACCTCATCGGCAAGAACACGGAGGACTGCATGCGCAGCGGCATCGTCTACGGCACCGCCGCCATGCTGGACGGCATCATCGACCGCATCCGCGACATGCTGGACGGGCAGGAGCCGTCCATCGTAGCCACCGGGCCCAACGCGCCGGTGATCGTGCGCTACTGCCGCAATCATGTAGCCTACGACAAGTACCTGCTGATGGAGGGTCTGCGTATCATCTATGAGAAGAATGCGGACGTCGAAAAGCGCGAAATACACTGATAAAAAGGACTGGAAAGGATTTCTCCTTTCCAGTCCTTTTTGTTCGTTTTTTACTTGGCCAGGATTTTTTTCAGCTTGGCAAAGCGGGGCAGGGAGTCCTGCCGGGGCAGCTCCGGCTCGCCCTGGATCAGCGGCAGCGCGTACTCGATGAACTGCCGGTTCAGGCCGTTGCCCTCCTCGTTGATCCACTCGCGGGGGATCTTCTTCTCCACATTGGCCACCTCCATCAGCGGGATGAGCTTGGTGCGGCAGGCATACTTGCCGTCCTGCACACCGCGCTCGAAGCCGATCATGCGGCCATTGATGCCGTTGACGGCGTTCTCCACGGCCACCTTGCCGGCCATGTAGGACTCCTCGATGTCCGTCTCGCTGGCCAGATGGGCGGCGCAGCGCTGCAGCAGGTTCAGCTCGATGCCGCGGACCTTGGCGCCCGTTTCCTCCTTTAGTACCTCTGCCAGAATGGTGGCCAGACCGCCCAACTGGGCGTGGCCGAAGCCGTCGTTGGCGGCCACCTTGGCCTCGGACACGAAGCCGCCATCCTCGTAGTGGATACCCTCGGACGCGGCTACGATGCAGTTGCCCTTTTCGTTGTAGATGCGTTTGACATCCTCGATGAATTTAGGCATACTGAAGTCGGTCTCCGGCAGGTAAATCAGGTCGGGGCCTGCGCCGTACTCACCGGCCAGTGCCGATGCCGCAGCCAGCCAGCCTGCGTGGCGTCCCATGATCTCCACCACCACGATCATGCCGGTGTCGTACACATGTGCGTCCAGATAGACCTCCATGATGGATGTGGCGATATACTTGGCGGCGGAGGCGTAGCCGGGACAGTGGTCGGTGCCGAACAGGTCGTTGTCGATGGTCTTGGGCACGCCCATCACGCGGCAGTCGTAGCCCACGGACTGCATATACTGGTTGATCTTGTTGCAGGTATCCATGGAGTCGTTGCCGCCGTTATAGAAGAAGTAGCGGACGTTGTGCTTCTTGAACACCTCCAGGATGCGGCGATAATCGGTATCGTCCACCTCGGGGTCCGCGATCTTGTAGCGGCAGGAGCCCAGGGCGGAGGAGGGGGTGTACTTCAGCAGACGCAGCTCCTCGGGATCCTCCAGACCCATGTCGAACAGGCGATCGCTGAGAACGCCCTTGATGCCGTGCTCCGCGCCCAGCACCTGAGTGATGACGCCGGATTTCAGGGCCGTGTCAATGACGCCGTAAGCACTGGCGTTGATCACAGACGTAGGCCCACCGGACTGACCGATGATACAGGCACCCTTTAATTCTTTCATGATTGACTACCTCCCAGTAGATTTTTCTTGCCATGCGGAATATTTTATCACAGAGGATGGATAAAGTAAACCGTTGGGGCTTGCAAAAAGAAAAAAATGTGGTACAATACATATATACATCATATCCCAATCATTCCATACAAGTCAAGACCAATTTTTCAAAAGGAGCGATTTATTATGCCACTGGTTACTTCCAAGGAAATGTTCGAGAAGGCTTACAACGGCGGTTACGCCATCGGTGCCTTCAACGTCAACAACATGGAGATCATTCAGGGAATTACCGAGGCCGCCGCTGAGCTGAAGGCCCCCCTGATCCTGCAGGTGTCCAAGGGCGCGCGCGCCTATGCCAACCGCACCTATCTGAAGAAGCTGGTGGAGGCCGCCGTTATTGAGACGGGCCTGCCCATTGTGCTGCATCTGGACCACGGCGACAGCTTTGAGCTGTGCAAGTCCTGCATTGACGGCGGATTTTCCTCCGTTATGATAGACGCTTCCTCCAAGCCCTTCGAGGAGAATATTGCTCTGACCAATCAGGTTGTTGAATATGCACATGACCACGGCGTCGTCGTTGAGGCTGAGCTCGGTACCCTCGCAGGAATAGAGGACGAGGTTAAGGTTTCCCATGAGGACAGCTCTTATACCAGACCTGAGGACGTTCAGGAATTTGTCGAGCGCACCGGCTGCGACTCTTTGGCTATCGCTATCGGTACCTCCCATGGCGCATACAAGTTCAAGCCCGGCACGAAGCCCCAGCTCCGCTTTGACATCCTTGAGGATGTTGAGAAGCGTCTGCCCGGCTTCCCGATAGTTCTGCACGGCTCTTCCTCCGTGCCTCAGGAATTTGTGCGCATCATCAACGAGAACGGCGGCAACATGCCTGGCGCGATCGGTGTCCCCGAGGATCAGCTCCGCAAGGCTGCCAGCATGGCCGTCTGCAAGATCAACATTGACTCCGACCTTCGCCTTGCAATGACCGCAAGCATCCGTAAGTACTTCAATGAGCATCCGGATCACTTCGATCCCAGGCAGTACCTCGCTCCTGGCCGCGCCGCCATTAAGGAAATGGTCAAGCACAAGATCGTCGACGTGCTCGGCTGTGACGGAAAGGCCTGATAGGGCTATACTGTATACAGACACATAAACTACAGGAGGTGGCAAGATGAGCCAGAAACATGTCAAAAGCAGGCATACAGCGGCAAAAGAGCCTTCAAAGGCTGTCAGTGCGCTCAGTTCTCTCAACTCACGCGGGAATACTTTGGTCATCAGACTTGTATTGGCCACGGTGATTTTTGCCGTTTCTCTTATCATAAGCATGCCTGATTTTGTCGGCATAATTCTGCT
>OJAM01001020.1_pt1 | contig 10588 bp, 10 predicted proteins | sample 1589071 | NCBI WGS metagenome assembly OJAM01 (sample SAMN03283243) | human gut metagenome | biome: human-associated habitat; material: feces | host: Homo sapiens | place: Peru | collected 2012
CCCTCGCGTTCTCTTGGGGGTCCAAGGGGGATATTCTCTCACGTGAGAGAATATCCCCCTTACCTGGCAGCAGCGCCAAGCGCTGCATTACCCCTCCGCGCATCGCGCGGATAAGCCAGTGCCCCTTTGGGCACAAAAAAAGAGCCATCCTTTCGGATGGCTCTCATTTTCGCTCGATTAGCCAACGCTGTTGAGCTTCAGGGTCAGCGCGCTCTTCTTGTGCGCGGCGTTATTCTTGTGCAGAATACCCTTAGCAGCAGCCTTATCGACAGACTTCACTGCGACCTTGTAAGCGCTCTCGGCCTCGGTGCGATTGCCTTCAGCGGCAGCCGCCTCGAACTTCTTGAGTGCGGTCTTCAGTGCGGACTTGTCGGCCTTGTTGCGCTCATTACGCACACCAGACACCTGAACGCGCTTCTTGGCAGACTTAATATTCGGCAAACCAAACACCTCCTCCGGTTGGAATTCGCGCCGGCGGACAAAAAATCCACCGTGCAGAATGGTATTTTAGCAAAGAATGCAAGAAATTGCAAGCATTTTTTCGAAATTTTCTGATTTTTTTGTATGACACAAAACTTTGTGGATAAAATAGGGAAAGAAAACAAGATTTAGTAAAAGGAGAGAGGCAAAATGCTCCAATACCGCACCGATCTTGCCATGGAGGCGCACGAGCTGCTCTGCGCGAAAAGCCGCGCGCAGACGCTCTCCGGCGTGGACAGCCGGACGGTTTTTCGCCGCGGGTGCAGCGTGACGAGCGTGCGCATCGACACCGAGGGCGCGGCGCGCCAGCTCGGCAAGCCCCGCGGGCGGTATGTGACGCTCGACCTCTCGCCGCTGCAAAAAAACGCGGACGATGTGCTCGAGCGCGCGTCGCGCGCCGTGGGGGCGGAGCTTCGAGCGCTGCTCGGCGAGAACGTCAAAAGCGTGCTCGTCGCGGGACTCGGCAACGCGAATATGACGCCGGACGCCATCGGGCCGAGGAGTGCGGAGCATGTGCTTGTAACGCGCCATCTGCGGCAAAACGGCGCGTTTTCCGCATTTTGCTCTGTCAGCGTGCTGACACCGGGGGTTTTGGGCCGGACGGGCATTGAGGCGATGGAGACGCTGCGCGGCACGGTGCGCGCGGTGCAGCCCGACGCGGTCATCGCGATCGACGCGCTCGCGTCCCGCTCGCTCATGCGGCTCTGCTCCACGGTGCAGCTCTCTGACACGGGCATCGTCCCAGGCAGCGGCGTGGGCAATCACAGGTGTCCCCTCAGCCGCGACACGCTCGGCGTGCCGGTCTACGCCATCGGCGTTCCCACGGTCGTCGACGCGGCGACGCTGACGCTCGACGTGCTCGAAGAGGCCGGAAAGTCGGACGTCGATCCCGCCGCCCTGCGCGGCCACGAGACCGTCATGGTCACAACGCGCGACATCGACGCGCAGATCCGCGAGCTCGCCCGCGTCATCGGCTACGGCATCGACCTTGCGCTCCAGCCGCTCGATTTTTCCGAGCTCTGCGCGCTCATGGGCTGAAAATGTGCAAAATTTCCGGTGGTATTCATAATTTGTTTACAACCGATTCAAACTTTAGCCAAGATTGACTGGTATCTTAATACTTGCAAAGGGGAACTCCCCCCGATGTGATTTTCTCCCTCCTAAAAATACACACACAACACAGCAAGAAGCCCTCGCCTCTCCCGGCGGGGGCTTTTTGTTTCCCTAAACAGGGAAACGGGGAGGGTTCCGCGCGCTGCGCGGAGGGGAGGTGCAGCGCTTGGCGCTGCTGCCAAGTAAGGGGGATACTCTCTTTCGAGAAAGAGAGTATCCCCCTTACTGCGCACCCTGCGGCACGCAGGGAACAAAGTGCAGAGCACCGCGCTGCCAAAAATCCCGCCTTTCAGCAAAGAAAAAAGAACGCCTCTTCCGAGGCGTTCTTCTTATTTTTGCGAAAGTAAAATTTACAGATACTTCTGCATGCCGTCGGTGGCAAGGGCGGGGTCGCCGGAGACGGAGATGGTGAACTTGACGCCGGTGGCGTTGCTGAAGCGCTCGAGCTCGTTCAGGAAATCGTCGGCCGCCTGGTTGCACTCGCCGCCGGTGATCTTGAACAGGTTGTCGATGAAGATGTGGGAAATATCATAATTGCCCGCGTACAGGCCGAACAGGAAGCCGCGCAGGGCCTCGTAGTTGGACAGGTCGTACTCGTAGGCAGAGATCAGACGAACGTGATAGTGCAGGTCAAAGGTCATGGTAGACTTTGCCTCGACGCAGACGACGCTGCCGTTATCCTCCTGCGCAGTGGTATTGATCATTTCGATCAGCTTCTTGGTCTTACCGGTGCCCTTTTCACCCATGATGAGTCTGACCATAGAAATCACTCCTTTCAATAGATCCCCGCCTCTTTTGCGGGGGATGGTCTTTCTGATGGCATCAGCATAGCATAAATGAAACAAATTTGCAATGCTGAATGGAAAGTTTCAGGTTTATTCAAAAAATTCAGCGCAGGCGCTTACGCAGCTCCTCGCCCATTTCCTCGTAGCCGGGCTTGCCGAGCAGCGCGAACATATTCTTCTTATAGGCCTCCACGCCCGGCTGGTCGAAGGGGTTGACGCCGAGCAGATAGCCACTCAGCCCGCAGGCGTATTCAAAGAAGTAAATGAGCTGGCCCATCGTGCGGGCGTTGTTTTCATCGAGGTTCAGGATGATGTTCGGCACGCCGCCCTCGACATGGGCGAGCAGCGTCCCGTCCATGGCCTGACGGTTGATGAAGTCCATCGTCTTTCCCGCAAGGAAGTTGAGCCCGTCGCCATTGACTTCGTCAAAGGGGACGACCATCTGCTGCTCCGCGGGCGCAAAGCGCACAACGGTCTCCATCAGCATACGCTCGCCCTGCTGGATGTACTGGCCCATCGAGTGGAGGTCTGCGGTAAAGTCGACGCTCGCGGGGAAGAGGCCCTTTTCCTCCTTGCCCTCGCTCTCGCCGTAGAGCTGCTTCCACCACTCGGCCATGAAGCGGAACGCGGGCTCGAAGCACGCGAGAAGCTCCACCTTCTTGCCCTGACGGTAGAGCTCGTGGCGCATGGCGGCGTACTGCCACGCGGGATTGCTGTAATCGTTTTTCGAGCAGAGCGACATCATCTCCTGCGCGCCGCCCATGAGTTCATCCAGATCAACGCCCGCGACGGCGATGGGGAGAAGGCCAACGGCCGTGAGCACGCTGTAGCGTCCGCCGATGTTGTCGGGCACGACGAATTCCTCGTATCCCTCCTGATCAGCGAGGGACTTGAGCGCGCCTTTGTGCGCGTCGGTCGTGGCGTAGATGCGCTTCGCGGCTTCGGCCTTGCCGTATTTCTTTTCGAGCTTTTCGCGGAAGAAGCGGAACGCGACGGCGGGCTCGGTCGTCGTGCCGGACTTCGAGATGACGTTGACGGAGAAATCGTCGTCGCCGATGAGCTCCGTCACCTCGCGCAGCGCGTCGGAGGAGAGGCCGTTGCCGATAAAGTAGATGTTCGGCGTGGACTTCTTCTTTAAGTTATAGTTCGGGGAGCAGAGGCATTCGATGACGCCGCGCGCGCCGAGATAGCTGCCGCCGATGCCGATGACGACGAGCGCCTTGGAATCGCCCTGAATCTTCTTCGCCGCGGCGAGGATGCGCGCGTACTCGCCTCTGTCATAGTCGCGCGGGAGCGTGACCCAGCCGATGAAATCAGAGCCCTTTCCGCCGCCGTTTTGCAGCCAGCCCGCCGCGCGCTCGAGACGCGGGCGCAGCGCCGCTTCATACGGCAACGAGAGAAACGAAGCGGCATGGGAGATATCAATAGACAGCATAAAAATGGCCTCCTGCGATCAAAAATTCTTGCTTGCATTGTAGCACACGGCAAAAAAAGAAACAAGCGCAAAGCGGGGAAAAACGGGAGGCAAACACCGCGCTGCCGTCCAGAAACCGTGAAAACTGTGGAAAGCGGCAAAAAACGATTCGCTTTACCGCTCCATCTTTGTAAAGTGCGTGTATTTACTGTCACACGTTATTGTGTTATCGTGTTACCACACTAAATCGAACGGCCAAGCGCCGGAACTTACAGGAGGAAGAAACGATGAAAAAATTCTTAGCAATGGCGCTTGCCGCCGTGATGGTACTGGCCCTTGCCGCCTGCGGCAGCAAGAACGACACCGCCGACGATACCGGTGATGCGCAGGACGCGCAGGGCGGCGAGACGCAAAAGCTGATCGTCGGCTTTGATGCCGAGTTCCCGCCGTTCGGCTTCATCGCCGCCGACGGCAGCTACGACGGCTTTGACCTCGCAATGGCCAAGGAGCTGTGCGCGCGCCTCGGCTGGGAGTACGAGGCCGTGGCCATCGACTGGAACAGCAAGGACGCCGAGCTCTCCAGCGGCACGATCAACTGCATCTGGAACGGCTTTACCTACACCGGCCGCGAAAATGACTACACGTTCTCCGACCCCTATGTGGATAACTCCATCGTGATGGTCGTGAAGGCCGACAGCGGCATCACCTCGCTCGCGGACCTCGCCGGTAAGAGCGTGATGGCGCAGGCCGCGTCCTCCGCGGTCGACGCGATCAACGAAAACGAGGACTTCAAGGCGTCGCTCAAGGAGGTCGTGGAGCTTGGCGACTACAACATGGGCTTTATGGACCTCGCTCAGGGCACGGTGGACGCCGTGGCCGCTGACCTCGGCGTTGCGCAGTATCAGATCGCGAACAACGACGGCGACTATGTCATCCTCGACGAGCCCCTCTCCACCGAGCAGTACGCCATCGGCTTCCTCAAGGGCAACACCGAGCTGCGCGACGCGGTGAACGCCGAGCTTCTCAAGATGGCCGAGGACGGCACCATGCTGGAGATCGCGCAGAAGTACGTCGATCAGGGTCTCGTGCTCGACAGCCTGTGCCTCATCAACAAGTAAAAACGTTTACCTCGGGCGACTGTAAAAACCAATTATAACTCATAGGTGCCCATCCTCTTCTCAGGGAGGGAGCGGGGGCGAAAGCCCCCGCTTTTTCCCGCTTATGACCGAATAAGGGAGAATCATTCCATGACTGTATCCACGATGCTTTCGCTATTATCCGAGGGCTTTGTCACATCGCTTTTGATCTTCGTGCTGACGCTGCTATTCTCGATGCCGCTGGGCCTTGCGGTGATGTTTGGCCGCCGCAGCAGATTGACGCCGCTGCGCGGCTTCATCAAGGCGTATATCTCCATCATGCGCGGAACGCCGCTGATGCTGCAGCTGATGGTCGTCTTCTACGGGCCGAAGCTCCTGCTCGGCGTCACGGTGCCGGGCAACTGGCGCTTCACGGCGGTCATCGTCGCGTTCGTCATCAACTACGCGGCGTATTTTGCCGAGATCTACCGCGGCGGCATCGAGTCCATCCCGCGCGGGCAGTATGAGGCCGCGCAGGTGCTCGGCTATACCAAGGCACAGACATTTTTCAAGATCATCCTGCCGCAGATGGTCAAGCGCGTCATCCCTGCGGTGACGAACGAGGTCATCACGCTGGTGAAGGACACGTCGCTCGCGTCCGTCATCGGCACGGTGGAGATGTTCACGCGCGCCAAGCAGATCGTTGCCTCGCCGAATACGCCGGGCATGCTGGCGCTGGTGGCGGCGGGTGTCTTCTACTATGTCTTCAACTATGTGGTCGCCTTCGCCATGGAAAAATGGGAGCAGGCGCTGCGCTATTACCGCTAAAGGGAGGGGAGAGCAATGGCAGTTTTTGAAATGCGGAACGCCAGAAAGGCGTTCGGCGCGCTCGAAGTCTTAAAGGGCGTGTCGCTCAAGGTGGAAAAAGGCGAGGTCGTGTCGATCATCGGCCCCTCGGGCGGCGGCAAGTCGACGATGCTGCGCTGCGCGACGCTGCTTGAAACGATGGATTCCGGCACGCTCGCGTATGGCGAAAACATCGCCGCGCGCGAGGAAAACGGCAAAAGCGTCTACGCCGGAAAAGCCGCGCTCGCGCAGGTGCGGCGGCAGTTCGGGCTGGTGTTCCAGCAGTTTGACCTCTTCCCGCACTACACAGTGCTGAAAAACGTCTGCGACGCGCCGATCTTGGTGCAGAAGCGCGATAGAGCCGAGGTCGAGGCCGAGGCCATGGCGCTGCTCGACAAAATGGGACTAAAAGGCAAGGAAAACGCTTACCCCTATCAGCTCTCGGGCGGGCAGCAGCAGCGCGTGGCCATCGCCCGCGCGCTCGCGATGAAGCCGGACATCCTCTTTTTCGACGAGCCGACCTCCGCGCTCGATCCGCTGCTCACGGGCGAAGTGCTGCGCGTCATCCGTTCTCTCGCCGACGAGAACATGACGATGCTCATCGTGACGCACGAGATGCCCTTTGCCCGCGCCGTGAGCGACCGCGTCGTGTTTTTAGACGGCGGCGTCATCGTGGAGCAGGGCAGCCCCGAGCAGGTCTTCGAAAACCCGCAGCAGGAGCGGACGAGAGAGTTCTTGAAATCGTACCGCGAGACGAGCAGCGCTCAGGCGTAGTAATTCACGAGCAGGTCGACGACCGCACCGTAGCTCTGCGTGCCGAGTTCATCGCCGTAGGATTTGATCATCTTATCGTTGAGCGACTGGGTGACCGTGGCCGTGAGGCCCTTGTACTGCGCCCAGTAGGCGCTGTTGTAGCGCAGGTCGAGCACGATCTCGTCGGGAAGCGAATCGCGAATCTGCTGCCATGCGTCGGGGTCGACGCGGTACAGCGCGTTGCCGAGGTGAATGTAGCCGAGCATCCAGCCCGCATAGTTGTAGTTTGCGTCGTCGCAGCGCGTGCAGGCGAGGACCGCAAGGAAGTTGCTCTGCTGCTCGGACGTGATGCCGCGCTGGTGCGAGAGCTCGTGCGCGCAGGTCGAGGCCAGCAGCATCGCGGGCGAGTCCATGTTCACGTTTGACTCGCCCGTGAACGGAAAGTAGAAGCCCGTGAAGTTCATCGCGCTCATGATCTTCGAAAAGAAAATGCCCTTGGGCTTCTGGTCCGGCATGTCGAGGAACGGAAATTCGTCGTACAGGCAGTCGTACACCGTGTCGGCGTAGTCTAAAATCTCCTGCCGGTCGGCGGTGAAAAGGCCGTTTTCGTCGCGCATGATGTGCGTCGACGCCTCGGCAAGATGGTCCGCGAAATACTGCGTGACGCGAACCAGATCCTCATACGAGACAGGCGCGGGGCTAAGATCGGTCATGTCACAGAAGTCGTCGGCATAGTAGTTTGCGCCCCAGAGAACACAGAACGCGGCGTAGACCGTGAGAAACAAATCGAGCACGAAGAGCGCGCAGCGGTACGCGGCGCGCCCTTTTTGGCGCGACTTTATAAGATAGCGCACCATCAGCACGAGCAGCACGACCGCTGTGACCGCCGCAAGCACATACAGAAGCTCCGCGACCGAAAACGGCAGCGCCGCGCACGCGCGGCCTAAGAATTGCTCGAAGGGCAGCGTGACCGAATAGACCCAGAAATTGACGGCTGCGCGGTTTCCGCGGAAAAGATAGAAAAGCACAAGGACTGCGCCGCAGGCGAAAAGCCAGCGGTGCAGTCCTTTGTTGTCACGGTACAGGGTTTTCATGGGGAGATCAGTCCTTTTTTTCATCAAGCGGCGCTGCCGGCGCGGGGGCGAACATTGCGTCGTCCGTCACGCCCTTTTTCGTGAGGCTGCGGTTCGTGAACCAGTTCACAAGCGAGCTGATGCACGCGAAGATCGGCACGCCGAGGAACATGCCGAGCACCCCGCCGAAGCCGCCGCCGACCACGATGGCCACGATGACCCAGAAGCTCGAAATGCCGGTGGATTTGCCGAGGATCTTCGGCCCCAGAATATTGCCGTCAAACTGCTGCAATGCGATGATGAAGAGAATGAAATAAAGGCACTGCTTGGGGCTGACGAGCAGGATGAGGAATGCGCTCGGAATGGCGCCGAGGAACGGGCCGAAGATCGGAATGATGTTCGTCACGCCCACAAACACCGAAATGATCGGCGTATACGGGAACTTGAAGATCGAGCAGCAGATGAAGCAGAGGATGCCGATGATGAGCGAGTCGAGCAGCTTTCCGCGCACGAAGCCGCTGAAGATACGGTCAGCCTCGGCCACGGCGCGCAGCGTGCGGCGGTACGGCGTTTCGGGCAGAATGGCGTAGAGGATCTTCTTCGACTGCTTGGCAAAGCTCTCCTTGCGCGCGAGCAGATAGACCGAGATCATCATGCCGATGAGAATGTTCTTGAGGAAGATGACGACGCTCCAGATGCCGCCGGTCACGGCGACGATGGCGACCTGCGCCTGCGGGATGACCGTGTCGGTGACCCACTTGACGAGCTTATCGTAGTAGCCGTTGAGTGCGGAGAGCAGCTGGTCGGAGTAGATGTCGTCGGAGAAGATCGTCTGATTCTCCACAAGGCTGTTGACCCAGTTGTAGACGGTTTTATAATAGCTTTCAAAGTTGTCGGCCAGTGTCTTCGTGCTGTCGACCAGCTCGGGGATGAGGATGCTGAACATCAGGTAGATGAGGGCGATGACGCAGATCCACGTGACGAGGATGCTCAGCCCCCGGACGAGCGAGGACTTGACCTTCGGCAGCCCCTTTTGGATATACCGGTCGAAAAAGTCGACGATGGGGGCGAGAAGGTACGCGAACACAAGGCCGTAGATGACCGGCGAGAGCACGCTCATCAGCTTGTCGAAAAAGTCCAGCAGCACGCGGGACTGGAAAAACGTGTCGTAAAACATCAGCACCGCGCAGGCCGAGACGATCAGCGTTACGCCGAGGTGAAGATAGGTTTTGTTCTGCTTCATGGGCTCCCCCTTTTTTTGGGCAAAAGGCGTTAAATGACTGCTAAAAAGATACCAAAAACAGCTTACTATTTTTTGTCGGGAATTGCAACCGCTCATTTCGTGTGTTATGATAATCTTTACTCTCTGTTAATGAAGATGAACAGAACTTGACTTTTTTGGCAGAGGGTGATTTTGACCGACAGGGCGCAGGGTGCTTTGCCGGTCTGATGCTGTGAAGAGCAAACGAGGAGGAACCCATGGACGACAAAAAGCTGCTCTTTATCGTCAATCCCCGCGCGGGAAAGACCAAATCCCTCGCGCCGCTGTTTGACGCCGCCGCAATCTACTCTGAGGCGAGCTATCTCGTCTCCGTGCGCAAGACCACGCACCGCGGAGAAGCGACGGAGCTCGCCGAATCGCTCGGGCCGGAATTCGATGTCGTCGTCTGCCACGGCGGCGACGGCACGCTCAACGAAACGGTGAACGGCGTGATGCGCATTCCGCGAGAATACCGCCCGCTCGTGAGCTATCTGCCCGGCGGCAGCACGAACGACTTTGCCGCGAGCCTGAACATCTCGTCGAATCCCGCCGAGGCGGCGGCCTCCGCCATGCGCATGAAGCCGAGATCTCTCGATGTGGGCAAATTCGGCGAGCGGAACTTCGTCTATGTCGCGTCGTTCGGCGCGTTCACAAAAACGACCTACACCGTCCAGCAGGATATCAAGAATATGTTCGGGCACTTTGCCTACTTACTCGAGGGCGTCAAGAATCTCGACACGCTCTGCCCGTACCGCATGAAGATCACGGCGGACGGCGAGGTCTTCGATGGGGAATACCTTTTCGGTGCGATCAGCAATTCGACGTCGATCGCGGGGCTGATGAAGCTCTCGCCCGACGAGGTGTCGTTCGACGACGGCAAGTTCGAGCTGCTGCTCGTGCCCGTGCCGAGAACGCCCGCTGCGATGCAGGCGCTCATTCTGGCGCTCGTCAACAAGGACTACTATAACTCCGAGGGGCTCATCTTCCGCCACGTCAAGCACGTGACGGCGGAGACCGCCGAGGACATTCCCTGGACGCTCGACGGCGAGTACGACCCCGGCGCGCCGGTCGTGGAGATCGGGATCGAAGAGAATGGGGTCACGATGCTATTATGACTTCAAAAAAGAGAGGCTGGCCCATAGCCACCCTCGCATAAGGGCAACATTTAAAAGAATCGTTTAGAGCAAGGCAAAAGCACAAGCGGCGCACCAGATTTGGTGCGCCGCTTGTGCTTTTATTTAGGAGCAGCAACCGATATGTGTATTTCTGAAATTTTGCCCAATATCAGTGCTCATACCGGGTCCAGTCGGGGTTTTTGTTCATGCCGGTCCAGGTCTCATAGTTTTCAGTCTTGTACTTGAACGCGTGGGAGTTGGTGGCCTCCTGGACCGCCAGGTAGAACCAGTCGCCGGGGTTGCAGTCCGGCCAGGTGTTCATGCCTGCCGGCAGGTCGCTGTTCTCCTCGGGGATGCGGTTCAGCACCCGGTTGATCATGGTCATGGCCTGGGCACGGGTGATGTAGGCATCCGGGCGGAAGGTGCCGTCCTCGAAGCCCTTGATCCAGCCCAACCCGGCAACTCGCCGGATATACTCCTCGGCCCAGTGTCCGCTGATGTCGGAGAAGGTCTGGGTGGTGCCGCCGGCACCGGTATCAAACCGGGCGCAAATGGCGGCAAACTGAGCCCGCGTGATGGGGGCCTCGGGATCAAAGGCAGTACCGCTATGACCCTGCACGATGCCCAGACCCGTCATGGTGGAGATGGCGGTATTTGCCCAATAGTCATCCG
>OJAM01001022.1_pt1 | contig 10576 bp, 15 predicted proteins | sample 1589071 | NCBI WGS metagenome assembly OJAM01 (sample SAMN03283243) | human gut metagenome | biome: human-associated habitat; material: feces | host: Homo sapiens | place: Peru | collected 2012
AGCGCACCCACCGCATAAGTGCCGCACAGCGGCAGCCTGCTAATACGCGGTCGAAGAGAGCGCAGGAAATGGGCCGGTGGTTGGCGAGCAAAGCGAAAAGCGAGATGTGTTACCTTCATTTTGAGCCGCTATAAAACAGCAGGAGGAACACAATATGTCTGAAAAATTATACCAAGGATGCGAGCCACGCATAATAGAGAGAGTTCCCATACACTTAAAAATGGTCTTAACAATCCGTGAAGCGGCCGAGTACAGCAATATAGGCATCAATAAGATAGAATCTATGCTCAGACAGCCAAACTGTCCATTTGTCCTTTATGTTGGGACGCGCAAGCTCGTAAAGCGCAGGGCGTTTGAGGAATATATTTCCGGCAAGGTGCTAATTTGATGAAATTACTCCAGGTGCGCACCAAAATAGTGGCGAGTGATTGAAAATAACAGGAAGCTATGCTATAATTTAAATGTTGTCGCGTTGGGCTCTTTCTCTTGAGTGGACTGCTTGAGGAGGAATTCAACAATGGGAAAAAACTTGAAAGGCAGAGAATGCGGAAAAGGTATCTGCCAAAGGAAGGATGGTAAATACTCGGCAAGATATAACAATAAGCATGGAAGGCGTCTTGAAAAGCACTTTGATACATTGGTTGAGGCACGAAATTGGCTGGCAGATGCAAAGTACAATGATCGGCATGACGTAATAACCACAGATTCCGAGATGACGGTCGAGGAATGGTATACTTACTGGATGGGCAATCTAATCTGCGATTTGGCTCTCAATACCAGACGTAATTATGAGGAAAGATACCGGATCAACATTCGCCCGGTGATAGGTGCCATGCGCATATGCGATGTCAAGCCCATGCACTGCAAAGCGGTCTTGAACCGGATGGAACTCAAATATGCCGGCTCGACGATCCGCCAAGCCTACATTGCAATGGGAACGATGTTTCGGGCGGCTGTGATGAACGACATTCTCATAAAGCACCCTATGAACGGTGTGAGGTATACCAAACCGGTTCGGGCTGTTGATGACATTAAATTCTTGACAGTGGATGAGCAGGAAAAGTTTATGGAAGTTGCGCGGCAATCGCACAATTACAGGCAATACCTGTTGTTGTTGGAAACCGGACTGCGGACTTCCGAGTTGATTGGATTGACTTGGGATGCCATAGATTGGGAAAAGCGGACTCTGACGATCAACAAGGCTTTGGAATACCGGCACGACCAGCACTGTTGGCGTGCAGGGCCGCCCAAAAGCAAGAAAAGCTATCGAACGATACCGCTCACGGCGAAAGCATATAACGTGCTGTTAGAATGCTATGGCGAACGCTACGAGCGAAAAGAGGCTGAAATCATGTCATGCTGTCTTGAGTACATAGACCGGCGCACGGGAGAAAAGAATACTCTGTTTATGCACGATCTAGTCTTTGTGAACTGGCGAACAGGAGAGCCTGCAAAAAACAGTTCCTATGACACCCACCTCTATAAGCTTTGTGATAAGGCGGGGATAAAGCGCTTCTGTATGCACGCCCTGCGGCATACTTATGCAACCCGCGCTATCGAATATGGCATGCCGCCAAAGACGCTTCAAAAACTGCTTGGTCACGCGAGTATTAAAACCACCATGGATCGCTATGTGCACGTCTCCGAGGACTTCATGCTGAGCGCTGTCCGGATTTTCGAGACAAAAGGGGAAGCCGGCTGAGCTGGGACAAAATGGTGCGGAAATGGTGCGGAGCGATCCTGTAAAAGACGGGAAACCCTTGAAAATAAAGGAGTTGTGAGAAAAGATGAAATTAGGTATCGGAAGAATTTGACCTGATTTCATAAATCTATAAAGAAGCATAAATGCCCGTAAATCCTTACGGGAACAAGCTTTTTCAAATTTCAAGGGGCATAAAACTCCACGCTGTTTCATAAAGCTGCACACCAAAATGGTACAGTCGTGGTACAGTAGATTGAAGTGCCGAGAAAAGCCCCTATGCAGAGATAATTATACTATGACAATGAAATGCTAAAGCGGATGTCCGAGGGAAAGGCCTCAGACATCCGCTTTTTGTTTTTATAGATATGCTTTTTGCCTCTTCGCGGCAAGGCAAATGGAATCCGTGAAATATTTGCCGATTTGGAAGCCAAGTTGCACGAAATCGTGTGCCGCGAAACTGTGAACACGGAACGCCGTTCAGGAAAGAATCTTATGGAATCGGACTTAATCCCATGACTTCGTGAACTGGAAAGTATGCCGATTTGATCAACGCATCATATTCGGTTCTCAGAATCCCCCAGAACGGGAATTTTGCTTTTCAAATCTGTCTACATGGATTTCAGACAGAACGAATGAAAATATGCCGTGATAAGGGTTGAAAATCAAGGATTTTCTTCGCTGTAAGCAATGCGGGCAAGCTTTCCCTTGTGATGATATTCCTTCCACGGATTTATCGTTAGAGCGCAAATAAGTGTTGATTTTGGCACTGTTTTGAGGCCGCCGGAGCACAACGGATAAGCGCTTTTGCGATGCCTATTTAGGAGTTGCCAGTGGCTTCTTTGCGGGCTTCGCTATCCCCCTATTGATTGATTCCGGTTCCCTGCGCTTCCTCAAACATCTCCGCCAGCTCCGTGCCGCTCTCATGCATGGCAACGGGAAAAAATCAAGTATTTATTTACCAAAGGAAGACTTATATACATGCGAATAAGCCACCAATTTAGTTATGCGCGTTTTCATATGCTTTTCGGATTCCGTCCGGCAAGTGGTCGGGAATCAGTGCCTTTAGTCTGTCCTCACTGCCGTCTTTGATTGCCTGCTCATAGTACCAGCATTTGAATTTCAGCATATGAGGTGACTGCGGCGGAGCGGCTCGCTGACATCCTTAAAGATCCGGCTTTGCCGGTCATGGAGATTCCGAGGGAGCTCCGCGCCGGTGACATTCTCCTCAGCGAACAGCAGCGCGAGGCGATCGAGCTGGCGCTGAACAGCCGCCTCTCCGTCATCCTCGGCGGCGCGGGCTGCGGCAAGACCACGCTCATTGAAGCCATCGTGCATTGCTTCAGAGAGCGCAATGACGCTTTTGAGCCGTATGTGGTCGCCGCCCCGACCGGCAAGGCTGCGCGCAACCTCACCGAGCGCACCGGGATCGAGGCACGCACGGTCCACGGCGCGCTTGGGAAAAGCCCGGATGCAAACTTTCTGGACGCCGTTTCGTGGAACTGCATCGGACTGGTCGTCGTCGACGAGGCGTCGATGGTGTCCTTGGAGATGCTCGCCGGCATCCTCAACCGTGTTCGCAGAAATTGCCGCGTTGTTCTGCTCGGCGACCCGAATCAGCTGCTGTCCGTCGGGGCAGGAAACATCCTTTCCGACCTTCTGACGCTCGGCGTCCCCTCTATCTGCTTGCAGCAGCAGTACCGTCAAAGCACGGATGCCGCGGCGCTGCGTCAGAATGTCGTGGACTTCCCGAAGCTGAACGGGGAGCGCGAGCTGCGGTGGGATGACAGCTTCCGCCTGCTTCCCGCGGACGACCGTGCCATTCCCGACCTTCTGTGCGAGGAGGCTGCGCGGCGTTACCGGGTGGGCGAGAGCATTCAGGTCCTCTCGCCGGTGAGGGCAAAAACCGGCTTTTCGGTGCAGGCGCTCAACACGCGCCTGCAGAACGAAGTCAACCCGTTGACGGCGGAAAAGCCGACATGGGGAAAATTCCGTGACGGCGACCGTGTCATCGTTACCCAAAACAACGCTTATTACAACATCTGCAACGGCGATGTCGGTGTGCTGCATATTCGCGGAGAGAAGCCGCACCGTGTTGCCGCGCTGGCAGTCAGGGGTACGCTGAAGACATGGCAAATCGACCGTGGACAGGGCGAATACGGCATCGGTCATGACGACGCGCCCCCGCCGCAGCTTGCGCTCGCCTATGCGCTGACGGTACACAAAAGTCAGGGCAGCCAGTACGACACCGTTCTCATGCCGGTGAGCATGGCGACTGCAAGAATGCTGTATCGCAACCTGCTCTACACCGCGATCTCACGAGCTGGGAAGGAGGTCATCCTCGTGGGGAGCCGCGAGGCGCTGAACACCGCGATGCAGTGCATCCCGTACCCGCGCAAGTCCAAGCTCGTCGCCCGGACCAATCTGCTGCGCCTTGGGCGCAGCGCGTGAGGCGGCATGGAGAGAAGGGAGCTGCCGCGCTATCCCGTTATCGACGCTGCCGCCACGGGCCAAAACCTCCGCCGCCTGCGGCTGGAGAAGGGGTACAGCGTGAAGGAGCTGCAGGAATACCTCGGTCTGGGCTGCCCGCAGGGCGTGTACCAATGGCAGGCGGGAAGGAGCCTTCCGAGCGTAGATAACCTCTACGCGGTCTCAAGGCTGTGGGGCGTGAGCATGAATGAAATTCTTGTAGAAAGGGAAAGCGCATAGAACAACGGAGGCCGAAGCGGTTCGCTTCGGCCTCCGTTTCCTGTATTTTACAGCAGGGCGTGAAAATAACAAACTTGAACATTTTTCGAATGACCGTATCGCAACCCCTCCCACAGAACAGGGATTTCTGGAATTTAAAGAGAGTAAAACTCAATTACTCCACGGAAACAAGCTGCGACAACAGATTGTTGGAGACTACCTAAAGGCAGATTTTGCCCCCCTCAAAAATTGGATTGAGTGTGGCAATCGCAACGGTTGGCCACGACCACCACACAAGGCGTTTTTCTCAACTCTCCAGCCGGTTTCCGAGCTCGGTTATGTACCGGAGCGCTCTCTCATCTGCTGTCAATGATGTCAATAGCGGGTCGCCCTCGCGGATGCGCATGGTGCGGCGGATCTCCTTGGGAATGACCACACGGCCAAGGTCGTCGATCCGGCGCACGATTCCGGTTGCTTTCATCTATGCCGATTCTCCTTTAACGTCGTTTTACTGGCCTTAGTCTTTGAAAATCGCGCCAGTTTATCCAAGGAACAAGCTGGAAGATTTTTGACAAAAAATGGTCCGCACCCATTTCGGATGCGGACCGTCCCATATTCTTATTGCCTTTGCGCTGCGGTCTGCTGCCCGAGCAGGCGAAAGCACAGCGCCGTGAGCGGGGGGATAGCGTAGGCGAGCAGCTGCGCCGTGCCGCCGACGCTCACGAGCAGGTTATAGATGGCGTGGTAGATGATGGCGACGCAGAGCAGGCCGAACAGGCACGCCGCGCGGAGCGGGCGGCTGCCCCACACGGGGCGCAGGACGCGGCCGTACACGCTGCCGCAGACGATGTGCATCGCGCCCGTACCGAAGCCGCGGATGAGCAGATAAACGAACTGCCCCGCGCCGTTCTGCGTCAGGTAGCAGACGTTCTCGAAGGTGGCGAAGCTCGCAGCCACCTCGATGGCGGCGAGGCGGAAGCGCTCCGCGTCCGGCTCGAGCACCGCGAGGTAAAAGAGCAGCGGCAGCAGCTTCATGATCTCCTCCACCACCGGCGCGATCTGCGTGGCGGCGTTCAGCGCGTCTGCGGCGTAGAGCTGGGCGAAGAAGGTGTTGAGGTACGCCGCGAGCAGGCACATTCCCATGCCCGCGAGGCAGAAAAGCAGCAGCGGACGCTGTTTCCTCCGCAGGAGCAGCAGTGCCACGAGCAGCGGGGCCGCCATGCACACGAGGACGTTTTCGATGTAGGTCATGCGTCCACCGCCTTTCGCAGCGCAGGCAGGAGCAGAAGGAGCACGAGCGAGAGCAGGAAGTCGAACCAGAAGTAGGGGTTCGTCAGCGTGTCGCTCACCCAGAAGCACGAGGAGGTCCACAGCGCGTACTCCAGCGCCGCGAAAGCAAGCACCGTTCCGTGGAACCGGCGCAGCCGCGCGCCGCCTGAGCGCTTCGCCCACACGAGACCGCGCACGGCGCACCACGCGAGCAGCATCGTCATGCCGCACATGAAAACGTTCGAGAGCACGTCGCCGTAGGTGACGTACAGGATAAACTGCGGCAGGCAGACGACTGGCACGAGCCGGCACAGCCTCGTGCGGAAGCACCGTTCCTCCGCCGTCGGCAGCGTGAGCGTCAGCGCGAGGAGAAAGACGAAGCTCGCGAGCCACGCGAGGTCGGAGACGTAGAAGACCTGCGGCGTTTCCTGCCGCAGCAGCAGGTGCAGCGTCCAGTAGAGCGTGCCGAGCGCGAAGGCCAGCAGTCCCACTAAAAGATAGCCGAGGCTCTCACCGGTGAACAGACTGGCGGTCATGCCGCCATAGTAGTCCGCGCCGGAGAAGCGCGCCGTGACGGACGGCATCGCCAGCGCGAGACCGAGGATCACCGCAAGACAGGCTGCCGCGCGGATTGGTAGAGATAAGCTCGAAAGCCGCCGTCGCGGATGCGGGGCTGTTTGGCGATAAGGTAGGCGAACGCCCGCCGCTTGGCGGCGGCAAGGCGTTCATCCGTTGTACGCATCGGTGATCCCCTCCTGCTCCAGACGCTTGCGCAGCGCGTTTTTTCCGCGGTAGATGAGGTCCGCGACCTGCTTTTCCCGCTTGCCCATGACGCGCCGCCTCCCGTGCTTTTTTCTCCATTATAGGGGATAGCGGTCCCGCTTGCAAGGGAGAACGTCCCGTCGGGACGACAGAAAAAACCGGCCGCCGAAGCAAGCGCTTCGGCGGCCGCAGTCGCTGTGGTCAGATCCTGGTGAGGTAGATGACGCCCTCGACGGCGCTGAGCTCCCGAAGAATATCGTCGAGCGACGTGCGGCCCTCCGCCCAGAGGGTGAACGTGCCGCACACAAGGTTGTCGCCGTAGCCGGAATCGGCGTACAGCTCCAGCTCCGAGAGTGTGCAGTCCTTTTCCCGCGCGAGGCGGACGAGCTGCCCGATGCTCAGCTTCGAGCGGAGCTCGAAGTAGACGGTGGCGGTCTTCTGCCGGCTCTGGATGCGCACGTCCACCAGCCGCAGCACGTTCATCGCCAGCAGAATGAAGGCGTAGCACACCGTGCCGCCCGTGTAGAAGCCCGCGCCGATGGCGGTGCCGATGATGGATACCGCCCAGAGTCCGGCGGCGGTCGTCAGGCCCTTGATCTCATGGCTCTTGGTGACGAGAATGGTGCCCGCGCCGAGAAAGCCCAGACCGGTGATGACCGAGGCCGGCATACGAACGAGGTCGGTCGAGCCGAAGACATCGCCGATGTAGAGGTTCGTCATCATCACCAGCGCGGCAGCGTCCGCGACAATGATGTAGGTGCGGAAGCCCGCCGCCTGCCGGTGCCGCTCGCGCTCATAGCCGAGCGTGCCGGCGAACACGGTCGTGAGCAGCAGCCGCACCGTGATGGAAAGGAGCGAGAGCGAGGAGAGCTGCGAAAAAAAGGTGTCCATCCGATCATTCACCCGCCTTAAAGAAAGAATGGCCGCTTTTGGCGCGGCCCGTTGTGGTCATATGGGAGAAAAACAGCAGTCCAAATCTCTCATACGTTTGGAAGGTTATACCACAACTGAACGGAGAATGCAAGAGAAAATCGACCGACGCGGAAATTTTTTTCCGCGTCGGTCGATCGGGAGGACTCAGACCTCGTGCCAGACGGCATCGATGACCCTCTGGTGCGCGTCGCTCTTAAACGCGCGGGACAGGCAGATGACGGTGTAGATGCTCTCAACGCCCGCAAGCAGCAGGGAAATGCCCATGTAGATCATCAGCGCCGCCGCGCCGTCGAAGGGGTCGAGGATCATCAGCACGCCGAGCACAGCGCCCACGATGCCCAGCAGCAGATTCAGTCCCCAGCTGCCGAGACCGAAGCGGCGCAGCTCTACGGCGGCCTGAATGGAAAAGACGCTGTCGATGATGATGTAGAAGCCGAGGATGATGGGCAGGACGGTCAGCGCTCCGGTGGGGTGGGCAAGAAGCAGAACACCCGCGAGCGTGCTGAGAATGCCCACGATCAGGTCGAAGCGGAAGAGGATGCCGATGACGCCGATGCTGAAGTAGCGGGCGATCTCGCACACGCCCATGGCGATGCACAGCGCGCCGGTGAGATAGCACACGGCCAGCGCGGAGATGTCGGGGCGGAGGATCATCGCGGCGCCCAGCACGATCATGCAGCAGGATACGACGATGGCCCAGAGACGGTAACGCTTTAAGGTTTCCATAGTTCACAGCTCCTTTATTTTCATGGGAATTGAAATGACAAAATGAAGCGGCAGGAGCGCCGCGCCGCGGTCCCTCCTGCAAGCATAGGATACCGCGCTGCAAGCGGCATTTCCATAGGCAGATAACGGTGAAATGCACAAAATTTGTGAACTTTTTTCGTCAAAACGGAAAAAGTACCGAGACCATGCGGCCTCGGTACGACGTTTTATTTCAGAGACGATATAGCTCCGGCCGACGGTCGTGAAAGACGTTGATGGAGTTGCGGACCTCCGCAAGGACGGAAAAATCGAGCGTGGCGGTGACGATCTCCTCGCCCGCTCCGGCGGCGGCGAGCAGTTCGCCGCGGGGACCGAGGATGCGCGACGCGCCGCCGAACACAGTCTCGCCCGCCGTGCCGCAGGAGTTGCAGGCGGCCAGAAAGAGCTGGTTTTCGATGGCGCGCGCCGCTGTGAGCGTTTCCCAATGATACCGCCGCGCGGCGGGCCACTGCGCGGGCAGGAGCAGCAGCTCGACGCCCTGAAGCGCCAGCGTGCGGAAAAGCTCGGGGAAGCGGAGGTCGTAGCAGATGAGCAGGCCGCATTTGTGCCCGTCGAGCGAAAAGGTCGTGAGGTGATCGCCGGCGGCGTAGTGCTCGTGCTCGCCCATCGGGGTAAAGAGATGCGTTTTGTCGTAGGCTGCGAGACACGCGCCCTGCCGGTCAAAGACGTAGGCGGTGTTGTACACGCGCCCGCCGCGCCGGTCGGAGACCGAGCCGGCGACGATGTTCATGTTCAGCTCGCGGGCGAGCGGCGCGCACAGCGCCTTCACCGCCTCGCCGCCGCGGTCGCTCCGCTCCGGCAGATGGTCGGCGGGGAAGAAGCCGGTGTTCCAAGTTTCCGGCAGCAGCGCGGTGTCCGCGCCCTCCGCCGCCGCGCGGCGCAGCAGCGCCTCCGCGTGCGCGAAATTATAGGCACTCTCACCCAAACGCATATCCATCTGAATGACGCTCAACCTCATGCGCAGACCTCCTTGAATTTGGTTCGGACAGGCAGCGACGCTCACGCGCCGGCGCTGTAGTTTTCCCTGTAGAAGTCATCCTCCGTGACGCCCTCGAACACGGCGCCGCGAGCGCGGCGAAAAGTAGCTTTTTCATCGTGCAGTCCAGCCTTTCTCATTCCTCGGCAAAGCGCGTGCGCGCCCGACCGATCTTTTTCTCGTAGCGGTCCTCCTCGGAGAAGATGCAGCCGCAGTATTTCTGGAGATAAAGCCCCATCTCACGAGCCTTTGCCTGTCCCGCGCGGAAGCCGGGGCGGAAGTCACGGTAGAGAAATTCCACGCCGTACTTTCTCGCCATCGTCTCGCCGACCGCCTTGAGCAGCTCGTGGTTCTGGTAGGGGGAAATGAGCAGCGAGGAGGTGAACGCCTCGTAGCCGTGCTCGCTCGCGTACTTCGCCGCCGTGCCGAGACGGATGGTGTAGCAGTGCGCGCAGCGGTGGTCGATGTCCGCGGCGACGGCGCGGACGAAGTCGCGCAGGCCGTAGTCCTCTAAGATATGCACCTCGACCCGCTCCTTTTCTCCGTATTCGAGCAGGGTGGAGCGGCGCTGGTCGTACTCTGTCCACGGGTGAATGTTCGGGTTGAACCACAGCGACACCGGCTCGATGCCCTCGCCGCGCAGGGTGTCCACGCAGTAGACCGAGCAGGGGGCGCAGCAGGAATGTAAAAGAATTTTATCCATAAAAGTCATCTCACGAAACGTTATCGGTATTTTCTTGAACGGACGAACGCGGAAAAAGGTTCCCGCGAAGGAGCCGTCCTTCAAAAGTTTAACATATTGTAAAGCCTTTGACAACGCCCCTTTTTTCAATTGACGAACCGTGCGCGATTATAGTATAATACATTGATTTAATATGCGGCGCTGTGCGCCGGCGAAGGAGATAGAGCCTATGTGGATCGCGGACAAGTGGGAGGATTACGAGCTGCTCGACTGCGGCGGCGGCGAAAAGCTGGAGCGCTGGGGGCGGCAGATCCTCGTGCGTCCCGACCCGCAGGCCATCTGGGAGACGCCGCACGCGAACCGCGGCTGGAAAAACGCGCAGGGACGCTACCACCGCTCGTCCACCGGCGGCGGACATTGGGACAAGGAAAAGCTGCCCGAGCAGTGGCAGATGCGTTACCGCGACCTGACGTTCCAGTGCAAGCCCATGAACTTCAAGCACACGGGACTCTTTCCCGAGCAGGCGGTGAACTGGGACTTTGCGCGTGAGAAGATCGAGCAGGCGGACCGTCCCATCCGCGTGCTGAACCTCTTTGCCTACACGGGCGCGGCGAGCGTCGCCTGCGCCAAGAGCGGCGCGAGCGTCTGCCACGTCGACGCCGCCAAGGGCATGGTCGCATGGGCGAAGGAGAACGCGAGGGTCAGCGGTCTGGCCGACGCGCCGATCCGCTGGATCGTGGACGACTGCGCGAAGTTCGTCGAGCGCGAGATCCGCCGCGGCAAGACCTACGACGCCATCATC
>OJAM01001032.1_pt1 | contig 10524 bp, 7 predicted proteins | sample 1589071 | NCBI WGS metagenome assembly OJAM01 (sample SAMN03283243) | human gut metagenome | biome: human-associated habitat; material: feces | host: Homo sapiens | place: Peru | collected 2012
TCCACGGATTTGAACAGGCTGTTCGTGGTGTCGCTCGCCAGCACGCCCGTGCTCTTGCCGTTCACTGTCCAGACACCGTTCTTGTCAATGCCGATTTCAGGCACTGACGTGGCGACCGGCATCTTGTTGCCGTCTTTTCCGAGAATCCACTCCCATGAAGCGCCATTGTCCTTGGTCAGACGCCAATACAGTGTCCCGTCTTCTTCCGCAACTCCTATCATCGGGGCCTTGCTCAGGTCAGAAGCCTTGGCCAGCGTGACGGTCTTCTTCTCGCCGCCGGCTGTCTTGTAAGTGATTACGTAGTTCCCCTTCTCGTCGGTTCCCACACGTGAAATCAAATTGCCTGAAGTGAAATCCGAGACTGATTTGAGCTGTGCCTCCAGATTTTCCGCCTTCTGTTCCAATGCAGCGATCTGCTGTTCAAGCTCCGTTATGCTGCCTTCGATTTCTGAAGAATCGTAGGAGCAAGATCCCAGAACGGCAGCAGCCAGGAACATTGACAATATTATATTTATCTTTTTCATATCGTCCTATTTCTTAATACGTACATACATGTAGTCCATACAGCTGCGTTCGCCCTTCTTGTCACTCGGACGGCTCACGAGGCCGGACACGCCGTCTTTCTTTGCCCACATTGCAGAAGAGCCGCCGCCGTCGAAACGGGTTGCGTTCCATGCTCCGAGACGCAGGGAAATATCGGTGACTTCTTCAGCATTGACGCCTATGGAGAAGCCTTCCTGTCTGCCGTCGATTTCGACGAGCATGATCCGGGATCCGCTCCTGTCCACGCAAGCGAAGGTCATCGGGTCGGACAATGTCCTGAAAGTATGGTTTGCAGGCACCGTGTTGAGGGTATTCTGTCCGTCCGTAACGAACTGCCACATGGTGGAGTTCTGTGTGAAGATAGGTTTCACCTCTCCGTTCACTGCCATTTCTGCGCAGAGCTGGATTTCATCTCCTACCTTTACCGCCTTGGAGATTTCCTCGGCCGTATCTCCGGTAATCTGGATGCCTACCTCCTTCTTGTCAGTAAGATACGGAGCCTCTTCCAGAGCTGTGGTCCTGCCGTCAGCCATTGCCGTAACGGTAGCCTTGAACCAGCCATCGTTAACCGTCATGTTGGCTGCAGAATACCTGGCAGTAACATACAGAGCCTTGGTGCTCAGCTTGTTGACTATGTCAGGACGTTCCGCATGAGGGGTTTTCACGTACTTGTATGTGTAGAGATTTATCGGATAAGACTTCATCTGGGAAGCATTGTTCCCGCGGACGAGAGTATCATTGACAGAATAGAACTTGTACTCCTTGTCGGCGATTTTGATCTTGCCGGAGAACACCTTCTTTCCGCAGGATGCAGTGTTGTCCTTGAAGATGGTGAACGCCCAGGCGTGGTTGCCGAGGTTGCTCGCAACCGCAGGATTGTTCATATAGACAAGTTCGCCCTCCTCGATGTGAGGACCTCTGGTGAAACCGTCGTTGGAATCAAAGAACCCTGTATTGATACCGGCGATAACATCCTGACCTTCAGCGGTCTTGCGCGCACAAAGCTGCGACAGCGTCTCGCGGAGGTTGAAGCCGTTGTTGCCGTTCTTGTTCCCGTTCGGGTTCGGGACAATGTCGTCCGCATAAGACGTGGTAACTTCGATGGCAGGGTTCGTGAGGTCGATTTCCAGCACGTGCATTTTCCTGGCAATCTTCTTGAACTCCATGCTGTAATAGTTGCAGCCCGGGGCCAGAAGTTTCTCCTCGACCGTGCTCCAGAGGTCGTTCTCCGTCTCGACCGAGAATGTTCCGCGCAGATAAATGGTGCGTGCAGCCATGCGGCCGTCCTCGCCTGCGGCAATGATCGTAAACCGCGCCTTGCGAAGGTCGTCCGGAACCGCAATTTTCACCTTTTCAGCTTTCTGGTCAATGCTGACCTCGACTCCTTCCGCTCTGGTTACCCTTACGGAAGCTTTCTCCGCAGCCTTGCCGGTCAGCTTATATGTAAGCTCCAGGCTCTTCACTCCGTCAGCCACTTTAATCTCGCCTTTCACCGGAGAACCTTCGTAATAAACTGTAAGTGAGAAGCTTTCGCTCGTCTTCACTGTAACCGTAGAGCCGTCTGCCAATGTGAGGGTGACGGTGCCGTCATCGTTTTTCGCAACGCCGGTGAGCAATGAAGCCTTCTTTCCTTCTGATTTTATCTTCTCTCCCTTGCTGTCGAGGATATAGCTGCCATTGACCATCCAATATCCTTCCTTGTCGGTGGTGAAAGACGGCTCGCGTCCGGAAACAGGAATCTTCGCCCCATCCTTGTCTGTCAGGATAGTGGTCTTTCCCTTGACAGTAATGGTCCAGTAGAGCACACCGTTCTCTTCCTTCGTGCCGATGATATCCGCATCAGAGAGGTCGTCTTTCGTGGCGACAGATGCCGTGGCGGTCCTGCCGTCTGCAGTAGTATAGGTAATGGTGATGCCACCAGACGGATTTTCCTTGATGTCCGTGATGACTCCTCCGGTCTTGGCAGCGGTGAGGAGAGCTACCTGGCCCTCCAGCTGCGTCAGAGAAGCAGAAAGGTCCTCCAGCTGCTTCTGTGCCTCATCCACCTTTTTCCAAAGGACGGAATCGTCGTACTCGCTGCAGCCCATCAACAGAGCCGCGGCGAATACAGATAATATTATTCTAGAACTTTTCATGTTGTCAGTGTCTGTTAATAACCAGGATTCTGTGTCAATACGCTCTCTCCCGTCGCCTCGTCCTTAGGGTATATCTGTATCTGTTTCACAGGAATAGGATAGAGATAGTCCTTCTCCTCCCACTTGTAAGACTGGTCCTTGAACTGGATGAGATATCCGCTCGTACCTTCTGAAAGAGTGTTTTCCTTGCCTTCTGATACGTCCAATGTGTTCTCGCAGTCCGTAGATGGCTTGGTGCCGGTGTAGATGCAGAGGTCAGGAGTACCGTCATTGTTCATGTCATATTCGCCGAGTCCCGGGAACCAGCAGCCGATGAAGCCAGGTCCCAATGTGTTGGAAGCCGGACAGAGCTGCTGACCTTCGTGCCAGCGCAACATGTCCCAGAGTCGGAAGCCTTCATTCACCAGTTCCACAGTGCGCTCACGCCTGATTTCCAGGATGAGGCCCTTGTCCGGTCCGTCCAGATGCTTGTCGGTGTAGTATGAGCTGAGGAATGCGTCAGGAGTGCCGTTCGCCTTCGTCACGTCAAGGGCAGGCATGCCTACGCGGGCGCGTATGACATTGACAGTCTGGTCAATGACGGTCTGGTCGGCTTCTCCGAGTTCGGCCTTGGCTTCGGCGTAGTTCAGGAGGACCTCGCCATATCTGAATATGGCATAGTCGGTAGTCGATGTGCCCGCGCCGTCATGAGTATCATCAGAGAAGTACTTGATAGGCCTGTAGCCGCTTCTGTCATAGTCCTTGCAGCTCGGATAATATTTGGTGGAAGCATCCGTGCCCACGGCCACATAGTCAGGAGCCGCGATGGTCTGGGCCATACGGGGGTCACGATTCTTGAACTCCTGGTTATACTGCATCGTCTGCCATCCTTCCTGGCTCTGGAACGGCGTGCCGTCTGCCATAAGATAGTGATATGCAAGCGCTCTGGTGAGGGAGTGCCTCTGGTTCTTGTATTTGAACTGCACTCCATGGCGGATGTTCATCTCATCGGTATAGAGATACCTTCTGGACAGGATCGTCTCACTGGTCTCGGCATCTTCCAGCACGAAGAAGTCCCTGTAAGGCTGGCCCTTGACGATGGTCTCGCCCTTGTACATCTTGTATTTTCCGTAGTCAATGACGGCCTTCGCGGCATCTGCCGACTGACGGAGGAAATATTCTGATGACAATGTCAGCTGCGTGCCGTCGTCCTTCGTGTAGGTCTCGTCTGGAACGTCATGGTATTTTCTCCATGTACCTTCAAAGAGGGCTACGCGGGATTTGAATGCGTATGCAGCATATTTGTTTATCCTGTAGACGCCTTCCGTCCATGTAACAGGCAGTCCGTCAATGGCTTTGTCCAGATCTTCCATGACCTTCTGCATCACGAAGCCCCTGCTGTCGCGTGCTCGGTAGAGCGAAGCCTTGTCATTGGCTGAAATCACATGGTCATACCAAGGGATGTCGCCATATTTGCGGACTTTTTCATAATAGAACATTGCCCTGAAGAAATAGGCGACGCCGTCGTATTTCTTGCGGATATCCTCGCTCGTACAGTTTACCGAATGTTCGAGATAGTAGTTCAATGCCCTCAGGTTGGACCATGTGCTTGAACTCCAAGATTCGTTTTCAGCGGAGCGGTTGCCCATCTGCAAGCTGCTCAGGGCGACATGGTATTCGAGGTCATTGTCCTGAAGTGCGCCGTCGGTCGTGTTGTCCGGGGAAGGCAGTATCGTGTAGAAGCCGTTGGTGGCCAGTTCGAGCTCTTTCTCGCTGGTGTAGAACGTCTCCGGAGAGAGGCTCGTTTCAGGGAATTTGTCCAGAAAGCCCTCGCATGACGAGAACGCGAGCACTGACAGCCCTGAAATAAAAACAGCATATATCTTTTTCATGTTCATTCTCTGTTTTAGAAGGTTATGTCAATTCCGAGAGATACGGTCCTTGAGAATGGATAGATACAGTCATCACTCTGGTTGGAAGATGCCGTAGCCACCTCAGGGTCGATGTATTTGGAGTGTCTCTTCATCGGAGACCAGTACCAGAGGTTTTCTCCGGTAGCATAGATGCGTATTTTCTCCACAGCCTTGTTCTGCTTGATAGGAATGGTATATCCCAGTGTTATGTTCTTCAGGCGGATGTAGGCAGCATTCTGGAGATACCTGTCGGTATTTACGCCGAGTGCGGAGCCGGAATATGTGGTATAACCACGTCTTCTAGGGAAATATGCGTTTCTGCGGTCCTCAGTCCACGTTTTCGACTCGAAGTCCGTAGGCACGAACGAGGATGCAGGGAAGCCGTAGAGGCTCCAGAAATATGAGCAGGTCTTAGGAGGCATCCAGTCGCAGTGTCCTATTCCCTGGAAGAATACCGAGAGGTTGAAGCCATACCAGTCGATGTCTCCTCTGAATGAATAGGTGTATCGCGGAAGGCTGTTTCCGATGATGTAGCGGTCTCCCGGCTTGCCCACCGTGTTGTCGCCGGTGTTGATGACGCCGTCACCGTTTCTGTCCACAAACTTGACATCGCCGGCTTTCAGTTTGGCAAGCGCAGCCACGCCGCAGGAATAGACGGAGTTGTTGACCGCCCTGTCATTGATCCTGGCCTGATACTCAGCGGCTTCCGCATCCGTCTTGAACAGTCCTTCCACCTGGTATCCCCAGATGTCACCGAGCCGCTTTCCTACATAATGCTGGCTGAGGGACTTGGTAGGGTTGTCGAATTTCGTAATGGTCGTCACGTAGTCGCCGAGGGAACCGGAAACCGAGTAATAGAACGGACGGCCCGCCAGTTTCACCTGGTCTTTCCAGGTCAATGTTATTTCATATCCCTTGGTCCGGAGGTCCGCTCCATTGATTTTCGGAGAGCTGGTTCCGAATACTGCCGGAAGTTCCTGCGAAGAAGTAAGCATGTCCTTGGTATCCCTGATATAGAAATCGGCACTGGCTGTCAATCTGTTGCTGAGGAATCCGAGGTCAAATCCGAGGTTATAGGTGATGACCGTTTCCCATGTGAGGCCTTCAGTGATGGCACCAGGCGTGCTGACCTTGCCGGCAAGATTGGTGCTGTCGAAGGTATAGTTCATCATTGACGTGGACAATGTGCTGATATACGAGTAGTTGCTTACCTGCTGGTTGCCGAGGGAACCGTAGGAGACACGAATCTTGGCATTGTCCCACCAGCTTTTCAGGTTGCCCCAGAATTTTTCTTCGGAGATACGCCAGCCGGCTGACGCGGACGGGTAGAATGCCCATCTGTTTCCTCTTGCGAAACGGGAAGAACCGTCCTGGCGGCCGGAAATCTCGAACAGATATTTGCCCGCATAGTCATAGTTCACTCTGGCGAAGAAGCCCAATGTCCTGTAAGCGGTGTTGCTTTCGTCGGCTCTCTCGATGGTGCCCTGCGCCATGTTGATGAATGCAAGCTTGTCGGAGATGGAGCCTTTCTGGCGGATGGTCGATGTGGATGACCTGTAGTCCTGAAGCTGCGCTCCGGCCACTGCCGTGAAATTATGTTTACCCCATGACTTGTTCACATTGAGATAAGCATTGGCGACATGCCCGTTGAGGTAGGAACGGCCCTCCTGATAGAAGTCATAGACGGAGCCGTTGGTCATTTCCGTAATCTTCTTCATGTTCTTGTCCCAGGTGTTGGCGGTAGGATAAGAACGGTAGCTGTTCAGGTTGTCACGTCTTCTGTAAGTGTAGTCTGCTGTGATGTTCAGCCACTTGGTAAGGTCGAACACGAGTCTGTTGGTGACCACCCAGTAGCCGACCTTTCTGGAGTTCTTGTTCCTGCCGTCCGTGAACACGCCGCCACGTCCTGATGCAATAGGAGAATCGGCGAACTGGATGCCGTTGGTGTACATTGTGGTAGTGCCGTCAGGGTTTACCGGGACGATGGTCGGGCTGATGTTCTGAGTAATGTTCCAGAGAATACCCTCTGACTTCAGGTCCTCGGAGCCGTCCTGCTCCCAGAATCCGCCGTAGTTGTAGGCAGATCCTTCATAGCTTAAGTTTCCGGTGTAGCGGAGCCATGGTTTTACCTTCGCGTTTACCTTCGCGCGGAAAGAATATCCGTTCAGGATATCCTCGCTGGCATTGTTGAATACGCCCTCGCGATAGAGGTAACGGCCGCTGACATAGTAGTTTATCTTGTCATTTCCACCATTGATGGTGACATTGTGTTCTGTTTCCGGCCTTGTTCTCTTGAGCACGTAGCCGTACCAGTCGAAGTTTCCGAGATAGCGGTATTTGCCTTTGTCATTGGTATAGACCCACGGCCTGTCAGGGTTTTCCGTCTTGTCGAACCTACGGTCGTAGAGCATCTGCATTTCCTCATCGGTGTAATTCCATGCGTTATAGCCCTTTGGCGAGTTCTTGGTAAATTCATTGGAGAGGGTCACATAGTCATAACCGGTAGTCACGAAATCAGTGCGGGTGGTGTTGAATGCCACGCCGCCACGTCCGTTGTAGGTCACTTTCAGGTCTCCTGACTTACCGCTCTTGGTGGTGATGAGAACCACGCCGGCAGATGCTGTGGCGCCATAGATGGCGCAAGACGAAGCATCCTTGAGCACCGACACAGATTCGATGTCATTAGGATTCACTTGTGTCAATGAGGACTCGATACCATCCACAAGAATCAGCGGGCTGCCCGAGTTCAATGACACCTGTCCGCGGATTTTCACATTGTACTGCTTGCCCTCGATAGAACCGCTGCTCATGCTCATGAGGAGTGACGGGTCCGCACCTTGGAGAGCCTGCGCAGCATTGGTTACTGGCCTGTTGTTCAGGTCTTTACCGCTGATGACACCCACCGCTCCGGTGAGGTTCACTTTCTTCTGGACACCGTAGCCAACCACGACCGATTCTTCGAGAAGGTCAATGTCTTCTTCCAGATTTATGACAATGCCGGCGGTCTGGCTGCCGAATCTTGACGAGTAGTCCTTGTAACCCATCATTGACACGACAAATGTGCGTCCCGGAGCGGCCTGGATGGAGAACTGGCCGTCAATATCGGTCATGGCGACATTGTCCTTCTTGCCGTCGAGCATAATCATTGCGCCGGGAACCGGTCCTGACGCGTCCACTACTTTTCCTTTGTATTCGACCAGGCTGACAGCTTTCTGTTCAGCTTTCACAACGAGGATTATTTTTCCGTCGATGCCGGCCTGCATTCCTGTTCCTTCGAGGATTGCAGTCATGGCTTCAAGCACCGGTTTTCCGGATGGCGGAGTAACCTGCCTGTTCACGTCGAGAAGACTCTCGTTGTAAGCTATTGTCATACCCAGCTGATGCTCAATAGCTTCAAACGCCTGCCTGACTGTCATTGGCCCGGCCTGGAAATTCACGACCATATTTTGGGCGTGAACCCCGATGACCGGCATAATGGTCAGGAGAAGCGCGATCAGATAATGTTTAATCTGCTTCATAGACTTAGTTATTAATATTTAGTTCAAATTATGTTTCTTCGTGGCGGGGGCGTCAGGACCGGCGTACCGGACCTACCTTATATATATGCAGCCGTTTTCTATACTGTACTTCATCCCAGGTACAAGTTTGCATATCGCACCGAGCATCTGTTCCATGGACTCGCCCTGTATGAACTTGGCCGTCAATATCATGTCATCGTACTTTCCGGAGGTTATATAAGTATTTATACCGTATTTGCGCTCAATCGCCTTGACAATCGTATGGATATTCTCCGAGCGGAAACACATGTCGCCGCGTTTCCATGCGGTATCTTCTGCCGAATTAACACGGATTATGGAGGACTTCCCGGTCTGTCTGTCGTAATCGAGACGTTCGTTCGGAACCATAAGGATGCTTTCGCCGCTTCCTTTCAATGTCGCAGAGATGCTGCCTTCACACAATGTCGCCGAAATGCCGCGTGCCTCAGGATATGCATTGACATTGAATGTGGTTCCGTGCACCTGGATAGTGAGGTCAGCCGTGTTCACCATAAACGGAAGCGCCTCATTATGAGTCACTTCGAAAATCGCCTCACCGGAAAGGAATACGGTGCGCTCAGTACTGCTGAACTTTTCCGGATAGATCAGCACCGACCCGGCATTGAGCGTAATTCTGGAGTTGTCCGGCAATATTATCTCGCGGGTTTCGCCGTTGTGCGTAGAGACTTCGCAGAGTTTCGGGCTTTCTGCGACTGCCGCCTGCTTGTCCGCGATTCTGTCATTAAGTTTCAATGTAATCCACGGGACGAAAATAAGCATTGCCGCTGCCGAGGCGCAGGTCAATGCGATTCGACGGATTCGCTGACGGAGTCCGATGCGCATAATTGCCGACTGAGCTTTCTCGCGGCGGTCCGCTGAAGACATCACCTTGTCAAAAGCGTCATCCAGTTCTTTTTCCGGCATTGTGTTGCCGAAATGCTTTTCCCACTCGTTGCGGATATCGTTATTGGTCATAGTCTGCTGTTATCAGATGTAGTTGTTAAAACACCGATAAGACAACAAAATGCCAGCTCACACCCAATGGAATTTCAATTTTTTTCTGTTTTTTTTAAATTTTTGTAACAGCGACACATTTCGCATAATTTTGTTATATCTTTGTGAATGTGAGCGGAGAGCAATCGGCCACATCACCATAATTCAATATAACACAGATGTTTACGGAGATAGAAGAAAGAGTGTTGATGGAACGCACTGCTGCGGGCGACAGAAGCGCGTTCAGGTCTCTTTTCGATGTTTATTATCCTGTGGTCCACGGCTTCATGAGCAGCATTCTGCCGACAAGAGAGGATGCATCTGATGTGGCTCAAGAAGTATTCATCAAGCTCTGGCTCATGCGTGCGGCACTTCCTGACATCACTTCGCTCCGCTTCTACCTCTATCGGATGAGTCTGAACCAGACGATCAACTTCATGAAGAAGGACAGATTCCGCAACAGTTCCGTACTTGCGGACATTCCATATGATCAGATGGTGGAAGAAGTCATTGACATGAAAGACAAGGAAGCTTTTATAGCTTCGGTAGTGGAACGCATGCCTGAGCAGAGGCGCAAAGTATTCGTGATGAGCCGCTTCGAGAACCGGTCCAATGATGAGATCGCGTCAATTCTGAACATCAAGAAGAAAACCGTGGAGAATCACCTGAACCTTGCCCTGAAAGAACTCCGCACCGCTCTCCCCGCCTCCCTTTTCCTGTTCATCGCATTCTTTTAGGATACAAACGATTAGCCGCGAGCGTCCAATGTTCCATCGAAGCACAATCTTCAGCCTCAACGAAAACGCCCTCAGCCTTTTCAAGTCGATATACGACAATTGCTTTTCTCTCTTCGTCTGTTAATGGCATAGGCTAACTCCTTCCATTTGAACATTTTTGTAAAATGGAGTAATGCTTCTTTTGCTCCAATCCTCAAAAGAATAAATTAATGGATTAATCTGTTCGCCTACAGACCAGCCATAATCCACGAAAGGATAGGCAAATTTCTCAAAGTCTTCACCGGTGGCTTTTCCACCATCAATCAGTATAAGGATATCCCAGTCGGAATCAGTTCGCGCATCTCCACGTGCTCTCGAACCGAAAAGGATGACTTCTGCACCCTTCGGCAACACATGAGAAGCTACCTCTCTCATTCCTCGTATTATATCCTTTGTACTCATACAGTTACAAATGTACAAACTATTTGCAAAAAAACAAATCCGGGGACAGACGCAGCGCGTAAAGTACTGTATATCAATAAGATAAGCGTTTTCAGAGTTGATGATATTGCAACTCTGAAAACGCTTAAACTGTTAAGGCAGAGCCTTTTACGCGCTGCGCTAAAAATCTACTCCAACGCGGGCAGCACCATCATGAAGGTTGTGGATGTGCTCAACGAGAGCAAGACCGTTATAGCCTATAAGTGTT
>OJAM01001034.1_pt1 | contig 10506 bp, 8 predicted proteins | sample 1589071 | NCBI WGS metagenome assembly OJAM01 (sample SAMN03283243) | human gut metagenome | biome: human-associated habitat; material: feces | host: Homo sapiens | place: Peru | collected 2012
CGGTTCTGAACATGCGACCATGCTCTGACGGGTGTTTTGCCGCCCGCCATCACAATGCCCCACATTGTTCGATGATGGCCGCTTTGCGTTTGTCGTAGGCGGGATTGTCCTTGAGGGCGTATTTGCCGATCAGGTCATCGAAGCTCGTTCCGCCGGATTCGCCCATCGTCGCCAGCTCGTCGTAGGCGTCGGCGGTCACGGAGTCGTCCACGATGCCGTGTTTTTTCAGGCAGGCCAGTGTCTTGTCGTTCTGCTGGCGCGCGAGTTGGTCGTTATCGACGTTCTCGGGATTCTCCTTGAGGCTCAGATACAGGTCGACGATGTTCTTGTATTGGGTCTCATTCTGGCAGGCTTCGTCAGCGGCATTGGTGGCGGCAATCTCATCTTCGCTCAAGTTGCGCTTGTCAAGCGCGTCGTCTCCGTAGGACGGGCTGATCGACCCACCGGGGTATCGCGCCTCGCCGGTGTCCACTGTGATGCCTTTCGAGGTCAGGCATTGCGCGTAGCTGGAACCGAGCTGGACCAACTCCTCTTCCGTGATTTTGCCGTCCTCGAGAATCTGGGCGGCTTCAGTGCTACCGGAGTTCTTGATTTTTGCGATTTCGTCCCGATACGACGCGTCCGCGGCGTTGGCGTCCGCATCGCCGCTGATGGCGGGCGCCTGGCCCCGTGACGACTGCTCTTGCTTCCGATCTCCTGCCGTGCCGCACGCGCCCAACGATATGCTCAAAGCAAGAACCGTCAGTATTGTCACGATTCGCCGTGGCCGTTGCATCCCGTAGCTTTGATATGTTCCATGCGTCATCGCAGTCCCCCGATCATGAACATCCGGTCATGCCGGACCATCCATCCTGTTGGTTACATGGTTAGTTACATAACTAACTAACCATGTAACCAACAATATCGACCGACACGCAATCGGTCAAATCGTTATAGAAAAGAGACGCACCACGAATATGCGAGACGGTACGGCGCGCACGGATGAGGCATGCGGAGCGACACCTACAGCGAGGCGGCCTGCACCAATCGCTTGGTGTACTCGTCCTGCGGATGGCCCAGCACCTGGTCCGTCGGGCCGACTTCGACCGCGCGCCCGTCGTGCAGGACCAGAATGCGGTCCGCGATGTGCTGCACCACGCCCAGATCGTGGGACACCATGACGATCGCCATATCGGGCTGCGATTCGCGAATCGCGGCGAACGCGTCGAGGATGCGCACCCGCGCGGCCACGTCGATGGCGCTCATCGGCTCGTCGGCGAGCAGCACCTTCGGCCCGTCCACGATGGCGCGGGCGATCGCGGCGCGCTGCGCCTGCCCCCCGGACAGGTCGACAGGGAAACGGTTGGCGAACGTTCCCGGATCGAGGCTCACCATTTCCAGCACTTCGGTCACACGTTCCGCGACGCGTTCCCGTGGCCAATCCGGATGATGCATTCGCAATGGCTCGCCTATGGATCGGCCGATGCGCCATCGCGGATCCAACGAATCGAACGGGCTTTGGAACACCAATCCGGACTGCAGGCGCAGACTGTGCGCCACGTCGCCACGGACCGGCTCGCCGCAGTATTCGACGCTGCCGCCGTCCGCGGATTCGAGTCCCAGCAGCACGCGGGTCAGCGTGGTCTTGCCCGATCCGGAGCCGCCGATCACGGCGAGGCACTCCCCCGCACGCACGTCCACATCCACGCCGAACAGCACCTGACGGCGGTCATGTTTCGCGCCATACCATTTGTCGAGGCCGCGGCCGCACAGCACCATGTCCTCATCTGTGTCAGTCATGGTCCGCCTCCTTGTGCATGGGATTCCGCACGGGTTTCTGCCCGGCATCCTGCCCTGCGTGCAACGACAATGCGCGTGCCGACTGGACCAGCCTGTGTCCCGCGTCGGTGTGCGGATGGTCCAGAAGCGCGGTCGTATCGCCGGATTCCTCAATCCGCCCGTTTTCAAGCACGTAACAGCGTGTGGTGGCCCTGTTCAGCACCGCGAAATCGTGCGTGATGAACAGCATCGACGCGCCCGACTCGTCCACCAGCGACGTGAGCAGGTCCACGATCTGCCGTTGCGTGATCGAATCCAACGCGGTGGTCGGCTCGTCGGCGATGATCAGCCGTGGCGAAGTGACAAGCGCCGTGGCGATGCCGACACGCTGCCGTTGGCCGCCCGACAGTTCATGCGGGTATTTCACCAGCACGTCCTCGCCGAGGCCGACCTTGGCAAGCACCGCTGTGACGCGTTCCGACCGTTCGGCGAGCGACAGATCGTAATGCAGGTACAGCGGAAGACCGACCTGCTGCGCCACGGTCATCACCGGATTCAACGCGGCGGACGGATTCTGGAACACCATGCCCACGTACCGTCCGCGCAGGTCGGCGACCGCTGCGTCCGACGCGCCGACAATCTGCGTACCACCCAATTCGACGCTGCCCGTCACCTGTGCGGTCGCCGGCAGCAGGCCCATCATGGCGCGGGCGATCATCGATTTGCCGGAACCGGACGAGCCGACCAAGCCGACACGTTCGCCGTCGACGATGTCCAAATCGACATCATCGACGATCGGCTTGCCGTTGATGGCGATGTTCAGATGACGTATGACGGCGCTCATGCGGCCTCCCTTAACGCGGGATTGGTTAGCGGATCGAGCGCGTCGCGCAACGCGTCGCCGAACAGGTTCAACGCGACCACCACCATCGTGACGACCAGGCCGGGCCATAGGACGGCCATGGGATAGATGCTGATGAATTTCACGGACGTGGACAGCGAATGCCCCCAACTGGGCACGCCGGCTCCGACGCCGACGCCCAGATACGTGAGTCCTGCCTCCGCCAGCAGCGAGGTGCCAGCGCTCATGGACAGCTGCACGCACAATACCGGCAGCGTGTTCGGCACGATATGCGTGAAGAACACGCGCACGGAGCTTGCCCCCGACCATAATGCCGATTCGACGTATGCCGAACGTGCGGCGAGCAGTGCGGAGGGCCGTAGGATGCGTGCCAGGTTCAGCCCGTACGCGCAACCGCAGGCGGCGATGACCACCGCGGCGGACGCGCCGAACGGCACGGAAAGAATCAATGCGATAAGCACCGTCGGAATGGAGATCAGCGCGTCGGCCACCACCACCGATGTGGACGCGAGCGCACCGGAACGCGATACCATGGCGGCGACCAACAGCAGTCCGATCGCGGCGGCGACGATGACGGTGAGCACGGCGATCATGAGATTCGTGCGGGAGCCGGCCATCAGCCAGCTCAGCACGTCGGCACCGGTGCCGTCGGTGCCCAACGGGTGCGCTGCGGACGGGGAGGCCCACGCGTTGAATCCGTTGGTGTCGAGCAGCGAATACGGCGTCCATACGAGGGACAGTGCGGATACGAGCAGCCATGCTCCGATGACGATCAGCGCGTATTTGCCGCCGGCCTTGGCCCAGATGGTCGAAAGCACGGTTTTCATGGTGGCAGTGGATGTCACGTCGGTGACGGATCGCATGGGTCTCGACGTAGTTTGCGCGGACGACGCTGATTGCGAGGATGGTGCGGGTTTCGATGCGTTCATGCTTCCGCCTTTCCCGAAACGACGCCGGAATGTTTCAACCGCGGGTCGAGCGCGCGGTGCGTCAGATCGACCACGAGACCCAGCAGCAGGAAGAACGCGGCCAGCAGGAACAGTTCGCTTTGCACTGCGATCAGGTCGCGGTTGCCGGCGTCGGTGACCAGCATGGCGCCAAGACCCGGCAGGGCGAACAGGTTTTCCACCACCATCACGCCGGTGATCATTTGCGCGAAGGTCAGGCCGACCACCGACACCAGTTGCGCAGTGGCCAGACGCAACGCCACGCGCAATACCGCCTGTTTGCGGGTCATGCCGCAGGCCATGGCCATGTCCACCGCCTGCGATGAGGCCATATCCCCCACTGCGGCACGCGTGTAGCGCATGATGGACGCGCCGGCTGTGATGCCGGTGGTGAGCGCCGGCATCAGCAGACAGGACAGGGCCTTTCCCGGCGTGGCCCAGCCGGTGTCGGGGAAGCCTTGCGCGGGCAGCAATCCCAACAGTCCCGTGCCACGGGAGAACAGCAGGATCAGCAGTAGGCCGCCCCACAATGCGGGCACCGCGCCGCCCACGATCGCAATGCCGTGAAACAGGCCGCGCAGCCGCGGATTGCGAGTCAGGACGGCCGCGCAGCCAAGCGGCAGGCCGATCGCCAGCGCGATCAGCAGGCTCAGCACAATCAGAGGGAACGTTACGGCGGCGCGCATGGCGATCTGCCGCGCGACCGGCCGTCCGCCGACTATGGACACGCCGAGGTCGCCATGCAGCAGGCCCGCCATCCAATCGCCATATTGTGCGACGAGCGGCTTGTCCAAGCCGAATTCGGCGCGCAGCGACGCAATGCGTTCGGGGGTGGCGTTCGTGCCGGCGATGACCGCGGCGACGTCTCCCGGCAATACGCGCAGCATCACGAACACCAGCGCGGACAGGCCCACCAAAGCCGCTACGAACAGCGCCAGCCGCTTTCCCACGAATCGCATGGAAATACCGTTCCCTTACTTATTCTTGGAGATCCGCCACAACGGCAGCACCGTCTGGCTGAGCTTGCTGGGGAAGCCCTGCACGTGCTTGTCGACGGCCACCGTCACGCGGTAGCCGAACAGCCAGTCCGCCGGCGCGTCCTCGCTTACGGCCTTCGCCGCCTGCTTCAGGTATTTCGCGCTGTCGGCCTCGTCGGTGGCTTCCAAAGCCTTGGCGTACAGTTCCTGCGCCTGCTTGCCGTCGTAATGGTAGTAGTAGTCCGGCGTGGTCCACTTGTAGAAGTCGTGGCTTTCGGCGTGGTCCACCAATGACAGCTCGTAGTCGCCGTTGGCGTGCACGTTCTGCAGCCATGTGGAGAATTCCACATAGTCGATCTTCAAATCGATGCCGATTTTGGCGAGCTGGCTCTTGAGCTGGTCGCCCAGTTCGGTGCCGTACGTGTTGGCGTAGGTGAGGGTGAGCCGCAACGGCTTGTCGGTGGTATAACCGGCCTCCTTCATAAGTTCCTTGGCCTTGTCCACGTTGTACGGGTACAGGCCGGTCAGGTCCTCGTAACCGGGGTCGACGGACGGGACCGGACCGCCGAGCGCGTAGTCGACGTTGCCTCGGGAGGCGATGATCTCCTTGTGGTTGATGGCGTAGCGGATGGCCTGGCGGACGCGCTTGTCCTTGAGTTTGGCGTTCGTGCAGTTGAAGGCGAGGACGAACTTGTCGCTGCCGTCGGCCGCGGACACCGTGTATGTGCTGGCATCCAATGATTTGGCGAGCGTGGCGTTCACCGGGGAAAGCACGTCGACGTCACCGCTTTTCAGCGCGTTGACCGCTGCGTTGTCGTCGGTGAGGAAGCGGATCACCACGTTCTGGGTGGCGGGCTTGTGCGCGGTTCCCCAATATTTCGCATTGGCTTTGAGCACCATTTTGCTGGCCGAGTCGAAGGATTCGACGGTATACGGGCCGGAGCCGACCGCTTCGGTTTTCGCGTTGTATTTGGCGTTTTTGTCGAACACGAGGCCAGGACGTCCGGTCAGATACCACAGCAGGTTGGAGTCGGGGGTGGAAAGGGTGAGCTTGACCGTGTTGGCGTCCACCGCTTCGGCCTTGTCGAGGCTGGCCACCTGGTTGGCGTTGTAGTACTGCTTCTCCTTGAGCTGGTTGATGGACCAGGCCACGTCGTCAGCGTCGAGCTTGTCGCCGTTGGAGAAGGTCATGTTCTGGTTGAGATGGAAGGCGTAGGTCTTGCCGTCCTTGGAGATGTCCCAGGATTTCGCGAGGCCCGGCTGCACTTTGTTGTCGGAGTCGCGCGACAGCAGCGCTTCGTAGACGTTGCCGATCAGCACCTGTTCGATGGCCGATCCGGACTGGTGGCGGATGTCGAGGCTGACCGGGGCGAGTTTGAGCCCGATGGTGACGGTGTCGGCTTTAGTTACGCCGGAAGTGTCCGCGTCATCGTTTTTGCCGCGCGTCACTGCAATGGCGACGATCACCGCTACGACGGCGATGACGGCGATCAACGCGATAAGCCACTTCTTCGGGCCTTGCGATTTCGCGCCGTTCGACGATTTCGCACGCGCGTTCAGCGTGGCGTCGGTGCTTGCCGTGGACTGCGGCTGCTGTTCGTTCTCCTGTTTGGTTGCGTCGGCTTCGCCGTGCGCACCGGTAGGTGACGACATGGGATTTCTCCTCTTCGTATTTTCGATTATGTGTTGTGATTGCGGTTGACCGCCTGCGTGAGGTCGATCACCACGGCCTGATTCTACCGTCCGCCATACCCGCGGCCCGTTCGGATTCGCCCGCAAAGCGCACGGAGGCTTCGGCCCGGTTATATACTTGACGCAGTCGCGGCAGGCCACAACGAGAAGGACGGTTGATCCATGGCGCATATTCTTTTGGGGGTCACCGGCAGCATCGCCGCGTTCAAGGCCTGCCATCTCGCCTCCGATTGGAGCAAGCAGGGGCATGAGGTGCGTGTGGTGATGACCGCCGCCGCACAGGAATTCGTCACTCCCCTGACGTTCAGTTCCCTCACCCACACGCCGACACGCACGTCCATGTTCGCCGCCGGACATCGTCCCGGCGCTACGGCCGACGTGGCACCCGGACCGGACGGTCCGCTGCAGATCAGCCACGTGGCCGACGCGAAGTGGGCGGATCTGCTGGCAGTCGCTCCGGCGAGCGCCGATATCATCGCGAAAATCGCCTGCGGCATCGCCGATGACCAGCTGACCAGCACCATACTCGCGTACGACAAGGGACCGAAGATCCTGTGCCCCGCCATGAACGTGCATATGTATGAAAACGCCGTGACGCAACGCAATCTCAATACCTGCCGTGAGCTCGGTTGGACGATTGTGGAGCCGGAAAGCGGCATGCTGGCCTGCGGCGACGCCGGCAAGGGGCGTATGGAGGAGCCGGCACGCATCGAAACGGCGGTGGAAGCGCTGCTGCTTGCGAATCGTCCGGAAAGTGAGCTGCCGCTTAAGGGACTTGCCGTGCTCGTCACCGCCGGCCCGACGCAGGAGCCGCTTGATCCGGTGCGGTTCCTCACCAACCATTCCACCGGCAAAATGGGGTACGCTCTGGCCGAACAGGCACGCGATCTGGGCGCGCAGGTGACGCTTGTGTCCGGTCCGGTGGCGTTGGACGCCCCGTATGGCGTGGATGTGGTCAATGTCACGACCGCGCAGGATATGTTCGATGTGGTGACGAGCCGTTTCTCGGACACGGAAATCACCGTCATGGCCGCGGCCGTCGGCGATTTCCGTCCGGTCGAGCAGGCGCAGGACAAGATCAAGAAGAACGGGCGCAGCAGCATCGAACTCGAACTCACCTCGAATCCGGACATTCTGGCTTGGGCCGGCGAACATAAGCGGCCGGACCAGACATTGTGCGGATTCGCCATGGAAACGCGCGACCTTGAGACCAACGCGGCGAAGAAGCTTAACGGCAAGCATTGCGACATGCTGGTGGCCAACAATCTGCGCACCCCCGGCGCCGGTTTCGCAGCGGACACGAACGTGGTGACGGTGCTGACGCCGGGCGAAACCGCAGACAGGCCAAGCATCGAACGATGGAGCAAGATGGGCAAGGACGCACTTGCGAAACGTATTCTTGTCAAGCTCGTAGCCATGCGTGCGGACGGCGAACGGCGCTAACCGCAGCATTTTCGAATCGCAATAACCGTATCAATCGCAATAATCGCAATATTTCAACGGAACTTCCGCAAAACGCGAAGGAGAACGCAACATGCTTCTGATGGCTGTGGATATCGGCAACACGAACGTCGTGATCGGTTTCATCGACGATGGGCGCATCGCGGGCACGTACCGCATCACCACGAAGGCGAACCACACGTCCGACGAATACGGGCTGATGATCACGCAGTTCCTGGCTTTGAGCGGCTACAAGCCGGCGGATGTCGATGATGTGATCATTTCGTCCGTGGTGCCGAAGGTCATGCATTCGTTCCGTGCGAGCATCGTGAAGTTCCTCGACATCGATCCGATGATCGTGGGACCGGGCATCAAAACGGGACTCAACATCCGCATGGACAATCCGCAGAACATGGGCGCGGACTGCATCGCCGACTGCGCGGGCGCGTATTACGAGTATGGCGGGCCGATTCTGGTGGCTGATTTCGGCACGGCCACCACGTTCAACTACGTCACCGCGGACGCGTCGGTGATTTCCGGACTGATCACCACCGGTATCCGCACCGCCGCGGCCGCACTGTGGGAAGGGACGGCGCAGCTGCCGGAAGTGGAGATCACCCGTCCGAAGTCGATTCTGGCGAAGTCCACGAAACCGGCCATGCAGGCGGGCCTGTACTACAACTTCCTCGGCGGCATCGAACGCACGATCGCGCAGTTCCATAAGGAGATCGACGAGGATTTCCGTGTGGTGGCGACGGGCGGATTGAGCCGCGTGTTCGCCGACGACACGAACATGATCGACATTTACGATCCGGACCTGATTTTCAAGGGCATGCGGCACATCTACGACCGCAACGTCCGCTGATTCAAGAGCCAGCGACGGGAACCGGCGATCATAGCCCGGCAATCTGAAAACCGACGGCCTGCGGATAATGCGCTATCCGCAGGCCGCAATCGATTAAACCAATTACACAGACGCTATTGGATGGTGAAGCCCTGGTTGGCTCCGTATTCTTTCAGGTCCTTCTGCCATAGGGCTATGCCGCCCTTAAGTTTGATGCGGTCGGACGATTCGGTGTTCTTCAACGCATCGCCGATGTTGGAGGTGTCGGAGACCTGACCGCCTGCGGCGATGATGTTGAGCCTGTTCTGCTCTTTGCGCAGCAGGCTCGACCATTTGTAGGCCTTGCCCACCGTGGACCGGAAGTCGCTGCGCGCATACACTTCGAACGGCAGATACTGGTATCCGGTCGACACGTTCTCCGCAGCCTGGGACAGCACGCGGTTGTATTCCTGCCCGCCGAAATAGGGCACTTCGATGCCACGGTCGTCGGTCACCGTGGTCTTGCTGAGGAATTTCGAGTCGGATAGGGTGTTTTTGTCGGCTGGGAACGCGCCGCCATCCACGCGGGTTGTGATGCCTTTGGCATTGTGGCAGGCGTATTCGATGAAACGGTATGAGGCTTCGGGTTTGCGGGAACGTTGCAGCACGGCAAGGGCCGAACCGCCGTTTTCCGATGTGGTGGCCTTGCCGTCGGGCGTCGGCATCTGGGCCACGCGCCACAGGCCGGCCGCGCCGGGAATGTCGGACATGAGCAGCGAAGGCAGCCATGCGCCGGAGAACAGCGAGGCGACTTCGCCTTGTCCCACAGCCGATTTCCATCGATCCGACCATGACGTGAGGTTTGTTGCCACCAAACCCTCATCGATCATCTTCTGCCAGAATTCGGTGAATTCGCGGGTGCCTTTATCTTCGGTGAGTCTGATGGTCACGTTCTTGCCATCGTTGGACGTGGAGAACGGGCGTCCGCCGGCGAGCCAGATCATCGTGTCGTAGAAGCTGGCGTCGCCGGAATCGGCGGTGATGTACACGCCGATTTTCTTGAGTTTTTTGGCGACCTCGTAGTAGTCGTCCCATGTGCGGATCTTGGACGCGTCCACGCCAACCTGTTCGAACACGCTGTTGTTATAGAAGAAGGCCATCGGGCCGGAGTCCATGGGAAGCCCGTACACCCGTCCGTTGAGCTGCACCGACGCCCAGGTGCCGGGCGTGTAGAAATCGGCATAGCCTTCGGTTCTGCCGGTGATGGGCACGAGCTGGCTGCTGACCGCGTACTGGCGCAATGCGTAATATTCCAGCTGCACCACGTCGGGAATGCCGTAACCGTCTTGGATGGCGTTGTTGAGTTTGTCGTAACCGCTGGTGTTCTTCCAAACCACGTGGATGTCGGGATTGTCTTTTTCGAAGCCGGCGATGACCTGTTTCATGCTCGGCTCCCACGACCATACGGTGATCTGTGTGCGTGTGTCCGTATTGGCCCCGCATGCGGCGGCGCTGGCCGCCATGACGCCCGCGCAGCAGATGGCGATGAGCTGCTTCACCAGTTTCGCCGATTTCAGCACCACGCCCACGGACCTCCGTTTTGTATTTCGCCTGCGATTACCACCATAAGATTATACGGGTCATGCGGAAGCCACGCACAAGCCTGGAAAGACTCCCCATATCCACCCAAATACGCCGAATGCGGAAGAACCGCTCCGGAAGCGAACTTCCAAAGCGGTTCCCTGCGATATCGCATCGGCGGCTAAGCCGGTACGCAATCAAGCTTCGATGCCGAGCTTGGCGCGTTCCTTCTTGGAATACATGAAGGCCGGCAGCTGACGGCCCTGCTTGAGCCAGGCATGGTATTCGGCGGTGGCCGCGAACTCCACATCGGACGCGGAGTTCAGGCAGGTTTCCACGGAATCCTGGATGACGCCGATGATGAAGTCGACGCCCACCACCTGCATGGCGATGTCGTTGCTGATGCCGAACAGCGAGCAGGCCATC
>OJAM01001036.1_pt1 | contig 10488 bp, 10 predicted proteins | sample 1589071 | NCBI WGS metagenome assembly OJAM01 (sample SAMN03283243) | human gut metagenome | biome: human-associated habitat; material: feces | host: Homo sapiens | place: Peru | collected 2012
CATATCCTTTCGGAAAATATTCCGCCCTTGCAAAAGATACCTTGAAAAAACTCGGATATAAAATCACTTTGACTTGCAACGAGGGCGTAACGAGCGCAAGATTCGGCGATCCCGACAGCGTGATTTATATGAGGCGTATCAACCGCGAAGGCTCGTACTCGACCGAGAAATTTATAAACGTAATAAAAAAATATTATAGCCGTTGATTTTCCGCCAGCCGTTTGATATACTTGAATACGGAGTATTTTATGGACAACGTATTCAATTTCAGAGATCTTGGCGGAATCCCCACGGCGGACGGAAGAAAAGTCAAAAGCGGACTGTTTTTCAGAAGCGGTCTTTTGGATTTTGCAAACGACAACGATATCGCGTTTTTGAAAACCCTCGACCTTTTGGAAGTTTTCGATTACCGCGACCGCGACGAGGTGGACAAAAACAAAGAATATATTTACGAGCGCATCGGCGCAAAGCATCTGCATTATCCCAACGACATCACAAAGGGCAAAGTTTTCAAGTTGCAGACGGGCGGAATGGAAAGAATGTTCATAAAAATCAAGCCCGCGGACGTGTGCGAGTTTTATTCGTACCTGCCTTTCGGAAACGACGGATACAAAAATATGCTGCTTGCGGTAAAGCGCGGCGAAGTGCCGTTTTTGCAACACTGCACGGCGGGAAAAGACCGCGCGGGGTGCGGCAGCGCGCTTCTTCTTGCGGTTTTGGGCGTGTCCTACGACGAAATCGTGAAAGATTACCTTAAAAGTCTGAAAATACGGGACAACATCAGAAAAGTAATGTTCGACAAAATCCCGAAAATCGTGCACCCGTTCATAAAAAACAGTTACGAGCCGCTTTTCATCGTCGACAAAAGTTACCTTGACGCCGCGCGCGACGCGATTTTCAAAAAATACGGCAGTTTTGAAAACTACCTTTTGAAAGAATACGGATTAACTCAACTCGACGTGGACGAAATCCGCGCAAAATACACCGAATAAACAAAATATACCGAATGAAAAACAAAAAGCACCGATTTTTCGGTGCTTTTTGTGTCTTTTCCAAAAAAGATATTTCGGACAAAACGGCGGTTTTCTCGTAAAAACCGCTGTTTTTTGTGGGAAAAATTGTGATTTTGGCATAAACGGTTGACTTTTCTCATAAAAACACATATAATTTGTGAGAAAACATATAAATTACGGTGAAACTATGAGAGAGTTTAATTATGCCCCGATTAAAGAGAAAAAATGGGATTTTGAAACGATAAGTCTTCTTACGGCGATACACGAAGCCAAGGGGAAGCAGTCGCTTTATCTTAAAAGTCAGCCGGACAGCCTTGAAAAACTTGTGGAGATCGCAAAAATCCAAAGCACCGAATCGTCCAACGAAATCGAAGGAATAAGGACGACCGCAACAAGGCTGAAACAACTGTGCAACGACAAAACGACGCCGAAAAACCGCGACGAAGAAGAAATCGCGGGGTATCGCGACGCGCTTAACGTCATTCACGAAAATTTTGACTATATCCCGATAACGACAAATTATATCCTGCAACTTCACAAAATATTGTATGGTCATTCCGGGAAAAGCATCGGCGGAAAGTTTAAAAACGTGCAAAACTACATCACAATCACCGAAAACGGCAGGGAAAGCATACTGTTTACGCCGCTTGCGCCGTACGAAACGAAAGAGGCGGTGGACAGAATTTGCGAAGAGTATAATATCGCCGTATCGACAGGCGACGTCGACCCGCTTATATTGATTCCGTTTTTCATACACGATTTTCTGTGCATACACCCGTTTTCGGACGGCAACGGCAGAATGAGCAGACTCCTTACAACGTTGTTGCTTTATAAAAGCGGTTATATGGTCGGGAAATATATCTCGCTGGAACAAAAAATCGCAAAAGACAAAAACGCTTATTACGCCGCATTGCAAAAATCGCAATACGGGTGGGAAGACGGAAAAGAAGACGTCGTGCCGTTCATAAAATATATTCTGGGCACGGTTGTTTCCGCATACCGCGACTTTGATGACAGAATGGAAATCGTAAGCGAAAACGCCGGCGCGCTCGAAACCGTAAGGAAAGCCGTTTTCGGAACAATCGGAAAGTTTACGAAAGCGGACGTTGCAAAGATGTGTCCGTCGATAAGCAACAGTTCTGTCGAAAGCTCGCTGAAAAAACTTGCGGCGGAAGGAGTAATCGAAAAAAAGGGCGCAAGCCGCGCGACGTATTACGTAAAAATCGAAAAATAATGAAAAAAGCACCGAGAAATCGGTGCTTTGTTTTTGAAAAGAAAAGTCGTTACAGGACGATCGATACCGTCATATAGGCGACGTAGGTTGCAAGGATAACGCCGCCTTGCACGCGCGAGAACTTTTTGGTGATAACCGCGGGCAGAATCGCAAGCAGAGTGAAGCCTATGCAGAAGGGCATATCTATGTAAAGCGAGTTGAATTCGACGGGAAGTCTGCCGCCCGAAATCATTGCACAAATCGGCAGTATCAAACAAAGGTCGATGACGTTCGCGCCGATAATATTGCCGATGGACAAGTCGTGTTTTTTCTTGATAATCGACGTAATCGTCGTGACAAGTTCGGGCAGCGACGTGCCGATTGCGACAAGGGTGATTGCGACGATTCTTTCGGGGACACCCATATATCCCGCGAGTTTGCTACCGAAAGTTACGAGATGTTGCGCGCCGCCGACGATAAACGCCGTGCCGAGAATAAAGAAGATAATGCTTTTTGCGATGTCTTTCGTCTTTTGTTTTTTGGCGGCCAAGGCATCCGTGTTTGTGCTTACGGCGGTTGCGTTTCCGGACTCGGCGGGGTTGCCGTTTGCATCGACAGAAGCGGGATTCGTGCCGTTGTCGACAAGTTTATTCTTTGTCGCTTCCTTTTTTCCGACGATGATGTTTTCCGCCATAAATACGACGAATACAACCAGAAGAATAATTGACAAATATGCGTTCAAATAACCTTTCAGGCACATTAAGAACAAAATAACGATGGATAAAATCATTGTTATGCCCTTAAATAGATATGCTTTCTTATCAAAAGCGTGCGGCAAAAACAAAAGCGACACCGCCATAATAAGCCCGATGTTCGCATTCACGCTGCCGACGGCGTTGCCGATTGCGATTGCCGCGTTGCCTTCGCCTGCGGCAATGGACGACGTGATAAGTTCGGGCAAAGTCGTGCCGATGCTCACGACCGTCGCGCCGATGATGAATTGCGGCACGCCCGACATTTCGGCAATCTTGCTTGCGGAATCCACAAACCAGTCGCCGCCTTTGATGATAAGGACAAGCCCCACGAGAAACAAGAACACGGTAAGGCAGATATCGCCCGTGCGCGTTATTGCAAGAATTTCAGTCATTGTTCCCTCCGTTGTTTTTCATAAATAAAAAAGACCTTGTCACGGCGAATTGCCGTCCAAAGTCTCGTGAATTAAGGCAAACCGGACCGTCTGGTCAGCATGTCGGCAATGCCACTCAAAGAGTTACTACTCCCCTTGAACAAGGTTAATGTAGCACATCGATTGTCAAAAGTCAATGTTTTTCGGAGTTTTTTCCGGAATCGATTTTTGCCGACAAGGCTTTGTGTTTTTCCATAAATTCACGATACGCCGCCGCCGAAAAAGGGCTTTTCACGGTGTCGACTTCGCGTGGCGTCGGCGCGGCGATTTTCGCGTTTTGCGGTTTTTTCGGGACTCCGCCGTTGTCAATCTTGTAAAATTCGCCAAATTTTTTATACATTGAAACCTCATATCGTTAAAATTTGTTTATTTTCGTTTGCCATAATTTATTGTTTACTATATAATATTTTTATCTATGAATTTATATTCAAGGAGATTGTCATGAACAAAAAAATAATCGCCGTTATAGCACTTGTTCTCGTCCTTACGGTAGGGCTTGTGGCGTGCAACGGCAAAACTTATAAGGCAAGCGGCGTTGCCGACGGCAACAAATACGCTTCGAGCCCCGTTGAAAACAACGGCAGTTTCGTCGTGAAACAGGGTAATTACATTTATTTCGTCAACGCATACGTCGGGGCGGACGCCGAAAACAAATTCGGCAAACAGGAAAAGTCCTGCCTGTACCGTGCGGAACTTGACGAAAACGGCAACATCATCGAGGGCAGCCGCGTCGCGCTTGTCAACAAAAACATTTATTCGACCAGCACGAAATCCGGCATTTACGTCAGGGGCAACTGGATTTACTTTGCGTCCCCCAACACCGACAAAACCAAGAGCGGCGAAGTCAATAAGAAATACCTTGACTTTTTCCGCGTGAGTCTTGACGGCAAAAAGACGGAATTGTTATATACGATTGCAAATCGTTCCGCCGACTTCTTCGTTACGGACAACTCGCTTCTCGTCCTTGACGGCGGCGCGCTCAAAAAAATCGACCTCAACAAAAAGTCGCTGGGCAAAATCAACAACAAGAAAAACTACGTCGAAGTACGCAGCAACGTTTCGTCGTTGCAACCCATCGTCGCAAACGGCGCGTTCTCCGGCATGGCACTTATGGTATCGAATGCTGCCGACAGCGACAGCTGGAAGAAATTCAACACCCTTTCGGTCATTTATGCCGACGGCACGATTAAGGACGTCATCACCGACAACTCTTTCGGCGGCAATGCTGACAGCTATCTTTACAACGCGACCGTGTCCGTGAAAGACTACGTCGTGAAAGGCGACAAAATCACCGTCTATTACACCAAGACCGATAAGGATTCCAAGGTTCAGCTTTGTGCATATACGTTCGGCACGGACTTCTCGTTCGACAGCAAAAATGAAGTGCTTCTGATGAAAGACGCGTCTTCGACCAACGTTGCGGCGGTAAAGGGCATCGACGAAAAGTCGGCGTTCGTCACCGTATCTTCCGCCCCTTATCTTAAAAAAGTGAAACAGGGCAAAGAACCCCAAAACGTTCCCGCAACCGCCACCTCGGCGGACAGCCAACTCAAACGTCAGATCACAATCCGCGACGTCAGGGACGGCTACGTCTTCTATACCGACGCGTCGAGCGCAAAAGCGCTTTATCGCTATAATTACGCGTCCACCGACCTTACCACGGAAGAACTCGTTGCGGAATTCAACCTTTCTTCGTCCTGGTTCGCGCCCGTAATCTTAGGCGATTACATGTACTTCCTTGACGGCACGAAAGAATATACGTATCGCGTTAAATTGCAAACCGGCGATATCGTAAAACCCGAAACCAAAGATATGGTTGTCGGCAAAATGACCGCGGACGATTACAAGGCGGTTTTCGAGTCGGAAAAGAAATAAGAAACCAAGCCGTCCCGTAAGGGGCGGTTTCTTTTTAATTTTTAATTCGACAAAATTAGACAAAAATCGACAAAAACAAGAGAAAATCATTGAGTTTTTACTTGTTTTATTTGTTATAATCGCATTGCAACACGGAAAACGAAATATTTTTTTGGTTTCCGTCGAATAATTACATCTCAGGGGGTAACTTAAATGCACACAATCGTTATAGCGGACGATAACGTCTCTTTCGCAGAAGAAATGCGAAATTATTTCACGGAAAATACCGATTTCAAGGTGGTAGGACTTGCGCCCGACGGGGTTGAAGCGATAAAACTTGTCGAAAAACACAAGCCCGACTTTTTACTTCTCGATATCGTTATGCCCGAACTGGACGGATTCGGCGTGTTGAGCGCGCTTTCCGCTTTTGACGAAAAACCGAAAACGATAATGGTATCGGGGCTTGCAACCGACGGCTTTGTTACGAAATCGTTGCGCCTTGGAGCAAGTTACTTTATGGCAAAGCCCGTGAATTACGATAAACTTGCCGAATATATGCGCGAAATGCTTGCGCCAGCCGCTGCCGTCGCCGCGCCGCGTGAAGAAACGCACAAAGTATCTTCCCGCGTGAACAGGTCGCTGGACGAAAGAATCGCAAACATATTTATTTCGGTCGGCATTCCCGCCCATATCAAAGGCTATCAGTTTTTAAGGGAAGCAATCAAAATGGCGGTCGATACGCCCGATATCATCAACAACATCACCAAAAAACTGTATCCGTCGATTGCCGATAAGTTCGACACGAGCAGCAGCAAGGTCGAGCGCGCGATACGACACGCAATCGAAGTCGCCTGGAATCGCGGCAAAATCGAAAACATCAACAGCATTTTCGGCATCAAGGTTTACACCGCAAACGATAAGCCTACGAACGGGGAATTTATCGCGCTTGTCGCGGACAAGATGATATTGGAAGGCGCGTGAGCGCAACAATTTCATTGTTGCGCGGTGAAATTTGCTTTGCAAGTTAAATTTGCTTCGCAAGTTATATTTTGACTATCGTCAAAGTTATATTTCGGCTAACGCCGAAGTTAAGGTGTTTTTATCCATAACTTGCCCGAAGGGCAAATATCACTGCGTAAGCAATATCACTGTCGAAGACAATATCACTGCGCAAGCAATATCACTCATTCCGTCGCACGCCGTTACAGCAACCGCTTTCTGCGGTTGTTTTTATTTTTCCTTAAAAACCGCCGAAAATAATAGATATTGCGGTAACGGTTTTTGTCGCGCGCGTATAATAATGTAATAAATAAAAATACTTTTATATTATTTTACATAAGTCGCAAAATTGTAACATAAAACAGTTTACAAATAATCGTATTATGATTATAATAGCAACGAAAAAAACAAGCAATATTAAGTGAGGTGCTTTATGGCTTACAAAAAATGCCCAAGGTGTGAACTTAACTGGATAAAAGACGACGAAGATTTGTGCGACGTTTGCAAGGCGGAACTTAAAATCGGAGGTATGAGCCTTATCGAAGACGACGAGGACATTCTCGATACCGAAGAAAGAATTTGCCCCATCTGCAAAATCAACCCCATCGACGACGGCGAAGATATGTGCGCGACCTGCCGCGAAGAAATGAAGTCAAAGGCAGCCGATGCCGAAGAAAAGGAAGACGACGACAACGACGACAACGACGAAAGCTGGCGCGAGTACGTCGAAGACGACACGGTCGAACAAATGGACGAGACCGACGAAATCATGCTGTCCGAGCTTGAACACGACGAGAAGAAGAAAGACGACGACCTTGAAGACGAAGACAGCTTCGACGACGACGAAACCAAGTACGATTACGGCGAAGGCGACGATATTCCCGACGACGATTTCGACGACGAGGAAGACGAAGACGACGAAGACGACGAAGAAGACGAGGAAGACGACGATTAATCCGAAATAAAACAAAATAAAAGATATTATGCCCGACGCGCATCGCGAAAGCAAAACGCGGCGGGCTTATTTTATCAAAAAGCGGCAATACTTTTCTTATGAGAGAAGCGACAAACAATATATCAGTCGCCGTGGAGCGTGTGAAAAACCTGAAAGGAATTGACCTGAAACTCCTTATCAATCGGGGAAGAAACAGGTTTATCCGCGTCAACGGCGTGATCGAAGATTTGTACCCCAACGTATTCACCGTGAAAACCGAAGACGCCCATACGAAAATACTGACGTTGACGTACGCAGACGTCATGATGAAAAACGTCAGATTCTTCCCGCGCGGAAAAAACGAAAAGGAAAGCAAACCGAAAACCTAAGAGTTCGTATTAACTGTTGGCATAATTTCGCTCCCGTCGATATATTATATATTGATTAGGCGGACGGCCTAAACGTATTTAAACTTATGGGGGCAGAAATGAACTTCGATTTTAATGAAATCAAAATGGACACCGTCGTGAAAACCGCCGAAAAAGAAGCGGCGGTAAGAACGTCGGTAAGCGAGAGCGAAAGCGGCGTCGTGACGAAAATCCTTGACGTTTCGGCAGACGGGAAGATAATCTCGCTGGATAATCAAAACGGTGCGGCGCGCGTTTTCGGACGCGTCAATTTCAAGGTGCTGTATCTTAACGGGGACGGCGAAACCCGTGGGCTCGATTATTTTGCAGACTTTACGGAAGTTATCCAAAACGATAGTTTATCAGGCAGATTGTATGCACAAATTGCCGTTATTGACGTTGACACGTCGATAAGCGGCGGAATACGACTTAACGCCGTCGTGAAAATCACGCTGTATCGCGTTGCCGAAAACGACAAAAAATGTCTTGTGGGAGCAGACGACGACGTGTACGTCGAAAACACCGCGATGAAGTGCCAGCGGTTCATAACGTCGATGAACGCGCCGTTTACCGTGACCGACGAATACGACACGAAAACCGACGTCGCGAAAATACTTCTGACGCGTGCGGGAACTTACGTTGACGCCGCGACTGCCGGCATGGGCAACGTGCTTTTGTCGGGTGCAAGCGACGTTACCGTAACTTACCTTGCAAACGATAAGGTGTACGTCAAAGATTTTCATATTCCGTATTCCGAAGAGTTTGCGGCGGACGGCGTCGAAATCGGGCAAAAACTTTCGGCGGAAGTCGTCGTGAAAAACGCCAGGGTAGTAATTGCCGGCATCGAGGGTTCCAACGTTATCCGCGTCGAAGTCGAAAACGAAGCGTGCGTAAAGGCGTACGACGTCACCGACGAAAAAATCGTGAAAGACGTGTTCTGCATCGAAAACGAAATAAATATCACAAGGGCAAGCGTATCGACGGGCGTGTACGGCGGATTTTCGTTTTTCAAAGACGAACTTTCCGGAATTGCCGCGTTGTCAAACGATTTGCCCGCAGTCCTCGAAGTTATCGGCGTAACGAGCGCGGGGAACGGCATTGCGAAAGCGACCGCCGAAAACGGCAAAATCGTCATTGAAGGCGTTTTTTCGGCAAACGTGCTGTATCGCGACGAAAACGGACTTTCGTCGGTATCTCTCGAAGTGCCGTATTCATTACCGTTTCTCAGCGAATCTGGAAACGCAACCGACGACGTATCGGCGCGCGGCGCGGTAATCAAGGCGCAGGCAAAACTGAAACGCGAAAGGGAAATCGAAGTGACGGCGGAACTCGGGTTTATGACCGAAAGCGTGAAACGCATCGATGCGGAATACATCGCGGAAGCGGAAGTCGGCGAGAAAATCGAAGTCAACAAATCGGCGGTCAGCGTATTCGTTGCCGACGAGGGCGACACCCTTTGGGACGCGGCGAAAGCGTTGTCGGCGCGGCCGGACGATATTCAGTCGCAAAACCCCGACGCCCGCGCCCCGTTCAAGGAAGGGCAAAAACTCTTTTATTTCCGCGAGATAAGTTTCGAGTTTTAGTTGAAAGCAATGCTCGTTCGTGCTATCATATAAATATGGAAATATTCGAACGAGCAAAAGGAAAAATAAATCTGACCCTTGATATAACAGGTGAAAGCGGCGGCTTTCACCTTCTTGATATGCTCGTGGCGACGATAGACATTTTCGACGACGTAAAAATCACTTACAGGGCGGACGACAAAATCGAGTGCTTTCAGGACGGCGAAATCGCCGACGAAAAAAACAGCGCGTACCGCGCCGCAAAACTTATGCAAGATACGTTCAAAACTCGCGGATTCACCGTCGAAATCACAAAGCGGATTCCTTTGGCGGGCGGCTTGGGCGGCTCGTGCGCGGACGGCGTCGCGGTGGTGCGCGGCATTGAAAAAATGCTGGACATAAAGCACGATTATATCACGCCGGAGTTTTTGTTGAAAGTAGGTTCGGACGCGCCGTCGATGTACTTCGACGGAATTAAGCGCGTGCGCGGAATCGGCGATAAAGTTGACTTTATTGACATAAAACTGCCATATAAAGTAGGTTTTATTGCAGAAAACGAAGTCGATACGACTGCTTGTTTCAAGATGTATGACGACATGAAACTTTGCGGCGGGAACAGTACGGAACAGTTGATTAAGGAGTTTTCATCGGACAACGCGAACGTTAAAAACATGCTGAAAAACGACCTGTTTCTTCCTGCCGTCAGGATAAATCCCGAGGTCAAAAAAGTGTATGAAAGAATCCTGACAACCGGCGCGGACGCCGTGTCGATGAGCGGCAGCGGCGGCACCGTATTCGGGCTGTTTTCGGGCGACGTCCCGGATTTCCTTGTCAAAACCGAGTTTTCTTACCGCGATTAAGACAAAAAATCGCGGTTTTTTATTGAAAAATATTGCCGGAATGCGCGCGTAGGTATTGTATTTATTTTTAATATTTGTTATAATAAGACGAACGATTAAAAGGAAAACCTTAATGCAAAATGCAAAAGAATTTTGAAGAGTATCCGAAATACCTGTTTCACGAAGGCACGAATATCGAAGCCGACAAGTTGTTTTGCCCGAAAAAAGCCGTAATCGACGGCAAAAAGGGCTGGATTTTCAGAGTATGGGCGCCAAATGCCCGCGACGTATCTCTGGTCGGCGATTTCACGGCTTTGGACGAAGTCGTTTACGAAACCCTTCAGGGTGCGCCGTCCGCCAAGCTCATGCTCATGCTCGACGCCGATCCGCCGGAATGGTGGTTTAAAAAGAACCCCGACGCTTACGCTATAGACAGCAAGGGCAAAAAAGCCGGCATAAGCTATGCGTCGAAGAAGTGGAG
>OJAM01001037.1_pt1 | contig 10471 bp, 7 predicted proteins | sample 1589071 | NCBI WGS metagenome assembly OJAM01 (sample SAMN03283243) | human gut metagenome | biome: human-associated habitat; material: feces | host: Homo sapiens | place: Peru | collected 2012
CCTCGCCGATGATGTCGTTTGCTCCGGCAATGATCTGACGGGTTGCAAGAACGATGGTAGAATAACTTGAACCCGCATTGCCGGCATTCTTGAAATCTGCGCCGTAATCCTTGGACTCGAATTCTACTTCATCAAGGAGTTTCTGCTCATCAGCAGACACTTCCCCGCCCCAGGCAGAGACCAGTTTCAATGAACTGAGATACAAATCCTGAGCAGCTCCTTTGGCAAAATAGATTTCATCTGCAGTCATGTCTGCCAACTTGCGCGCATTTCCATCGCGGAATATAAGGTACTCTACAGCATGGAAGCCAGTGAGGTTCTGTCCGTTAGCGATGGCATCATCAATGATGGCCGCATCCGACTCATCTGTTGCAGGATGGAATTTGGCCATGTATTTGTCAAACTGAGTCCTGTCGAAAGGCCAGGTATCAGTATGAGGGTCAATGCCGTAGTCTCCGGCAGGGCCGAACAGAAATGCTTCCGACCACTCCCAATCCTGACGTGCAACTTTCCATAGGTCACAGGCTTTCTGGACATCAGCATCTGTCTTGAGGGCGCTGAGCTGCTCTACCAGTTTCTTGTCATTGTCAGCAAGCGCACGATAGGTAGGTTTGACTGTCTTTTCCACAAAATCCGTGTTTGTGGCTTTGAATTTGCTCTCAAGAATGGTGAGAGCTTCGCTCTTCTCGTGAGAGGACTCACAACTAGTCGCACTGATTGCGACTGCACAAAGAGCAATCAAAGAATAATTGATAATCTTTTTCATATTTGTTTGGATTTATTTTCTGTTGAACCAGCCCACGAACATGACGCCGAGCGAAATGGACGGTTCGTCATTATATGCCGAATCCAGATATCTTTTCGCCCATTCCGCTTTCACTATGATCTGAGGTATAGGTTTGTAGTTGATACCGAATGACATACGCTTCACGTGATCATACGTATAGGCGACTTTCTTGTTTCCTGTCGCATATGTGTTGTAATCCTCATATCGGCCGAAAACATAAAGTTTCTGCTTTTGCCTGAGGGCGTCGAAAATGCTGAACACATCATATCCGGCTTCACCGCCGAATGAATATGCACTGCTGCCGATAGGCGAATGCTTGGAAGGTGAACCATCCTGCTGAGTATGCTTCGGATACGCGTTGCAAAAGGCCGTAATACGCTCGGCATCAGAGAGATTGGCATAAGTGGCATTGCCCCTGACGATGAGATTCCATCTGTTCAGTTCAAATCCGAAACTGCCTATGGCCAATGCACCGTGACAGTCATCATATGAAGCACCGGCCTTCCGTTCAGTGTTCCTGAAAGTATATCCATAGTATCCGCTCAGACTCAGACGAAGCCCCTTCACGGAATAATTGTCGATTCTGGCGGCACCTGCATAGACATTGGCCAGTTTATACTCATATGGACTTGTCGCACCATAATGGACAAAACAGTCGTGTCCGAATCTTTCTGCATCCAGACCTGAGGTAAAGATTGCCTCGTAACGCCACTGCGGAAGGCTTCCCCATAGGGACAGTCCGACCTGGTGCCACGTGTTCGGGAGCAACTTGGCTTCTCCCTCGGAACGATATACGGAGAAGAATTCGTTCGGAAGATGATGCTGGTTTATCTCTCCTACAGGGATTATCAGTTCTCCCGCCTTCACATTGAACCGACCGCCCGAGAAAGCCTTGTTGATCCAGAACTGCTCGAGAGCGACTTCTCCGCCCTTTTCAGTCTCTGCCTCATACTCACCGCTTTCATCTGCATCAATCTCTACAGCCGATTCGGTACCTCCATGTTCAAATTCGATTTCCATCCCCATTGTCCAGCCTCTTCCGAAGTCATATCCGAGATTCAATGTGACGTGCGGAAGGTCGAACCGGCCGTGAGATTTGTCATCTTTGTAGGTGAGCGGATCACGGTAACGGTTGAAATGCTGACTGTAGAAGTTGCGTGACATCACAGCCTCACCATATCCGCCCACTGAAAGACGACTCAGAGCATTGTCAGTCTTCTTCTGGGCTGACACGGTAAAACCGGTCGCCAGCAGCGCCGTCAATGCCGATAAGATTATTTTGTCCATTGTCAAGCAAATTGCCTAATTCGCCTGCAAAGTTATTATGGACAAAACGAGCGCACAATCCCTAATTGTTGGGATTGTGCGCCTATGGATTTACCTATTATTTGGTATTGTCCGCTGCAGCCCTACGCTTTACGAAAACAGTTCGTGGAGGACCTGCAGGGAGCGGATGTTGATGGCGGATTCTGTGTGGAATTCCAAGTAGCGGATTATGGAGGAGGCTATGTCGCCACGGACGCGGCCGGTGAGCGGGATCAGCATTGCCGAAGCCAGGTCTGAACGCATGAACTGAGCCACAACAGCCTGGTTCTCATCAGTAAAAGGCAGCAGGTCAGCCACTTCCGGACGGAAGCCTAGGGCAATGCAGAATTCCAGCAGAAAATAGATGTGGAAATTGCTGAAATCCGACTGCAGGGCATCCAAGGTCAATATCTGATGCTCACACCATTCATACAGGCCGTCCTCTGCCGCTCCGTCCTTTACTGTACGGTAAATCACCTCCGCCATGAACAGGGAGATTGCATTCTTGAATACATTGTTCCTGATTCCGAGCAGAGGATATTTCGCCGCCACGGGGCGGGCATACCATAAATCCGATTTGGGGTTTTCAGTGACTGAAAGTTCCAGGATATTGAGCGGAAGATAGAATGCCATCTTGGCCTTCGCTCCGGTTCTGACCAGAAAACTCTTGCGGCCATAAGTCCGGCTCAATGTATGGACAACTATGGAATTGTCCCGTATCTTCGTGTAATTCAGTATTATAACCTGCTCATCCATGGCATTGTCACCGGTAGGGCTACTTGGCCGAGTGCTCCTGAAGCCACTGCGCCATTGACCTCAACGCCTTTCCTCTGTGGGAAATCGCGTTTTTCTGGTCATCTGTAAGTTCAGCCACCGTCACGTCAGGATAATCGTCGGCAATGAAAACCGGATCATAGCCGAAGCCGCCGTTTCCTACCCTCTCGTAAGAGATCCTGCCTTCCATAGCACCTTCGAAAAAGTGCTTCTGGCCATCCAGAATCAGGGTTATCACGGTCTTGAACCTTGCTCTTCTCGTGGCCTTGGGCGTAGCGATGCCATATTCTCTGGCAACAGATGCCTCATACTCTTTTCTGGCCATCTCATCGAGGAGTTTGTCAATGTTGGCGCTGAAACTCTTGTCCGGACCGGCATATCTGGCCGAATAGACCCCGGGAGCACCTCCGAGAATATCCACCTCGAGTCCGGTATCATCCGCAAAACAATCCGCACCTGAAGTGTGGTCGAAGATGTATTGCGCCTTCTGTAAAGAATTGGCACGCAGAGTCGTGCCGGTTTCAGGGATATCTTCCGTAATCCCTTTTGAGGCCGGGGTAACGAGCTCAAAGCCCCCACCTAAAATTTCTGATGCTTCACGCAGTTTACAGCTATTGCCCGTTGCAAAAATAATCGTCATACTGCTTTAATTTTACCTTATATATTCGGGTGCAAAGGTATCAATTTCACGGACAATCACAAAAGGAAATCAAAATAGATTGCTATCTTTGTCAGTTGCAACAAAATAATTCATTTATAATGAAACGTACTGAATTGATAGCTGCAATCGCAGCATTGGCCATATCCGCAGCCCCTTCTTTCGGGCAGTCCAAAAGTTTCAAGTTAGGACAATGGGTTGAAATCCAGAATGCTATCCTCAAAGAACTGAACAAATCATACGTCGATTCTCTTCCTATTGACAGAATTGAGAAAGCCGGCATCAATGCGATGCTCGAGTCGCTCGATCCTTACACAATCTATGTTCCGGAGGAGGACAATGATGATTTCGAATTTATGATAGACAAGACCTACGGAGGAATCGGAGCCATCATCTACAAGCCTACTAAGGAGAGCAACATTGTCATCAATGAACCATACAAGAACTCCCCCGCAAGCAAGGCAGGGCTGAGATGCGGAGATGAAATCACAGCCATAGACGGACTGTCCGTCATCGGGCTGGATGCCGGCGAGTCCACTTCCAAGATGAAGGGAAAGCCCGGCACGTCTGTCGTTTTCGACGTGAAAAAGCTCCGCGGCGGCGAGTCGTGGAAAGCCGGGGACACCGTCAAAGTCACTGTCACACGTGAAAGAATCCACCTTCCGGACGTGGAATACGCCGGTATGATCAATGATACGACCGGTTATATTCTCCAGACCGGTTTCACTAAAAATGTATCCGGAGATGTGCGCAATGCGTATTTCCATCTGAAAAAGCAGGGTATGAAACAGTTGGTTCTGGACCTTCGCGGCAATGGCGGCGGTCTGATGCAGGAAGCAGTAAACATTGTCTCTCTATTCGTCCCGAAGGGCTCCCTCGTCGTCACTTCCAAGGGCAACGGAAACGTGACCAAAGATGAATACCGCACATTGACGGAACCGGTGGACACGCAGATTCCGATAATCGTCCTGGTGGACTCTGGCACTGCCTCATCTGCAGAAATCGTGTCCGGAGCATTCCAGGATATGGACAGGGCCACTGTAATGGGCTCGAGGACATTCGGCAAGGGACTTGTGCAGAGCATCCGCCCGCTACCTTATAACGGACAGCTGAAAATAACCACGGCCAAGTATTACACTCCGAGCGGACGATGCATTCAGGCCATTGACTACAGCCACCGCAAATCCGACGGCAGCGTGGGTCATATTCCGGATTCATTGACACATCAGTTTTTCACTGCGCACGGACGTCCGGTCCGCGACGGCGGCGGCATCATGCCTGACGATACATTGACAGAAAGACAGTACAGCCGACTGGTGTATTCGCTGGTCCTCAACGGCATCATTGACAGATATTCTCTGGAGTACGTGAAGAAGCACGAGAGCATTCCGGCTCTGGAAGATTTCCATTTCTCAGACGCTGATTATGAGGACTTTATCCAGTACGCAAAGGGACAGGATTTCGATTACAGGTCAGGAGCCAAGACATTGTACGACCAGATGAAGAAGGAGCTCGAGAAGGATGGAATGGCCGGGACAATGAAGGATGAACTGGATGCGCTCGCGAAAAAGCTGGACATGGAGAAAGAGCAGTTCCTTCTTCTCAAGAAACAGGAAATCATTCCGTTCATAGAGGAGGAAATCGCTACGAGATATTATTATCAGGAAGCAGGCGTGCAAGTACGTCTGAGATATGACAATCAGCTGCGGGAGGCATTGACAAAACCCCGCATCAAATATTAAACATGGAAAACGCCCGGCAACAATCCGGGCATTTCCCTACCCATCTCAGGATTTCTTTTTGGAAACAGACTTGGACCTCTTTATGGCCTGTTTTACCTTAGCCTTCCGCGCGGCCTTGTCTCCTTCTCCAGGAGCGGCTTTCTTTCTGGAAGTGCTGTCGAAGACCTTTGCCGCAGGACGACGTTCTTCATATTGGCCTGGAATATCCGGAACTGAGTCCTCTCTGCGCTCATTTCCGGTCTCAACCAGTTCATAGTCAAGCAGCTTCTGGTCCAGATTCGTAGCTTTCACGCGTATTTTTACTGGATCACCGAGGCTGTAAACCACTTTGGTACGTTTTCCGACTATCCGGTAATGGTCCTGGTCGAACTCGAAGAAGTCTGACTGGATGTCACGCAGAGCCACCATACCTTCTATCTTTGTCGGCTCTATCTCCACGTACATTCCCCACTCGGTAAGTCCTGAAATATGTCCTTCATATTCTCCGCCCACCTTGTCCTGCATAAATTCCACGAGCTTGTACTTCGTGCTTGCGCGCTCGGCTTCTGCTGCAACCACTTCACGTTCAGATGCATGCTTGCACTGTTCCTCATAATAAGCCTTGTTCTGTGAATCGGCTCCGTCCAGATACATCGCGAGCAGCCTGTGCACCATCGTGTCAGGGTAACGTCTGATAGGTGATGTGAAATGAGTGTAGAACTTGAATGCAAGGCCATAATGCCCGATATTGTCGGTGCTGTAGCAAGCCTTCGCCATTGACCTGAGCGCAAGCATTTCTATCGCTGCAAACTCCGGCTTGTCCTTAGCCTCAGCCAAGAGCGTGTTCAATGCTTTTGCGAGTTTTCTGCCGTCGTCGGCATCATCCATCTTGTATCCGAAATTGCCCGCAAAATCTCTCAGGCCATTCACTTTATCCGGATTAGGCACATCGTGGATACGATACACAAATGTCTTGGCATTCTTCTTGGCCGTGCCGTTCATCTTGCCGTCCGTGGCGATAAATTCTGCCACAGAGCGGTTTGCAAGAAGCATAAACTCCTCGATAAGCCAGTTGGCCTCCTTGGAAATTTTCTGATATACTCTTACAGGGCGACCCTTTTCGTCCACTTCCACCTTCATTTCCGGCCGCTCGAAACTGATGGCACCGGAAGCGAATCTGCGTTTGCGGAGAATCGACGCGATCTTGTGCAATGTCAGGATCGCCTCTTTCAGTTCACGTGGAATCAGGCAGCCTTCATACACGCCTGCGCCCATCATTGCCTCAGTCTTCGCGCGACGAGCCGCAGCTTCAGGTGAAGCCTCCAGAATAGGGTCTTTGACTACAGAATGAATACCGTCCGTACCGCCTTTGAGTGCCATATCATAAGACGCTTCACCATTGTCGATAATCTGCTGGGCAGTCTCATAAGCGAATCTGTAATCGGAGCGGATGACTGTCCTTCCGAACCAGTGGCTGACAATCTTGGCAAGAGGCGAAATCTCGAACACCGCCGAGAAAGTGAGCTTGTCTTCATTAGGCCTGAGCGAACAGAGCTTGTTGGAAAGCTTTTCCGGAAGCATCGGGACTGTTCTGTCCACCAGATACACGGATGTGCCTCTCGACTGGGCCTCCTTGTCCACGACAGATCCCGGAGTGACATAATACGAAACATCGGCAATATGTACACCGACCTCGTAGTTTCCATTGTCCAGTTTCTTGAATGAAAGCGCATCATCGAAGTCCTTCGCATCCTCAGGGTCGATGGTAAAGGTCAATGTCTTTCTGAAATCCTTTCTGCCCTTGAGGTCCTTCGCCGTGATTTTATCTGAGATGCCGTCTGCAGCGTTCTCCACTTCCGCTTCGAACCTGTAAGGCAATCCGTATTCGGCCAGAATCGAGTGCATTTCAGTATCATTCTCACCCGGCTCACCTAAGACATCCACGATATAGCCATGCGGATTCGGTTCTCCCCTGTCCCAACTGTCCACAAGCGCTGCCACCTTAAGTCCGGTGTGGACCTTAAGTTCGCAGTCTTTTCCATCCACCGTTTCGGTAACTCCCGCCACAGCAAACTCCTTGTTGCCCAGAGACTTGAGATATCCCGTCTCCGAGACGGCACCTTTTCGCCGCATAAGCGGACGACCTTTTTCGTCAGTTATGTCAATGCTGATGTCATATGGCATTACACGGCTCTGCATGAGGACCCACGCCTGGTTGCCGACTACGTGGAGGACTCCCACAAACGGCTTTCTGGACCTCTCCAGGACGCAGATGACTACGCCTTCCTGACGTTTGCTGTCTGTCTTCTCCTTGGTTACGGCCACTTTCACGGTATCACCGTTCAATGCGCCCTTGGTCTTTCCGTTGCGGACAAATATGTCATCCTCCATTCCTTCGACCTTGACAAAAACGAATCCGTCCCTGGTCATCTGGACAGTTCCCGTATAGTCAGGGCATTCCTTCAGAGGCTTTTCATTATCTTTTCTGCTCATTTTTCCGGAAGCGTCGCCTCTACGACCGGACATGCGTCCTTTTCCTCCGTCTCTTCTTGAATCTTCGCGTTTTCCGTCGCTGCGTTTTCGTCTGTCGAATGCCATATTCTCTTATCTGTTTAAATTCCAATATGCAAAATTAAATAAAACATTATGATTAGCACAAAAAGAGGTAGGGATTTTGTATCTTTGCGCGCGGAAAACAAATAGTAACAGATATGAATAGAAAAGTTCTTCTTATGATTCTTGATGGCTGGGGCGAGGGCAAGCATGACCACTCGAACGCCATCTACACAGCCGGAACACCTTTCATTGACTCTCTCAGAGCCAAATATCCTATGAGCCACCTTCTCACTTGCGGCGAGGCTGTCGGTCTTCCTGACGGACAGATGGGCAATTCTGAGGTAGGCCACATGAATCTCGGTGCCGGACGCGTTGTATATCAGGATCTTATGAAAATCAATAAGACCTGCCGTGACCACAAGCTTCTCAGCCGTGCAGAAGTCAAGGGCGTATATGATTATGTAAAAGAGAGCGGCAAAAAACTTCACCTGATGGGTCTCTGCTCTACCGGCGGCGTACACAGTTCACTCGACCATTACTACGAGTTCCTGAACGTTGCCAAAGAATATGGCCTGGAGAATGTCTATGTACACTGCTTCATGGACGGCCGTGACACAGACCCGCACAGCGGAAAGGGCTTCGTGGCTGATCTCGAGAAGCACATGGCAGAGAGCACCGGAAAAGTTGCCACGGTCTGCGGCCGTTTCTACGCAATGGACCGTGACAAGAGATGGGCACGTGTAAAAGAGGCTTATGACCTTCTCACTGAAGGCAAAGGTGCCGCTTTCACCTCCGCAACTGAAGGTATCCAGGCGTCTTATGACGCAGATGTCACCGACGAGTTCATCAAACCTATAGTTGTTACAGATGCTGCAGGCGCTCCTCTCGCAAAGATAGAGGAAGGCGATGCTGTCATCTTCATGAACTTCCGCAATGACCGCGCACGTGAAATCACTTCCGTTCTCACCCAGCAGGATATGCCGGAAGAGTGCATGCACGTCATTCCTAACCTCTACTACTGCTGCATGACTCCGTACGATGCCGCATTCAAGGGTCTGCACATTCTCTTCGACAAGGAAATCGTGAAGGACACCCTCGGAGAAATCGTATCAAACGCCGGTCTTCACCAGCTCCGCATCGCCGAAACCGAGAAATATGCCCACGTGACATTCTTCTTCAATGGCGGCCGCGAGACTCCTTTCGAGAATGAGGACAGAATCCTGGTTCCTTCTCCTAAGGTTCCTACATATGACCTTCAGCCTGAGATGAGTGCCCCTATCGTAACCGAGAAGCTTATCGGGGCTATCGACAGCGACAAGGAGGACCTCATCATCCTCAACTATGCAAATGGCGACATGATCGGCCACACCGGTGTCTATGACGCTATCGTAAAGGCTGTCAGATGCATTGACGGCTGCGTCGAGAAAGTTGCCACAGAGGCCATCAAGCATGACTATGTCATCCTCATCACTGCTGACCACGGCAATGCCGACCACGCTGTCAATGAGGACGGCACTCCGAACACCGCCCACTCACTCAATCCGGTTCAGTTCATTGTTGTCAATGCCGGTGACGAAGTAAAGAGCGTGAAGGACGGCGCCCTCTGCAACGTGGCTCCTACCATTCTCAAACTGATGGGCCTTCCACAGCCTGCAGACATGGATGCAGAGCCATTGATCTAATGATTTGAGAATCAACTGTATTATACCCCCCCCTCGGTTTCCACCCGGAGCCCGAGGGGTTTTTGCATACCGAGCTCTTCCATTCGCACGCAGCTCGAGGAAAAGTTCAAGAGTATCAACCGCGAACTTTACAAGGCGTATCCCCAGTCGAAGAAAGAAGCAGACGAGACAGCGGAGACGCTTACGAGAAACCCGAACAACCTGAAATTGACACAGCTGACGAAAGTACTGATTCACAACCAGTTAGCAGATAAAGCGAAAGCCAGGTTACCCACTTTTTCACATAACCTGCATTTGGCCACTCATTATATCTTCTTGATTCTCAATAATATAGACCAAATCACGACATGCAGGTTGTTCGATTCAATCCAATTCTGTGTTTGCCTCATTCCTCGTAACGCACCGCATTTTTTTGTGAGCACCTCTGCTATTCCTGTTAATCATTGTCTCACAGAATGTGATTTTATCCGTGAAAACCCGCCTTCTCACGGACAAGTTGTTGATTTTGAATAACTTATCCGTGAAACCCCACCTGTTTACGGACAACCTGAGCATTTTGAGTCAACTTTTTACAGTAATAGGTTCATGGTGGCGAGCAGGACAGCCTCGCACCGAAAAAAACTAAACATCCATGCTGACTCACCGAAGTTAGTGAAGCCGAGCAGCGGTATTGCCCGCGGCGAATTGCGAGGCTCCCACGGATAATCAGAATTACGCAGAGTTCAAGCATGTATCTAATGGCTGGACTCAGATGTCATTGACAGCAACAAGGTTGCCTCCGTGAGGACTTGCCGCCCTCGGCACTAGAGGGAGGCGCCTGCGAAGCAGGAGGGCCTGGTCCTCACGGAGGCTTCTTGTTGCTGGGCATGACCACTTCTGTCAGCGGAAATTTTCGCCACATCACCGACATTACATCGACTAAAAATTTAAGAATTGTAAATAAAAGATTTAAGAATCGTATCAAACATTTAAAAATCGTAAAAATTTT
>OJAM01001042.1_pt1 | contig 10451 bp, 10 predicted proteins | sample 1589071 | NCBI WGS metagenome assembly OJAM01 (sample SAMN03283243) | human gut metagenome | biome: human-associated habitat; material: feces | host: Homo sapiens | place: Peru | collected 2012
TTCCTTTTATAACGGCGTATTTCGGCGCGAAGTCATGCTTGACATCGACGCTCAGCTTCGCCGCGGGCAGGTCGCGGCTGCTTGTGTCCAAGAATTACCTGAAGAGTGTGTGCTCAGAGGACATTTCCAGGATTGATGGAGTCCAGCGTGACGAGAAGACTGCCGCGGTGATAATGCGTTCATACGCTCGCAACATTTCGACGATTGTCAAAAAAACATCTATGCTTGCGGATGTGACTTCTTCCGGAGAGATCAATTGCTCTTCGGACACGTTTGATGATTATGTCAAGGCGTTGGAAAAATTGTTTGTCATTCAAGATATTGGAGCTTGGTGTCCTGCGATAAGAAGCAAGTCCAACATCAGGAGCACTCCTAAAAGATCATTCTGTGATCCATCTGTCGCAGTGGCTGCTTTGGGATTGTCTCCAGACATTCTGATGACGCAATTGAAAACCTTCGGTTTTTTGTTCGAACAGATGTGCATACGTGACCTTCGAGTTTACACGATGGATCAGGACAGTCATATTTCATACTATCGGGACAGGTACGGGCTTGAAGCTGATATCGTTTTGCATCTTTCGGATGGGCGCTATGCCTTGATTGAGTGCAAACTCGGCAGCCGCGAGATCGAGGAAGGTGCCGCGCATTTGCTTGAACTCAAACAACTTATAAAGAAGCGCAACGAATCCGAAAGACAGAACCCGCTGAGAGAGCCGGATCTGCTTATGATCATCACAGGTGGCCAAATGGCGTACACAAGGCCTGATGGGGTCAAGATTGTTCCTATTGGGTGCTTGAAGGACTGAGCGTCCGCTGTAATTATATTAATAGGTATATATCTTTAAGCCCTTACGGCCGCTGAGGGCGGCAGAAGCATCCGGCATCCCGACCATAACGACTGCTTTCCCCTGCTTTCGCATGCAAAGTGCATGTCGGAGGCGGGGTTTTGCTTATGAATATGTCCGTTCCGGAAGCTTGTGACGTGGATTCCCGTGAGAAATGGGATGTCACTCATAGTGACAAATGCTTTTTTTTTCGGTTTTTCGGCAATTTCTTTATGAAAAATCTTGCTTGTGAAAAATAAAACCCATATATTTGTCATTGTGTTATGGAGTACCCCCTTGTGGGGACCGCAAAACATATTTATTACTATGAGTAACAATTATACGTTTTATTTATTTCAATTTTGTTTTTTAGCTATGAACAAAAAAATTAAAAACTTGTTCCTCGCTGGAGCCCTTGTCTTGGGCTTCGCGGGTGTAGCCGTATCTTGTACGGACTACGATGATGACATCAACAAGCTGAAGGAGGAGAACTCCCAGCTTGCGTCCACCATCAAGGATCTTCAGTCGAAGATCAATGCTGGATGTGTTATCACTGGCGTGACCGCCACTGATGACGGTCTCGTGATCACTACAAGTGATGGAAAGACCTACACCATCACTAATGGTAAGGATGGCGCTCCTGGCGCTCCTGGCGCTCCTGGCGCTCCTGGTGCTCCTGGTAAGGACGGCAAGGACGGCGGTTTCTACAAGCCTAACGCTGACGGTTTCTGGTACTACTATGCGAGCAAGGATGCAGAGGGTGAGAAGACCGACCTCACCGTGTTCCCTGTTGGTACCATCACTGCTGAGCTTAAGGACGGCAAACTCATCCTTCACAACGTGAAGAATGAGAAAGGTGAGTATGAGGACCTCAAGTTCGACCTTGAGAAGGCTCTCTCTTCCCTCGTTTTCGTGCCTCAGTGCTACGTTGACGGTGTTGAGGGTATGGACTTCGTGTCTATGCGCTACAATGCTCTTTCTGGAAAGAATGCAGATAGCAAGACCGAAACATGGACTGCTGGTAATACTACTTCTCACATCAACCCTGAATTCGAGGCTGAGTATCATGTTAACTCTGCTGATGTCAAGCTTGACGAGACCTACACCTACTCTTTCGTTAAGAAGGATGTTCCTTACATCCGCACAAGAACGAATGCCTCTGAGGATTTCGATGTCGTTCCGACATTCAAGAGCTTCAAGGATGGTATACTGACAGTTTCTGTCGCAGTTACCGGCACAGAGGCTAACGAGAATTGGATCTCCGTTGTAGCCCTCAGGGCTCAGAAGAAGGATGTTGTTGTCGTTTCCGACTACGCTACCCTCATTAGACGTGAATTTGGGTCTCCGGTGATTGCTTGGCCTCAGGCGATCTCTGAGAAAGCTAAGAACATCAATAAGAAAGATGCCCACTTCAGACGCTATATCTCTACTGTAGATGCTGGTGCTTTCCTTAAGGATCAGATTGTTTGGTCTGAGGGTCATACTACTCTTGACGAAGCTCACGCTACATGTGACACCGCTGTTGTTTACAACGAGTCACTTGATCTTAAGTCGATCGTAGCCGCTCACGTCTTTGATTATGATGAATGCGTTGAGTTTAAGAGCGGAGAGCTTAAGGAATTCGGCCTTGACTGGAAGTTCGAGCTTGTAAAGAACTACAAGATCGGTACTCCTGTAACGGATCAGGCTGACTTCGCTACCATTGAGAACGGTATGTTCACTCCGAAGGTGTTCAGCACTGATGGAACCGCCGCTATCGGACGTACTCCTATTGTGCGCGTGTCCCTCATGAACGGAAAGAATGTTGTTGCAGTTGCTTACATCAAGATCTTCATTAAGTCTCCTGCTGCTGTCGAGAAGGAAATCCCTACATACGAGCTTAAGCCGGTTGACGAAAAGAAGGACAACATCTTCAAGTTCATTTCTTGCACCAGTGGTGTCAACGTTCTCTTTACTACGGTTGAGGACATGAATGTCGAGATCTACAACAAGGAGAACCTCAGCAAGAAGAATTTCCACCTTCTTTATAATGAGTTTGTTCCAAATGCCGGAGCTACTGATGCAGAGAATATCGGTACAGTTGAAGATGTTATAAATGGTGATGCAGAGGCCACACATGTTCTTAAGTGGACGCTCGATTACGATAAGCTCTTTGAGTATAGCGGCAAGACCATCACTCACATCGTTCAATATCGTAACGCAGATGATCATAAGACTGCGGTTAACGTTAAACTTACAGCTACGGTTCAGGATCTTTCCAAGTACATGACATTCGATGTAACTGAAGCTGAGTACATCAAGGAGTACTGGGATGATCTCCGCACTCAGACCATCTACAATGTTGCCGTTCCTGAGGATGGTAGCGTAGATCCTACTAAGTGTGTCTACTCAGTTGACATCAATGCCTCATTTGAGACCATTAAGGTTCCTGGTGCTGACTATGGACAGATCCGTCTGTTTATCGGCTCTACAAACCAGATCACAAATGTCAAGTACTTCTTCTGCAAGGATCACATGGCGAAGATTGATAAGGTAGGAGATGTTGCCGTTAAGTTTACTGTCAATGCTGATGGTACAGAGCTTAAGGCTAAAGTCGGTGATAAGACTGAAGTTGTCGCTAATATTAACAATACTGCAACTAAGGCTCCTTGGAATGTCTTCACCTACAATAAGGAAAGTGCTGTTGCCAAGCAGCTTCTCAATACCGGCAAGATGATTGTCAAGATTGGAGCAGTTGGTACGATTTGCGGAACCTCAGATAAGTATAACAGAGAGATCAAGCTGACCTTCAAGGGTGAGGATCACTTCGACGCTCTTGTAAAGGTTCCTGTAACTATTGCCACTACTTCCGCTGATTCATTCACTGATGGTGTTGACTTTGGCCAGCCGGGTTCTTATGTTGACATCGCCAAGGTTATCGATCCATCTGATTGGAGGAAGAAGAAGTTCTCTGACAACCCTAACTATTGGGATTACTATGGACCGTTTACTATTAGGTTCGATATCTACAATGCTGAGGCTTACTTGAACGGTAAATGGGCTGCGCTTCCTGCAACCATCGACATCAATCAGTCTGTTGCTGGTAGCAGTGTTATCAGCACGAAGGATGGCACGAAGACAGCTACTCTTGAGAATGCTGCCAAGTACGGCTACCTGACCTATTGCAACAACGGTGTCGTTGTGGACAAGGCCTTCAAGATCCGCGTTAAGGCTGAAGTTGAATATGGTTGGGGTGTTATCACGACAGATTGGATTACAATCGATGTCAATAAGACTATCGGTCAGTAATTATCTGACGCAACAGATACATGTTGGGAGGGGCGCAGTCGCACCCCTCCCTTTTTTAAGTGATTTGACGATGTTTAAGCGTTTTCTAGTTGTCGTTATCGGCATGCTTACCGTGTCGTTTTCTGTTGATGCTCAAAAGAAGACATCGGTTAGCTTTGATGCAGGGGTATTTGACATGGGAGCGTATCCTTCTGACAGTTGCGTGCTTTCTAAGACTTTTTCGTTTACCAACACCGGAAGTGAAAAGCTTTATTTTCTTGATGCGAAAACTGACTGCTCGTGCGTTAAGGTGACGATACCGAAGAAGCCTGTGGCTCCCGGTAAGCGAGGTGCCATTCGTGTCGATTTTGATGGTAATACAAAGCCTTTGGGATGCTTCTCAGGTTGGATTTATTTTGCCAGCAACACCGATCCCGAAAGGTTCAGGGTCAGGATTTTTGCATCTAAGTACAAGGCTCAGGCCAAATAGAGGGCATTATTCCATCCTTAATTTTGCTTTTTGGAAAAAATGTGCTATTTTCGCAATGATAAATGTGCAAATATTATTTATTAACATCATGAAACGTATATTGACTATTCTCGCAAGCATGGTGCTTGTGGCTTCTCTGTCCGTTGCTAACGCACAGAAGAAGGACTTTAACCCTTATTGGTTTATGCAGCTTCAGGGTGGTGCGGCTCACACTATCGGTGAGACCTCATTCTCTGACCTTATCTCGCCTTCGGCAGCTGTCTCATTCGGCTATCAGTTCTCTCCGGTTTTCGGAGCAAGGCTCAATGTCAACGGCTGGCAGGCTAAGGGTGCCGTGAATGGCCCTACCACAGTCTACAAGTTCAACTATGTCGAGGGTGCGGCTGACCTCATGATCGATGTCGCGTCCATCTTCGCAGGCTATAAGTTCGACAGAACCCTGAATCCTTACATCTTCGGTGGTGTAGGTGTCAACTACGCATTCAACAACGACGATGCCGTAAAGGTTAAGGATCAGTTCCGCAGTGGTTACCTCTGGGAGGACAACAAGATCTCACCTGCTTTCAGAACAGGTGCCGGTCTCAACATCAGACTCACCGATGTCATCGCCCTCAACCTCGAAGGCAACTGCAGCTTCCTGAATGACCACTTCAACTCAAAGAAGGGCTCAAAGGCTGATTTCCAGATCAAGGCTGTGGCCGGTCTTACTTTCAGCTTCGGCAAGGCCAAGCCGGTCGCTCCGGCTCCGGTACCTGCACCGGCTCCTGTCGTAAGGCCTGAACCTGAACCAGAGCCAGTTGTGGAGGAGAAGGTTGAGGTTGTGCCTGCTTTCGAGTCTCTCACACGCAACGTCCTCTTCGTGATCAACAAGTGGGACATCCGTGAGAGCGAGCAGCTCAAGATCGACGAGGTTGTCGAGGCCCTCAAGGCCAACCCTGACACCAAGGTTCGCGTTTCCGGCTATGCCGACAAGGCCACCGGTACCGCCAAGAGGAACAAGTTCCTCTCAGAGAAGAGGGCTGAGGTTGTCGCTGCGGCCATCGTAGCCGCCGGCATCGACAAGGACAGGATCATCACTGAGTACTTCGGTGACACCGTCAATCCTTTCGAGACTCCTGAGGAGAACCGTGTGGCTGTCTGCCTCGTGAAATAGTCTTAACAGATTATCAGATAGAAAAGGCCGGGTTGTTTCCCGGCCTTTTTGTGTGTTAAGGGAGTGGTCTTGGCTTTTGGTGTCAAAAAGTCTGAAAAAAGGCGGTTTTGAAGTCGAAATCGGATAGGTTTTTTGTCTTTATGGAGGATTTTGACTAACTTGGCGCAAATTTTTCAGTAGGAGGGATTACGTCGTTTGAACGACATGTTAACAACCATATTCAAAGATGGCAGATAATAAGAACATAGGGTACATTTCGCAGGTCATCGGGCCTGTGGTGGATGTCCATTTCGATGTGGAGTCTGATCAGACACAACTTCCCCGCATCCATGATGCGTTGGATGTGGACAGAGGCGAGGGCAGGAAGCCCTTGGTCATCGAGGTGCAGCAGCACATCGGCGAGGACACGGTCAGATGCGTGGCGATGGATTCCACTGACGGCTTGAGACGAGGGATGAAGGCGGTCAACACGCACGCTCCGATCTCGATGCCGACCGGCGCTCAGATCAGGGGTCGTGTGATGAATGTTGTCGGGGACGCGATCGACGGACTGGGAGACCTGAGCGAGGACAACACCTTGCCTATTCATAGGGAGCCTCCTAAATTCGAGGACTTGAAGACCTCGCAGGAGGTGCTTTACACCGGCATCAAGGTCATCGACCTTCTGGAGCCTTATCTGAAGGGCGGAAAGATCGGTCTTTTCGGTGGAGCCGGTGTGGGTAAGACCGTGCTGATCAAGGAGCTGATCAACAACATCGCCAAGAAGCACAACGGTTTCTCGATCTTCGCTGGAGTGGGGGAGCGTACCAGGGAGGGTAACGACCTTCTCCGCGAGATGATCGAGTCCGGGGTGATCAAGTACGGTGAGGAGTTCCTAAAGTCGATGGAGGAAGGTCACTGGGATCTGTCCAAGGTTGACAGGAACGAGCTGGAGAAGTCGCAGGTGGCGATGGTCTTCGGCCAGATGAACGAACCGCCGGGAGCGCGTTCGTCGGTGGCCCTTTCCGGCCTGACTCTTGCCGAGTCTTTCCGTGACAGCGACAAGGGGGACGGCCCGAGAGACATCCTCTTCTTCATCGATAACATCTTCAGGTTCACCCAGGCGGGATCCGAGGTGTCAGCCCTTCTGGGCCGTATGCCTTCGGCTGTGGGCTACCAGCCTACGCTCGCGACGGAGATGGGCCAGATGCAGGAGCGCATCACCTCGACGAAGAACGGCTCGATCACTTCGGTGCAGGCTGTCTACGTGCCGGCGGACGACTTGACCGACCCGGCTCCGGCGACCACCTTCTCGCACCTCGACGCGACCACCGTGCTGAGCAGAAAGATCACCGAGTTAGGAATATACCCGGCCGTGGATCCGCTGGAGTCCACTTCCAGAATCCTTGATCCGAACATCGTCGGGCAGGATCACTACGACACCGCCCAGAGGGTCAAGCAGATCCTCCAGAGGAACAAGGAGCTTCAGGACATCATCGCCATCCTCGGCATGGACGAGCTTTCGGACGAGGACAAACTGACGGTGAACCGGGCGCGTCGTGTGCAGAGGTTCCTGTCGCAGCCGTTCGCTGTGGCGGAGCAGTTCACGGGCGTGCCGGGAGTGATGGTGGACATCCAGGACACCATCGACGGCTTCCGCAGGATCCTTGACGGCGAGGTCGATTACCTGCCGGAGCAGGCGTTCCTCAATGTTGGAACCCTCGAAGAGGCGATCAAGAAGGGCGAGGCGATCCTGGCGAACGCCAAGTAGGAATATGTCTGATAAGGAGGAGTACGAATATGTCTGAGAAATCATCGGTGATTGTTCTTGAGGTCATCTCACCCGAGAGGACTTTGGTGCGCGCGACGGTTGATTCCGTGGAACTGCCGGGGTCGAAGGGGCGTTTTGTGGTCCTGAGGGATCATGCGGCGCTGATCTCTTCGCTGGAGCGGGGGAGGATCTCCTATCGCAGCGGTGAGAGGACGGATGGTCTGGACATCGCCTCCGGCTTTGTGGAAATCAATGACAACCGTGTTGTCGCTTGCGTGGAACTGTGATGAGAAAGTGGATCTACATATTCATTTGCCTTTTGCTCCCGCTCCCGCTGGGTGCGGAGTTGGCCTCTCCGGTCGCTGAGTATGTCGAAGCGGCGGAAGTTCGGCAGGACTCGCCAGCCGTCAAGACATTCGACATGGACGAGTACCTCTACGGTCACGTACGCGACTCCTACGAGTGGCACATCACCACGGTGAAGGGTCATCCGGTCAGCATCCCGCTGCCGGTGATCGTCGTGAGCAAGACCGGCGGCGGTCTTCATGTCTTCAGCTCCAGGCATCTGGAGCACGGGGAATATGAAGGGTTCCACATCGCTCCCGCCGGAAGCAAATACGAGAACAAGATCGTCGAGCTGGCCGCCGACGGCTCCGAGGTCAGGCCGTGGGACTTCTCGATCACCAAGAACGTGTTGGGATTGCTGATCAACTGCGCCCTGCTGCTGTTCATCGTGCTGGGAACGGCCCGGTGGTACAGGAGGCACGACGCGCGCGAGGAGGCTCCGAAAGGCGGGGTCGGCGTGATGGAGATGCTCGTGACCATGATCGAGGATGATGTCATCAAGGCCTGCGTCGGCGAGGACTACAGACGCTATTCGCCTTACCTTCTGACAGCGTTCTTCTTCATATTCATAAACAACTTGATGGGGATCGTGCCATTTTTCCCCGGCGGAGCGAACATCACCGGCAACATCGCCGTGACGCTCGTGCTGGCGATGTTCACCTTCTTCACCGTCAACATATTCGGTAACAAGCATTACTGGAAGGACATCCTTTGGCCGGAGGTTCCGACTTGGCTGAAGGTTCCGCTGCCGCTGATGCCGGTGATCGAGATCATCGGGATGTTCACCAAGCCTTTCAGCTTGATGGTCAGGCTTTTCGCCAACATCCTCGCAGGACACTTCATGATCCTTGGAGTCGTGGCTGTGATCTTCCTCACCGCCGAGCTTGGGGCGGCCCTGAACGGCAGCCTCACCGTGGTGGCTGTGCTTCTGGGAGTGTTCATGGACTGCCTGGAACTGCTTGTCGCCTTCATCCAGGCCTATGTGTTCACGATGCTGTCTGCTGTCTTCATCGGGCTGTCGCGGCAGAAGCCGGAGGCGACGGAATAATTAGGAATATTCAGAATAAACAATTTAAAATCATAGAATTATGTTACTTTCTACAATTTTGCTTCAAGCTCTCTCTCTGGGTAGAGTAGGTGCTACTATTGGTGCTGCCTTGGCTGCTTTCGCCGCCGCTTTCGGTATCGGTAAGATCGGTACGGCTTCCCTTGAGGCCGGCGCGCGCCAGCCGGAGAAGGCTGACCACTACAGGATGACGGCCATCATCGTCAGCGCCCTGATCGAGGGTGCCTGTCTGTTCGCCATTGTTGTTTGTCTTATCGCGAAATAGTCAATGTCACTCATCACTCCTGATTTCGGATTGCTTGTGTGGATGACGCTGATCTTCGGCATCGTCTTCTTCGTGTTGGCGAAGTGGGGTTTCCCTATGATCACCGGCTCGGTCGAGAAGAGGGCGCAGAGGATAGGTGAATCCATCAAGGCGGCCAAGGAGGCGGAGGAGAGGCTTCGCAACCTTGCCGAGGAACAGTCCCGGATGATCGAGGAGGCCAGGCAGGAGCAGAGCCGGATTCTGAAGGAGGCCGCGGCTTCGAGGGACAACATCGTTGAGCAGGCGAAGGTTCAGGCGAGGGAGGAGGCTTCCCGCATTCTGGATCAGGCTCGCACGCAGATCGCCGCCGAGAAGGAGAGCGCTTTGCGGGATGTCCGCAAGGAGGTCGCGCTGCTTTCCGTCAGCGTCGCCGAGAAGGTGCTGAAGGCGAGCCTTTCGGATGGTGCTGAGCAGTCGGCTCTGGTTGATAGGCTTGTGGATGAGGTGTCCTCGTCTAAGGACTTGAAGAATTGATGCTATGAACACAGGAATTATCGCGACACGTTACGCCACCGCACTTCTGAAGCTGGTCGAAGAGACCGGCTCCGGTGAGTTGGTTGCGGCCCAGGTGCAGGTCATTGAGAAGGCTCTTGACGAAGTGCCTGATTTCCGGCGTGCTGTGGATGATCCTGCGGTTGCGGCGGTTCAGAAAATCTCGCTTTTTGAGGCTGCGTTGAAAGATTCGATGGCTCAGGAGCTGCATAAATTCCTCGAACTCTTGATCCGTAACGGCCGCATCGGTGATGTAAGGCTGGTTCTGACCACCTTCGTCACTGAATATTACCGCTCACGGCACATCAAGCGCGCGCGGCTTGTGGTCGCTGATCCGGCACTGCTGAACTTAGGGTCCACACTTGAGTCCCGCCTGCGGGAACTGATCGGGAAGGAGACCGGCTGCGAACTCCTTTTGGAGACCAAGGTCGATCCGTCGCTGATCGGAGGCTTCGTCTTCGAGGTCGAGGACATGATCCTTGACGCCAGCGTCTCACGTCAACTGGATGTCATCAGGCATCAATTCATAGAAAAGAACAGAAGAATAGTTTAGTATGGACAACATAAAACCAAGTGAAGTCTCCCAGGTGCTTCTGGAGCAGCTGAAGGACATTGACACATCCCTCCACTTCGAGGAAATCGGCAAGGTGCTGCAGGTCAGCGACGGTGTCGCCAGAATGTATGGCCTGACCAACGCCGAGGCCGGAGAACTGCTCGAATTCGAGAGCGGAGTCATGGGTGTCGTGATGAACCTTGAGCA
>OJAM01001046.1_pt1 | contig 10415 bp, 9 predicted proteins | sample 1589071 | NCBI WGS metagenome assembly OJAM01 (sample SAMN03283243) | human gut metagenome | biome: human-associated habitat; material: feces | host: Homo sapiens | place: Peru | collected 2012
CATGACGTTGTAGGCCGTGGCCCGGTCGCTGACGCAGACCACCCGGTCAAACTGGGCGCCGGTGCCCACCACCGCCTCCTCCGCGTACTGATAGTTGCTGTCGGACTGGGTGAACACCACATAGGGGTAGGCGTACAGCTGCTCCAGCCGCACCGACGGCTCCGACGCCAGCGGGTGGCCCCGGCGCATGAACACCCGGGGGCGCAGCTTCGCCAGCTGGCAGAATTCCAGATCCTTTTCCTGCAAAATACGGCCAATGAAGTGCTCCGTCATGTCGGAGACGAAGATAATGCCCAGCGCGCTCTGGCGGCGGAACACCTCGTCGATGACGGCGGCCATCTCCATCTCCTTGAAGCTCACCTGTATGCGGGGCTCCTCCAGCAGGTGGAGGTACTCCACGAAGGCCTTGGCGCAGAAGGGATAGCGCTGGGATGCCACGGACAGCGTGACCCGGTTCTCCGCCCGGCGCTCGCTGTAATACCGGGCGATGCGGCCGCTGCGCTCCACGATGGGCGCGATCTGAGCCACCAGCTCCCGGCCCTCCTCCGTCAGCACCACGCCCCGGTTGCTGCGGCGGAAAATGGTGATGCCCAGCTCCTTCTCCACCTCCAGAATGGCGGTGGACAGCGCCGACTGGGACACGAACAGGTCCTGGGCCGCCCGGTTCATGGAGCCGCAGCGGTCCACCTCCAGGATATAGCGCATCTGCAAAAGCGTCATCTCTCTCCCCCCTTTCCTACCAGCATACAGGATAGCGCGGCGTTTTGCAAGAAAAACCCCCGCTTTAACGGAGGATCTGCCTGTTTCGATTGACACCGCCCGCCGTTTCGGCTATAATGCCCCCGGCGGCCGGGCCGCGCAGTATCATCCATCGGGAAAGGAAAACCAATCATGAAAAAGATCACCGCATTTCTGCTGACGCTGGTCATGGCTCTGAGCCTCACCGCCTGCGGCAGCAGCGAAAGCAAGCAGTTGGTGGGCACATGGCAGTGCGTGGTGGACATCACGGCGCAGATGGACACGGAGATAAGCGATGCGCTGGACTCCGAGTACGCCTCCGAGGTGCCTATGCAGATGTACCTCAGCGCCGTGTTCAATGACGACGGCACCTTCACCATGAGCATGGACGCCGAGGCCACCGCCGCTTCCTTCACCGCGTACATCCAGGCGCTGAAGCCCGTCATCGTGGAGCTGAGCTATCAGGAGGCCGAGAAGCAGGGCATGTCCCGGGAGGAGTATGACAAGGCGCTGGCCGAAAGCGACCTCACCGTGGACGGTCTGGTGGACAGCGTCCTCTCCGCCTTTGATGTCAGCGCCCTGCTGGGCGATGTCGGCAGCGATGTCACCGCCGGCAGCTACAAGGCGGAGAAGGGCCGGCTGTACCTCAGCGAGAGCGGCAGCGGCTTCAAGGCCGAGGAATCCGTGGGCTACAGCCTCAGCGGCAGCACCATGATGTGGAACGACGACAACGCCCTGCTGACGAAGCTGGAGGACATGGGCATCTCCTCCTCGCTGGAGTGGGTAAAGCAGTAAATAGGCGCGAAAAAAGAACAGCCGTCCGTGACGGCTGTTCTTTTTTCGCGTATCCTGTCTGCTTACTCGCCCATGGGCGCGCCGCAGTGGGGGCAGAACTTGTCCTCGCTGGCCGCGCCGCAGACGGGGCAGACCTTGACGCTGACCGTCTCCTCCTCGGCAGCGGGCTCGACCTTGGCGGCCTTCTCGGCCTCCAGCTCAGCGATGCGGGCCTTGGAGGCGTTGACGGCGGCCACCACGTCCTTCACGGCGTCGGGCGTCTCGCCGGTGTACTCGGAGATGAACCACTCGCCGATGGCGCGGTAGTTCTTCTCCAGCTCGCGCTGCTCGGTGAGGATGGCCATGTTCAGCTTGGCGGCGTCGGTAGCGGACTTTGCCTTATCGGCGGCAGCCTCCGCCAGATCCCTGGCCTTATCCACGGCAACACCGGCGTACTCCTGCGCCTTCTTGCCCAAGGTGTTCAGATTGTCCAGAATGCTCATGCTGTTTCTCCTTTCAAATATTGCTGTTCTATTGATGCATAGTATACCGCGTTTTGCCCGCCGATGCAAGCGGACAATGGCGAAATTTACACACTGTTCACGAGCCGGTCAATGCTCGATCCAATCCGCTGCCCGGGATACCGCCCGTTTCCACAGCCGGTAGTTCCGGTCGCAGTCCGCCTGTGTTCCCTCCGGCAGGAACACCCGCTGGCTGCGGCGCAGGGCCTTCAGCTCCTCCAGATCCCGCCAGACGCCGCAGCTCAGACCCGCCAGCGCCGCCGCGCCGAAGGCCGTGGTCTCCACCATCTCCGGACGGTCCACCGGGATACGCAGCAGATCTGCCTGCATCTGCAGCAGGATGTCGGACACGCTGGCGCCGCCGTCCGCCCGCAGCATGGTGATGTCGCAGCCGGCGTCCTGCCGCATGGCCAGCATCAGGTCGGTGACCTGATAGGCGATGCACTCCAGCACCGCCCGGGCCACATGGGCCCGGCCCGTGCCCCGGGTGATGCCCAGGATGGCCCCCCGGGCGTACATGTCCCAATAGGGCGCGCCCAGGCCGGTGAAGGCCGGCACCACCACCACGCCGCCGGAATCCGGCACGGACTCCGCCAGGCGGTCGCACTCCGGGGCAGAGTCGATGAGGTGCAGCTCGTCCCGAAGCCACTGAATGGTGCTGCCGCCGTTGAAAACGCTGCCCTCCAGGGCATAGGCCGTGCGTCCCTCCACCTGCCAGGCAACGGACGTCACCAGGCCCGCCCGGCTGCGGACGGGCTTTTCGCCCACGTTCATCAGGGTGAAGCAGCCGGTGCCGTATGTATTCTTGGCCTCGCCGGGGGCGAAGCAGGTCTGGCCGAACAGGGCGGCCTGCTGGTCGCCGGCGGCGCCGCACACCGGCACGCCCGCCAGCTTCTCCAGCCCCTCGATGCCGGGGCGCACCGTGCCGTAGACCATGCTGTTGGGCACGGGACGGGGCAGCATGGCCATGGGGACGCCCAGAATACCGCACAGCTCCTCGTCCCAGCACAGCCGGTGTATGTCGAACAGCATGGTGCGGCTGGCGTTGGAGTAGTCCGTCACGTGCACGCCGGTGAGCTGCCATATCAGCCATGTCTCCACCGTGCCGAACAGGATCTCTCCCCGTTCCGCCCGCTGCCGCAGCCCCGGCACGTGATCCAGTATCCAGCGGATCTTGCTGCCGGAGAAATAGGCGTCGATCAGCAGCCCGGTGGAGGCGCGGACGCGCTCCTCCAGCCCCTGATGCTTCAGCTCCTCGCACAGCTCCGCTGTCCGGCGGCACTGCCACACGATGGCGTTATACACCGGCTCTCCCGTGGCCCTGTCCCACACAATGGTGGTCTCCCGCTGGTTCGTCACGCCGATGCCGGCGATGCTCCCCTCCGGCAGATGTGCCGCAGCCTCTGCGGCGGCCCGCCGCTCCGTGTCCCATATCTCCATGGGGTCGTGCTCCACCCACCCCGCCTGGGGATAGTGCTGGGTGAACGGATACTGCGCCAGGGACAGGATATGCCCCTGCCGGTCGAATACGATGGCCCGCGAGCTGGTCGTCCCCTGATCCAGCGCCAAAATATGGTCAGACATAACGCCGCCTCTTTTCTTTTTTGAATTTGTGTGGTATACTACAGGCAAATAATGACTTACTCTGCATTATAACACGAAAGGAGCGGGATTTCCATGACGAATATGACCGAGTTCCAATTCCTGTCCAGCGACGGCCATACGCAGCTCCACGGCATGCTGTGGGAGCCCACCGACACGCCGGTGCGGGCCGTGCTCCAGCTGTGCCACGGCGTGGCGGAGCATATCGCCCGCTACGACACCTTCGCCCGTGCGCTGAACGAACAGGGCATCGCGGTGGCGGGCCACGACCACCTGGGCCACGGCAAGTCCCTGCCCCAGGGCGGCACGCCGGTCTACTTCGGCCAGGGCAACACCTGGAACACCGTGGTGGACGACATCTACGTGCTGCACCAGCGCCTGCTCCAGAAATACCCCGACACGCCCCTGTGCATCATGGGCCACAGCATGGGCTCGTTCCTCACCCGGACGTACCTCATCCGCTACCCCGGCACGGTGAAGGCGGCCATCATCATGGGCACGGGCTGGCAGCCCCGCGCCATGATCACCGGCGGCCTGGCGGTGGCCGACGCGGTCATCGCCCTCAAGGGCGAAAACGCCACCAGCGACGTGGTCACGGAGCTGGCCTTCGGCGCGTACAACAAGCTCTTCGCCCCCAACCGCACCAAGGTGGACTGGCTGTCCGCCGACGAGAGCAACGTGGACGACTATATCGCCGACCCCCTGTGCGGCGCGGACGCCACCGTGGGCCTGTTCCGTCAGATGCTCCACGGCATCCGCTTCAACCAGCGGCAAAGCAACCTCCGCCGCATGGACGCGGACACGCCGGTGCTGTTCGTGGCCGGCGACAAAGACCCGGTGGGCAGCTGCGGCAAGGGCGTCATCCAAAGCCATGAGGCGTTCAAGGCCGCCGGTGTCCGCGACTGCACGCTGAAGCTGTACCCCGGCCTGCGCCACGAGATCCTCAACGAGAAGCCCCAGCGCGACCAGATCACGAACGACATCGAAACGTGGCTGCTGTCCAAGCTGCCGTAAGAGAGTGCAAGAGAAAAGAGAGGAAACGACTATGAGCGAATGGGAAGCCCTGCGCCAGGAATGTCTCCGCTGTCACGCCTGTACCCTGGCGGACACCCGCACCAACGTGGTCTTCGGCGTGGGCCGTGAGGACGCGGAGGTCATGATCATCGGCGAAGCCCCCGGCGCGAACGAGGACCTTCAGGGCAAGCCCTTCGTGGGCCGGGGCGGCAAGCTGCTGGACGATATGCTGGCCATGATCGGGCTGGACCGCAGCCGCATCTACATCACCAACTCCGTCAAGTGCCGCCCGCCGGAGAACCGCGATCCCCTGAACACGGAAAAGGAGGCCTGTCAGGGCTACCTCCAGCGCCAGCGCGCCCTGATGCGTCCCAAGATCATCGTCTGCCTGGGCCGTATCAGCGCCATGGAGCTCATCCGCCCCGACTTCAAGATCAGCCAGGAGCACGGCCAGTTCTCCGAAAAGGACGGCTGCCTGATGATGGCGCTGTACCATCCGGCGGCGCTGCTCCGTGACCCCCGTAAAAAGCCGGAGACCTTCGAGGATCTGAAGCGCCTCCAGGCCAAGATCCGCGAGATCTGCACCCACACCCCGTTGGATTTCTGAAAAACGGCAGAGACGGAGCATCCTCGCCTCCCTACACACCTCCCAATGCACCGCGTGAGCGTCCCTTGCCTCTCCCTTTGGGAGAGGTGGCCGAGCGCAGCGAGGACGGAGAGGGCAAACAAAAAAGAACCGCCTCCGGGCGGTTCTTCAGCTTGTCGATAAACCCTCTTTATGCGGCAAGCAGTTCCTCTAAAACCACCCCTTCTTCCGCTTCGGCGGCGGTCCTGGCTCTCTCCTCTGAAACGGCTTATCCACCAATATAATGTCGTCCCCGAACTTCTGCACGCACTCCCACGGAATGTAAAAATCCTCCCCCCGCCCGAACAGCCCGAAAAACCGGCACGGCCCGAATACGATCAGCGCCTTCACCGTCCCCTCCGGGATCTGCACCTCCACGTCGCCCACGCACCCCAGCCGGCATCCGTCACACAGGTTGATGACCTCCTTGCGCCGCAGCAGGGTGAACCGGCACATCATCTTCCATCCCTCCCATCCTATGTCTGTTTCCATATCTATGCCCGCCGCGGCCCGTCCCATACCGTCGAAAAACGGGGCTTTTCACCGCCGGGAATAACCGCGCCGCCGCCGGGAGATACTGCCATTATCAACCGATGAAGGCAGGTGGCGTTATGCGGAGCAGAGTGGAGATATGCGGCATCAACACGGCAAAGCTGCCTGTTCTGAAAAACGATGAGATGGTGGCGCTCCTCCGCCGCACCAAGGACGGCGACCGTGAGGCCCGCCAGCAGCTTATCTGCGGCAACCTCCGCCTGGTACTGTCCGTCATCCAGCGCTTCGCGGGCCGTGGCGAAAGCGCCGATGACCTGTTCCAGGTGGGCTGCATCGGCCTCATAAAGGCCATCGACAATTTCGATGTGTCCCAGCCCGTCCGCTTCTCTACCTACGGCGTGCCCATGATCATCGGCGAAATACGCCGCTACCTCCGCGACAACAGCGCCCTCCGCGTCAGCCGCAGTATGCGCGACACCGCCTATAAGGTGCTCCGCGCCCGTGAAGCCCTGCTGGCCGACACCCAGCGCGAGCCCACCGTGGAGCAGATCGCCCAGTACCTCTCCATCCCCCGCGAGGAGGTGGTGTTCTCCATGGATGCCCTCAGCGACCCGATCAGCCTGTACGACCCGGTGTACGCCGACGGCAGCGATGCCCTCTGCGTCATGGATCAGGTGCGGGACGACCGCTGTACCGATGAGCACTGGCTGGATCACATCGCCCTCAAGGATGCCATCGCCCGCCTGGATGACCGCCAGCGCAGCATCCTGGCCCTCCGCTTTTGCCAGGGCAAGACCCAGATGGAGGTCTCCACCGAGATCGGCATCTCCCAGGCCCAGGTGTCCCGCCTGGAAAAGGGCGCCATCTCCGCCATCAAAAAGAATATGTGATAGAAAAGGCGTGGAAACTCCTGCCTCCCTCTGCGAGGGAGGCGGCGCGAAGCGCCGGAGGGAGAGATATGCCACGGCAGCGCCGTGGCATACGCCTCCCTTGTGCAAAGGGAGGTGGCAACGCGCAGCGTTGACGTAGGGATTGTCATCCCTACGCCCCACATTATCGAAATCTCGCCATACCCCTCCCAAACCGCCCAAAACCCCCACTCTTTTCAAGATCTATCAAAATTCCTTCAACCTGCATACAAGGTTTTTCAAAATTTTTCCATGTCTTTTCAAGGCTTTTTCAAAGAAATTCCACTTTTTTCCCGCCAAAATCCTAACGACACACCGCTAATTTACGATATTTCAAAAATCGCGCACCCACAAGGAGGGACTTCATCCATGCCCGAGGAACACACCCGCCCAGAAAAACGACCTGCCCGCCCCCGCCCAGCCCATCGTGGATATGGGCAGCACCCTGGTGAAAAACAGCCGCGCCGCCATCCATACCCTCACCATCATCGGCCAAATTGAAGGCCATGTAACGTTGCCGGAAAACACCAAAACCACTAAATATGAGCACATTTTGCCCCTGTTGGCGGCGCTGGAGCAGTCGGAGCAGATCAACGGCCTCCTCCTGCTTCTCAACACCGTAGGCGGCGACATCGAGGCGGGCCTGGCCATCGCCGAGCTGGTGTCCGGCATGACAAAGCCGGTGGTCACGCTGGTGCTGGGCGGCGGCCACTCCATCGGCGTGCCCCTGGCCGTCTGCGGCAAGACCAGCTTCATCGCCCCCAGCGCCTCCATGACCCTCCACCCCGTCCGTATGTCCGGCACGGTCATCGCCGCCCCGGAGACGTACCGCTATTTTGAGCGCATTCAGGAGAGAATTGTGGATTTTGTGGCAAAAAACAGCCATATCTCCGCTGAAAAGTTCCACTCTCTCATGCTGGATTCCGGCGATATGGCCAACGATGTGGGCACGGTTCTGTACGGAAAACAGGCGGTGGAGGCGGGCCTCATCGACCGGGTGGGCACACTGTCCGATGCCCTGGAAGCCCTGTACGACATGGTGGAGCGGGGGAGAAAGCGAAGCGAAAAATGACCCCGCGGGAGGCGCACAGCGGCGCGCCTCCCGCTTTTTTCGTCCCGGTCCATACGTTTTTCTTGAAAATGCCGCCGTTTCATAGTATACTTACTTAGTTAAAGTATGCCATCACGAACGAGGTGAAGAAATTGTACCTAAAAGCACTGGAAATTCAGGGTTTCAAGTCTTTTCCCGATAAAACGGTATTGAATTTCGGCGAGGACATCACCGCCATCGTCGGCCCGAACGGCTCGGGAAAGTCCAATATTTCCGATGCCATCCGCTGGGTCATGGGCGAGCAGAACAGCCGCCAGCTCCGGGGCGCGAAGATGGAGGACGTGATCTTCGGCGGCACGGAGAAGCGCAATCAGATGGGCTTTGCCCAGGTGACGCTGGTCATCGACAACACGGAGCACATTTTCCCCAGCCGTGACGAGGCGGAGGTGGCCGTCACCCGGCGCTACTACCGCAGCGGCGAGAGCGAGTATTACATCAACAAGCAGTCCGTCCGGCTCAAGGACGTGAACGAGCTGTTCATGGACACCGGCATGGGCCGGGAGGGCTACTCCATCATCGGCCAGGGTAAAATTGACGAGATTTTGTCCGTCAAGAGCGGCGAGCGCCGCGAGATATTTGAAGAAGCCGCCGGCATCAGCAAATACCGTCACCGCAAGGAGGAGACGGAGCGAAAGCTGGAGCGCACCGAGGAAAATTTGGTGCGTATCAACGATAAGATCGCCGAATTGGAGCTGCAGGTCGAGCCGCTGCGCCAGCAGGCGGAGACGGCGAAGAAGTACCTCATCCTCCGTGACGAGCTGCGCGTTCTCGAAATTTCGGTATGGCTGGAGCAGCTGCAAAATATCCGCACGGCAAAGCTGAAGCTGGAGTCCGACGCGGCGCTGGCCAAGGAGGAATGCGACCGGGCGCAGAAGGCGCTGGACGACGTGTACGCCCTCAATGAGAAATTCTCGGAGCAGGCCCAGCAGAACGACATCGCGGCGGAGGCCCTGCGCGGCCAGCTGACGGCGGCGGAGAGCGCCGCCGGTGAGGAGAGTGCCGCCATCGCCGTTTTGCAGACCACCATCCGGCATAACGATGAATCCCTGTTCCGACTGGAGCAGGAGTTGTCCGATGCTGAGGTAAGAAGAAACAGCCTGCAGAGCCAGATCGACGGGCAGATGGCCCGTGTGGCGGAGATAGACAGCCAGGCGGCGGCGTTGGAGCGGGAGCTGCAGGCGCTGCTGGATCAGGTGCAGTCGCTGGCGGAGAATGCCCGGGGCGCGGCGGAGGACGTGGATGCCCTGCGGGCACAGGAGGTCATGGCCACGGCGGAGGCTGCCGACGGCAGAGCCGCGCTGTCCGCGCTGGCGGCGGGGCTGGAGGCGGGCAGTGTGGCCCTCTCCGTGCGGTCCGCCGCGCTGGACGACGAGCAGAAGAGCGCCATGGACGCCTGCCAACAGGCGCAGGGGCACAAAGGCCGCACCATCGCCGTGTACAGCATCCGGGCGCAGGATCTGGTGAACGGCGGCACGCTTGCGCCGCTGGAGACGCCCGTTCCCGTCACACTGACCATCCCCTCCTCCCTGCAGGCGGAGGGCGAGACGCTGGACATCTACCGGCTATGCCCCGGGGAGACGGGCGCCTATGACGTGACGGCGCTGGGCAGCTTTGCCGGGAACGCGGACAGCGTGGAGTTGCCCTTCGACCGCTCCGGCATCTATGTCATCAGCCGCACCGGCGGCCCGGACAGCCGCATGGTGTACCTTTTTGGCGGCGGCGCTGTAGCGGTGCTGATACTGGGCGGCATCATCGCCGTGTCTGTCGTGAAAAAGCGGGAAAAGGCGGCAGGCGACGCCCTGTGATACAGCAAAACGACACCCCTCAGACGAAGGTCTGAGGGGTGTCTCTCTTCTTTTATCAGAATTCCGCGTTGCCCACGGTGCGGGGATGCAGCTCCACATCGCGGATGTTGCTGACGCCGGTAAGGTACATGACCATGCGCTCGAAGCCCAGGCCGAAGCCGGCGTGGCGGCAGCTGCCGTAGCGGCGCAGGTCGATATACCACCAGTAGTCCTCTTCCTTCAGGCCAAGCTCCTTCATCTTCTTCTGACACTTGGGGCATGCCTTCCAGCGGTTGCGTGGGCTCTCGTCACCACCGATGTGGATGAGCTTGCCGGGGAACACTTCACACACCTCGTCCATGACCTTGTGCAGGAAGTCGAGGGTCTTGGGGTTGCCGGCGCAGAGCACATCCTGGGCAATTCCCCAGCGGCACCACACGTTGTAAGGACCGCCGGTGCAACCCAGTTCGGGATATACGCTGAGTGCTGCAATCATGTGTCCGGGCAGGTCTATCTCGGGAACGATGGTGATGAAGCGCTCTTCGGCATATCGCACAATCTCCTTCATCTCCTCCTGAGTATAGTATCCGGTCTCTGGGGTGTCGTCATAGATGGCTCCCGCAGCGTTGCCCACGCCGATGTTCTTGCCTACGACCGTGTAGGGACGCACGCTTCCCTTGACTGCCAGTTCGGGCAGCGACTTCACCTCGAAGCGCCAGCCCTGGTCATCGGTCAGGTGCCAGTGGAAACGGTTGACGCCGTGCAGGGCCAATATGTCGATGAACTCCTTGACGAAGGAGACGGGGAAGAAGTGGCGGGCACAGTCGAGCATAGTGCCACGGTAGC
>OJAM01001049.1_pt1 | contig 10381 bp, 10 predicted proteins | sample 1589071 | NCBI WGS metagenome assembly OJAM01 (sample SAMN03283243) | human gut metagenome | biome: human-associated habitat; material: feces | host: Homo sapiens | place: Peru | collected 2012
CAGCCCATTGCCAAGCAGATCAACGCCCTGAAGCGGCGGCCCCAGATCGTGGTGGCCACGCCGGGCCGCCTGTCCGACCACATGAAGCGCCGCACCGTGACTCTGGGTCAGGTGCAGACCGTGGTGCTGGACGAGGCGGACCGGATGCTGGACATGGGCTTTATCCACGATGTGACCCGCATTCTGGACAAGATCCCCCACCGGAGGAATCTGGGGATGTTCTCCGCCACCATCTCCCGGGAGGTTATGGACATTTCCTGGGTGTATCAGCGGGACCCGGAGGAGATTACCGTGCAGGCCACCCGGGAAAATAAGCCGGACATCCTGCAATACCGCATCGAGGTGCCGTCGGACAAGAAGGTGGACGCCATTGCCGCCATCATCCGGGCCCAGCAGCTGGACCGGGTCATCTGCTTCTGCAACACCAAGGGCTCCACGGAGCGGCTGACAAAATTTTTGCAGCTGCGGGGACTGGACGCCCAATGCATCCACGGCGACATTCCCCAGCGCAAGCGGGAGGAGGTCATGGCCCGGTTCCGGGACGGGGAGCTTCATGTGTTCGTGGCCACGGACGTGGCCAGCCGGGGCATCGACGTGGACGACGTGGACGCGGTGTTCAACTTCGAGGTGCCGGAGGAGAACGAGTATTATATCCATCGCATCGGCCGCACCGGCCGGGCCAGGAAGCACGGCGTGGCATATACCCTGCTGTCGGACTTCCCGTCCCGCATGCGGCTGGACGATATCGCCCGCAACACCCGCAGCCAGATCATCCCCGCCGTTCTGGGCGAGGACGGCCAGGTGACGCCGGCGGAAAACAAATCCAAGTAAGGAGCGTGGCCCCTATGAAACGACGGATACGGTGGACGGCCCTGGTGCTGGCGGTATGCCTGCTGGCCCTGACCGGCTGCGCACAGCAGCGGGACACCATGACCCTGCGGGTGTGTCTGGACAGCGCGCCCGCCACCCTGGACCCCGCTATGGCGGCCACCGACGCCGAGCGCACGGTGGTGTCCCATTTATTTGAGAATCTGATGAAGCTCTCCCGGGGGGAGAACGGCAGCATCCAGGCCGCTCCCGCCGTGGCCAAGTCCTATGCCGTGGAGGATAACCTGGACGGCACGGAGACGTATACCTTTACCCTGCGGCAGAATGCCCGGTGGTCCGACGGCAAGACCGTTACCGCCCACGACTTTGTTTACGCCTGGCAGCGGCTGGCGGATCCGGCCACGGGCTCGCCTCACGCGGCGCTGCTGGATATGGTGGCGGGGTACAGTCAGGCCCGGGAAAAGCAGGACGGAAGCCTTTTGCAGGTGTCCGCCCCGGACGACTTCACCTTTGTGGTGCAGCTGTCGTATAAGTGCGCCTATTTCCTGACGGACGTGTGCGCCGCCAGCGCCACCATGCCGGTGCGCAGCGATGCGGCGGAGCAGGAGGACTGGTCCCTGCACTCCGAGACGCTGCTGACCGACGGGCCCTATCGGGCCACCGCCTGGGAGGAAACGGGGCTGACGGCCCTGGCCGCCGACGGGTATTATGACGCCCGCCGTCTGGGGCCGGACGTGCTGGAGTTCCGGTTTGAGACGGACGGCCAGAAGCGGGCGGAGCTGGTGGAGCACGGCGACGTGGACTTTGCCATGAACCTGCCGGAGGGCGACACCTCCGATCCCTATCCCCAGACCACGGTGCTGCTGCTGAACCAGCGGGCCGAGAGCCTGGAGAACGAATCCCTGCGCCAGGCCCTGAGTCTGGTCATCGACCGCAGCGCGCTGGTGGAGGGCCTGTCCTGCGACGCAGCGGAGGGCATTGTGCCCCCGGGCCTGCGCAATACCATGGGCGGCGATTTCCGCACGGAGAGCGGCAGCCTGGTGGACAACGCCCCCGATAACTACAAGGCTCTGTGCCAGCAGGCCAAGACCCTGCTGGAGGAGGCAGGCGGCGTAAAGGCCGTGGGGCAGATCACCCTTTTGTACGACACCTCGGACGAGACGGCGACCAATACCGCCATGGCCGTCCGGGACGCCTGGAAGCACCAGCTGGGGATCATCGCCGTCATGCGCGGCGCCACGGCCCAGGAGCTGGCGGAGGCTGTGAACCGGGGCGAATACATCGTGGCGCTGACGACCCTGACCGCTGACCGGGGCGATGCGTCCGGTCTGCTGTCCTGGTGGCAGAGCGGCAGCAGCTTCCACTCCACCGCCTATGTCATGCTGCTGCGGGCAGCGGAGGCCTCGGGCCGGGTGGAAGTCCGGGACGCCTATCTGGAGGACGCGGAGCGGATGCTGGTGGAGGACGGCTGGGTCATTCCCCTGTACTATCCCCATCGCCACAGCGGCCTGGGCCAGCACCTGACGGCTCCCCTGTACGACGGCACCGGGGTGTATCTGTTCTCCGGCGTGGTGCAGCAGACGCCGCAGTAAATCACAGGATTCGGGAGGAAGCACCATGAAAGAGACTGTTTTGCTTACCGGCGGAGCCGGGTTCATCGGCTCTCATATTGCCGTGGAGCTTTTGCAGCGGGACTATAACGTGGTCATTGCCGACGACCTGTCCAATGCCCGCCCGGACGTGCCGGAGCGCATCCGGCAGATCACGGGCCGGGCCCCGGCGTTCTATCACATGGACGCGGCGGACCGTCCGGCTCTGGACCGGGTGTTCCGGGAGCATCCCATTGCCGCCGCCGTCCATCTGGCGGGATACAAGGCCGTGGGCGAGTCGGTGCAGAAGCCCCTGGCCTATTACCGGAACAACCTGGACACCACCCTGGCCCTGCTGGACGTGATGGCGGACCACGGGGTACACCGGCTGATCTTCAGCTCGTCGGCCACGGTGTACGGCGACGCCCCGGCTCCCTGCCGGGAGGATATGCCCACCGGCGGCTGCACCAATCCCTATGCCTGGACCAAGCTGATGATCGAGCAGATCCTGCGGGATGCGGCCAAGGCCGATCCGGCCCTGTCCGCCGTGTGCCTGCGGTATTTTAACCCCGTGGGAGCCCACGAAAGCGGCCTTATCGGGGAGCTGCCCAACGGCATTCCCAACAACCTGATGCCCTACATCACCCAGACCGCCGCCGGTATCCGACCGGAGCTGACGGTGTTCGGCAACGACTATCCCACTCCCGACGGCACCGGCGTCCGGGACTATATCCACGTGGTGGATCTGGCCCGGGGCCATGTGGCGGCGCTGGAGTTTTCCCGGACCAGCCCGGGCTGGGAGGCCATCAACCTGGGCACCGGCCGGGGCAGCAGCGTGCTGGAGATCGTGGAGACGTTTCAGCGGGTCAACAGCGTGGCGGTGCCTTACCGCATCGGCCCCCGGCGGGCCGGGGATCTGCCCACCTGCTATGCCGCCACGGACAAGGCGGCGCGGCTGCTGCACTGGCACGCGGAAAAGGACCTGGCCGACATGTGCCGGGACGCCTGGCGCTGGCAGCAAAGCCAGAATCAATAACGCACACACAATTCCGGGCCGGTATGGGCGCTGCCTGTTCCGGCCCGCAGCATTCGCAAAAGGAGATTTTTCATGATGCCTATCCGTTCCAGGGCCGCAGCGGCGGCCGTGCATATCCTTACTGCCCTGTGCGCCGCTGTGGGCGTGGTGCTGCAATGCGGCTTTATCGGCGGGAAGCTGAACCTGGCCGTCCTGCAATACTTCACGCTGATGAGCAACATCCTGTGCGCCGTGTACTTCACCGGCGCTGCCGTGCACACCCTGCGCCGGGGCGGCACCTGGCTGCCGGTGTGCAAGGGGGCCCTGGTGATGGCCATGGCCATCACGGGCATCACCTTCCACCTGGTGCTGGCCGCCGGGGACTTCAGCATGGGCCCCACCCAGCTGATCACCAATCATCTGCTGCACACCGCCGCCCCTCTGCTGACGGTGCTGGATTGGCTGCTGTTCGACGAAAAGGGCCGGTACCGCTGGTTTGAGCCGTTCCTGTGGGGCATTTTCCCGTCGGCATACTTTGTATACACCATGATACGGGCCCGGGTCAGCAGCTTCCGGTTCTATAACGGCTCACCGTATCCCTATGCCTTCATGGACGTGGACGCCCTGGGCTGGGGCAAGGTGCTGCTGATCTTCCTGGGCATGGCGGCGGCGTTTCTGGCCTTCGGCTATGTGCTGGTGTGGCTGGATCATCTGCTGGCCCGGCGGCGGCGGGCATGACAGGCCGGCGGGACCCGGCCCGGGACATGGAGGCCGCCCGGGCCATTGCCCGGCAGGCGGCGTCCCTGGGGGGCGCGGCATACTATGTGGGCGGCTTCGTCCGGGACCGGCTGCTGGGCCGGGAGAACACCGACGTGGACATCGAGGTCCACGGCGTCACCCCCCGGCAGCTGGCGGAGATATTGGACGGTATGGGGGGCCGCCTGGAGATGGGGGCCAGCTTCGGGATCTACGGCCTGAAGGGCTATGGCCTGGACATCGCCATGCCCCGGCGGGAGCGGGCCACAGGCCGGGGCCACCGGGATTTCCAGGTCAGCGTGGACCCGTTTCTGGGCACGGAGCAGGCCGCCCGACGACGGGATTTCACCGTGAACGCTCTGATGGAAAACGTGCTGACGGGGCAGGTGCTGGACCACTTCCACGGGCTGGACGATCTGCGCCGGGGTATTCTGCGCCATGTGGACAGCCGGACGTTTCCGGAGGACCCGCTGCGGGTGCTGCGGGGAGCCCAGTTCGCGGCCCGGTTCCGGTTCGCCGTGGCCCCGGAAACCGTGGCTCTGTGCCGGGATATCGACCTGGCCGCCCTGCCGCCGGAGCGGGTGGAGGGAGAGCTGTGCAAGGCGCTTTTGCAGGCGGACCGCCCCTCGCTGTTTTTTGAGACGCTGCGGGACATGGGACAGCTGTCCCCTTGGTTTCCGGAGGTGGAGGCCCTGATCGGCGTTCCTCAGGAGCCGGGCTTTCATCAGGAGGGCGACGTGTGGAACCACACCATGCTGGTGCTGGACCAGGCGGCGGCCCTGCGGAGCCGGGCGCGGCGGCCCTTTGCCTTTATGCTGGCGGCCCTGACCCACGACCTGGGCAAGACCGTCACCACACAGCGGGTCCGGGGACGCATCCACGCCTATGCCCATGAGACGGCGGGGGTCCCCCTGGCGGAGGCTCTGCTGCGGCGGATCGTGGGAGAGAAGGCGGTGACGGCCTATGTATTGAACATGGTGGAGCTGCACATGAAGCCCAACGCCCTGGTGGGAGCCGATGCGTCGGTGAAGGCCAGCAACCGGATGTTTGACCGGTCCGTGGAGCCGGAGGATCTGATCCTGCTGGCCGCGGCGGACGGCCGGGGCACCCGGGGCCGCTGGCCCTGGGAGGATACGGAGCCGTGGCTGCGGCAGCGGCTGGCCCTGTATCGGGAGATCATGGCCCGGCCCCAGGTCACCGGGGCGGAGCTGATCGCCGCCGGATTGACGCCGGACAGCCGGTTCCGGGAGCTGCTGGACTATGCCCACAAGCTGCACCTGGCGGGTATCCCCCACGACAGCGCCCTGAAGCAGACCCTGGCCTACGCCCGGAAGCGGAAATAACCGCACGGCATTTTTTTAGCTTGCAAACGGGATGCTCCTGTGGCATGATAGACGAGAAGCAGTGTATCATGCCACAGGAGGTATTTTTATGCATATCACCGTTATCGGATGCGGGCGCTGGGGCTCGCTGATCGCCTGGTATCTGGACCGCACCGGCCACCGGGTCACGCTGTACGGCCGCCCGGGCTCCCGGCACATGCAGCGGTTTCTTGCCACCCGGCAGAATGACCTGCTGACCCTGCCGGAGTCCATTGCCCTGTCCACGGACCTGGCCTGCGTCCGGCAGGCGGAGACGGTGGTGATCTCCATCGGCTCCCAGGGGCTCCAGGGCCTCATGGACCAGCTGAAGCCTCTGTCCCTCCGGGACAGGATCTTCGTTCTGTGCATGAAGGGCCTGGAGCAGGGTACGGGCCGCCGCCTGAGCCAGATCGCCGAGGAGAATCTGGACCCCTCCAACGCCGTGGCGGTGTGGCTGGGGCCCGGCCACGTCCAGGAGTTTTACCGGGGCATCCCCAACTGCATGGTCATCGACAGCCGCCGGGAGGACGTGAAGCGCCGCCTGGTGCAGTCGTTTTCCAGCGACCTGATCCGGTTTTACTATGGCGACGATCTCATCGGCAACGAGGTGGGAGCCGCCGCCAAGAACGTGGTGGGCATTGCCGCAGGCTTTCTGGACGGCAAGGGACTGTCCAGCCTGAAGGGGGCCCTGATGAGCCGGGGCACCCGGGAGGTGGCGCGGCTCATCCAAGCCATGGGCGGCAGCCAGCTGTCGGCCTATGGCCTATGCCACCTGGGGGACTATGAGGCCACGGTGTTCTCCCGGTACAGCCACAACCGGCAGTTCGGCGAGTCCTTCATCCGGGGCGAGACGTATACGGACCTGGCGGAGGGATACTATACCGTGGAGGCGCTGGTGCTGCTGGGACAGCGGTACGGCGTGGAACTGCCCATCTGCCAGGCGGTGCACCGCGTTCTCTATTGCGGCGCGGACCCCATGCAGGAGCTGCGGGCGCTGCTGGACCGGAATCTGACCCGGGAATTCGGGGAATGAAGCAAAGGGCCAAGGCAACCGATCCCGGATGGGCCTTGACCCTTTGTTTTTTTGTTTTTATTTTATAATGACGCAGTGCGGGCTGCAAAATTTACCAAGGTCCGACAGCGCATATTCGCGGACGCAGCGGCACAAGCTATGGCTGCGATACCCGAACAGCGGTTTTCGCTGAAAACGCAAGAAAGGAGAACGCAATCATGTCTACCAAGAATACCAACAAGCTGAACGTGCCCCAGGCCCGTGCCGCCATGGATAAGTTCAAGATGGAGGCTGCCAGCGAGGTGGGCGTCAACCTGAAGGAAGGCTACAACGGCGACCTGACCTCCCGCGAGGCCGGTTCTGTGGGCGGCCAGATGGTCAAGAAGATGATCGAGTCCTACGAGAAGAACCTGTAACCATATACGCACAAAAGCGGACGGCTTCAAAGCCGTCCGCTTTTGTGCACATTCGATGCAGTGCCCAGAAAAATTGCAGGGCGCTGCGATAGGGAAGATCACAGCGCCCTGCGGGAGAAAAAAGGGGTAAATCACCTGCCCAGGTACCATACGGCGCCGCAGGCAGCCAGTTGGAGAAGGAAAATAGCGGGAATTCCCCAGCGGAAATACCAGTGCCGGGTCTTGTGGCGGAACACATGCATGCCCAGCAGCGCGCCCACGCTGCCGCCCAGCAGGGGCAGCAGAAACAGCGTCCGCTCCGGGATGCGCCAGCTCCCGCGCCGGGCCCGGCGCTTATCCGCACCATAGGCCCCGAACGCAGCCAGGTTCATGACCGCCAGATACGCCGCCAGCCAGAACCCGGGGCGGGTCAGCAGCTCGGGCATCCGTTACGCCTGCTCCAGGGTCTGGAGGGCGCAGGCCGTCCTGGCAGCCAGACGGGCATTGTTATACACCAGCTGGATGTTGCTGTCCAGGCTGTCGCCGCCGGTCAGGTCCTTGACCCGGGCCAGCAGGAAGGGCGTGGTCTCCTTGCCGTGGATGCCCTGGGCCTTGGCATCGGCCAGGGCCTGCTCAATGGCGGCGTCGATGACCTTGTGGTCCATGGAATACTCCTCAGGAATGGGGTTGGTGACCAGCATGCCGCCCTTCATGTCCAGCTGACGGGCCACATGGAAGGCCTTGGCCAGATCCTCGGGGGTGTCGATCTCGTAGTCCACGGCGAAGCCGGACTTGCGGGTATAGAAGGCAGGCAGCTCCTTGGTGCCGTAGCCGATAACGGGCACGCCCTTGGTCTCCAGGTACTCCAGGGTCAGACCCAGGTCCAGGATGGACTTGGCCCCGGCGCAGACCACCATCACAGGCGTCTGGGCCAGCTCCTCCAGGTCGGCGGAGATGTCCATGGTGGTCTCCGCGCCGCGGTGTACGCCGCCGATGCCGCCGGTGGCGAATACCTCGATGCCCGCCATGGCGGCGATCATCATGGTGGTGGTGACGGTGGTGGCGCCGTCCCGCTTCTCCGCCACCAGAATGGGCAGGTCGCGGCGGCTGGCCTTGGTGACGCCTGCGCCGGTCTTGCCCAGATAGTCGATCTCCTCCGCCGTCAGTCCGGCCTTCAGCCGCCCACCGATGATGGCGATGGTGGCGGGCACAGCGCCGTGCTCGCGGATGATCTTCTCCACGTTCAGCGCCGTCTCCACGTTCTGGGGATAGGGCATACCGTGGCTGATGATGGTGCTCTCCAGCGCCACCACAGGCTTACCGGCCTTGATAGCCTCCTGTACCTCAGGGGCAACGTCCAAATAGCGGTTCATATCACTGTTCCTCCTTGTTGAGTATGTATTCTATATTCTCCCAGCTCATGCCGGGGTGGATGGTGGTCTCGGCGGTGCAGGCCAGCGCGCCCGCGCCGGCAGCCAAACGGGCACATTCCTCCAGCGGCCAGCCCCGTGCGATGCCCGCCGCCAGCGCCGCCGCCATAGCGTCGCCGCCGCCGGTGGCGTTGGCGATCTGTACACGGGGGCAGGCCACACGGGCGGTGTGTCCCTGCCGGTCGGCGGCGTACAGCCCGTCGCCGCTCAGGGAGATATACACCTGCTCCACGCCCCTGTCCAGCAGGGCGGCGGCAGCCTTTTCGATGTCCGCCTCGTCCCGGATGGGCACGCCGCTGAGCAGCTCCGCCTCCATGCGGTTGGGCTTCAGCGCCGTCAGGCGGCCCAGCACCGGCTTCAGCTTGGGGGCCTTGATGGTGGACACCGGGTCGGCCAGCATAGGCGCGGTGCAGTGCTCACACAGCCAGTGCAGCGATGATTCCGGCAGGTTCGTCTCCACCACCACCAGCCCGGCGTGGTTGATGAAATCCAGCCGCTGGCGCAGGAACTCCGGCGTGATGTGCTCGTAGATGCCCATGTCGTTCACCGCCAGCGCCATGTCGCCGTCGCAGCCGTCGATGAACAGGTACGTGCCCGTGCGCCCGCCGGGGATCACCGCGCTGTGGGTCAGGTCAAGGCCGATATCCGCCGCGTTTTCCCGCACAGACTGGGCGAAGCTGTCCTGCCCCAGCACCGTGACCATGGACACCTGCTCCCCCAGCAGGCACAGGTTGTGGGCGATGTTCCGCCCCACGCCGCCCAGCGACGTGGTCACCCGGCCGGGGTTGGAGTCCCGCGCCACCAGCGGCGCGGCGGACACCGCGCCGATGTCCATATTCACGCCGCCCACCACGGCGATGTAGGGCGCCTCACGCAGCAGATAGCCGCGGCCGGCAATGTAGCCCTTCCGCATCAGGTTGGAAATGTGGACCGCGGCGCTGGACCGCGTAATACCGGCCTTGTCGGCCAGCTCCTGCTGGGAAATACACGGGTTTTCCCGTATCCACTCCAGCAGCTGCCGTTCTCTTCGGGTCACACAGCCACCTCCTAAGCAAGTGCATTTTTGTAATCACAAGCTTATTATATCAACAGCTGTACGTTTGTCAAGAGGCAAATTTCCGCAAAAAAAGCGGCGCTTTCCGTTGTGGGAAACGCCGTCTTCTTTCAGCCGTAAACCGTTGGTATCACAGCGTTTTTGGCGGTATGCCGCGGGTCCCGTTTGTGGGGTCCACAAACAGGGGAAGGGACGGGGGAAAGGACGTGAAAAAAAGGAAGGCGAGGGCGGCGAGCAGGTGGAGCAGAATGCCCAATATTTGGAAAGGAACGGACGAGAGGCGGGCGCTCTTTTGCAGGGAGACACTGACAAAATATGCCAGCAGCACGGCGGCCTGAAAGATCAGGATGTTGACCACGCCCACGCTTTTTCCCAGGATACCGGTGTAGGTATAGAACAGGGCCGGGATGGCGGTGAGGCCGGCGAGCAGGCCGATGGCCCTGGGCAAAGCGCTTGCGGCACAACGGTTTACGACGATCGTGACGACGGTCCACACCAGCCAGGGAACGGCCAAAAGCTTCATGTGCTCCCAGGTGGATTCGTTGACGGCGGAGAGATACGCGGCCCAGCCGGCCTGACCGGTCCAGTCGTAGACAAAGTGCAGCAGGTTGCCGAAAAGCAGAGTAAACAGCATTCCCGCCGTCTCAAGGGTACGGCGTTCCCGTTCTTTTCTCATTGAACATTCCCCTTTCTTTCCCTTTCTCTTTCACATATCTATCGTGTACGTTTTATACACCTCTACGCGGCATTATATACACCTTTGGTATATGTTTATACGCGGTATATGAATGTTCGGGCGGCGGAGCGCACAATTGCGCAGACAGGGGTGGAATTCTGCGGGAAGTGTGCTATACTGTTCCATACCATCGATTGACAAGGGCAGACACGGTTTTGACGGGCAGAAATGCGCCCATACTGCGTCAAGCCCCTTGGCAATACGG
>OJAM01001052.1_pt1 | contig 10343 bp, 6 predicted proteins | sample 1589071 | NCBI WGS metagenome assembly OJAM01 (sample SAMN03283243) | human gut metagenome | biome: human-associated habitat; material: feces | host: Homo sapiens | place: Peru | collected 2012
GACGGTGAAAGAGATATCCTTTACGGCGTGGATGTTGCCGTAGTAGACGTTGATGCCGTCCACCTTCAGTAATGTATCAGCCATGGCTCAGCCCTCCTTTTTGCCCAGATAGGCCTCGATGACCTGCGGGTTATCGCGGATCTCGTCCGGGGTGCCCTTGGCGATGATGCGGCCGAAGTTCAGCACCGCAATGCCCTCGCAGATGCCCATGACAAGGCTCATATCGTGCTCGATGAGCAGCACGGCAATGTTGAACTCGTCGCGGATGCGGCGGATGGTCTCGGTCAGCTCGGCAGTCTCGGAGGGGTTCATACCGGCGGCAGGCTCGTCCAGCAGCAGCAGCTTCGGGCTGGTGGCCAGGGCACGCATGATCTCCAGACGGCGCTGTGCGCCGTAGGGCAGGCTGCCGGCCTGTGCGTTGGCAAGGTCTGCCATGTGGAAGATGTCCAGCAGTTCCAGCGCACGCTCGGTGCACTGCTTTTCCTCTTTCCAGTAGTTCGGCATCCGCAGCAGGGAGGAGGCCAGATTATACTTCATGGACTCGTGCAGACCCACCTTGATGTTGTCGATGACGCTCAGCTCCTTGAACAGACGGATGTTCTGGAAGGTACGCGCCACGCCCATGCGGTTGACCTGATAGGTCTTTTTGCCGGCAGTGGGCATCCCATCGATCAGGATGGAGCCGCGGGTGGGCTGGTAAACGTTGGTGAGCAGGTTGAAAACGGTGGTCTTGCCCGCGCCGTTGGGGCCGATCAGGCCGGTGATCTCGTTGCGGCCGATCATCAGGTTGAAGCCGTCCACGGCGGTCAGACCGCCGAAGTCGATGCCCAGCTCGCGCACGTCGAGGATGGGCTTTTTGTCCTTGTCGCGGTCGGTCAGGAAACCGCCGGAGGGGACGCTGTTCAGTCTCGTCTGGAACTCACTCATGGTCTGCACCCTCCTTTGCTTTCTTGCGGAACAGCTCGCCGTTCATGATCTTTTCCACGATGCGGCTCATGGAGAAGTCATAGCTGCCAAGCAGTCCGCCCGGGCGGAAGATCATCATCAGGATCAGCACCAGCGAGTAGACCACCATGCGGTAGCTCTCAAAGCTGCGGGTAGCCTCGGGCAGGATGGTCAGCACGGTAGCGGACAGGATGGAGCCCAGCATGGAGCCCATGCCGCCCAGAACCACCATGACCAGGATCTCGATGGACTTCATAAAGCCGAAGGTGGAGGGGTTCAGCACGCCGATGTAGCAGGCGTACAGGCCGCCCGCCAAGCCTGCGAAGGCAGCGGAGAAGGCAAAGGCCATCACCTTATAATAGGTGGTCTGGATGCCGCAGCTCTCGGCGGCGATCTCGTTGTCGCGGATGGCCAGCACGGCGCGGCCGTGGCGGCTCTTCATCATGGCGTGGATGAGGAAACAGGTGATGACCACGCACAGGAACACGTTGGTAAAGTTGGAATACTTGGGGATGTTCTTCAGGCCCTTGGAGCCATAGAACAGCTTGAAGCCCAGCACATCATCAATGTTGTTCAAGGTGATGCGGATGATCTCGCCAAAGCCCAGCGTCAGGATGGCCAGATAGTCGCCGGTCAGGCGCAGGGCAGGGATGCCGATAAGCACCCCGAACAGCCCGGCGATCACCCATGCCAGCACCAGACCGATGGCAAAGGCCACGCCCTTGGGCAGGTTGGAAGATTTGGTGAACAGGGCGCAGGCGTAGGCACCTACCGCCATAAAACCGGCGTGACCCAGCGGCAGCTGCCCCAGATAACCGGTGGCAACGTTCAGCGAGACAGCCAGAATGATGTTGATGCCCACGGTCAGCAGCACCTTGTTCTGGTAGGTGGACAGCACATTCTGGGTGAGGAAGGAAAGCCCCACGAACAGCAGCGCCACCAGCACGGCGTTCATCAGGTAGCGCACGGGCATTTTGATGGTTTTACGGTTGGTTTTCATCGTTATGCCCCCTTACACCTTTTCCTGCACCTTGCGGCCAAGGAAGCCCGTGGGCTTGACCAGCAGCACGATGATCAGAATTGCAAACGTAACAGCGTCCTTCCATGCGGAAAGGCCGATGGCGGAAACAAAGCACTCGCACAGGCCGATGGCAATGCCGCCGATCATGGCACCCGGAATGGAACCGATGCCGCCCAGCACGGCGGCAACGAAGGCTTTCAGACCCAGCATGGAGCCCATGGTGGGGGTGGCCTGCGGGTAGGAGCAGCAGTACAGCACGCTGCCGATGCCAGCCAGTGCCGAGCCCACGGCAAAGGTAAAGGAGATGGTGCTGTTGACGTTGATGCCCATCAGGCGGGCAGCATCCATATCCTCCGAGACGGCGCGCATGGCCTTGCCGAGCTTGGTCTTTTGCACCAGAAAGGTGAGCACCAGCATGGACAGCACGGTGACCACCAGCGTGATGATGGAGGTAAGACCCAGCGGCACCTTGCCCAGACGGAAGGTCTGGTTGGTGTAGTAGGCGGGGATCACCTTTGCACCCGAGCCGAGGATGAGCTCTGCCGTGTACTCCAGAAAGAAGGAGACACCAATGGCGGTGATCAGCAGCGAGATACGGGGTGCGCTGCGCAGGGGGGTGTAGGCGATCTTTTCAATCACCACGCCCAGCAGCGTACAGGTGATGATGGTGGCGCACACAGCGGTGACCGGGCCAAGACCCAGCTGGTTCATGACGAACCACGACATGTATGCGCCCACCATGATGACATCGCCGTGGGCAAAGTTCAGCAGCAGGATAATGCCGTACACCATGCTGTAGCCCAGTGCGATCAGTGCATAGATGCTGCCAAGGGACAAGCCGTTGATCAGCTGGCTAAAGAACACTGTCATGGTTGGATACTTCCTTTCTTTGCGGCGTTTACACTTTTTGATATAAAAAACGGAGAACGCCTGACCAGAAAAAAGCTGTTCCGGCGTTCTCCAAAAAAATCATGGGGTTTGCTCTGTGCGGGCGGCTCCATCACCGGTGGATGGAACAGCGCGGATCAGAACATTTCCTTCAGCTCGGGCTTGCCGTCCACGTAGGTCAGGATGGCAGTGCTCTTGACGGGGTTGTGGTGCTCGTCGAAGGTAAAGGTGCCGGTGATGCCCTCGATGGTGCCGCCGGCAATGGCATCGATGACGGCCTGCTTGTACTCGTCGGAGCCGGCCTCGAGGCCCTGCTCCTCAGCTGCCTTGATGCCGTACACGACGGTCATGGCTGCATCGTAGCCCAAGGGTGCAAAACCGTTGGGGTAGGCCTCACCGTACTCGGCCTTGTAGGCATCCTCAAACGCGGTGCTGGAGCCCTTAGCGTAGCAGGCGCAGAAGTAGGAGTCCTTCAGCTGGTCAGCGGTGGCGTAGCCCTCCAGACCATCCCAGCCATCGCCGCCCAGGAAGGGAACGGTCAAGCCGATGCTCTCAGCCTGAGCCAGGATCTGACCCACTTCCTGATAGTAGTTGGGGCAGAACACCATCTCGGGGTTCTTGCCAAGGATGCTGGTCAGCTGGGTCTTGAAGTCCACGTCGCCCTCAGAGTAGCTCTCCTGATCCACGACGGTGCCGCCCTTTGCCTCAAACTCCTTGGCAAAGTTCTCGGCCAGACCCTCGTTGTAGTCCTTGCCCTTCAGGAAGATGACGGCTGCCTTGGTGTAGCCCAGCTTCTCGTAAGCGTAATCTGCCATCTTCACGCCCTGGAAGGGGTCGGTGAAGCAGGCACGGAACACATTCCCGTTCACGGTGTCGGTCTCGGCATCGTAGGTGACAGCCTCGGCAGTAGCGGAAGCGGTGACCATGGGCATATTGTAATCGGCGCTCTCGGCGGCAACAGCCAGCGTGGGAGCGGTGGTTACATCGCCCACCAGAGCGGTGATGCCCTGATCCACCATCTTGGTAAAGCAGGTCACAGCCTGCGTTTCATCGCCCTGCTCGTCCATGGTGATGATCTCCAGCTGCTTGCCGTTGACACCGCCATCGGCATTGACCTGCTTCATGTACAGGCTGGCACCGTTTACAACAGCCTGACCGTAAACGGAAGCGTCACCGGTCAGGGGGCCCATCACACCCACCTTGATAGTGCTGCCGGAAGCAGCAGCGGAACCGGCTGCAGAAGAAGCGGCCGTGCTTGCGGAAGAACCGCCGCAGGCAGTCAGAGCACTTGCTGCGGCAACAACACCGGCAGCAGCCATGAACTGACGACGAGTGATCATCTTTTTCATAAAAATCTCCTCCTTCGGAGTGTTCTATAAAGTAAATTGATAAAAACGGAAGCAAGGCCCTTCCCCTCTAAAGTGGCCTTGCTTCTGTTCTTGTCTGTTATTATAGCTATCTGGGTTCAAATCCGCAATTCACAAACCGTCCATACTTTTGGGCGCATTTTCTCGGCTTTGTTGATACTTTATACAAAAATTAAAGCGTGATTTTGTGCACTATTTCAAATTGTTCATTTTGTTTATCTGTGACATGAAACAAATTCACAAGTTGCAAAATGGTTACAGGGTCTCCATCTCGGCGTCGGCGGCAAATTCGGCCTCGGCGCGGACTTCGGCGGCCTGTCCCTCGGCCTCGGCAACAGCCAACGGCTCTGCCAGTGCCTTGCGGATGGCGGTGACGTAGAACACCATGGAAAGCGCCGTACCGATGCACCAGCCCACAGGCCATGCCATCCAGATGCCGGTGGAGCCCAGCGCGGTGGCGCTGAGCACGGCGGCAATGCCCACGCGCAAAATCAGGTCGGTGAAGGTGGCGATCATGAACCGCACCATCAGGCCGCAGCCGCGCAGGATGCCGTCTGCTACCAGCTTGACCGACACCACAAAGTAGAAGGGGGAGAGGATGCGCAAAAACAGCATACCGGTGTCAATGGCAGGGCCCTGCGGGTCGTTCATGAACAGCAGCAGCAAAAAGCGGCCAAAGAAGAAGTACAGCACCACCAGCGGCACGCACAGCAGCCACACCAGATTGCGGCCTGCGCCAAAGCCCTTGTGCACACGGTCCATCTTGCCCGCGCCCATGTTCTGGGAGGTGTAGTTGGAGATGCCGTTGCCCAGCGTGGTAAAGGAAGTGATGACCATGTTGTTCAGCTTGACGGCGGCAGAGTAGCCTGCAATGACGCTGGCACCAAAGGTGTTGATGATGCTCTGCAGGATGATGTTGCCCACCGAGACAAAGCTCTGCTGCAGGATGCTGGGCACAGCCACCACGGCCACCTTGCCCAGCATATTCCACGAGAACAGCTGCACATGACCCTCGGTGTGGAAAGCGCGGATGCGGCGGAACACCACCACCATGGCCAGCACGCAGCTGACGCCCTGACACAGGAAGGTAGCCCATGCCACACCGGCGATGCCCATTTTGAAACCGGCTACGAACAGGATATCCACGCCGATGTTGGACAAAGAAGAGACTGCAAGGAAGTAGAAGGGGGTCTTGCTGTCGCCAAGGGCAGAGAAGATGCCGGTGGCAATGTTGTAGAAGAACATGAAGGGCAGGCCCAGAACGTAGATGTCCAGATACAGCGCAGAATCTGCAAGGATCTCCTCCGGGGTGTTGATGAGCTCCAGCAGGGCGTCGCAGCCAAACAGACCGATGCCCATCAGCACGGCGCACAGCACGGCAGAGCCGATGAGGGAGGTGTAGACCGAGGTCTTCATCTCGCGGTATTCCTTTGCGCCGAAGTAGCGGGACACGATGACCGAGCAGCCAATGTTGCAGCCAAAGGCAAAGGCGATGAAGATCAGGGTGATCTCGTAGCTGTTGCCCACCGCAGCCAGCGCGTTCTCACCGATGAACTTGCCAGCTACCAGACTATCCGCGATGTTGTACAACTGCTGGAAAATGATGCTGCCGAACATGGGCAGACAGAATTGCCACAATACCTGTGACGGCTTGCCCACCGTCAGATCCTTATTCATTGCAAAAATCCTCCTCTATAACGACTATAAATGGGAAAATAGCGTAAACGCCGCAACCAGTATAGAACCGAGCTGCCAAAAAGTAAAGAGAAATTTTGGTATATCTGCCATACGAAATTTACATAGCGGGCATAGTGTATCCCCGCTGCCGCAAGGGGGCAGACTGTAAACGGGTTTTCCACAGCGGTTTGCGTCCCTGTTAAAAATTTAGGTCTGCAAACATACGCACCGGCTCTTGCGCCGGGGTGCAAAGCGTGGTAGGATATTGACGGTTAGTTATATATAACTAACGAAATAGAGCAGTTCCCCGTCTGCCCGCCCGGGCAGTACGGGAGAGAAAATGATATTCAGGAGGGTTTCAAGATGAATTATCTGGAAATTGAATCTGTTGTAGGCCGCGAGATCCTGGACTCCCGCGGCAACCCCACTGTGGAAGCGGAGATCACGCTGGCCGACGGCACCGTGGCACGCGGCTGCGCCCCTTCCGGTGCATCCACCGGCGAGTTTGAGGCACTGGAGCTGCGGGACGGCGACAAGAGCCGCTATCTGGGCAAGGGCGTGACCAAGGCGGTGGAAAACATCAACACGGTCATTGCGGACGCAGTGGTGGGCATGGATGCTTCCGACATTTACGCCGTGGATGCTGCCATGCTCAAGGCAGACGGTACCAAGGACAAGTCCAATCTGGGCGCAAACGCCATTCTGGCAGTGTCCATTGCAGCCTGCCGCGCAGCAGCCGCTTCGCTGGAAATGCCGCTGTACCGTTTTCTGGGCGGCGTAAACGGCAACCGCCTGCCCGTGCCCATGATGAACATCCTGAACGGCGGCGCACACGCCGCCAACACCGTGGACACGCAGGAGTTCATGATCATGCCGGTGGGCGCACCCTCCTTTAAAGAGGCATTGCGCTGGTGCGCCGAGGTGTTCCACGCGCTGGCTGCTATCCTGAAGTCCAAGGGGCTGGCTACTTCCGTGGGCGATGAGGGCGGCTTTGCGCCCAACCTTTCCAGCGATGAGGAGACCATCGAGACCATTCTGGCTGCCATCGAAAAGGCGGGATATCTGCCGGGCAAGGACTTTATGCTGGCAATGGACGCCGCCGCCTCCGAGTGGAAGAGCCCCAAGGGCAAGGGCTTCTACAAGCTGCCCAAGGCGGGCACCGAGTACACCTCCAGCGAGCTGATCGCCCACTGGAAGAGTCTGGTGGAGAAGTACCCCATCATCTCCATCGAGGACGGTCTGGACGAAGAGGACTGGGAGGGCTGGCAGCAGATGACCCGCGAGCTGGGCGGCAAGGTGCAGCTGGTGGGCGACGACCTGTTTGTGACCAACACCGAGCGTCTGGCAAAGGGCATCCAGCTGGGCGCGGGCAACGCTATCCTGATCAAACTGAACCAGATCGGCTCTGTCTCCGAGACCTTGGAAGCCATCAAAATGGCGCACAAGGCCGGTTACAACGCCATCAGCTCTCACCGCTCCGGCGAGACCGAGGACACCACCATTGCGGACTTGGCGGTGGCGCTGAACACCTGCCAGATCAAGACCGGTGCACCCAGCCGCACCGAGCGTGTGGCAAAGTACAACCAGCTGCTGCGCATTGAGGAGCAGCTGGGCGAAAGCGCCGTCTACCCCGGCATGGAAGCGTTTTAAGTAAGACGATTGGGAATGCCCTCCGCGCTGCTATGGGCATTTTCAGCGGAAATAGTATTTTTGATTTGTTGCTCAGAAACGCCTGCGGGCGTTTCTGAGCAACTTTTTCACGGGAAGGGGTCGTAAAGGCAGACGGCAACTGCAATACTCCCAATATTTACCACCACGGCATTTGCAATCCTGCGGCGGACTGGTTCGTATATAAGGCAGACCGGCACCCGGCAGCAGTCGGGACGGAATGAAACGAAAGGAGCAAACCTCCCATGTTTCAAGGCCTTGGGCCGCTGCTCAGCCTTTTGGGCGGCGGCAGCTTGACTAAGCTGCTTCTGTTTTTACTGAAGGGGCTGTTCGGCTGAAACGGACGGTCTGAAAGGAGAATACCATGCTGATCGTATTGGAGCATCTGCTGGGTCGGATCAACCTGCCCGGTATGTGGTGGATCATCGCAGAGCGCTGGCTGTGATGTGACGCCCCGCAAAGCCGCTGCACTTTTTGTGCGGCGGCTTTTTTGCGTTGCCTTACCTGCCTTTCCATTGGCAAAAAATGCTTGCATCTAGGCAGTTTTGATGATAGAATCAAAATGTTACAGTATGCCCAAAAGCGGGGCGTACAGGAAGGTAAAGTTTGAAATTGCGGTAACAGGGGGTACTGCGTGCTGCAATGCGCGGAGAAAAAGGCAGGAAAGGTAAAATGGAAACAGACGAGACAATAAAAAAAGGATTTCTGCGGCTGGAACGCTATGCACAGAATATACCGGGCGGCTTTCACTGCTGCGCAGAGGACCCTGAAAACGGCTATCCGTTTGCTTATATCAGTGACCGTTTTCTGGAGATACTGGGCTGGGAGCGGGAAGAATTTGCGGCAAGGTTCGATAACCGCTATACAGCGCTGATACACCCGGATGATCTGGCGGCCGGGCTGCGCTACCGGAATGCGGAAAACAGCGCGACTTACGCCAAGAATGGTGACAGCATCTTCCGGATTCTGGGCAAAAACGGCTACCGCTGGGTCACCAACGCTGCCAATCAGGTGGAATGGTACGGCAAAGGCTATATCGTGGGCACGATCACGGATATCACCCCCTATATGGAACTGCGGGAAAAGCTGGAACAGCAGAACCGTACCCAGCGGGAAGCGCTGGAAAGCGCCAACCATAACCTGCTGCGGATGATGCAGCAGATGGAGGAGCAGAAGGCGCAGTTTGCCCAGACCACCGCCCGGAATATGGAAAAAGAAAAGCGCTACCGGCAGCGGCTGAACCACGACGCCCTGACCGGCACCTACAACCGCCGCTTTTACGAGGAAGTGGTGCGCAATAACCTCGGCCCGGCAGGCATCGCCCTGATGGATATCGACGATTTCAAGATCTGCAACGATACCTACGGCCACCACGCCGGAGATCTGGCGCTGGAAACCGTTGCAAAGGCTGTCCGCACCTGCATCCGGGAAACAGATCTGCTGATCCGCTACGGCGGCGACGAGTTCTTGCTGGTGCTGCCCGGCATCCCGGCGGATTATTTCAAGGTAAAGCTGGAGCAGATCCGCACCGCCGTGCAGCAAACGGTGGTGCCGGGCTACCCCCACTTCCGGCTGTCGCTGAGCATCGGCGGCGCGATGCAGACCCTTGCCGACCCTATGGAGAACGTGGTGCGCCGGGCAGATTTTATAATGTATCAGGCCAAAAACCACAAGGACGCCGTGGCGGTGGACACACAGGACAGCCGGTTGGCTGCACAGAAGGATGTCTTAGGGGAAAAGCCCGTGATCCTGCTGGTGGACGATTCCATGATGAACCGCATGATGCTTGCCGGCATTCTGGGCGAGGACTACCGCATTCTGGAAGCCGAGAACGGCAAGCAGTGTCTGGAGCTGCTGCGGGCAAACGCCGGGCAGATCTCGCTGGTGCTGCTGGATATCAACATGCCGGTCATGGATGGCTTTGAGGTGCTGCGCACCATGAATACCAACCATACCATCGAGGATGTGCCAGTGATCATGATCTCCAGCGACGACTCGGAGGAAGCCATCCGCAAAGCGTATGAGCTGGGCGCCAGTGACTATGTGAACCGCCCCTTTGACGCCAAGATCGTCTACCGCCGGGTGTCCAACACCATCAAGCTGTACGCCAAGCAGCGGCGGCTGGTGCAGATGGTGTCTGACCAGATCCGCGCGCGGGAAAAGAACACCGATGTGCTGGTGGGCGTGCTGAGCCAGATCGTGGAGTTCCGCAACGGCGAGTCCGGCTCTCATGTACGGCACATCCGCATTATTACCGAGACGCTGCTGCACCGGCTGATGGAGCTGACCAGCCGCTACGACCTGACCCCCGAACAGCAGGATAACATCCCGCTGGCGTCGGCGCTGCACGATATCGGCAAGATCGGCATTGACGAAGCCATCCTGAACAAGCCCGGCAAGCTGACCGCAGAAGAATTTGCGGTGATCAAGACCCACAGTATGCTGGGCGCAGAGATGCTGCAAAAGACCGAAAGCTTTGCGGAGCAGCCGCTGCTGCAGACCGCCTACGAGATCGCCCGCTGGCACCACGAGCGCTGGGACGGCAGGGGCTACCCGGACGGGCTGAAGGGCGATGATATCCCCATCAGCGCGCAGCTGGTCTCCATGGCGGATGTGTACGACGCGCTGACCAGCGAGCGGTGCTACAAAAAGGCCTTCCCGCACGAAACGGCGGTGGAGATGATCTTAAACGGTGAATGCGGGGCTTTTAACCCGCTGTTGCTGCAGTGCCTGACCGATGTGCAGGGGGAACTGAAGCAGGAAATTTTACAATGGTA
>OJAM01001056.1_pt1 | contig 10316 bp, 9 predicted proteins | sample 1589071 | NCBI WGS metagenome assembly OJAM01 (sample SAMN03283243) | human gut metagenome | biome: human-associated habitat; material: feces | host: Homo sapiens | place: Peru | collected 2012
TTGCTTGTCTCGTCAGCCTTTGCGAGAAGCTCTGTGGATTTTGCCTTGAGCTCTGCAACTTCTTTCTTTGCCTCTTCGGCTTCTGCCTTCTTGCCTTCTTTCATGAGGCCTCCGATGAGACCTGCTTTCTGCTTCTGCTGGGCAAGAAGACCGTCGCTCTCTGTCTGGAGAGCCCTTCTCTGTGTGTCAAGTTCGAGAACCTTATCGACGATTGCTTTTGCGTCGAAGTTTTTGACTGCAAGCTTCCTGACTACGAAATCCGGATCGTCACGAAGCATCTTAAGTGTCAACATGATATTTATGATTTAATTTTGTCTGCTATATGCTTTCCAATGAAAAAAGGAGGACCGCACACCGAAACTCGAAGTGCAATCCTCCAATGTCTTTCAAGACCCTTCGAGTTTAGTTCTCAAAAGGGACAACCGACACGTATGACTTGTTCTCTTTCTTTCTTGTAATGAGAACTGTTCCGTCAACGAGGGCGTAAAGAGTGTGGTCTTTACCCATACCTACGTTCTTGTCCGGGTTGTGGACTGTGCCTCTCTGGCGAAGGATGATGTTACCGGCCTTTACTACCTCACCACCGAATTTCTTGAATCCGAGACGTTTGCTCTGTGACTCACGACCGTTCTTAGAACTACTTTGACCTTTTTTATGTGCCATAATTCAAATTCTCCTTTAATTTAGCGATCTGTAAAAAATTAAGCGATAGAGTCGATGCGGATCTTTGTAAGTTTCTGACGGTGACCGTTTGATTTCTGGTATCCTTTACGACGGATCTTCTTGAAAACGATAACCTTCTTTGCCTTTACGTCATCTGCGAGAACTGTTGCCTTTACAACTGCACCCTCTACGTAAGGAACTCCGACTTTTACTGCTCCTTCGTTATCGAGGAGAAGAACCTTGTCGAACTCTACCGTCTCATCCTTCTTCGATGCGAGGCGGTTTACGAAAATCTCTGCACCAGCTTCTACTTTGAACTGCTGGCCTGCAATTTCAACGATTGCGTACATTATATAAAAACTTATTAAGTTTCGGCTGCAAGCGTCCGTTTCTGCACGGAACTTATAAGGCTTGTCAGTCATCTGATTTTATTTTGGACTGCAAATTTAATGGATTTCTGCCATTCCGCAAAATTTTTTACTAATTTTGTTTTCCGGAAGTCGTTAGTGCAAAACCCGTTGGGCACTTTTTCGACGATTGCTTGGTAATCCTGCCGGGCAATCCTGCTTGTGCAACTCGAAAAATTTAAACGTATGGATACTCCATTCCAGTTTGCTGACTATGTGACCGGTAAGTATTTCATCGGGCGTCGTTCTGATTGCATTACATTGTCAAATCTCTTGACCCAGGGCGAAAGCATCGCCATCTGGAGTCCTCTGAAATCAGGCAAGATGTCCGCGGTCCAGCAGACTCTGCTCAATATGAGGACTTCCGGCAAGCAGTTTCTGATGTGCAGCTTGGACCTCACGAATATCCACGATGCCGAGCTGTTCATAAGACGGTTTGCAGGTGCCGTGATTTCATCCGTTTCCACAGTCCCGCAGGACTATCAGGACAATGCCTCCAAGTATCTGGCCGGCACATCTCTGGAGTTTGACGCGCAGTCGTTTTCTGTTACTGGAAGAGTCTTTTCTGACAATGCCCCGGTCGGCGCGGCTGAGATTTCCGCCGTGGCTGAGCTGCCTTTCCGCATTGCCGAAGAAAAGAATGTGCAGTTCATCATTGTCCTCAATGAGTTCGAAAACATTGACTCGGACGAAGGCGAGAAATTCTTCAGTGTGTTGGACGCGTCGATTTCTGCCCGCATCCAGGCAAGGACCCCTCGCTGCTCCTTCATTTTCCTGGGCTCCAGGGCCAATGCGATGGAGAGTATCTTCATGCGCCGGAAGTTTTTCTGGAAGAGCGTGGAAAAGTATTCATTGTCAATGATTTCCGACGCCGAAATAGCGGATCATGTGCTGAAAGGCTTTTCTGTGGGCGGCAAGGTCATCGAGCGCGACCTGATACAGGTGGTCTGCGGGCTGTTCCGCAACAATATTTGGTATATAAACAACTTTTTCTTCATCTGCGATGCATTGTCCAAGGGCTATATAAGTGAAATCACTTTCAATGATGCGCTTTCCTGTATGGTTTCTGCCAATCTGCCGAGGTTCAAGGCCATTATGGACGACCTTACCGGATTCCAGGAGCGTTTCCTGAAGGCGGTGCTCGACGGCAATGTCAAGTTCAGCACGACTGAAGTCATTGAAAACTATAGACTTAATTCCTCGGCCAATGTCAAGAGACTCAAGGAAGCTCTTATGAAGAAAGAGGTGCTTTCGTTCAATGACAAGGACGAGCCGTCCGTGCAGGACCCTCTTTTCGAGTATTGGCTCAGAAAATATTATTTTAATTCGTAAACTGTTATGAAACAGAAACTTGTGGTGCTTACAGGCGCCGGTGTGAGCGCCGAGAGCGGAATCAGTACGTTCCGTGACAATGGCGGTCTGTGGGACAATTACGACCCGCAGCAAGTCGCGTCCATCGAGGGCTGGTACAAGAATCCGGGCCTGATGCTCGACTTCTATAATAAAAGGAGGCATGAGCTCGAAGGGGTAAGACCCAATGACGCACACCGTGCCATCGCTTCGCTTCAGGATAATTTCAATGTCAATGTGATTACGCAGAATGTGGATAATCTTCATGAGAGGGCGGGCAGTTCCAATGTCCTCCATCTTCACGGGGAATTGACGAAAGTAAGGCCGGAGAACTGCTGCAATGAGGAAGACGGATTTTCGGAGAAGACAGTCTTCGATATCGGTTACTCGGAAGTGCATCTTGGCGACAAGGCCCCGAACGGCCACCGGCTGCGTCCGCACATCGTCTGGTTCGGCGAGCCGGTGCCGAAAATCGAAAGGGCCATCGACATAGTGTCCGACGCAGACATCCTTCTGATTGTCGGCACGTCGCTGAGTGTCTATCCTGCAGCGGGCCTGTACCGCTACGCGTCGCTAGACACGCCGATTTATCTAATCGATCCGGGCCAGGTCAATGTCCGTGACAGCAGAATCCAGCATATCATGGCCAAGGCCACTGACGGAATGAAAATTTTTCAGGAAAAAATCGGTCAATGATTGTCGGAAATCCGGATAATTGTTGTAACTTTGCACCCGCTAATTCAGGGTGGATACACGTAACTCATTCGGTTTTAGGGATTTATTAAAAAAAAGGAGGTGATTCAGATATGATTATTGTACCGCTTAAGGAAGGTGAGAACATCGAGAGAGCTCTCAAGAGATTCAAGAGGAAATTCGAAAAAACAGGTGCTATCCGCGAGCTTCGTGCCAGAAAGAACTTCGTGAAACCATCTGTCAGGAAGAGAGAGCAGCTTCAGAAGGCTATCTACGTACAGCATCTGCAGCTTGAGGACGAGCAGTAAACCTGCCTTGTACAGTTAATATATCTGAAAATGATATACGCCGGTTGGAAATCCGTTTTCCAGCTGGCTTTTTTCGTATTATTTACTATCTTTCCCGCCTGTCTGCGGCTAATATAATTTTCTTCTTACTATATTTGTAAGATTTGTGGAAAAGAATGAAAGTACTTCTGGCAATAAATGGAAATGGATAGAGTGAAAGAAAATAAGTCATTGAAAAGCAAGTGGTTCCGCTGGCTTAAAATTACAGTGGCCACAGTGGTCGGAATATGGGCGGCGCTGCTCGTGGTATTGCAGCTTCTGCTGAATTCTTCGTTCTTGACAAAAATGGCGGAGAAATATATTCCGGAATATGTGGACGCCGATGTGCACATAGGGAAAATCAGCGCATCCATGCTGAAAAGTTTCCCGAACCTTCAGCTCGATGTGGATAATGTGGTGGTCACATACCCTCACGACAGGTATGCACGTTACGACTCAGTCGGCATTGACGGAATCCTTCGCCATGCGGGCAGGGCGGAATCTGCTGACACATTGGCGGCTATCCGCAAGACCACATTGTCAGTCAATTACTTGAAGGCGTTGTTCGGAAGAATCCATATCCGCGAGGTCAGCATGGACAAACCGCATTTCTTCGCGCATTACTATGGTGGTGAAGATGCGAACTGGAATGTCCTGAAAGTGCAGGCGGTAGTGGACGAGGAAGCGGAAAGCGACACTACAGCCACTTCATTGCCCCCGATAGTCGTGAACAAGATCAATATGACAGGACGGCCGAAGATAGTCTATACCGACTGTGCCGACACCATTTATGCGGCGGCTTTCCTCAAACAACTCAAGTTCAACGGCAAACTGACCAATGTCTCGACATCAGCCAACCGGCTGGGCCTCAAGGTGGACAGCCTCTTCGTGTCCGGAAGATTGCCGGCCGATACATTGGCTATGGCCATGGACCATTTCCATATTCATGAGAAGGACAAGGTCATGAGCGTGGACGCTACCGCCAAGACATTCCTCGGAATGAGCGAATATGGCCGTGTGATGCTTCCGCTGTCAGTCAAAGGTGACATCAGCTTCCCTAAATCGGATGAGGCGGCCAAGGTCTCATGGCGTGACTTCGAGGTTTCCCTGGCTACGGTGAATGTCAAGGGAATGGGCGATGTTGCATACTATGGGGACAGCACCTATGTAAGAGCAGAGGCCTCCATCAATGACTGCCGCGTTTCGGAACTGATAGCCTATTTCGGAAAGAATTTCTTCCCTGAGGCCGAGCAGCTCAAGACGGATGCGAAAGTCACGTTTACGGCGCTCTGCGACGGATATTGGAACCCGACCAGGAACACATTGCCGGAACTGATAGCTGAACTGGTGCTCCCGAAAGCCGCTGTGGATTATCCGGGGATCCCTTCCGGAACAGTAGCCGCGGACATCAATGCCGCCACGGACAATGTCGGGAAACTGGATGTCAACATTGACAATGTCTGTCTGAACTTCGGCGGTCTCGATCTCGATGTGTCCGGAACGGTGTCCGATCTTGCGGGGGATGACCCTCTTATGGACATTGAGGGAATCGCTTATGCGTCGCTCGATGAGATGATGGCGTTCGTGCCGGATTCCTTGGGCTACAGTGTCTCCGGAGATTTGGACGGAGTGCTTACCGGTAAGATCAAAATGTCGCAGCTGAACATGTACAATTTCTACAAGGCACGGCTTGACGGCTATGTCAGAAGCAGGAATATTGTGGTGAAATCTCAGGCGGACACCCTGGATGCATGGATAGGCGGCCCTGAAATCGCCATCTCCACCATAAAGAACAAGGTGGACAGCAGTATTCCGAAAGGTACTGAGGTTCTGGCGATTACGGCCAAGGTGGACTCGCTGTTCGCAACATGCGGCAAGGATATAAAGGTGAATGTCACCGGTGTCAATGCTGAGGCCCAGAATGCGGCACGGATAAATTCAGGCGAACTGGAAGGGGATAAGCACCCGCTGGTGGGAACGGTCTCCATGAAGAAACTTCTGTTCAATGGTACGGATTCCCTGTTTGCAGGCATCCTTGGCTCGACTAATACTTTCAATTTCTCGCATAAAGTCAGAGGGGACAAGCTGGAGCCGAGATTGTCAGTGTCAAGTTCCAATTCGAGGATATTCGCCCGTGAAGGCGTGAACAGATACGGTTTCAAGGATGCCAAATTCTCTGCCTCGGCGGTGATGACTGCGTATGAAAGCAACCAGCGCAGACATCATTTCCTGGATTCGTTGCAGAGGGTTTATCCGGGAACGCCTCGCGATTCGCTGTTTGTCAAGATGATAAGGGCGAGGATGGCAGGACGTCCTGTGCCGGATTTCATCAAGGAGGCGGATTTCCGGAAGAAGGACATTGACATAACTCTCAATGAGACGATGGCCAAATATCTGAAGGAGTGGAATCTGGCCGGAAGTCTCAATATCAGCAAGGGTATGGTGATCACTCCATATTTCCCGTTGAAGAACGTCATCGAGGATGTGAGGGGAACGGTTACCAATGATGCTGTCCATCTGGACAACTTCACATTCAGGCCGGGAGCGTCTGATATCTCGGCAAACGGCGTCCTGAGCGGTCTGCGCAGGGCATTGCTCGGCCGCGGTCCGCTGAAACTGGACCTGAAGCTGACGTCGCAGAAGATTGATGCCAATGAACTGCTTACTGCGTACACGGCCGGCACCAAGTTCACTCCGGAGTCCATTGACAATGTCTCTTCAGAGGATGATGCCACATATCTGGCCAAGGTCTCACAGGCCCACGATGCTGTTCAGGACAGTGCCTATGCCCTCGTGGTAGTTCCGGCAAACCTGATAGCTAACGTCTCGCTCCAGGCCAATGAGGTGAACTACTCGGATCTGAATGTGACCTGGCTTGCTGCGGACATGACGATGAAAGAGCGTTGTATCCAGCTGACCAATACATTGGCCACCTCCAATATGGGAGATATCTTCTTCGAAGGTTTCTATTCCACCAAGAGCAAGCAGGACATCAAGGCCGGTTTCGACCTGAATCTTTCCGACATCACGGCGGACAAGGTGGTCCAGCTGTTCCCGGCGGTGGATTCGATAATGCCGATGCTTACTTCGTTCAAGGGAATGCTCGACTGCGAAATGGCGGCTACCACGGACTTGGATACCAATATGAATTTCATTACCAAGTCAATGAACGGAATCATGAAAATCAGCGGCAGGGATGTGGTCCTGGAAGAGAGCCCTGAGTTCATGAAGCTCGCCAAACTGCTGATGTTCAAGAACAAGAAGATGGGCAAGGTGTCCGACATGTCAGTTAGCGGTCTTATCAGCGACAACAAGCTGGAGGTGTTCCCGTTCGTTCTGAAGATTGACCGTTATACATTGGCAATGAGCGGACTGCAGAACTTCGACCAGACGTTCAAGTATCACGTTTCGGTGCTCAAGTCGCCGATTCCGTTCCGCTTCGGAATAAACATCTTCGGTAACTTCGACAACTGGAAGTACCGTATAGGCAAGGCCCAGTACAAGAATACCAAGGTGCCGGTATTCACTGCACAGATAGACACGCTGCAGATGAACCTTGTCAGCTCCATTCACAATATCTTTACGAAGGGTGTTGATCTGGCTGTCAAGCAGAATGTTCAGATGCGCAGTTCTATCGACTCGCAGAAAGTTGCCATGGGCTTCAACCCTGATGCCAAGCTGGATTCACTGGACGGCGGACACCGGAAGATGCTGGATTCGCTCCAGACGGCTTATGACACCCCTGTGGACTCTGCATTGAATGCGCGTATGGATTCACTTAGCCTGATTCCTGTAGTGCAGGATGAGGAAGAGGAGTCCCAGAAGCAGCAGTTTGTCCAGGACAATGCGACCCGCGAGGACAGGAAGGCGGCTCGTCGCAAAAAACGTGAACAGAAACGTCAGGCTAAAAATGGTGAGGCGGCAGTTTTGCCGGCAGAGGACAATGAAAATGGACAGTAGCGATTACATAGAGGTAAAGGTCAGCATTGACCCTTTTTCTGAAGAGAATGCGGAGATTCTGGAAGCGATGCTTTCGGACCTGCCTTATGACTCTTTCGTGATAGGCGAAAGTGATGTGAAATGTTATATCCAGAAGCCGCAGTTCGACAGGTTCGCATTGAAGGCTGTGCTTTCCGGTCTGCCGTTCAAAACCTCGTTTGAGGCTGCTCCAGTACCGTTCCATAATTGGAATGCGCAGTGGGAGAATGCTTTTCAGCCGATCGTCGTAGATGGCAAGGTAACCATAAAGCAGGCCGATGACAGGACTTCTCCGCGGACGAGGTACAATATCCGTCTCCGCCCTGAGATGGCGTTCGGTACCGGCCATCACGAAACCACCTATATGATGATGGAGACGATGCTGGAAGATGCCGGAGAAATCCGCGACAATGTGGTTATGGATATGGGTTGCGGCACTGCTCTGCTCGCGATTCTGGCCGCCAAGATGGGAGCTTCGAGAGTTTTCGGCATTGACATAGATGCTGTCGCTGCGCGCTCGGCTTATGACAATGCAAGGCTGAACCGCGTCGGACGCAAGGTGGAGACCTATTGCGGAGACGCTTCGCTTCTTCAGGCCGGAAAGTACAATGTTCTCCTTGCCAATATCCACCGCAATATTATCCTGATGGACTTGCGCACTTATGTAAAGTCATTGAAACAGAACGGATTGCTGCTGCTCAGCGGTTTCTATGAAGACGACGTGGAGGACATTTTGGAAGAAACCGGAAAATACGGGCTGCGGCTTGAGGGGCATAAAACACGTGACGGATGGTCCTGCCTCAAGTTGAGGAAAGAGTCACCCGTCACAGTGTCTTCTATATTGTCGTAATTAACTTGCTATTTGCCTGCGATGGATGAAAGGCCTGGCCAGTCGCTGATGTTGCAGCTGTTCTTGACTCCTTCCGGTGCCAGAGGGAAGAAATCGAATTCTCCGCCGATCATTTTCTCGATTTCAGAAACTGAGTAGATGTAGTCTGCAAGCGGCGGAAGCGAATTGAGTTTTTCACCTGTGAAACTCTGTGGGAACCAGAACCCAATCGCCATCACTTCATCTGCTGAGCACTCCCAGATAGGTTTGCCTGTTGAGCCGCTCTTCGTCCTCATGACGAGTTTGTATCTAGCGGTCGGCATAAGGCAATCCTTTGATTTGGAGCTGGTTTCTCCCCAGTTGCAGGCGTCTTTAAGAACCCATGTGTCATCACCGTAATAGCATCCGACGACCACGTAAAGCGTGTCGCTGCATCTCCACTCGTTAGGCAGGATGTATTCCACCATTGACCAATGGGAGTCTGTTTCGGTTTCATTCAGATACCGTTCAGGGGCAATGTTGGTAGGATAGAAGGTCTGAGTGTTGAGGTCAAACAGTTTGTTGGAGTTTCCGCAGCCTCTTTCAGCTGAGCGCATCATGTGTCCTTTGCCGACTGTATTCTTTGAAGGCAGTGGTGACCAGTAATAATATTTGTCGCTTGGCTTTCCGCTTGTTGCGCTCCACGGCCAGCTGTCCCAGTCGCTTGCGTATATGATCGACTGCTCGCTTTCGCTGAACGACGGGTCAGGCCTCCACGGGTCAGGTCTAGGACGGGTGTAGCCTCCTTCCCAATAGATTTCATGACAAGGATAGGCTACCCACATAGGGTTGTGGCGACGGATGTCGTAGCAGGCTTCATAATTGCGGACATCCTTTTGGGACCTGTAGGTTTTCCCTCTGTGGTCCACATATTTGTAGTCGGCATTGGCCTTGAGTGTGGCAGGTCTTTCGATATAATCCTTGCCCGCCTCCGCTCCGTGTCCGAAATCGAATGTCTCAGAGGCGGTATCGGTGGTCGTCACGAGTCTGAGGTCGTCAGTGCGGCCCTGCGCTCCGTCTGCAAGAGCGGTGATCTTTATGTTTAGCCTGGTGGTTTCGGTGGCGCTTACTTCGAAGACGGATGTGGCAAGAAACCATGACAGGCCATATTTCTGTACAGTATAGTTCAGATTGTAGCTCTTCTTGCCATGCTCATCGGAAACCGTGATGGTGAAGGTCTTGTTCGGCACTACGTCCTTCTTGAATGCGCACATTCCGACCGTGAGCTTGTAAGTGCGTTTGTCTGACGGTAGTCCGATGCCGTTTATTCCTGTCCATGCACCGTCTTTGCTGTAATATACTCCATTGACTCCAGAAGCTCCGGGGTATCCGGTGGACGAGAAACTGCTTCGTACGGAGGTGTAGGAGCCGTCATAGGTGACAGTGGCAATGCCTGTGCCTTCCATGTTGCGGCAGTCGCTCCATGTGTCGAAGTAATTGTTGTTCACATCAGATTTAACCTTGTCGAGATTGTCGTAGTAAATGACGGTCTCAGATGGTTCCGGATCTGGTTTTGGCTCAGGCTCAGGCTCCGGTTCGGGTTCAGGATTCGGCTCCGGTTCGGGTTCAGGTTTTGGAGCAGGCTGCTCCTGATCTGGCTTTTCCGGTACGCTCTCCGGCTTACATGCATTGAAACCGAAAACAAGTGTAACAATCAGTAGGATGGGTAATATGTATTTTCTCATAATATGTAGTTTCTAAACTGATGACCGTTTCTTTTGCCGACCCGTTCGACATCCCGCAATTTAGTAAAAAATATTCAGTAATCCTTAAAGGCCAGTGTCCCCACAGTTGTGGCGCAACCTGCAAGTCGCTGTGTGTCAGCTGTTTAACCGAAATTAGAGTTGTGGTTTTTACAACTCTGAAAATGCCTAAAGTGCTTATAGTCAGCGTAATACGCGCTGCGTGTCCTGGCGGGAGTTGTCAGACGGCATTGTGCCTCATAAAACTGTAAATGTTCAGAAGCATTATCTTTTATCCGGATTTGAGCAGATATAAAAACTTTTCTATATTTGCCTCGTCAAAACAACC
>OJAM01001058.1_pt1 | contig 10313 bp, 9 predicted proteins | sample 1589071 | NCBI WGS metagenome assembly OJAM01 (sample SAMN03283243) | human gut metagenome | biome: human-associated habitat; material: feces | host: Homo sapiens | place: Peru | collected 2012
GAGACTTTTTTGCCAGGACGAGCCACAGCGGCGCAGGCGTACTGTGTGTACGTCAAGCCGCTGCAATGAAGTACTGGCGGAAAAGATCTGCTGTCACAGCCCCCATTTGTAGCCGAAGCCCCAGATCGTCGTAATATAGGTCGGGTTCGTGGCATTGTCCTCGATCTTCAGCCGCAGGCGCCGGATATTCACGTCCACGATCTTGAGCTCGCCGAAATAGTCGTGGCCCCAGACCAAGTCCAGGATCTCCTCGCGGGAGAGCGCCTTGCCGGGGTTCTCCATAAACATCTTCATGATGGCGTACTCCACCTGGGTGAGCTTGATCCGCTGGCCGTTCTTCTCCAGAGTACGGTTGCGGGTGTTCAGCAGGAAGGGCGGCTGGTCGATCTCTCCAGCGTCCACGACACCGCCGCCGGATCGGCGCATCAGCGCATCCACGCGGGCGGTCAGCTCCGCCGGAGAGAAGGGCTTTGTCACATAGTCGTCGGCACCGGTCATCAATCCCGTCACCTTATCCATTTCCTGGGACCGTGCGGTAAGCATAATGATGCCGATGGCAGCGTTGGTGGCGCGGATACGGCGGCAAACCTCAAACCCATCGATACCGGGCAGCATAATGTCCAGCAACGCCACTCGGACATCGCTGTGGATCTTCAGCTTTTCCAGTGCCTCCTCGCCTGTTTCCGCCTCCACCACCTCGTAGCCGGCGCGGCGGAGATTGATAACGATAAAGCTGCGGATGCTGGACTCGTCCTCCAGTACCAGTACCTTTTTCATGGCAGTCCCTCCTTGTCAGTTGCTCCAGCTGCCTACGATGAGGCTGAAGCTGCGGCGCAGCAGATCCTCATCCATGCCGTAATAGGCCGCCGCGTCATTCAGCTCACCGGCGTAGATGGTGGCTGTCTGGCGGCGCAGCAGCACCCTCTTGCCCATGCGGCCGCGGTTCTCCCGGTTCTCGCCGGTGATGGTGTACAGGCTCAGCACCGGATCCCCGTTGATCGCCAGGCTGAACTGATTTTCATTGCTGATGCTGGTGGTGGCAGTCTCCACGCTCCAGTCCCACCAGCTCTCCGGTATGGTGAAATACCACCCGCAGGACAGGCTGTGGTACGTCTTGGCCACGGTGGACAACTGCCCGTCGCCGTTGCAGCAAAGCCAACTGACCAGACCGTCCGTCTGCTCCGCTGTCCAACTGGTATCCGGACTGGGCAGCTCGATGATCCCGTCGCCGTTGATATCCTGGGGCAGCAGCTGACGATAGGGAAACACGGCGTTGGACACGCCGGTGCTGCTGCCGCTGAGTGCCAGATTCACCAGTCCCAGATCCTGGCGGAACACCAGAATATCCGTGGCGGCCATACCCTGCTCGTCCACACCGGTGATATACAGCGCCGGCGTGTCGGCATCCAGCCGACCGCTGACCAGGCTGCCCCGGTTCACCGAGGCCATGGTGCTGGACAGCACGCAGCGGTAGGCCACGCCCATCTGCTCATCCTGCCAGCCGTAGAACTCCGCCACCGGCTGGCTGTCCGCGTCGGTGCGAAGCACCAGTAGGCTGGGGATACCGTCACCATTCAGATCCTGTATGGTAAAGCGCGTGTAGCCGCTGGACATCAGCGCCACTGGCTCCCGCGCCACGGTGTACACCGCCACGGTCTGCACCTCGGCGCTGATACGCCAGCCCACGATCAGCTCACGCCGGCCGTCGCCGTTCAGGTCCTGATAGTATACGCTGTCGATGGCGGTGCCGCTGCTCTCGATGGTGCAGTAGCGGGCATAGCTGTCGCCCTCGATCTTAAATACAAATATTTTCAGCGGCTTTTCGTCGCTGCTCATGCGGAAAAAGGCCAGGGCCTCCTGCTGTCCGTCGCCGTCCAAGTCAGCCATCTGCACCGACTGGATATTCCGCCCGCCGGTAGGCGAGGCGTACTCATAACCCTGTGTGATCAGTGCCTCCAGCTCTTGGGTCAGGCCGGTGTACTCCTCCGCCATTCGCGGCAGGGTAAACAGTTCCTCCACCGAATCGTCAGAGAAACCGCAGCCGGTCAATGCCGCTGCCAGCAGCGCCAGCAGCCCGACCAGGCAGATATACCGTTTCAAACGCCGCATACAGCAGCACCTCCCTCCGGGTCATACTCTTACTTAAATATCATACCACATCTTGCACCGCTTTGGTAGAGGGAAAATCGTAAATAAACAGCAAATTAATGCCGGACGCAGAGAGCACCCCTTTCGGGGTGCTCTCTGTATTCCCCTGCCGGTGCAGGGAGGAAGACATCAGCCGTGGGAGGGATATCCTCTTAGGCATCGCGGCGGCCACGCCTCCCGCACAGCTTTACCGCGCCGGCCAGCGACAGGGCGGCGACCTCAGCGTATACGGCAATTCCCGCGTCAAAGGTCGTGGGGCTGACCGTCCTTTTCACAGGTGCAGGGGGCTCGCTGTAGTAATAGGCGGCCGCCGTGTAGGACACGGAGGGCTTGGGGAACTCCAGAGCCTCACCCTGCTCACCGTCTGTGGCTACCGGTGTCAAGATCGCGCTCTCATTGGTATAAAGCGCCTTTGACACGTCTACGTGTGTGGTGGTGTCATCCACATAACCGTCCCCATTCAGATCCATCACACCGTGGGTGCCGGCGGCGGGCGTACCGGCGAGCTTTACAGTGTAGGAAAGCTTGACCGGGGCAAAGTTGGAGACCGGTTCGTTGATTTTCCATGTGAAGCTGTCGGCGGCACCGTTGTACTCTATCTTGAAGCGGTAATTACTCTCATTCTGGTCGCCGCCGAAGTAGGTCACATTTCCATCCTGCTTATATTGCAGTTCTTGCCCGCCAACGGTGAGACAAAACGTGCCGGGAACGAGATCGAAACTCTTGCCGACAGTATCCGCCACAGCGGAACCCTTATCAACAGCGTAGAGGACTTTATGTTGGATTGAGTTAAAATCGACTGCTCTCCCTCCCGCCAGTCTGTTCATAAAGGCGGTGCCCCACTGCCGTGTTTCCCTTGCCAACACGGCATGGCACTGATAGCCCCTCTCCTGCATCGCTTTGTAGGTACTCTCTGTCAGGTGCAGGGCTTTCTCCACATTTGAAACGTTTTCCTTGTTCTGCAGCAGTTTGCTATTTTCGGTCGGAGCCTGCCCAGTATATTGATAGTCCCAATCCTCGTTGTCATTGTCTGTCCCCACTCTTCCGGCAATATCGCTCATCCAGTCATTGATGCAGCCCTTGGGAATAAACGTTCCTGCCTCTTCGTCACTGTACCCGTACTGCACGTTCAACTCACTTAGCGTACCGCACTGGTTAACACCATTCGAGATTAGGCTGCCATCAAAGCTGCGCGTATACGGGGTAGTATGATCATCCCCCTTGCAGAACTGATAGGTAACGCCGTCACTGACAAATATCAGATGCTTGCGGTGCGGCTCGACCACCGTATCGTCATCGAGCATTTTCTTGCCCGCAAGAAGTCCCGCATGCGTATTGCTGTCGCTGGATATAGTTTTCCTTATCGCAGCCTCAATGGTAGTATAGTTTCCCTCTGTAAGCTCCGTAAGCGGGAACGCAACATCTGCCGCCCGATTGAAAATAACAACGCCGACCTTGACCATCACACCGCGTTCCATCACCTCTTTCTTCAGGTCGGCAAGAAGCTCTAACGCCTTATCCTCCAATTCTGCGCTTGTAGATTTGTCCAGCACAAAGACCACATCGCTGGCCAGTTTTTCCTCTGCGCTGGGAAGCGACAACGTAACGGTGGACCGATAGTCCTTATCCAGTACGGTGGCTGTCTTGGATCGAGACACATTCACCAAACTCGGAGTCACCTCCCCATCAGTCAGCACTGTCCCCCACGCAACAACGGCCGTTGTCAGCAGCAGGGTAAGCATTAGTAAAAAACAGCTTATCCTCCTCATTTTCTCCTCCTTTCCCATTGTACAGACCTCTTTGTTTCAATTGTGCATTGAAACAAAGAGCAGTGGTACCACTGCTGGTTCGTGTATCTATTATATATTCTTATGGCGAAATGTCAAACAGTTGTTGATATATTGGTAATTTTTGCCAAATTCGTATATACCCTTCTATCAGCGGCAAAAAAAGAGACATCCTCACGGATGTCTCTTTTTTGGTGCCGGTGACCGGACTCGAACCGGTACGCTGTCGCCAGCGGTGGATTTTGAGTCCACTACGTCTACCAATTCCATCACACCGGCAGATATTACCCGCACATTATACCGTAAATGGCCGACGATTGCAAGACAAATTTACCCGCCGAAAGCACTGACGCCCAACAGGCTCAAGCCGCCCATGATGGCACCGGCCAGGAGGACGCCGGCGGCGCAGGCGAGGGTGCTTTTTTTGAAATCCATATCAAGCAGGCTGGCGGCAAGAGTGCCCGTCCAGGCACCGGTGCCCGGCAGGGGTATCCCTACGAACAGCAGCAGCGCCCAGTACAGTCCGCGGCCGGCTTTGGCCTGGAGCTTACGCCCGGCTTTCTCCCCTTTTTCCAGGCAAAAAGTGAAGAATTTTCCGATATACCTCTTATCTCTCCCCCATACAAGCACTTTTCGTGCAAAAAAATAAATGATGGGAACCGGCAGCATATTGCCCGCGATGGCGATCAGATACGTCAGCCACAGGGGCAGATCGAAAGCCACGCCGTAGGGGATCGCGCCCCGCAGCTCGATCAACGGCACCATGGAGACGAAAAAAACGATGACACAATGCTTAAACATATACGTTCCTTCACTTTACTTCACTGTATACCTTATTGTATCCTTACTGTGCTTTTTTTGTAACTGTCATTATACCCGAAGTTTCTCTCTTTGACAAGGCGCACAAGGGCGGTTTAAGAAATACCTAAATTTTCTACCGACTTTTTTTCAGTTTCAGTCGACAAATACCACCTGTACCTGTTATACTACCTATAAGAAGATTTTATCATGGGAGGAAATGGGCCATGAGCGTTGCAGACGTCATATCGCTGCTGGGCGGTATCGCACTGTTTTTGTTCGGTATGTCCCTGATGGGCGAGGGCCTGAAAAAGGTCGCCGGCAGCCGCCTGGAACTGGTGCTCTACAAGCTGAGCAGCACACCGCTGAAGGGCGTACTGCTGGGCACCGGCGTCACCGCCGTGATCCAGTCCTCCTCCGCCACCTCTGTGATGGTGGTGGGCTTCGTCAACTCCGGCATGATGAAGGTGCGGCAGGCCATCGGCGTCATCATGGGCGCCATTCTGGGTACCAGCATCACCGGCTGGATCCTGTGCCTGTCCTATATCCCCGGCGGCAGCGGCCTTGTCCAGCTGCTGAGCACCGAGGTGCTCACCGGCCTTGTGGCCGTGGCCGGCATCGTCCTGCGCATGTTCTCCGGCAAGACCTCCTCTCGCCATGTGGGGGATATCCTGCTGGGCTTTGCCGTGCTGATGTACGGCATGTCCGCCATGTCCGGCGCCGTCTCTCCCCTGCGGGAGAGCGAGGCGTTCATCCGTATCCTGACGTCGTTCTCCAATCCACTGCTGGGTATTCTGGTGGGCATTGCGTTCACCAGCATCCTGCAGAGCGCCTCCGCCGCCGTGGGTATCCTGCAGGCGCTGTCCATCACCGGAGCCATCACCTTTGAGATCGCGTTCCCCATCATCATGGGTATCGCCATTGGCGCGGCGGTGCCGGTGCTGCTGTCGGCGCTGGGAGCCAACCTCAACGGCCGGCGCACCGCCTTTGTGTACCTGCTCATCGACGTGCTGGGTGTGGTCATCTGGTCGCTGATGTTCTACACCCTCAACGCCTTCCTGCATTTCACGTTCCTCGCCGTCACTATGAACGCCGTCAGCATTGCCCTGATGAACACCCTGTTCCGTCTGGCCACGCTGGTGGTGCTGTTCCCGCTGATCGGCGCCATGGAAAAGCTGGTGGTGTTCCTGTTCCCCGACAACGGCCAGCAGGCGGAGGATCAGGACATGGATCGTCTGGAGGAGCGCTTCCTCCGGCATCCGGCGCTGTCCATCGAGCAGAGCCGCCTTGTCACCAACTCCATGGCCGAGCGCGCCGCCGGCAACCTGCTGGACGCCATGGCCCTGCGCACCGACTATTCGGACAAGGGCTTCCAGTCCGTGGCGGAGACAGAGTCCCTGATCGACCGCTACGAGGACAAGCTGGGCACCTATCTCATGAAGATCACCAGCCGCTCCCTGTCCAGCGCCCAGAGCGAGGAGGTCAGCAAGTTCCTCCACACCATTTCGGACTTCGAGCGTATCTCCGACCACGCGCTGAACATCTCCGAAACGGCCAAGGAGATCCACGACAAGAGCATGGTGTTCTCCGCCGCCGCCAGCCGCGAGCTGGAGGTCATGGAGTCCGCGCTGCGGGAGATACTGGCTATCTCCATCGCCGCCTTTACGGCCAACGACGTGCAGCAGGCCGCCCGGGTGGAGCCGCTGGAGGAGATCATCGACGGCCTGTGTGACGAGATGAAATCCCACCATGTGGATCGCCTGCAGTCCGGAGCCTGCACGCTGAATCAGGGCTTCGTGTTCAACGACCTGCTGACCAACTACGAGCGCGTGGCCGACCACTGCTCCAACATCGCCGTGGCCATCATCGAGCTGGAATCTGACTCCTTCGACACCCACGAGTATCTCAACAGCGTCCGGGCCATGAAGTCCCACTCCTTCGCCCGGTACTACGAGGAGTACCAGCAGAAATACCACCTGTAAAGCGTGTGCGGCGCCGCCTTCTCCGCCGCAGCGCACTGCTTTCAAAGTAAAATGCCGCCCCATCGGGCGGCATTTTTGGCAGACAGCAGGGAAGTAGGCAAAAATTTTATGCACCGTGCGACCATCTCAAAGAAAAACGTACTATTCAGGTGTGAACGGTTCACGGACCGCATAACAAAGGAGGGATAGCCATGGACGACAAAGCGCTCATTGACCTGTATTGGGCACGGGAGGAGGCGGCCATCACGGAGACGGCCTCGAAGTACGGAAAGCTGTGCGCGTACATCGCACACAATATCCTGCACGATCCCCAGGACTGCGAGGAATGTGTGAACGATACCTACTTCTCCGTCTGGAACGCCATTCCCACCCAGCGCCCGGATCGCTTTTCCGTTTTCATCAGCAGGATCACCAGAAATCTGGCGCTGAAAAGGTGGGAGTATCTTTCCGCTGCCAAGCGCAATACTGCGGCGGTTACGTCTCTCGATGAACTGGGTGACTGCGTGTCCGACACATCCAGCGTGGAGAATGAGTTGGAAAACCGACACATCGAAAATGCGATCGGGGAATTCCTCTGGGCGCAGGACAGTGAGAAGCGGAATATTTTTATCCGGCGCTACTGGTATTTCGATTCCATCCAGACCATCTGCAAACAGACGGGATCCAGCGAGAGCCGGGTCAAATCCATCCTATTCCGCATGCGGCAGAAGCTGCGGGAGCATCTGGAAAGCGAGGGTATCATATTATGAACCGGAAACAATTAGCGGACAGGATCGGGAACATCGATGACCGCCTTGTACAGCAGGCGGAGGACGTTCCCAATTACGCACGCCTGCGCCGGGAAAAACGCCTGAAAAGACTGGCCGGTATGGCGGCTGTGCTTGTGCTGATGGCGTGCAGCGGCGCGGTGGGCGCGCTGGCGTTCAGCCGGGAGACGGTCACGGAAGTCCCCGCGCAGCAGGAGACGGTGGAGCTGGCAGGCATCGGCGTGACGGTGCTGCTGCCCGATAGCTGGGTGGGGAAGTATGAGGTGGTGCAGGATTCCTTCCTTCCCTACAACTCCGCCATGTGGGAGTTTTGCGCGAAGTCTGTCTATGAGGACGGGACTTTCTACCGCGGAAGCCTGTTCACCGTGTTCCAGTACGCAGACTACTCCATGTCGGCGGAGGAATTTGCCCAAAGCGGGCTGGCAGGCATCGGCCAGTATCTGTTTGCCACAGAGGACGCCACCTATGCCGTGATGTATGCGGGGGATGTGCAGTATGACCCGGACAACGCGGCGCAGCAGGAAACGTGGTACGCTCTGTCGCAGACAGTGAAGGAGGTGCGGTTTGTCATCGCGCCTATGGCGGTGTGATGTGTCACTGGGTAGAAATACAGAGAAAGCGAAAGGTGGGGGCATCTTGACCGATGCTCCCGCCTTTCGCTATTGGCCCGACAAACTGGAATTTATCGCTATTTGTAGATATATCGGACTTCTCGCAATTCTTTCCCTCCGATATTATCATCTAAAAAATCATCTGTCGGTGAAAAACCAAATTGTTCATAAAAATGCCTTGCTCTGCTGTTTTCTTCAAGAACCCACAAAAAGATATTTTCGTATCCTTGTATTTTTAATTCTGAAATGGTAGATTTCATAAGAGTTTTTCCATAGCCTTTACCCATATAATTCGGTAGCAGATATATCGAAATAACTTCACCCCAGTCGTGAAACTGCTCAAAACGGGATTTACAAAAACTGCTTGTTCCCACGATTCTGCCATTGTCAATACAAATCAATGTTTTCCAGTTTGGGTTATCTAAGGTTGACGACCAGCGTCCATTAGAAATTGAATCCAGATAGTCTTGAGGTATTATGCCTTTATATGCGCACTTCCAACTTTCCTCATATATCCTGCTTATTTCCATTCTATCATCAGTAGGTATAATATATCGAATTTCCATTTTCTCACCTTTCCAAATCCCGATTTATCTTTCAAGGATATAATATCAAAAAAGAGTAGAAAAGCAAGGTCGGGGATAAAAAAAGAAGCGCTTTCATCTCTGAAAGCACTTCCTTTGGTCCGAGTGTCGAGATTCGAACTCGAGGCCTCTTGAACCCCATTCAAGCGCGATACCAAACTTCGCCACACCCGGATACTCTTGCTGTCTCAAACAGCCTATTGATAATACCACAGTTCTTTTTCTTTTTCAACCCCCAATTTCAAATTTTTCGCAAAAAAGTTGCAGTTCTTTTTGTTGACAAAGCCTGCGCCGCATGGTAATATATTACTCGCATCTGGCAGCAGGGGCGCTTTTGCATACGGAGAGATGGCTGAGTGGTCGAAAGCACCGGTCTTGAAAACCGGCGATGTGAAAGCATCCGTGGGTTCGAATCCCACTCTCTCCGCCAGAAATTTCATATCTGCGGAAGTACCCAAGTGGCCGAAGGGGCTCCCCTGCTAAGGGAGTAGGCCGTCAAAAGCGGCGCGAGGGTTCAAATCCCTCCTTCCGCGCCAATGGAAAAACCCCGGAAACCTTGTATTTGCAAGGCTTTCGGGGTTTTCTGCATCCTGCGCAAGTGTTGCCCTAAGTGAGCCTGAATTTGCGTAAAGCCTGTTCTATGGCTACATTATGGCTGACAAAGAAGGAGCGCCATCCTTTAGGATGGCGCTCCTTCTTTGTAGCCTGCACTGTGCTCTAAATGTGGCTTGCCTATTGATACGTCCGGATGATGTTCTCCGCTGCCTCGCGTTTGGAGATGCGCAGATCCATGGCCTGTTTTTCAATGTAGCGGTGCGCTTCCGGCTCCGTCATGCGCAGGCACTCGATCAGCAGCCACTTCGCACGGTTGACAAGGCGTATCTCCTTGATCTTTTCCTCCACCGTGGCCTGCCTCGCCTGCATCTGCCGCATCCGCTCCCGTGTGGCGCAGAGGATGCGCAGGTTCTGCGCCACCATCTGGCGGCTGGTGGGCTTGGACAGCGTGATGACGCCATAGCCTACCACCTTGGCGTACACGTCGTTATACTGGTCGCTTTTTACCAGCAGCAGTACGCCGGCGCCGCTGCCGCTGCAGATGTCAATGGCCAGCCCCATGCCGAAATCGTCCGGCAGCGGCGTGTTGATGAGCACGATGTCGAATTCCGTGTCCGTCAGCTTCCTGCGGGCCTCGCCTACGCTGCGGGCCGTGGACACCGGCCAGTAATCCGTCATAGGGAGCAGTGGCATGACGCTGTCGGTAAAGCTGTCCGAGGCGGTGACGATCAGTACGCTGTATGTTCGTTCCTGAAAGACCACAGACTCCCTCCTTTCTGCCTTGTGCGGGTGCCGGACGGCTTACAGGCGCGTGTAGGCGCGGATCACCGATGCCGGGAGGTGTGCCCTTACGAACGGGCTGGCATCAGCCAGCGCGGCGGCCTCCGCCAGCGAGCCGGGGAGCGTCCGCAGGGCCTTCAGTGCCTCAGCGGGCGCGGTGTAGAGGTTCAGATCCGTCGCAGGCGGCAGCACCAGACCGTTTTCGATGCCGTGCAGACCGGCATGGATCAGCAGGGCATAGGCCAGATAGGGGTTGGCGGTGGCGTCCGCCGAGCGCAGCTCCGCCCGGCGGTTCTCCCCG